>Ga0302326_10024881_pt1 | contig 12148 bp, 10 predicted proteins | sample Palsa_T0_3_FD_202264 | JGI IMG/M metagenome (GOLD analysis project Ga0302326, IMG submission 202264) | Peat permafrost microbial communities from Stordalen Mire near Abisko, Sweden - Palsa_T0_3 | ecosystem: Environmental > Terrestrial > Soil > Palsa > Peat permafrost | place: Sweden: Abisko...
GATGTGGTCGGAGGCTGGGTCTCCTGGCTTACGGGCCTACCGACCGCGCCTTCCCGGCGACTCCACGTCGCCAGTGGCTGTCCTGCGGCCGGCGTCCCCGATCACAGTGGCGGGTCCGCGCCGGATCCTCACCGGCTTCCCCTCACCACCGACCTTGAACCGGTGGATCGTATCGCGAGGCCGCCCGGAGCGAGCGGCTAACGACGCAGCGCCAGCATCACTGCGGTGGCGAGGGCGAGCCCGAGCGCCGCGATCGATGTCGCTCCGACGATGAACGCCTCATGGGAGCGCGCATAGTCGACGACCGCGTGAGGCCGGGCCAGCACGAGCAGGCCGGCGAGCACGAGCGCCCCCAGGAGCGCCGCGGCCGGCGGTCCCAGCGCCTCGCCCAGAGACACTGGCTGGACGAGCTCGCGGCTCGGAGCGCCGGCCCGCCGAGGCCACCGCGCCTCCGCGGCCTCGATCGCGGCCACCCCCACCAGCGTCCACGCGGTGGCGATCAGGAAGCCGCCGAACACGTCACTGGGGAAATGCCACGCCAGTTCGAGGAACGAGAAGCACACCGCCACCGCGAATGCGGCTCCGAGCGCAGCGACATAGGGCCGCCAGCGCGCCGGAGCGACGATCACCGAGCACAGCGCTAACGACATCGCCGCGGTGGCATGCCCGCTCGGCCAGGCGTTGGCGTAGAACACCGGGAATCCTGACAGGGACACCACGCGTGCCTCGGCCAGCAGGGGCTTGAGCAGCTGCGTCGTCACGTTCGCGCCCAGGATGATGATCGCCACCGCGGCCGCGACCCGAGGCCGGCGTCGGGCTAACGCGACCAGCACCGGGATCGCGGCGAAGTAGACGTAGGGCCGTGGATTGCAGAGGTCGGCCACGAACTGCGTGATCCGGTTCAGGCGCGGCCGTTGCAGATCAACGAATCCGCGCAGAATCGACTGGTCGGCGTGTTCGAACACACCGACGTGGAAGGCGGCGTACCAGGTCGCGACCAGCAGGGCGAGCGCGGCCCCCGCTCCGATCAGGGGCAGCCGGGCGCGTTGGGGCAACATGGTTCCAGGGTAGCCAAGCCCGGGTGGCGCCCGAGCGGGTCCCTGGCCTGCCCGAGCCTAAGCGGTCTTGCGCGCTTCCGTGGCCTGACGGCGGATCCGGATCTCCGGAGCAGTGCCGGTGCGGCGCACGTAGGCGTAGTACTCGAGATCCTCGGGCGATGCCGCCTCGACGCTGAGCCCGGCGGCCAGCTCGAAGCGCCCGGCTTCGTAGAGCAGCTCCTGATAGCGCGGCGCGTCGGCGGGACCGTCCGCCCTGCGGGCCGGGCGCCCCTCGATGTCGATGTCGTACACGTCACAGCGAAACGTCCAGCGCGAGCCGCGCGCGAGCTTCTCAGCGTTGAGCTTGATCGCCACCGTGTTGGGGATACCGGGCGCGCCGGAGGCGCCGGCGGTACCCGGGCTCACCCGCAGCCTCGCGCGGGCGTCAACCAACGCACTCGACAGGCGTTCGAAGTTGCGACCGTAGGGGGCTGGGACGATTGCCACCGGCCCGACAGCGTTGATGTCCCCGCGGATGGCCTGTGCGACGGGACCGACCACGACATAGTCGACCTTGTTTGCGTTCAACCAGCGCAGCACGGCAATCGATTTCTGATCGAGGTGCTCGAGCCCCTGGCTGGGCTGGATCGGCGTGGATTCGATCTCGGGTGTGCGGTGTCTCAGCAGCATGGTGCTCCGTTTTCGCGCCGTTGCGGCGGACTCCTTCAAGAAAGTATTTCGCGGCGAGGTTATACGCTCGCTGGTCGATGGATCTCGACCAAGTGCAGGCGCGCCGCGCCGCGCGGGCGCGCGAGCGACAGGCCCGAGTGCGCCGCCGCCGCGCCGCCGCGCTCGGTGCCGTTGCGGTGGTGGTCGCGCTCACCGCGGTGATCGTGATCGCCTCTTCGGGTGGCGGAGACGCCTCACGCGTGGCGGACTCCGGGCAGCGCCACGTCCGCGCCCCCCACCGGGGCGCCGGCCCCGGCCCTCGGCGCACCCGCAAGGTCCACCACGGCTCGACCGTGACCGGCACCGCCACCGGCAAGCCGGGTACGACGCCGGTCCCGATCCTGACCTACCACGTGATCGCCCCCCCGCCGCCCGGTGCCCCGTTCCCGGGCCTGTACGTGCCCGCCAACGAGTTCGCCGCCCAGATGGCGGCGCTGAAGTCGGCCGGCTGGCACCCGGTCACGCTCGATCAAGTGAAGGCGTTCTGGACCCGCGGCGTCCCGCTCGGCCCCGGCAAGCCGGTCGTGCTCACGTTCGACAACGGCTATCACTCGCAGTACGCCAACGCGCTGCCGGTGCTCAAGCGGCTGGGCTGGGTGGCCGACGAGAACATCCAGTTGACGGGGCTGCCGCCCTCTCAGGGTGGCTTGACGGACCCGGAGGTGCGTGCCCTGATCGACGCCGGCTGGGAGCTCGACACGCAGGGGATCAGCCATGCTGACCTGGTCACGCTCGATGCCGCGTCGCTGCACGATCAGGTGGCCACCGCGCGCCAGATCCTGCGCCAGCGCTACGGGGTGCCGGTGAACTGGTTCTGCTACCCATCCGGCCATTACAACGCGACGGTGATCGCCGCGGTCCGCGCCGCCGGCTTCGTCGGCTCGACGACCACCATCCCGGGAATCGCCAGCCCCGCCAACGACCCGTACCGCCTGCCCCGCTTGCGCGTGCTGGCCGGCACGACAGGGCCGGCGCTGTTGGCGGAAATCGCCTCAGCGAGCGGGGACTCGCTCCCGCCGGCCTCTTACGGAGAACCCGGAACCACGTGAGCACCGCGGGCGCGGGGACGCTCCGAGGCACCCGGCCGCCGTCGACGATCGGCGTCGCGGTCTCGGTCGGTGCGGTCGCGCTCGCCACCGCCGCCATCTACCCCCTGCGGCAGATCGCACCGGTCGTGTCACTGAGTGTCGTGTACCTGCCCGCGGTGCTGCTGGTCTCGGCCTACTGGGGCCTCTGGCTCGGACTGGCGACGTCGTTGCTCAGCGCAGCCGCGTTCAACTTCTTCCATCTCCCCCCCACCGGGCGGTTCACGATCGCCGATAGCCGCAACTGGGTCGCGCTGGCCGCGTTTACGACGGTTGCGGTGGTGGCGAGCACGATCGCCGAGCTCGCCCGCGCGCGCGCGCTGGAAGCCGAGCGCCGGCGCGGCGAAGCCGACCTGGCTGCGGCGCTGGCGCGGGAGTTGCTCTCCGGCGCGGACACCGCCGACGCGCTGGGCGCAACGGCGCGGCGGGTCGCCCAGGCGCTGGGTTTGCCTTCGGCGGCGATCGAGCTCGGAGCCGCCCACGGGGACGAGCGTCGCCAGGCGTTCACGCTCGCGAGCTCCGATGGCACCCAGATCGCGACACTACTGGTCCCCCGGCAACTCCCAGCCGACACTGAGGAGCGACTGAGCCGGCAGGTTGTGCCGGCGCTCGAGGCGCTGGTCGGGATCGCACAGCACCGCGACGCGATGCAGGCCGAAGCCGTCGAGACGGCCGCGCTGCGGCGCAGCGATGACGTCAAGACGGCTCTGCTGCGTGCCGTCTCTCACGACCTGCGCTCGCCGCTGACGGCGATCGTGGCCGCCGGTCACGCGCTGGGGACCAGCTCGCTGACCGAATCGGAGCGATCTGAGCTCAGCGCGGCGGTGGTCGAGGAAGGCGGCCGGCTCGCGGCACTGGTCGACAAGCTGCTCGATCTGTCGAAGCTGCAGGCTGGTGGCGCGGAGCCCCGTTCCGGGTGGGTCTCAATCGAGGATGTCGTGACCGCGGCGACCGAGGGGCTGCGCGACGGCGCCGGCGATGTCCGTCTCATCGTCGACCGAGCCGTACCCGAGGTCCGCGCCGACGCGGCTCAACTCGAGCGCGCGTTCGCGAACCTGCTGGAGAACGCGCGCCGCTACTCCGACGGCCTGCCCGTGTCCGTCCATGCGCGGCGCTCGGGCCCGCGCGTCGTGATCAGCGTGGTGGACCAGGGCCCCGGGATCGAGCCAGCCGAGCGCGAACGGATCTTCGAGCCCTTCTATCGCGGTCGCCGGGCGGCCGGAGAGCCCTGGACAGGGTCCGGCCTCGGCCTCGCGATCGCCAAGGGGTTCGTGGAGGCCAACGGTGGGACGATCGCGGTCGAGTCCCTCCCGGGCCAGGGCACGAGCTTCGTCGTGTCGCTGCCGATCTCGCAAGCGCCAGTCGTCAAGGTGGGCGCATGAGCGCATCAGCCCGTCAGAGAGTTCTCGTGGTCGATTCCGCGTCATCGACATGAGCGCATCAGCCCGTCAGAGAGTTCTCGTGGTCGATTCCGCGTCATCGACATGAGCGCATCAGCCCGTCAGAGAGTTCTCGTGGTCGATGACGAGCAGCAGATCCTCCGGGCGCTGCGGGTCATTCTGCGCGACGCCGGTTTCGAAGCCGTTCCGGCCAGCACCGCCGAGGAGGCGCTCGACCTCGCCGCGGTCAGGGCACCCGACGCGGCGATCATCGACCTCGTGCTGCCGGACATGGACGGGATCGAGCTGTGCCGCCGTCTGCGCGAATGGAGTGCGATGCCGTTGATCGTGCTGTCGGCGGTCGGGGACGAGGACGCCAAGGTCCGCGCCCTCGCCGCCGGCGCCGATGACTACGTGACCAAGCCGTTCGGGCCCCGGGAGCTGATCGCCCGGTTGCAGGCCAACCTGCGCCGCATTGACCCCGATCCCGAGCCGGCGCTGATCACGGCGGATGAGCTCACGATCGACCTCGCGTCGCGCACGGTGCAACACGGCGGCGAGGAGATCCACCTCACGCCGACCGAATTCGACCTGTTGCGTCTGCTGGCCCGCAACCGCGGGCGGCTGATGACCCACCGCGACCTGCTGTTCGCGGTCTGGGGGAACGGATACGGAGATGACACCCAGGTCTTGCGCGCGCACATCGCCAACCTGCGCCGCAAGATCGAGCCCGCGGGCGGCCCAAAGTACATCCGGACCGATCCCGGGGTCGGATACCGCTTCGCGGGGTGAGGATCGGCTCCCGACGGGTTGCGTCCGAGGGCCAATAATTAGTTAATCGATCTTCTATTAATATTATTTATTGGTCAACGCGCTAGCTCTCGGGTTCGCGCAATCGGTAGCCCACCCCCGGTTCGGTGAGCAGGTACTGGGGCCTCGAGGGGTCCGGCTCGAGCTTGGCCCGGATGTGGGCGACATGGACGCGGAGGTAATGGGTCTCCTCGCCGTATTCGGGTCCCCACACCTCGCGTAGCAGCTGGCGGTGGGTGACGAGCCGCCCGTGATGCTGGGCCAGCACGCTGAGGAGATCGAACTCGATCGGGGTCAGGTGCACCTCGGCGCCGGCCCGCACGACCTGACGGTCCAGGACGTCGATGATCAGTTCGCCGATCTTCAATTGAGGGCTGCCGCCGACGTCGGCCGACCGGCGCAGAACCGCCCGCAAGCGCGCCAAGAGCTCATCGGTGCCAAACGGTTTCGTCACGTAGTCGTCCGCCCCCGCGTCGAGCGCGCGGACCTTCTCACGCTCATCCCCCACGGCGGAGAGCACGAGGATCGGCAAGCCACTCCAGCGCCTGACCTGCTCGCAGACCTCGACTCCCTGTCCGTCCGGCAACACGAGATCGAGCACCAGCGCATCGGGTGGACGCGAGGCCAGCGCGGCGAGCGCCTCTGCCTTTGTCCCGGCCGCCTCGACGGTGTAGCCCGCGCTGCGCAGGATGATCGTCAGGCCGCGGACGATCTGGGGCTCGTCATCGACGACTAAGACTCTGGGCCGCTGCGACGCGCTCATGTCGATGACGCGGAATCGACGACGAGGACTCGGGGAGCCGGGCTCACGTCAGCAACCGCGCGTCATCCGACGGCGCGGCGGGTTCAGGCGCGGACGGCCCCGGCTGGGGCGCAACCGGAAAACTCACGGCAAACGACGTGCCGCGGTCGGCGCCTGTTTGCAACAGGATGCGACCCCCATTGGCCTCGACGAAACCCCGGCAGATCGCCAGCCCGAGCCCCGAGCCGGTGCCCTGGGCTCCACGGCCGCGGAAGAACGGCTCGAACACGCGCGAGCGATGAGGGCTGGGAATACCCCGCCCGCGATCGGTCACCCGGACCGTTACCCGTCCGGTGGCTGCGCCCCCGCTGATGCAGACCGGTGATTGCGGGGGCGAAAACTTGACCGCGTTCTCGATCAGGTTGGAGAACACCCGCTCGAGTTGCGCCGCGTCGGCACGGACCAGCGGCAGATCGACGGGCACTTTGAACTCGATCGGATGCGGAGTCCGCAGTTGGGCCGCGGCCGACGCGACGACGTCATGGAGATCGCACCAGTCCGCCTGCGGCGCGACCGCCCCAGCCTCGATCTTGGACAGATCGAGCAGGTCGTCGACGAGCCGGGCCAGCCGCGCGCCCTCCCCCTCGATCACGTCGATCAGCTCAGAACGCTCCGCCTCGGTGACGATCGCCGAACGGAGCGCTGACCCGGCCGTCGTGATCGCGGTCAACGGCGAACGCAGGTCGTGGGAAATCGCGTGCAGAATCGCGGTCCGGGCGACCTCCGCCCGGCGGGCCGCCTCGGTTTCCGCCGCCCGCTCGGCCAGGCGCTCGCGCTCGATCGCCACGTCGATCAGGCGACCCACCGGCTCACAGATCCGCTCGAGCTGAGCCCGGTCCCAGACCGCGTCGTCGGACACATACAGCCACACACTGCGATCGCGGGCCCGAAGCCGCACAGCGAGCTCATCCGGTCCGGGCGACGGAACCGGCTCGAGCGCGACGCGCGCGCGGCTCGCCCCGGTCGCCGACGCGACACGAGTACCGATGCTCTCCAGCTGCGCGCCCAGGCTCTGTCCGACGAGGATCGCCGAGGCGACCTCGGCCAGGAGCGTGGCCTCGCGCTCGCGGGCCGCGGCCACCCGGGCACGGCTTTCGGCCTCGGCGGCGCGTTGGCGACCGGTCGCGGCCAGGCGCCCGACGACGATTGCCGCGACCAGCAGCACGACCAGCTCGACCACGTCCTGCGTATGCGCGATGGCCAGGCGATACCGGGGAGCGACGAACAGGTAATTGAGCGTCAGCACGCTTAACCCGGCCGTCGCCAGGGCGGCCCGCTCCCCGCGACGGATCGCCACCTCCAGGACGGCCAGCAGGTAGATCGCCCCGAGCCCGGCGGGCGGCGCGCTTGATTTCAGTGCGGCCACGACCGCCGTCGCCACGCCGACGGCGACCACGACCTCGAGCGCGCCCGGGGCCGCGGCTCGCAGCGCCTGTGGCGTGAGCGCAGGGCGCCGACGTCGAGTGTCCGGCTGGCTCATCTCTGCACCATCTCTCGACATCAGACTACGCCGCGATCGGTGAAGGTCGCTTGGGCTGAGTCGGGGTCGATTCGATGATCACGCGACACGGGCGCTCGCGCAACACGGTCTCGAGCGCGCGGCCGAAGCCCGACCCCGCTCGGGCCATCGGCAGCACAATGGCCTCGGCGCGCATGGCCCGCGCCTCGTCGACGATACGGCGGCCGGTCTGGCCCGCTCTGACCTTGTCCCAATGCCCGGACACGCGGCGTCCCCCCAGCACCTTGGCCTCCTCGATGATCGACTGCGCCGCCGACTCCTGCTCGGGTAGCTCGGCGTCGATCGGGCTGGTGGCCGGGACGGAAATCAGCACGAGCACGTGGATACCCCGGCGCCGACGTGCTGCCAGCCGCACCGCGGTGGCCAGCACCGCGGGTATGTAGCCGCCCTCGTCGAACGCCACCAGGACCGAGTCGTACTCGGCTTCGGTATCGACCGCGGGCCCGGCGACGGCGATCTTCGTCGTCGTGGTGAGATCGAGGCCCTGCCCGCGGCGGTAGGTGACGTAGAGGGCGATTCCGATCAGCAGCCAGGCGACTCCGGCGGCGGCGACCGCGATGTGGAGCACGGTCACGGTCACGAAGGCGAGGAACGTGCCCAGGCCCCCGAGGACCGCGAACAGAGGCAGCTCACGTCCCGCCACCCGCAGCGTCCCCGGGCCGCGATATGGGCGAGCCCGATCTGGCTGGGTGATCCGCAGCCGGATCACGGACACATGCGCGATCGTGAACGACAGCATCGCTCCGAACGCGTACATGTTGCCGAGGAAGGTCGCCTGGCCTGGGATCATCGTCAGGCACGCGATCGCTCCGAACACGAGGATGCCGATCCACGGTGTCCGGAAGCGGGGGTGCAACTGGCGCAGGACGTCGGGGACCTGCCGGTGCAGCCCCATCGAATAGACGAGCCGCGAGACCCCGATGATTCCGGCGTTGGTGGCGATGAACAGGATCGTGGCGGCGAGCAGCCCGACGTAGATCTCGCCGGCGTGCTGGAACGCGCCGAGGTTCAGATGCTTGACGATCCCCAGCACCGGATCGGCGGCATAGCCTCCCTTGGCCTCGCTCACCCCCAACAGAGTCTGGCAATGGATACCGGTGCAGCGCACCGGTAGCGCCGACAGGGCAACCGCGGGCAGGAACGCGTAAATCGCGAACACGGCGATCACCACGCGGTTGATCGCCCTGGGGATCGTGTGCGCCTGGTCCTTGGCTTCCTCGGCCATGTTCGAGATCGTCTCGATGCCGGTGTACGCGATCATCCCGACCGGGATCGCGATGAGGAAGTTCTTCCACGTCGGCGCTGTCCCCAGGTGCACGTTGGACACCAATGTGTGCGGCGAGAGAACGAGGAAACAGCCGATGATGACGAGCAGCACCTGGGTCGAGAAGTCCGTCACCGCCAGCGCGACGTTCAGCTTGGCCGCCTCGGTCACGCCGACGACGTTGATCGCACACAGCAGCGCGACCACGCCGATGCCGAAGAAGATGTCGCCCGGCGAGCTCTTCAGGAAGGGGAAGAACAGGCCACCGAGATAGTGCGGCACGAAGAACGCCGAGATCGCGATCGTGATCGTGTAGTTGAGCATCTGGGCCCAGGCGGCGAAAAAGGACCAGAACTCGTTGAAGGCGTGGCGCGCGAAGCTGGAGGAGCCGCCAGCCTCTGGATACATCGCCGTCGCCTCGGAATATGTGGCCGCGGTCAGGTAGAAGATGACGCCGGTGACCACGAACACGATCGGCGTCAGTCCGAGCGCGTAGGACGCCACCAGTCCGAGCGCGTAGTAGATCGACGAGCCGACGTTTCCGTATGCGGTCGAGGCGAGCGCGTTGACCCCGAGCACCCGTTGCAGGCCGACCAGGCGTCGCTCTGCCATCAGTGGCCCCCGGTCCGAGGATCTGCCGGCGGAGCGGTGAGAATGACCCGGCAGGGCGCCTTGCGGATCACGTATTTGGCGATCTCGCCCACGTAGTTGTCCAACGGGCCGCCGGCGCCGCCGAACAGCGCGCCACCCCGGATCCGAGACGGTTCCTCGGCGGCCAGAACGATGGCTTGCACTCCGCGCTCGCGCGCTTCGTTGACGATCGCCTGCCCGACCCGCCGCGCGCGAATCATCGTCGTGGCGACCGACACGCCCTCGTATTCCTCCCCCACCGCCTTGGCCCGGGCCAGCGCCGCACGCGCCACCCCGACCTGGGCGTCGGGCAGACGAGCGTCGAGCGGGAGCGAGAGCGGCAGCTCGAACACCCACACCGCCTCGATCACCGACCCCCCGTCGCGGGCCCCTTCGCGCGCTTCGCCGGCCAGGCGACCTGCCGTCTGAATGATGTCGTCGTCGAGCCGGTTACCGAACACCGGAACCAGGATCGACCCGAACTCGGGCTCCAGCGCCTCGTGCCGGAGCGCGCGCTCGGGGATCGTGACGCGCCGCAACAGCGGCTTGCCCTCGGTCGTGCGATAGGTGACGTAGAGGACGATCCCCGCCAACAGCCACCCCGCGCCGACGTACCGGGCGGCGGAGCGGAAGACCACCACGGCCACCCAGCCGGCGAACGAGAGTAGCGCGCCGAGCAGGGCGGGCAGCGGAACACTGCTCCCGCCCACCGGGATCGAGAACGGCACTCGGTAGCCGCGCGAGCGTTGCGGTTCGCGAAAGCGCAACACGATCACCGACAGGTGGGCGATCGTGAACGACAGCAGCGCACCGAAGGCGTAGATGCCGACCAGGAGCTCCAGATCCCGGGGCAGGACAAGCGCGCCGGCGGCCAGTGCGGCCGCCGCCATGACCACGTACGGCGTCCCCCAGCGCGGGTGCAGGCGACCGACGATGCTCGGAATCTGGCGGTTGGTGGCCAGCGAGTAACCGACGCGCGAGACGCCGAGCATCGCCACGCCCGCCGCCGCCGCGAGACCGGCGGCGCCGCCGATCGCGACGGCGTACTTGAGCACATCCGCCACCCAGACCGGCCGGAAGGACTCGACCACACCGAGCACGGGCGCCTTGATGTGTGTCTGGCCGAGCTGGGTCACGCCGTGGTGAACCGGGAGCGCCGCCACGCCCACGAACGCGATCCCGACGTAGACGAGCACGATGATCGACGACCACGGCAGGATCAGCCGTTTGAGCGCCCGGCTGGTCCCGCCGCCGACTTCGCCCGCCAGGCTGGCCGCCGCCTCCAGCCCGGTGAACGCGATCACGGCGATCGGCAGCGCCAAGGCGAGGTCTGAGACCGTCGGCACGGTCCCGAGGTGGATGCTCTCGCGGAGGTGGTCGGGATGAAAGGCCAGCGCCAACCCGAGCACGATCACCACCGCCTGGAGTGCGAGGTCGCCCGCGGTGATGAGGACCCGGCCGCGGAGCCGGCGCACGCTCACGCCGGTGATGTTGTCGGCCAGCACGAACGCGATCACGGCGATGGCGACCGCGATCTCGAGCCCGCCGTGTCCCAACGGGGCCCAGAATGCGGCCAGATAACTCGGCACGGTGAGCGCCGTGACCGCGAGCAGGATCGTGTAGTCGAGCACGATCGCCCAACCGGCGATGAAGCTGACGAGCTCGTTGAACGCGTAGCGCGCGAACACCGCCGAGCCGCCCCGCTCCTGGTGCAGCGAAGCACCCTCGGCAAAGGTCATCGCCGTCAGTTGAAAGAAGATGCCGGCAGCCAGGAACACCACCGGGGTGAGGCCATCCGCTCGGTGGGCCACGACGCCGAGGGCGAAGTACACGGAGCTGACCGTCGTCGTGTATACGACCGCGAACAGTGCGCGGTAGCTGATCGGACGTTCATTCACAGACGGCTGGCGGTCTCCGGCGTCGGTGAGGGCGCTCGCAGGCGAGCGTCGGTACGGCGGCGACCACTAAGCGGTCTCCGTCGTATGTGCGGCGGCGACCACTAAGGGCCTCTTGACTGCACGTAGAGTCGGCCGGCTCCCGCCGCGACGAACAGCACACCGAGGAGCACGCCGGTCGTGGCCACCCCGCCCCCGGCCGCGATCGTGCGTGCGAGCAGGGCGATCCCGATCACGATCATCAGAATCGAGAACACGACCGTGGAGGACTGGCGTATCCGCCGTGGATCCGGCATGGGGCCGTAGCTTAGGCGCCTGGAATTTCGACCGTCGCTGCGGGACAATTGGGCAGTGACCCGCCGCCCGCAGGAGGAATGATGAGCACCGATTACGCGCTTTCGTATGGCACTCACGAGACGCCGGCTGAGGGCCGGTGTGCGATGGAGTGGGTCAGCCATCTGGCCGGCGAGGTGCACAGTGATGAGCCCGCGTGCGTGAGTCCGGTCATCCGCGCGTTTTGCGTCGCCCTCAACGACGGGCTCGAGGACGCCTCGCGTCAGCGTCTGCGCCCCTACCTGGCGCGCACGATCGGCACGGCCGACGACGGGCTGGACGAGACGCGAGCCTGGTTGGCGATGGACTGGATGATCCGCACCTACACGCCGACGTGGCTGTCGCTGGCCGCCCTGCGCGATGCGGCCGACCGGCTGCTTTCGCTGGCGACGGTGTCGGACATCGAGGGCCTGCAAGCGGCGCGCGAGCCGCTGCGCTTCGCCCGCCAGCAGGCCCGGGCCGCGTGGGGCACGGGACCGACCGCGTGGCTCTCGCCGGGCGTGGGAGCGCGTGCAGCCGCGCGCGAGACGGCGTGGGCGGCGGCCGCAGCTCCGGCGTGGGCGGCGGCCCGGGCAGGCGTGGGCGAGATCGCCGGCGACCGAGCGCGGGCGGCGGCGCGCTGCGCTGCGGGCGACGCAGCGGCAATCGTCACGCGCGCCGCGCGG
>Ga0302326_10024883_pt1 | contig 12148 bp, 9 predicted proteins | sample Palsa_T0_3_FD_202264 | JGI IMG/M metagenome (GOLD analysis project Ga0302326, IMG submission 202264) | Peat permafrost microbial communities from Stordalen Mire near Abisko, Sweden - Palsa_T0_3 | ecosystem: Environmental > Terrestrial > Soil > Palsa > Peat permafrost | place: Sweden: Abisko...
GCCGCGCTTCGCCTGGTCAACATGAGGCGCGACTCGATCGTGCAGGCGCTCGCGCGTCCGCTGCTCTGGTGCGGCCCGGCGGAGTTTCTCAAGCTCACCTGGGAGCGGGCCCCGGACTTCTGGTCCATCCGCGCCATGACGCTGCGCTTCGCGAGGTGGAGCGAGCCGGTGCACGAGGCGCCGCTGTGGCCGGGAGCGTGGGTGGCCGACCCTCCGGAGCGGTTGCGCGAGATGCTGGCGATGGCCCGGCGGCAGGGAGACGAACGCAACATCGCCCGCGCCGCAGCGACCCTGGCTGAGGCGCTCGTGGCACGCGGGGAGCTCGAGGAGGCGGCCGAGGTGGTGGCGGAGACGAGCGGCGCGCCGTCGTTCCGGATGATCGAGGCGGTCGTCTCGGCCATGCGCGGCGCGCACGATCGCGCCGAGGCCATCCTCGCGGACGCGGGGTGGGCCCCCGGGGAGCCCGAGGTGGAGGGCAGGAGGCTCGTGGCGCTGGGGAACCTCGCGCTGGAAGGCAGACGCGAGGTCGCGGTGCAGCGCTACGAGCAGGCGAGGGTCCTCCTTCGCGCCGCGGGCGACGTGGCCAACGAGGCCGTGGCGGTCGCGAACCTCGGCGTGGCGTCGATGGCCGAGGGAGCGCTCGAGGCGGCGGCGTCACTGCTGGAGCAGGCGCTGTCCCTGGCGAGGAGCGCCGGCGACGCGCGCACCGAGGCGCGCATCCTCTCCAAGCTCGGACGCGTGCAGCTCCTGCAGCGCGACTCGCGCCACGCGTGCGCCACGCTCGAGGAGGCGCTGGAGTGTCTGTCGGACGTGGGCGATCCGCGCGTCGAGGGGGAGGTGCTGCGTCGCCTCGCGCGCGCGTACCTGGAGCTCGGCGATCCCGAGAAGGCCGAGGGCGACGCCCGGCGGGCCGCCGGGATCGCCCGCTCCGTCGGCGACGAGCCAGGGGTTCGCGAGGCCGAGGAGATCGCGCGCGAGGCGGGCGAGGCGATGGGAGCGGGGTAGGTGATGGGAGAGAAGTTCGCGTTCACGTCGAAGATGGTGCGGTTCAGCGCGCGCCCGCCGGTGTTCTACTGCGTCGACGTCCCGGCGGCGGTCAGTCGAGCGCTGGGTCGCGCGCGCGTCCCCGTGGTCGTGCGGGTCGCGAAGGGCCCGCCGTTCCGCGCGACCCTCCAGCCCTCCGGGGGTGGGCGCCATCGCCTGTTTCTCAACGGCGAGGTGCGAGCCGCGGCCGGCGTGAAGCTCGGTGACCGCTTCAAGGTGGAGGTACGCGTCGATCGGGAGCCGCGCGAGGTCCTGATACCGCCGGATCTCGCCGAGGCGCTCCGGGACGCCGGGGTCCTGGCCGCCTGGGAGTCGTTCCCGCCCGGCAAGCGCGAGCACATCCTCAAGTGGATCGAGGAGGCCGTGCACGAGACGACCCGGGAAAAGCGTGTGGCCCGCGCGGTCGAGGAGGCGCTCGCCCGGCACGAGAAGCGCATCGACCGGGAGATGTGATAGGTAGTCGAGTTCTTCGTGCAGGCCGATCTGGAGCGCTTTCTGGCCCTCGTGCGCCGCGAGCTCGGCGCGGAGGATGCACGCGTGCTCGAGGCCGATGCGGAGGCGCCGGAGGGTGAGCTCTCGCTGAGCTGCCGGATGGAGGACGGTCGCACGGTCGTCGCGACGTTCGCGGCGACGCCCGTCGATCGCGAGACGAAGCAGCGGCGGCTGGAGATCCTGACCAGTACGCTGGACGCAGCGGTCGAGGAGCCCGCGCACGGACGACGACCGCGAGCTCCGGTGACGAGCACGCTGCACGACGAGCTCTCGGCTCTGTGCGCGCGCGCCGCGGCCCTGAACGTCATCGTCATCGACGCGAACTCCCCGGTGGTGTGGGGCGCAGCGCATCCGGAGGGCGTGGTCGCGCAGCCTCCGCTGGCATCCAGTCCCCGCATGGCGGAGACCCCGGCCAACGACGAGGGGGAGCGCGGGGGAGGGATGGCGGTCGCCTCGAGGCGCGCGGTGCTCGCGGCGCGTGCGCTGCCGGACATCGCGGCCCTGCGGAAAGGCAAGCACGTGCGCAGCGTCGCGCGCGACGCCGAGGTGCCCTTCGTGGCGCACTCGTTCGCGAGCATCTACCTCCTCATCGTCGTCTACGACAAACCGTTCGACGAGCTCCGCGCCGAGCGCGCCATCGTCGATTCGCTCCCTCGCGTCGAGCGCCTGGTGCTCGCCCTTCCCCCGCTCGATCCGCCGCCCCCCTTCGAGGGCGCGGGCGCCGTCGCCATGCGGCGACCGAGACGCCGATAGCCTTTCAGCGTCGCCAGGCGACCTGGCCCTCGACGATGGTCGTCGTCAGAGCCTTGCTGTCGAAGGAGTCCATGCCGGCCAGAGGGTCCACCGCGACGAGCGCCGCGTCGGCGATGTAGCCCTCGGCGATGCGGCCACGCTCGCCCTCGGCGCCCTCGGCGTAGGCAGCGCCGGTCGTGAAGCAATGGAGGGCCTCGTCGATCGTCATGCGCTGCTCGGGCATCCATCCGCCGGGAGGACCGCCTGGCCACGTGCGAAGGACGGCGCTGCGGATGCCGGCGAACGGATCGGGATCCTCGACGGGGAAGTCGGAGCCGCACGCGAGGGGTACGTGGGCATCGAGGACCGTGCGCCACGCGTAGGCGCCGCGCTGGCGATCCGTGCCGTGGCCCAGACGCTCCTCGGCCCAGGGGCCATCGCTCGTCGCGTGCGTGGGCTGCATCGAAGCCACGGCGTGCGACGCGACGAGCGTCCCGAGGTCCGCCGGATCGAGCAGCTGGAGGTGCTCGACGCGGGGGCGCAGGGCGGGGGAGATGCGCGACGCGGCGAGGAAATCCGCGAGCACCTCGTGCACGGCGCGGTCTCCGATGGCGTGCACCGCGGGCTGGAACCCGGCACGAGCGACGTCGAGGATGCGGCCGCGCAGCTCGCTCTCCGGTGTGACGGCGAGACCGATGGTCGAAGGGTCATCGGAGTAGGGCTGAAAGAGCAGAGCACCCCGGCTCCCGAGCGCCCCGTCGGCGAGCATCTTCACGGCTCGGACGGTGAGCCGACCGATGCGTGGGGTCGCGCTCCAGGCGTTCATCGCGGCCCTCACCTCGGGCATCGGAGCCTGCCCGTCGATCATCGCGTAGACGTGGATGGGCAGCCGGTGCCCCTCGGCCAGGCGGCGGTAGACGGCAAGGGTCGCCGTGTCGACGCCTGCGTCGTGCACGCTGGTGATGCCGAGCGCGACGAGGTGGGACAGCGCGCCGACGATGGCGCGTTTGATCTGGTCGGGAGTTGGCGCCGGCACGCGACGCGCGACGAGGCCCACGGCGTTGTCCACGAGGATCCCCGTCGGAGCGCCATCGGGCCCGCGGGTGATGCGCCCTCCCTCGGGATCCTGCGTGTCGCGACCGACCCCCGCCAGGGCGAGGGCTCTCGCGTTCGCCCACACCGCGTGCCCGTCGACCCGCATGGCGAGCACCGGATGATCCGGCACGGCCGCCGACAGCATCTCCAGCCCCGGGAAGCGTCGCGACGGCCAGCGCGTCTGGTCCCAACCTCGCGCGATGACCCACTGGTCCGCCGGAGCGACGCGCGCCCTCTCGGCGATCCGCTGCACGCACTCGGCCTCGTCGCGCGCTCCGTGCAGGTCCACGGCGCCCATCGCGACCCCCAGCGCGGCCACGTGCCCATGCGCGTCCGTCAGCCCGGGGAGCGCGCTGCCCCCGCGGAGATCGATCAGCTCCGCACCGGCCGGCACGCGCGACGCGCACCGCGCCTCGTCCCCCACGCACGTCCATCGTCCGCCCACCGCGACGGCGATCTCGGCCACGGGCCGCGCCGGGTCCATCGTGTGGATCGCCCCTCCACGAAGCACGAGCGCATGCTCGACGCGCGGCGCCTCGGCGTGCGCGCACGCGGCGAGAGATATGCACGCGAGGAGAACGAGCGCCTTCATGGCTCCCTCGTTGTAGCCCCTCACCCTCCCGAATACACCTCGACGAGGACGGCTACCCCGCCGCGAGCCCGATGAACCCCCGCTCCACGGCGGCGTAGTCGACCTCGACGTCGAGGCGCGCGAGCACCGAGTAGAAGCCGAACTGCAGCCGGTTCACGAAGAGCATCTCCGCGGGCATCGTGAAAAACTGGTCCTCGGGGAGCTTGCGGGCCACGACGGCCATGTCGCGCATCCCGTCGACCATGCGCGCGGCGAAGGGCTTCGTCATGCGGAACGGCGAATCGAAGAGCGCCGAGAAGCACTCCCGGGTGTAGCTCACGGCGAGGTCACACAGGGGGCCGGGCTTCGCGCCGACCATGTTGCGGACGGCGATGGCAAACGCGTCCTCGTCGCCCGCGAGTGCGGCGCGGTGGCAGGCGAGGGCCAGCGGGCGTCGCTCGGTGATGGGCTGGATGCACCCGTAGTCGAGGAAGGTCACGCGCCCGCCGTCGTGGAAGACGTAGTTGCCGGGGTGCGGGTCGGCGTTGAGCAGGCCACCGACGAGCGTGCCCTTGAAGACGAAGCGCCACATGGTGCGCGCCCACGCGACGCGGTCGGCCTCGGGGGCGGCGCAGGCCTCGTCGAATGTGCCCCCGCGCGCGAGCTCGGTCGTGAGCACGCGCGCGCTCGAGCGAGACTCGATGAGCGCGGGGACGAGCACCGTGGGATCCCCGGCGTGCAGGGCGGCGAACGTGCGGATGCTCCCGGCCTCGCGGACGTAGTCGAGCTCCTCGCGGAAGCGCGTGCGGATCACCTCCAGCATCGTCTTCGAGTCGAAGCGACGCCCGCCGAGCACCCCCACGAACGACTCGAGCAGCGACGCGTTCGCGAGATCACTCTCGACGGCACGGGCGATCCCCGGGTGCTGCACCTTCACGGCGACCTCGCGCCCGTCGTCGAGCTTCGCGCGGTGCACCTGGCCGATGGAGGCGCTGGCGATCGGCACGTCGTCCCACTCCGTGAAGAGAGTGTCGACGGGGGCGCCGAGCTCCTCCTCCACGAGGGCGCGGATGGCGGCCGCGGAGGACTTCGGTGCCTGCGAGCGGAGCGCTTTGAGTGACGCCTCGAAGGCCGGCGCGTGCGACTCGGGGACGAGGCCGTCCACGTAGCTGGCCATCTGGCCGACCTTCGCCGCCAGGCCACGCAGGTTGCCGAGGACGTCCGCCGCGTGCTCGGCCGCCGACCCTCCGCCGCGGTCCATCAGCAGGCTCGCGCTCGAGCGCACTCCCATGGCGGCGAGACGGGCGAAGCGGCCCAGGCGGGACTCGGGGATGCGGCGTTCCTCGGGCATCGAGCGTCTCGGCGGGGTGTAGGGCCGAATGAGCGGGTGGGCAAGCTGGGGTAGACTCCGCCGTATGAACACCTCCTTGCTTCTCGGCGCTCTCCTCGCCGCGGCGGCTTGCTCCTCCAGCTCTTCCCCCGGCTCGAGCCCGTCCGACGCCTCGAGCAGCGCCGACGTCGAGCTCGGCGACGGTGGCCCCGATCTCGACACGTGGGACAACTGGGCGCAGGGCTTCTTCACCAAGTACTGCGTCGAATGCCACGGCGTCAGCAACCCCGACGGCCTCGACTTCGGCGTTCAGGCAACCGTGGTCGCCAGCAAGAGCACCATCCGCTGCGGCGTCTGCGTCGCGCAGGATCCGAGCTGGGGTTGCCCCGCGACCCCGCCCGCGAAGCAGTTTCCCATCAGCGACGACGCGGACGCCAACCCGAAGCCCACCGACGAGGAGCGCGACCGGGTCGTCCTGTGGATCGAGGCCGGCTGCCCGTAGTCCGCGCCGCCCCTCGCCCTCACAGCCCGTCGCCGAGGAACCTCTTCAGGAAGCCGTGGGGACCGGCGTAGCCGCTGCCCATCGAGTTGCAGGTCGCCGACGCGGAGCCGGCGGCGCAGTCGATGTCGCGGTCGTACGACCAGTAGTGCACCCCGGCCAGACCCTGCGAGATGGCGAAGTGCGCCACCGTGTCGGCGTCGGCGAGGGTGAACTGCTCGGCGGGGTTGTCGTTCTGGCCGATCATCGGCGTCAGCTCGATGTTCGAGTAGGGAACGCCCCAGTGGTCGTGGAGATTATACGCGGCCTGCAGGGCCGACTGCCCCATCTCGCACGAGCCGCCGCTGACGACGCACACGCCGTCGCTCGCCGAGCCGAAGTCCATGGTCATGAGATCGACCGTCACGAAGCTCGGCCATGTCGAGCCGAAGGTGCTCTTCACGGCTGCGATGACGTTGTCGCCGTACACGTTGAGGCTGTCCTCTACGCCGGAGCCCAGCGACTGCGCGGTGCCCGCGCCGTTGTTGTTGGCGAGGGTGGCGATGGTCAGGCTGAAGCGCAGGCCCGGGTAGCTGCCGTGGGCGGTCTGGATGCGGGACACGAGGTCCTGGATGACGCTCTGCGACTGGCCGGCCTCGATGTCGAAGTCGACGCCGATGAGCCCCGACGACGACCAGCGGTCGATGAACGTCGACATGCCGGCGTCGGTGCCGCACGTGAAGGAGCCGGCGGCGCCGCCGGTGGAGATGATGTACTGCACGCCGGCCTGCGAGAGCGTCGACACGTTGGCGGTGGCCATGGCCGCGCCTTGCACGCCGGCCCAGTTCTCGCTGCCGCACTCCCCCGTCGCGAACGCGAGCGTGATGGCCTTGCCGCCGCTGGCGATGAGATCACTGGCGAGGGGGGTCGCCGAGCCGGGCACCAGCGTGGTGATCATGTTCGTGTTCCAGTTCATGTTGATGCTGGTGTCCTTGTAAGGACTGAAGACCAGGCCCGCGGGCGCATTCCCGGTGCCGCCGCTGCTCGATCCACTGCTGGACCCGCTGGAGCTGGACCCGCTGGAGCTGGACCCGCTGGAGCTGGACCCGCTGGAGCTGGACCCGCTGGAGCTGCTGGTGCTGCCGCCCGGACACGTCGTTCCACCCGGCTCGCAGCCGGTGCCCCAGCTCACGGTCTGGCAGTGGTAGCCCTGCCCTTCGTCGTCCGTCGTCCACCCGCACGACTCGCCGAGGTTACCGTCGCACGCGCTCGCGTTGCTTCCCATGTAGACCCACGCGCTCGCGTTGCACGTGGACCCTCCGCTGCTGCTGCCGCTGCTCCCGCCGCTGCTACTGCTCCCGCCGCTGCTACTGCCACCACCGCTGCCACTGCTGCCACTACTCCCGCCACTGCTGCTGCTACTTCCGCTGCTGCTCGAGCTTCCACTGCTGCCTCCACTTGCGCACTGCACCGGCTCCCACAACGCGGGGACCGCGTCCGGGGTCCACCCCGGCTCGCTCGTGTGGGCCTGGACGCACTGGTACGTCGTGCCCGAGTAGGTGACGAGCTGGCCGACCGAGTACGCGGTCCAGGTCGCCCACGGCGTCGCCGTCGCGCACTCTGCGGCGCTCAGCGGCTGCGTGCTCGACGTGGCGTCGTCGCCGTGACCCGCGGCGCAACCGATGGCGGCGGCGAGGATGGGGAGCACGGCCACGAGGAGGGGGAGAGCGGTGTGCTTGGCGTTCATGCCTTCGTAGTCGCGGGACCGCACGACCACGGCTCACGCGTCGTCAGAAAAAACGCATGGATCACCATGGATCCAACTCGGGCGCGCGACAGGGACGAGGCCGTAGTAAAACGCGGCTCATGGCAGCCAAGAAGAAGGCCGCGGTGCCGCGTGCGCCTGCGCGAAGGAAGACGCCGCGCAAGGCCGAAGCGGGATCGGCGGGGCTCGAGCCCGCGGCGTGCGTGTCGCCGGAGGCGCTCGCGGGGCAGGGCGACCTGCGAAAGCGCATCGAGGACGAAGGCGGGGCCGTCGTCGGGGGATACCTCGATCCCCTCGGCGGAAAGCCGCTCCTCCTCGCTGTCCTGCCCATCGACAAGGTGGCGCCCACGCCGTTCCAGCGCGATCTCTCGGAGACGCATCACAAGCGCCTGGCGGAGGTCATCCACAAGACCGCGCGCTTCCTCGACCCGGTCATCGTCATCACCGCGCCGGAGCACGGCTTCTGGACGCCGAACGGCCTCCACCGCCTCGAAGCCATGCGCCGCCTGGGTGCCAAGGCCATCACGGCGCTGGTCGTGCCGGATCGAAAGGTCGCGTGGCAGATCCTCGCGCTCAACACCGAGAAGGCGCACAACCTGAAGGAGCGCGCGCTCGAGGTCATTCGCATCTACCGCGGCCTCCTCGACGAGGACGGCTCGCGGGCCGAGTCGGGCTTCGCTTTCTATCTCGAAGACCCTGCGCTCGTGACGATTGGCGTCTGCTACGAGGCGCAGCCGCGCTTCGCCGGGGGCGCGTACCACCCGGTGCTGCGGCGCGTGTCGAAATTCGACGACGCGCCCATCGCCGAGGCCATCAAGACGCACGAGAAGCACGCGAGGATGGTGCTCGAGATCGAGGCGAGGGTGGGGGAGGTCATCGCCAGGCTCCGCGAGAAGGGGCTGACGAGCCCGTACCTCCGGTCGTTCGTGGTCGCGCGCATCAACCCGCTCCGGTGGATCCAGGGCGAGGTGCCGCCGGCGGAGAAGGTGCTGGAGACGATGCGCGAGCGCGCGGCGAAGTTCAGCGTCGAGAAGGTGAAGCAAGTGGACCTCGCACGCGCGGGCGGCGCGCCCGACGAGGAGTGACGGGTGAGTGAGGAGACGATGGACGACGAACGAGAGAGGCTAGAGGGCGAGATCGCTCGCCTGCGCGCCATCGAGGCCGAGCTCACGGCACGAGCGAAGCGCGCGGAGGAGGAGCTCCTGGCCAGTCGCGCGCTCCACGCGGCGACGATCGAGAGCCTCCCCTTCGACTTCTGGGCGCGCGACCGCGAAGGCTATTGCTTCAGCCAGAACTCGACCACCTTCGCCAACTGGGGGGACATCCGCCACCGGCGACCCGAGGACATGTCGCTCCCGCCGCACATCCTCGAGGCGTGGCTCGACAACAATCGGCGTGCCCTCTCCGGCGAGATCGTTCGTGGCGACGCGGAGTACGTCATCCACGGCGAGACGCGGTTCATCCACAACATCCTCGCCCCCATCCGGATGGACGACGCCATCGTCGGGACGCTCGGCGTCAACATCGACGTCACGGAGCGCAAGCGGGCCCTCCAGGCGCTCCGGGAGAGCGAAGAGAAGCTCCGCATGGCGGCGGACGCCGCGGGTCTCGGGCTCTGGAGCTGGGACCCCGTACGCGACGAGCTCGTGTGGGAGCCTGCTCTGTCCGCGATCTACGGGCTCACCGCCGACACGTTTCCCACCACCCGCGACGGCTACCTCGCGCTCGTCCACCCCGACGACCGCGAGCGCACGGCCCGCAGGATCGCGGAGGGGGTGGCGTCGGATCGATGGGAGGACGAATACCGCATCGTGCGCTCCGACGGCGCGGTGCGCTGGGTGATGGCGAAGAAGCGCGTGCTCCGCGACGGGGACCAGACGAGGGTCGTCGGGGCGGTCATCGACGTGACGGAGGGCAAGCGTCGCGATGAGCAGCTCCGGCAGGCGCAGAAGCTCGAAGCGGTCGGGCAGCTGACCGCCGGCATCGCGCACAACTTCAACAACATGCTCATGGGCGTGCTCCCCAACCTCGAGCTCGCGGCACGCGATGCGCCGCCCGGGCTCCTGCCCCTCCTCGACGGCGCGAGCCGATCGGCACGCCGCGCCGCCGATCTCGTGCGAAGGCTCGTGACCTACGCCGGGCGCAACCGTCCGACCGAGCACACGATCGAGGAGGTCGCCCCGCTGGTTGCGCGCGCCGTCGGCCTGTGCCGCACGACGTTCGACAAGCGCATCAGCCTCGATCAGGCCTACGACGCGAAGGCGCTCGCGAGGGTCGACGCGACACAGATCGAGCAGGCGATCCTCAACATCCTCATCAACGCACGCGATGCGCTGGAGAGCCCGCAGGTCGAGGATCCTCGCGTGGAGATCTCGGTCGACGTCGTCCCCGCGAGGGCGGAGGAGCTCGCGGGGCGCGACGGCGATCATGTCCGTGTTCGCATCGGCGACAACGGCTCCGGGATGGATGCGGCCACGGCGGCGCGCATTTACGAGCCGTTCTTCACGACGAAGGAGGTCGGCAAGGGGACGGGGCTCGGCCTGGCGACGACTCACGCCATCTTCCAGGAGCACGGCGGGTTCATGACCTGCGAGTCCGTTCGAGGCACGGGCACCGTCTTCTCGCTCTATCTCCCGCGTCAGCCGGCAGGCTCGACGCACACCGCGCGAGGAGCGTCCGACGCGCGTCCTCCGGCGCGCGGTACCGAGACGGTCCTCGTCATCGACGACGAGCCGGCCATCCGCCGTGTCGTGTCGCTCATGCTCCATGGTGCCGGGTACGTCGCGCGAGAAGCCGCGTCGGGCGGCGAGGCGCTCGCCCTCCTCTCCGACGGTGACCTCGCGTCGGAGGTCGCGCTCGTGCTGCTGGACGTGTCGATGCCGGGCCCCCCGCGGCGCGAGATCCGCGATCGCCTGCGCCAGCTCACGCGCGCTCGTGTCGTCTACTTCTCCGGGTATGCGCTCGACGCGGCTGACGCCGATCCGGACGACACCGTGCTGGAGAAGCCCGTGACCGAGGAGCGGCTCCTCGGGACGATCCGGCGCGTCCTCGACGACGACCGGATCACGCGGTGACGGTGCGCCCGATGACGACGCGCTGGATCTCGCTCGTCCCCTCGTAGATCATCGTCACTCGCGCATCGCGGAGGTGTCGCTCGGCGGCGAACTCGCGGACGTAGCCGTAGCCGCCGTGGATCTGCACCGCCTCGTTGCACACGCGGACGGCCGCCTCGCTGGCGAAGACCTTGGCCATCGCGGCCTCCTTCGAGAAGGGCTGCCCGTGCTCCTTCATCCAGGCCGCGCGCATCGAGAGCAGGTGCGCCGCCTCGATGGCGGTGTGCATGTCGGCGAGCTTCCACTGTATCCCCTGGTGCTCGGCGATCGGCACGCCGAACGTCCTCCGCTCCTTGGCGTAGGCCACGCTCTCCGCCAGCGCCGCGCGGGCGATGCCGATGGCCTGGGAGCTTATGCCGATGCGCCCGCCGTCGAGGGCCATCATGGCGATCTTGAACCCGCCGTTCTCCTGCCCGAGGAGCGCGCCGGCCGGGACGCGCACGCCGTCGAACTCGAGCGGGACGGTGTTCGACGCGCGGATCCCCATCTTGTCCTCGGGCCGCCCCACCTTCAGGCCCTTGGCTCCGCCCTCGACGAGGAAGCACGAGATGCCGCGCGCGCCCGCGATGCCGGGAGGCGCCGTGCGCGCCCACACGATGTACACGCCCGCGTACGAGCCGCCGGTGATCCACTGCTTGGCGCCGTCGATGACCCACTCGTCGCCGTCGCGCCTCGCCGTCGTCCGCATCCCGCCGGGATCGCTCCCCGCGTCCGGCTCGCTGAGAGCGAAGCTCCCGTTCGTGTGCTCGCCGCTCGCGAGCCGAGGGCAGTGGTGCTGCTTCTGCGCGTCGGTGCCGAAGCGCGCGATGGCCTCGCCTACCATGTTGTTGACGCTCATCATCACGGCGGTCGACGCGCACGCCCGCGCGATCTCCTGCATCGCCAGCGCGTAGGCGATGACGCCCGCGCCCGAGCCCCCGAGCTCGGGGGGCACGTTGATGGCCATGAGGCCGAGGTCGGCCAGGCCCTTCAGCGCTTCGCGGGGGAACCGCTCGGTCGCGTCGGCCTCGGCGGCCTGGGGGGCGACGACGCGGGCGGCAAAGTCGCGCGCGGTCTTCTGGACGAGCAGCTGGGTTTCGGTGAGGTCGAGATCCACGGCGGATGAAAAGGCATACTCTCGCCGCCAGGAGATCCGCCAGATGAAAGCACGCGCCGCGGTGGCCCGACGGGCGGGAGAGCCCCTCACGATCGAGACGGTCGACGTCGAGGGGCCCAAGCAAGGCGAGGTTCTCGTCGAGATCAAGGCGACCGGCGTCTGCCACACCGACGCGTTCACGCTCTCCGGGAAGGACCCGGAGGGGCTCTTTCCGGCCATCCTCGGGCACGAAGGGGCGGGCATCGTCGTCGACGTGGGACCGGGCGTGCGCACGCTGAAGAAGGGGGACCACGTCATCCCGCTCTACACGCCGGAGTGCCGCGAGTGCTCGTACTGCACGAGCGGCAAGACGAACCTGTGCCAGGCCATCCGCGCGACGCAGGGCAAGGGCCTCATGCCGGACGGGACCAGCCGCTTCTCGGCGGGCGGCGA
>Ga0302326_10024884_pt1 | contig 12147 bp, 8 predicted proteins | sample Palsa_T0_3_FD_202264 | JGI IMG/M metagenome (GOLD analysis project Ga0302326, IMG submission 202264) | Peat permafrost microbial communities from Stordalen Mire near Abisko, Sweden - Palsa_T0_3 | ecosystem: Environmental > Terrestrial > Soil > Palsa > Peat permafrost | place: Sweden: Abisko...
TCCACCCGTATTTATTGATGGGATACCCACCCTCCCCCTCGAGAAAGCGCTCGGGACGGAACGCGTACGGCTCGGGGTAAAGGTCTGGCCGTGTGTGCGTGAGCCAGATCGCCGGTGTCACGTCGGTCCCGGCCGGCAGGCTCAGTCCATTGACATTTAGGTCTGAGGCCAGCCGCCGTCCCGCGAGCGGGACGACCGGACGCAGGCGCAGCGACTCCGAGATCACGGCACGCAGATAGCTGTCCTCTTCTTCCGCGTCGATCTCTGAGGTAAGCCGGGTGAGCGTCGCGGGGTTACGCAGCAGCAGGTCGAAGGTCCAAGCCAGCGCGGTGGCGGTCGTCTCGTGACCGGCGAGCAGCAGCGTGACGAGCTGGTCGCGCACCTCGCGGTCGCTCATCTCCGAGCCGTCCTCGAAGCGGGCCGCGACGAGCAGCGAGAGGATGTCCTCGCGCTCGGGGGCGGCCGGATCGGAGCGGCGCTCGGCGATCTCCGCGAGCAGCAGCTCGTCGATCTCGCGCAGCAACTCGTTCATAGCAGCCATCGGATCTCCGCGGCCAACGCGGCGCGAGAGCAGCACACGGAACTGCAGGGCGGCAGAGGATGTTTCGCCCAGCAGCAGCGGCAGACGCTCGCGCAGGCGCGCGCTGCGGGCCGGGTCGGTGACGCCGAACACCGCTTGCAGGATCACCTCGAGCGTGACCGCCTGCATGCGCGGATGGATCGCGAACGGACTCCCATCGGACCAGCTGTCGATCTCGCGCTCGGTGACCTCACGGACCGTCGCCTCATACGAGCGCATCCGCTCGCCGTGGAACGGGGGCAGCATCAGCTTGCGCCGCGCAAGGTGCTCCTGACCCTCGAGCAGCAGCACCGATCCCGGGCCCATCACCGGCAGCAGCGCGATGCTGCGCCCCGCCGGCAATCCGTGCTCGTGCGCGGTGTAGAGGGCGCGGATCGCATCGGGATCGGACAGCATCACCATCGGCCGTTCGAAGCCGAGAAAACTCACGCTGAAAGCATCGCCGTAGCGCCGCCGGGAGGACTCCATGAAGGCGATCGGACGCAGCAGCCAGCGGGCGGTCTGGATCGCTTGGGCCTCGGAGGGACCGGGCGGGAGCGTGCTCACAAACATAGCGTGACAGACCGGGCCGTTGGCCACTTGCTCGCGGCGAGCGCCTTCGGTCAGGCGAGGCGGATCGGAGATGGGCGAAGGGCCGATCGGGGTCAGGCGCGAGGCCGGTCTCAGTCCGGTGTGGGTTCGATCGGCGCCGCGACGTGAAGATGGGAGGCGGCGGCCTTTTCGCCCTCACCCGCATCCACGTCGAAGTAATCGCTCATACCCATCTGGAGTGGCCCATGCAGATAACTCGGCAGTGGGGCATGCAGCTCGTTGGGGATCGCTTCCTGTTCGAGGGTCGCACGGAGCTGTTCCTCCAAGGCGCTCGATCCGGCAACGTTTGCGAGCTCCGCCTGGCCGACGTCCGAGCTGTAGTCGTAACACTCGACTTCCTGCCCGATCGGTTCGGCCTCAATGCTTTCCTGCCCCCAGTTCGAGTACAGCCCCAGCTTGCCCTGTTCGGTGCGCAGCGCCACCACGTGGCGAGGCGCTTCGGCGTCGTGCAGGTCACCGGCGAACTCGGTCACGTCCTCGTCGGTGGCGTGCAGCACCCAGGGTCTGCCCGGCGCCTGCGCATCGGCGCAGATCGCGGCGAGGTCGGCACGAGGAGCGAGGTGCCTCAGCGAGCTCTCCGCGCGCCACGCGTTCGACCCGGTCGCGATGCTCAGCAGCAGCGGGACGATGTCAACGCTGGAGGTGAGCTGGTTGCGGGGAACGCCGGTGGCGGCAGTCGCGACGCCGCGCCGATCGCTCACATAGAGGGGGACGTGAATCGCCTCCTCGTAGGCGGAGGCGCCCTTGCCGCGCATGCCGTGCGAGCCGCCGTACTCGCCGTGGTCCGAGGTGAACAGGATCACCGTGTTACCGCTCACCTCGGGCCGGGCCGCGAGCTTCGCGAGCACGCGTCCAATCTGGCGGTCGACGTAGGTCTGCAGGAGCAGGTACGTGTTCATCAGACCGCTCCACGCGCCGACCAGTTCTTCCCCTGAGAAGGGCACGGCGCCGAACGAGCGGGCGGCCGTCTCCTGCAGCGAGCGATGCAACAGCGGCTTGCCGCGTTCCTGTAGCTGTTCAGGGGTCTCAAAGTTCGGTGGGATCTGACTGACCCACGACGGCGGTTCGCTCTCGCGCGGGATTTCGCTCGTAAAGCGGTACCACCAGGCCACGTCGTGGGGGTTGACCAGCGAGACCGTCGTACACCACGGCTCACCCCCCGCCTGCTGGTCGAACCAATCCTCGAACTGATCGACGATCGTCGGGTCCACCTCGGTGCCCTGACCGGGGCTGCCGTTGGGCGACGGATAGGTCCCTCCCGAAAAGCCGTACCGCTGCAGCGACGCGTTCGCGTGTGGGTTCAAATGCCACTTGCCCCACCACGTCGTCTCGTAGTCCAACTCGCGCAGCAGCGTGCCCCACGTCGGGAAGCCGTGGCTGAGCTCGCTGCGGCCGGTGATCATGCAACCGGTCTGGTGCGAGTACAGCCCGGTGAGCAGCGCGCCGCGCGAGGGCGAGCAGTCGTTGGAGGCGGTGTAGTGACCTTCGAAGCTGACCGACTCGCCACGCAGCGCCGCGAGGTTCGGCAGCAGCGCGTCGAGCGAGAGCGATGCCGGCACCCAGGCCGGGGCGCGCAGTTGGTCGACGAGGATCACGAGGATGTTCGGCGCCCGGCTCGAGTCGGGCGCGCCGCGCACCCGGCTGCGGCGCGGGCGCCGCGGGCGCCTGGCCTGTGCCACCGTGGGAGCGCCGGCCCCGGACAGCGCCAGCGCGCCGCCCACGAGCAGTCCTCGCTTGAGGAATGTGCGGCGGTCGCTCTCCACATCGATGAACCTGTCGGGCATGCCTATAGAGACTCTCAACAACCGACGGCGCCCGGTGGAGCGGTGTGGCGTCGAATTAACAGGCCGAGATAGTCTCCCGGCAATGGAGCCGGCGGCATGAGCGCAATCTCGGTCGAGCACGACGGGCAGCTCGCGGTCCTCACGATCGATTCGCCGCCGCTGAACCTGTTCACGCGCGAGCTGATGGGGGAGCTGTCGGAGGCAGTGGACCGCATCGCGGCCGATCCGCCCCGTGGCCTGCTGATCCGCGCCGAGGGCCGCGCAGTGAGTGGCGGGGTGGACGTGCATCTGTTCGACGGACTCTCGCCAGAGCAGGCGGCGGAGCTGTGGCGGGAGCTGCTCGGTCTGATCCACCGCGTCGAGGAGCTGCCGCTGCCGACGATCTTCGCCGCGCATGCGCTGTGCCTGACCGCGGCGTTTGAGCTGTCGCTGGGCTGTGATCTGCTGCTGGCGGCCGAGTCCGCACGCTTCGGGCTGGTGGAGACCGTGGTCGGACTGACCCCGGCGATGGGCGGCACCCAGCGCCTGGCCGAGCGCGCCGGTCCAGCGCGCGCCCGCGAGCTGGTGATGACGGGCGAGCTGTACGACGCCGCGACGCTCGAGCGCTGGAACGTCGTCAACCGTGTCCTTCCAGACGCAGGCTTCGACGAGGCCGCGCGGGCGTTCGCACTGGGCCTGGCGGAGGGGCCGACGCGGGCGCATGCGGCAACGAAGGCGATCATCCGCGTGGGACTGGAAGGTGGAGGAGCCCGTGCCGCCGACGAGCGTGTACCGGAGCTCGCAGGCGATCTGTTCGCGACCGAGGATCTGCAGAGAGCCGTGCGCTCATTTCTGCAGCGCGGACCGGGGCACGCTGTCTACGAAGGACGCTGAGCGGAGAGGGCCATGAGCGAAGGGTCCTCGATGGATCGAGCCCTCGCAACAATCCCTGCCGAATACGTCGTTCTTGCCGAATACGCCCTACGATCCATGGATGGCGTTCGCCTCGGCTCACCGTGACGCTGCGTCAACTGGGCGTGGTTGGAAACGCGTCCTGCTCGGCATGGGTTTGACGATCATCGTGATCGTGGTTCTGCTGGCCGTCGCCGCGCTGTTGTTCTCGGGGGCGACGCTCGCGGGTGACTCGACGGCGCTCGCGCGCGTGACCGTGCAGCCGCTCGGCGGAAAGATCGAGCGCGTGCAGGCCTTCGGGCCGGACGGCCGGCGGGTGCCGCTCACCATCGAAGGCGGCCGCCTGACCCCACTGAAGCGGCTGATCCCGGGCGAGCAGGTATCGGTGGACGTGGAGGTTCGCCGGCCCGGATGGCTCGGCTGGGCGTTGGGCTCGGAGCGCAACGAGCACCTGACGCTGCAGGCCCCGGTGGCGCAGGTGAAGGAGCCCTGGATGACCGTTCCCGCCGGCTCGGACGTACACGTGAGCTTCGACATGCCGGTCAGCACGGTCGTCTATGGAACCACTGGCGCCGTGAGGAGCCACTCACTGAGCGGCGCCCAGAGCACGATCTCGCTCGGCGCCCAGCCCGAGACGGGGACCACGGAGATCGCCGTCGCGCCACGGCCGTGGGAGACCGTCGGCGCTCCCACGCAGGTGAGCTGGTTCCCTCCCTCTGACTCGCCGGTGATGGTCAGCCTTCCCGCCGCAGGCGCGCGGATCTCTCCCGCCACGCACATCCACCTGACGTTCTCGAAGCCCGTAAGCGAGGTGCTCGGCTCCAGTCGCCCCCGCCTCTCGCCGGCCACGCAGGGAAGCTGGCACGAGACCAACAGCCACACGCTCGTATTCGTCCCGTCGGGGTTCGGAGCGGCGCTCGGCTCTCAGCTGCGCGTCCAGCTCCCGCGCACGGTCGCGGTGACCGCGAGCACGGGGAGCGGGCTACGCAGCACCAGCCAGATCGAATGGACGGTGCCGCCCGGCTCGACGCTGCGCTTGCAGCAGCTCCTCGCTGAAGCCGGCTACCTACCGGTCGACTGGCAGCCGTCCGGCGGCGCTGTGGCGCACACGCCCGGCGCGGAGGCACAGGCCGCCGTCGACCCCCCGAGTGGCAGCTTCAACTGGCGTTACTCGAACACGCCGCACCAGCTGCAGGCGATGTGGTCTCCAGGCCAGACCAGTGTGATCACCAAGGGCGCGGTGATGAAGTTCGAGAACGAAAACGACGTCACCGTCGACGGGCTCGCCGGGGCGGCCGTGTGGCATCTGCTGCTGACCGACGCGATCGCCGGCAAGCGCCTCACCAGCGGCTACTCCTACGTGTACGTGCACCGCGAAGTTCCGGAGACGATGACGCTCTGGCACGACGGCCAGACGGTCATCACCTCGCCCGCGAACACGGGCATCTCCGGCGCGGAAACCGAAATCGGGACGTTCCCCGTGTTCGAGCACCTCCCCGAAACAACGATGTCCGGCACGAACCCCGACGGCTCGCACTACGAAGATCCAGGGATCAAATGGGTCAGCTACTTCAATGGCGGCGACGCATTGCACAACTTCGACCGCTCGTCGTTTGGCACACCCCAGAGCCTCGGCTGCGTCGAGCTCCCGCTCGCCGCCTCCGCAGAGATCTGGCCCTACACGCCAATCGGCACGCTCGTCACGATCGAAACGTGAGGGAGGAGACCTACGCTTCGACGATGCCGCCGGTCTGGCTCCGACACACGATCTCCGGCCCTCGGTTCGTCTGGATCGTCACGGGTTTGCCGCCAACCTTGCGGCAGTTGGCTTCGTAGAGCTGGTCGCGGGCCAGTTCTTCCTCGCGCTGGCGGCGCACTGCTTCACGGTGTTTTCGCAAGGCAAGGCGCGGGGCCTCGCGGCATTGCCGCTGGCTCGCTCCCACGAAGCTTCCACTCTTTGTGAGCGGCGGTTCTTCGCCGAGTTCCGGCGTGGCCGTGACTTCATAGCTGTACGCGGTTCCCGACTGCTTGCAGGACCATGTCACGGACGATGTGTGTAGGACTCCGGGACCGGAATTGAACTCGCCCGCTTCTTCGATAGAAGCTTCCCCGGAGAGCACAGTCGCGCCGTGCGCACGTACCGTGACCGTCACGTGCCAGCCGAAGGTCGCCTGGATATCGAGTTCGGTCTTTCCAGGCTCGCTCGGGACTTCCGGTTCGTAGTGCGAGATCGTTCTCACTTCGAGCAATGGCGACGACGTGTATTCGGCGGCCGCGGCTGCTGCGGTCAACGCAAGTAATCCAGCGAGAGCCAGCGCGAGCGCACCCGCTGTTCGTGATGCTCCAAACATATTCCGCTCCTCTGTCGTCGTGTCGATCGGGTTGGTGGACGCCCTAGAACCTCACGGCCGTTGGTTTCGCCCACTCCCTACTCCGACGACGCACTGCAAACGGGACACCTTCTGCATCCCCAAAGGTCGCCGCTCCACTCCACCGACCCAGGCGGCTGTCAAGCTCGAGCTGCGCTACGACGACCTTGGAGACATCGCCCGAGAAGCGAATCAGTCGGATGCGAAGCGGCAGGGAGTGCGGGGTAAAGAACGGGAACGACGGGACTCGAACCCGCGACCTCCGCCGTGACAGGGCGGCGCTCTAACCAACTGAGCTACGTCCCCGCGTATGCGCCGGAGCCTCGCCGGGACTCCCTACGCCTCCTCAGTATGCCAAGGCTCTGCGCTCGCCGGGTGCCCGCCCTGCCGTTTCGGTGGCCGGGCGCGTGCCGCTGGTCCGGCCGTTTCCCAAATCGCACCGTTCCCAGGGCTTTGCTGCACCGCGCGCGGTACATGATCGGCCTTTCCACAAAAAACTGGCCGGGCAGCCAGTTTTAGGGTAGGCTCCTTGTCAGTGGCGCTCGTCGGTCCTCCTCCACTGCTCGACTCCAACCCGTTCGCGACGGTGCTCGGAGACCTGCGCGAGGAGCGTTCCGCGACCGTCCCCTTTCCGCCCGGCGACACTCGCTTCTCGCTCGCGCGCACCCGGCGCTTCAACGACGATCCGCTGCCGCTGCTGCTGGAGGCCTACGAGCGCTACGGGCCGGTCTTCACGCTGCGGCTGTTCCACGGCAACGTCGTGTTCATGCTCGGGCCGGCCGCCAACCACTACATGACGGTCTCCCACGCCGCCAACTTCACCTGGCGAGAATCGCATATGCGCGAACTGATCGGTCTGATGGGCGATGGCCTGCTGACGATCGACGGCGACTTCCACCGGCGCTCGCGCCTGGCGATGCTCCCCGGCTTTCACCGCGAGCGGATCCTCGCCTCGGTTGAGGTGATGGTTGCAGAGACCGAGCGCGCACTCGATCAGCTCGCCCCCGGCGAGCACATCGACCTCTACACCTGGACTCGCCGACTGACGCTGAGAATCGCGATGCGCGCGCTCTTCGGCCTCGACCCCGACGGCGCCGTGGCGCGCTCGGTCGACGCCGCCGGCCTGTTCGAACAGGCCCTCGCGTTCTTCACCTCGGAGACCACCCTGCGTATGTTCCGCGGGCCACTGACGCCCTGGGCACGGATGCAGCAGGCCGCGCGCTCGCTCGACGAGCTGATCTACTCGGAGATCTCCTCACGCCGCAGCACTGGAGAGCGCGGCGAGGACATCCTCTCGCTGCTGCTCGATGCCCACGACGAAGACGGCTCGACGCTGACCGACCTGCAGATCCGCGACGAGGTGATGACGCTGATGTTCGCCGGCCACGACACGACGACCTCGACCGTCGCGTTCATGTTCTACGAGCTCGCCCATCATCCGGAGATCCTCGCGCGCCTCTACGCCGAGCAGGACTCCCAGCTCGCGGGCGGTCAGCCCTCCGCTTCGCAGCTGATGTCCGGTGAGCTGGCGGAACTCGAGCTGGTCTTCGACGAGACGCTCCGCAAGTACCCGCCCGCCTGGGTCGGGCCGCGGCGGTCGGTCGAGCCGTTCGAGTTCGCCGGCTGCACCGTCCCCGGCCGCGCGTTCGTCAACTACTCCTCTTGGGCCTCCCACCACCTGCCCGAGGTCTTTCCCGAACCGGAGGAGTTCCGCCCCGAGCGCTTCACGCCCGAGGCCAGGGCCGCCCTCCCAAAGGGCGCCTACATCCCCTTCGGCGGCGGCTCGCGCACGTGCATCGGGATGCGCTTCGGCCAGCTTGAGATCCGCACGATCGCGACGCTTCTGCTTTCACGCTTCACGCTCTCGGAACCGGATGACTTCTACCTGGAGATCCGCCAGATGCCGACGATCAGCCCGAAGAGCGGCCTGCCGATGATCGTCCACCCGCGCCCCTAGCGCAGGCTCGCCCGAAAAGACAACCTATAGCCCGCCCCCTTGCCTGACGGTCCCGCCGCCGCGCTCGCGCCCACGCCTTCGACGTATACGTCCGGCTCGGCGAACAGGGTCAGCTTCAGTCCTTCCAGCAGGAAGCCAAGCGGGTGTACGACGACGTCGCCTTCCTGTGCCTCCGCGACCGCTTGCACCGACGCTTTCACGCCGAATAGACCTCCCCTGACGCTCATCGGCACCCGTCCGGCGCCGCTGGGCTGCAGCTGCACCTCGAACCCTTCTCCCAGCGCCGTCTCCACGTCCACCCGCGAGGTCCATGCCGCTCCCAAAAGCGCATCGCCATGCTTTTGAAGGCTCGCGTCGTACATCTGCAGCGGACCCTCCTTCACGCTTTCGGCGCTCACGAGCATGCTCCTCACCCCGCGCGCTTCTCCGAGCAGCTTCGCCATCTGCGCCGTGCTGAGACGCAGGCTCCCCGCCTTCACGTTCACCGATTCCGCCTTCCCCCACAGCAGCTCCACCGCAGGCCAGGCCTTCACGGCGACGCTCTTCACGGTCCCGTACCTCTCTAGGCGCGAGCGGATCCTGTCCGCTGCGATTGGAGGCAGGAAGAGCTGCGCCAGCAGGAGCATCAGCACGATCGCACCCGCCAACCACACTGCGATTCGGCCGGCTCTGCCCACCCGCACAGCTTCGCAGCCTCGCTAGCCTTAGGGTCGCCGGCCCAGGGGCGCGTAGCTCAGTTGGTCAGAGCATCTCGTTTACACCGAGAGGGTCGCCCGTTCGAGTCGGGCCGCGCCCATTCATGTCAGATTCCCCCATTCGCATCGCCGTGATCGGCTCCGGGCCCGCTGGGTTCTACGCCGCCGGGCACCTTTTGAAGGACGGGGCGGGCGGGCATTCGACGGGCGGGCATTCCATCAATTTCGAGGTCGACATGATCGAGCGACTGCCCACCCCCTGGGGGCTGGTGCGCTCGGGCGTGGCACCGGATCATCCGAAGATCAAGTCGGTCACGCGGATCTACGAGAAGACCGCCGCGCACCCGCGCTTTCGTTTCTTCGGCAACGTCGTCTTCGGCGAGCACGTCTCGCGCGAAGAGCTCTTGGCGCACTACCACGCGATCGTGTACGCGACCGGCACGCCCGTGGACCGGCCGCTCGGGATCCCCGGCGAAGATCTTCCCGGCTCGCACGCGGCCACCGATTTCGTCGGCTGGTACAACGGCCACCCCGACCACACCGACCTCGAGGTCGACCTGCGCTCGGCCGAGCGCGCCGTGGTGATCGGCAACGGCAACGTCGCGATCGACGTCGCCCGGATGCTCGTGCTCGCGCCATCCGAGCTCGCCCCCACCGACACCGCGGACCACGCGCTGCAGGTGCTTAGCGAAAGTCGCGTATCGGAGGTCGTAATCGTCGGTCGCCGCGGGCCGGCGCAGGCGGCCTTCACGAACCCGGAGCTGCTGGAGCTAGGCGAGTTGGCCGATGCCGACGTGGTGGTCGATCCGGCGGAGCTCGACCGCGCGCTCGCCGTCCACGACTCGGGCGCCGAGGAAAACATCACCTCGCGGCGGAACGTCGAGATCCTGCGCTCCTACTCAGAGCGTCCCCTCGCGGGCCACGCCAAGCGCATCGTCCTGCGCTTCCTGCTCTCGCCGATCTCCCTGATTCCCGACGAGGACGGCCGTCTCGGCGCCGTCGAGCTCGTCCGCAACGAGCTCGTCTTCGCTGCAGATGGTGGCCTACGCGCCAATCCCACCGAGGGGCGCGAGAGCATCCCTGCCGGCCTCCTGTTCCGCGCGATCGGCTATCGCGGCATTCCCCTACCCGGCGTTCCATTCGATGGCCGCCGCGGCGTGATCCCCAACGATGGCGGCCGGGTACTCGACCACGCCGGCGAGGTCCCGCTGCGCGGCGAGTACGCCGTCGGCTGGATCAAGCGCGGGCCCTCCGGCGTAATCGGCACGAACAAGAAGGACGCCCAGGAGACCGTGGACGCAATCTTCGCCGATGCCTGTGCTGACGGAGTCGGCCTGAACGTGCCTGCCTGTTCCGAGGGCGCCGAGATCGAGCGGCTGCTGCGCGAACGTCAGCCCGAGCTCGTCAGCTACGACGGCTGGGCCTCGATCGATCGCCACGAGCGTGCGCTGGGCGAATCCTCCGGCCGGCCGCGGGTGAAGCTGACGCGGATCGAGGAGATGCTCCGCGTGGCGGCCGGCGAGAACTGAGTGGACTCGCTTCGCTCGGTTGCCTGACCCATCTGGCAGACTGTCGCCCGCTGGCCCCGTTAGCTCATCTGGTAGAGCGCCGGACTTTTAATCCGGTGGGGCGGGTTCAAGTCCCGCACGGGGCACTACGTGTTGCCGCTCAGGCCAGTTGTTGCCGCTCAAGCGAGTCTGAAATATGAAGGGCAGTTGGCACCCTAGTTTGAAATGTGAAGGGTAGTTTGACGCGGTCGCCGGACAGAACCTGGAAACACGGGGCGAGCGGGAGCACGGTGATCGCGCTGAATCCCTTGTTCGGCGGATCAATGGGCCACACCGCTGGGAACCGCACGCGAGTCCATGCCTGGCCGGATGCCCTTGATAGCCCGTCGTTGCGGGAGATCCAAAGTAGGTGTCACGTTTCAAACTGGCCTGAGCGGCAACACGATTTATGAGCACCTTCGACCACCATCTGATCGTCGGCTCGGGCTTCTCGGGCCTGGACCACGCCCACGCCGCGGGGTGACTACTCGGCCTGGGAAAACTCCCAGATGGCTATGGACAACATCACCAGCCCGAGGATCGCGATCACCGCAACCTCGAGCGCGGTCGGCACGCGCCAGCCGAACCAGGTGATGCCGGGGTCGAGCGCCTTGCGAGCAGCCGCGGACACGTTCAGGTGCGAGAAGATCGCGCGGCGCATTGGTTCAACCGCGTAGGTGAGCGGATCGAGGCGGTTGAGCACCGCCAGCCACTGCGGCAGGGCGGCGACCGAGAACATCGCGCCAGAGAGGAAGAACATCGGCATCACGACCATCTGCATCAGCGCCATGAATGACTGCATCTGGTTGATCCGCGCGGCGAACATCACGCCGAAGGCGGTGATCGCAAACGCCACCAGCAGCGACAGCCCGAACAGCTCGAGGATCAGGCCGAGGTTGTAGGGGATGTCGACCAGGCCGGCGATCGCGATCACGATCAATCCCTGGAACGCGGCGACGGTGGCGCCGCCCGCGACCTTGCCGAGCACGATCGAGCTGCGGCGCACGGGCGCGACCATCATCTCGCGCAGGAACCCGAACTCGCGATCCCACACGATCGAGGCAGCCGAGAACATCGCGGTGAACATCACGGCCATGCACAACACGCCCGGGTAGATGAACGTTTTGAAGTTGACCCCGTGCGTGCCGGCCGAGGCCAGCGTGCCGATGCCCGTACCGAGCACGAACAGGAACAGAAACGGCTGGATCAACGAGGTCAGGATCCGCAGGCGGTCGCGGCTGAAGCGGATCAGCTCGCGCTTCCACACGACGCGGATCGCGCGCAGCTCGCTGCGCAGGCTGCGCGCGGGGACGTGCACGCGGGCGACGTGGTGGGCGGGCGACCCGGAGGAGACGGGCGGGGCCGGGGAAGCGGTGGCAGTTGCGAGAGAGGTGGTCTCAGTGGCCATATCAACGACTCATCATCCGCGCCATGTTGCGGCGCATGTCGCTCTGGCCCGATTCCTCGGCGTCGCGAATCGTCTTACCCGTATACGACATGAACACGTCGTCCAACGAGGGCCTTGACAGATTGACCGACCTGATCGGCTGATCGAGCTCGGCGAACAGGCGCGGCACGAACTGCTCGCCCGCCGACACCCCGAACGTGACCGCCCCTTCGGCGATCGTCGCCTCGATCTCGAACTTCTCGCGCAAGGCCGCGATCGCGGCCTCGTCGTCCTCGGTCTGGATCTGCACGCGGTCCTTGCCGACGCTCGCCTTCAACGCCTCGGG
>Ga0302326_10024887_pt1 | contig 12147 bp, 10 predicted proteins | sample Palsa_T0_3_FD_202264 | JGI IMG/M metagenome (GOLD analysis project Ga0302326, IMG submission 202264) | Peat permafrost microbial communities from Stordalen Mire near Abisko, Sweden - Palsa_T0_3 | ecosystem: Environmental > Terrestrial > Soil > Palsa > Peat permafrost | place: Sweden: Abisko...
ATCGGAAAGACGCACGGCAACGGCGTATGGAAGTCGAAGATCCTGGTCAACGACCGCATTGCCGATTCCATATTCCAGCAGATCATCATCCGCCCGTCCGACTACAGCATTCTGGCCACCACCAATCTGAACGGCGATTACATCTCCGATGCGGCGGCCGCGCAGGTCGGCGGTCTTGGCATCGCGCCCGGCGCCAACATCGGCGACGGCTTTGCGGTATTTGAAGCCACGCATGGAACCGCGCCGAAGTACGCCGATAAGGATGTGATCAATCCGGGATCGGTGATCCTTTCCGGAGTGATGCTGCTTGATTTTATCGGCTGGAAGGAAGCGGCGAAGCTGATCGAGACCGCGATGGAGAAAACAATCCAGCAGAAGTTTGTCACATATGACTTCGAACGCCAGACGGCAGGCGCAACAAAGGTAGGCACCAGCGAGTTTGCTACGCGGATCATCGGCAATATGTAGAGGCAAGCGATCAGTGGTCAGTGGTCAGTGGTCGAGAGCGCTGATTAGGAGGGTGTCATTGGCTGTCGCGCGGTCGTTTAGAGACTTGACAGTTTGGCAACGATCAATGCAAATGACGGTCGCAGTCTATCGTTTATCTAAGAAGTTTCCGCGTGAGGAACTCTATGGCTTGACGAGTCAGATGCGGCGCTCCGCGGTTTCAGTCCCGAGCAATATCGCTGAAGGCCAGGGACGATCGAGTACCGGTGAATTCAAGCAGTTTTTAGGCATTGCTTGCGGTTCGAATTTTGAGCTGCAAACTCAGCTTGAACTTGCAAAAACTCTCGGAATGGGAGACACGGAATCAATCAAGGAAGCCGAAGGTTTGTCACACGAAGTAGGGAAAATGCTGTTTGCGGTGCTCAAGTCTCTTTAAAGAGCACGGATCATTGACCACTGATCACTGACCACTCTCACAACACTTTTTGAGGAGACAATCATGCGTAAGAAAGTAAGCATTGTAGGCGCCGGCAATGTGGGCGCGACGGCCGCCCATTGGATCGCGGCCAAGGAACTGGCCGACGTAGTCCTCATCGATGTGGTCGAAGGCATCCCGCAGGGCAAGGCGCTCGATCTACTCGAAGCCATGCCGATTGAAAAACGCGACGTCAGCATCACTGGCGCCAACGACTACGCGGCCACCGCCAACTCCGACATTGTAGTCATCACCGCCGGCATCCCGCGCAAGCCGGGGATGAGCCGCGACGACCTGCTGCACACCAATTTCAAAATCATGTCCGACGTGGTCTCGAAGGTCGTCGCGCAATCGCCGGAATCGATCCTCATTATCGTGTCGAATCCGTTGGACGCCATGGCGCAGGCCGCCTATCGGCAGGCGGGCTTCAATCGCGAGCGCGTGATCGGCATGGCCGGTGTGCTCGATTCGGCGCGCTTCCGGACCTTTATTGCCGCGGAGCTCAACGTGAGCGTCGAAAACGTCACTGCGTTTGTCCTCGGAGGTCACGGCGACACCATGGTTCCGCTCGCCCGCTACTCGACCGTCGCCGGCATTCCCATCACCGAACTTATCGCGCCGGACCGGCTTGAATCGCTCATCCAACGCACCCGCGACGGTGGGGCCGAGATTGTGAAATATCTCAAAGCCGGAAGCGCCTATTACGCACCGTCGGCCGCGGTAACTGAAATGGTTGAAGCCATTCTCAAGGACAAGAAGAAGATTCTTCCCTGCGCCGCCTATCTGCAAGGAGAATACGGCATCGAGGGCTATTACATCGGCGTTCCCTGCAAGCTGGGCGCTGCGGGCCTGGAAAAGATCATCGAGATCAAGCTGACCCGGGAAGAGGATGCCGCGCTTAAGAAAAGCGCAGAAGCGGTGAAGGAACTCTGCGCGGTTATCGGCGTCTAACGCGTTCCTGCGCGTGCTCCAATCTCTCAGGTTTCTCCGTACCTCAAATGAAACTAGTGGCCTTCTGTGTTCCTCAACGTCCCGCCGGTCACCGATTGATATCGGGAATATTCTGCGCTTTGCGGCTATCCCTTGATCTGGCAAAGCATCTCACGTTGTAGACTGCACTTGATAGCTTGCACGCGAGGCAAATTCCCCGAGAAATGCCGACATGACAACCGCCTTTATCAACCGCATCGCCACCGCAGTTCCGCCGCACGACGTGCACCAGGCCTTCATCGCCTTCGCCACCGGCCTGCTGCCCGAGGGGACGATGCGCAATCTCTTCCGCCGCATGGCGCGACTGTCGGCGATCGAACATCGCTACTCGTTTGTGCAGCCTGTTTCCACAGAGGATGGCGCATGGAAAGATGTCGAGCAGGTTTATGAGCCGGGGAATTTTCCCATCACTGCGCGGCGCATGAAGTTCTTCGAGAGCTTTGCGCCGCAACTGGCGCACAATGCTCTGGATAAGCTCTCGCTCACCGAAGAGGAACGCGGTGCAATCACGCATGTGCTGGTAACTTCGTGCACCGGACTCTACGCTCCAGGCCTGGACTTCGAAGTGGTCAAGCATCTCGGGCTCAACCGTTCGGTGGAACGGACCATGATCGGGTTCATGGGCTGTTACGCCGGAATCAACGCGCTCAAATCAGCCCACCATATTGTTCGCTCCGAGCCTGAGGCGCGCGTTCTGGTTTTGAATCTCGAACTCTGCTCGCTGCATTTCCAGGAGACTCACGAACTGGAGCAGGTGCTCTCGTTCCTGGTCTTCGCCGACGGATGCGCGGCGTCGCTCATCAGCGCGCAACCGCACGGCCTGGCCATCGACAGCTTTCTTGCCCTCACCATTCCGGGCAGCAGCGAACTGATCACTTGGCGCATCGGCGAACTTGGTTTCGATATGTATCTCTCCGGCCAGGTACCAGGGGAAATTGGCGGCGCACTCAAACAATTGGGCAGCCAGGTGACGCGCGGCCGCGATCCGCTGGCAATTGATTTATGGGCCGTTCATCCCGGCGGCCGGTCCATCCTTGACGCCGTAGAGAAGGGCCTTGCTTTGCCCGCGGATGCGCTTGTCTCATCGCGGAAAGTGCTTGCGCAGTATGGCAACATGTCTTCGGCCACTGTCATGTTTGTTCTGCGCGAAATTATGCACCGGGCGCAGAGCGGACAGCAGGGCTGCGCGATGTCGTTTGGGCCGGGACTCACCGCAGAGACCATGCTGTTCCATGCGGCATAATGCTCCGGATTTTCGCCGCCGGGCGGAACTGATCGAGCGCATGGACGAACCGTGCAGCCGCGACACGCTGCGCGCCTGCCTGCGCGACATTGCGCGCACCAACCGCTGGACTTTTGCGTATCGGCCGCTCCTCAATTGGCTCAACGAGGTCACTGCTTCACTGCCGCGCCGCGATGAACCGCTGCGCATACTTGACGTGGGCTGCGGCTACGGCGACGGACTGCGCCGCATTGAGCGATGGGCAAAGGCGCGCCGCGTGACCGTCGAGCTGACCGGACTCGATCTCAATCCCGACGCAACCGCCATCGCCGCCGAAGCCACAAGTGCGTCGAGCAAAATCCAATGGGTTACGTCGGACATTCTCGCCTATACTCCGCTGCAAGCGCCGGATTTGGTGATCAGTTCACTCTTTGCGCATCATTTGACCGAGAATCAAATCGTTCAATTCCTCCGCTGGATGGAAGCCCACGCCGGAATCGGATGGTTCATCAACGATCTCTCGCGCGCGCCCGTGCCGTACTATGTTTTTCGCGCATTTGCGAAATTAGTCCGGCTACATCCCTTCGTCCAGTACGATGGCCCTGTGTCTATTGCGCGATCCTTCATCCTGTCAGAGTGGCAAGCCATGTGCGCTGTAGCCGGACTCGGCGAAGAGAGCGTCGAGATTCGGGCCTTCAGGCCCGCCAGGCTGTGCGTGGCGCGGAGAGTGCCACAATGAACGCAACGGTTCGAACCACGGACACGCTCGTCATCGGAGCAGGACTTGCCGGGTCAATGGTGGCACTCAGGCTGGCCGCGGCTGGGAGCGAAGTTACGCTGCTGGAGCGCGAGCGCGGACCTCATCACAAGGTGTGCGGCGAGTTCCTAAGCCCGGAAGCGCAGCAGTATCTCAAACAGGCTGGCGTCGATCCGCTGGCGCTTGGAGCGCAGCCCATTCAGCGCGTGCGTCTCACTTCGAAGCGGCGCGTGATCGAGACCAATCTGCCGTTCACCGCACTGTCGGTTTCTCGATGCGTTCTGGATGAAGCTTTGCTTACGCGCGCGGCGCAAGAGGGATGCAAGGTCAAGCGGGGCGCATTTGTTGAAAGTCTCGCCAACGCAGACGGGCTTTGGCACGCACAAATCCGCGGCGGCGAATGCTGGAGCGCCCAAACGGTATTCCTCGCCAGCGGAAAGCACGATCTGCGTGGCTTCGAGCGCAAGCCCGCGCCGCAAGCCGACCTTGTTGGCTTCAAACTTCATTGGCGGTTGGCTCCGGATCAGACAGGCGCGTTGCGCGAACTGATGGAACTCTATCTGTTTCCCGGCGGCTATGGCGGCTTGTCGCTGGTTGAAGGCGATGTCGCGAATCTTTGCCTGGTCGTACGCCGCACCGTTCTGCGCAGCCATGGTGGATGGGCTGAAATGCTTGCTGCAATCCAAGGTGAAAATCCGCACATCGCACAAAGGCTGAGCGGCGCGTCGCCGCTGTGGGAGCGGCCACTAGCCGTCTCGCCGATACCCTATGGTTACCTGGCTGGACAGCCGAATCGCTTGTGGTGTGTTGGGGATCAGGCTGCGGTCATTCCATCTTTCACCGGAGATGGAATGTCGATTGCTTTGCACAGCGCGACGCTTGCCGCGCAAATGTATCTGGCCGGGAAAGGCGCCGCACACTACCACCAGACGTTGCGCGCGCATCTCGGCAGGGGCATGAGCCTCGCAACGGCGCTGTCGCGAACAATGGTTACTGGATTTGGCCGCGCGATTGCGCCGATCGGGCTCGCGGCTTTTCCGGGCGCGCTGCGCTGGATCGCAAGCTCTACAAGAATTCCGGAGAAGGCTTTAAAGAAGAGCGGCGAGTTAGCTCCCACTCCGCGAGCATAGCAAGTAAGCATGTCGGCGCCAACAGCGCAGACCTCTGGGTGCATGCGTCAGCAACTCACTGCTTTACGAACGCAACTAATTTTGGGCCGATTTGGTTTGCACATTGTCCGGGCGCAAGGTGTCCGCAACCTGGAATGACGTCAAGCTCGGATTGCGGAACGAGTTTGTGCATCGTCTCGCCCAGGCTGAGCGGGGTAATGTGGTCCTCGCCGCCCCATATAATCAGCACCGGCATCTTGAGTTGCGGGAGCAATTTGTCCGTCGCGTCCTTCCCGGTGAGCATTTCAGCGAATGCGCGATGGATGATCCACGCCCGTCCGTTCGACACGCGCAGAATATCGCGCGCAATAAACGCCGGCACCGTGGGCGGATTGGGCATCAGCAGCACATCCAGTTGATCGAGCTCAGCAACGGAAGTGGGCGTGAACAGTTTTGGATCCCAGGTGGGCAGCACAAAGAGTCCCGCGGAATTGAACAGCATGAGCCGGCGCACGCGCTCAGGGTGGTCAAACGCCACGTGCTGCACAATGGCGCCGCCCATCGACCATCCGCCCAGATCCACCTGCCTCAAGCCCAGGGCATCGAGAAAACCCAAAACAACGTCCGCCTCATCATGAATGGCGTAGGAAAAGTCCGCAGGCTTCTCACTGCGCCCGTAGCCGATCAATTCCGGCAGATAAACGCGGAAACCGGCCTTGGCAAGGTATGGCGCGAGGTCACGCCAGTCCTCGGCACGGCCGCCGAGCCCATGCACCAGCACCACCGGCGGTCCGTCTGCCGGGCCTTCCGTTTCATAATGCAGGCGATGGCCGCCAACCATCATTTCCCGGCTGCGAACACCCGAAAGCCAATCCCGCACATACATCGATTCGTCGTAGTAAATCACCGGCCGCTCCCAGAAGCCAACGCCGCCAATCACCAGCAGCAATACCACGCCCCACAGAATCTTCCTGCCCAATCTCAACGGCCCTCCCCGTCCCTCTCAATTGCTCGCGCCCGTTGCCAGCCCGTCTCAATCACGCGAACCGTTATGGGATCGAGCTTCAACGCGCTGTGGCTGTTCCACTCCGCGCGCTCCACCCATCGCGTTTCTTCCGCGTCTGAAGCGGCCTGCAACTCACCGCAAACAACCCTGCACAAATAGTCCGCAATCACATAATGGTAGCGGACGCGCTCACCTTCACGATGAATGCGGTCGAGCAATTCGATCAGCTCCACCGGCTCCACAGTCAGTCCAGTCTCTTCCCTCACCTCGCGCGCCACGCCGGCGGAGAGCGACTCGCCAACCTCCAATAGCCCTCCCGGCAGCGACCATTGGCCCTTGAGCGGTTCGCGGCCGCGACGAACCAGCAGCACGCGGCCCTGGTCTACGATCACCGCGCCCACTCCCACCAACGGGGCCTCGGGAAACTCTCGCTGCATCTTTCCTCCATGCGCACCGGGACTCTTTCTACCATAGTTCCTTTGCGGCTTTTCCGCGCAAGCGCCGGGGGAGCTGTTCTCCAAGATCATTAGTGCTCATTTGCATCGTTCCCAGCGCGCTATCATCAAACAAAGCCGGGGAGACTCGAACAATACCTCGAGGAGAATCATGCCGGAAATCATTCTTCGTATCGAGAACATGCATTGCGGTTCGTGCCTGCGGCGCGTCAGCCGGGCCCTGGCATCGATCAATGGTCTGCTGGTCGAGGACGTCCGCATCGGTGCCGCGCGCGTAAGCTCCTCCCAGGTCCCTGCACCGGTCGATCAGGCGTTGGACGCCCTGGCCAAGGCCGGCTTTCCAGCGCAATTGGAAACTTAGTGAGTCAGCGAGCCTCCCAAACGATTACGCTCCCAGTCCTGGGGATGACCTGCGCCTCCTGCCAGCATCATGTCGAATCGGCTCTGAATTCAACTACCGGCGTTGAGTCCGCGCGCGTGGATCTCATGGCCAATCGCGCCACCGTTGTATTCGATCCTGCTGTCACAGCCCCGGAGGCGTTGATCGAGTCAATTCGCAGCGCCGGCTACGATGCCGCGCTTCCCCGCACCGATGCTGCCGCGGCCGCATCCGCCGCGAGCGGCTCAGACACGGTTGCCGCAGACCGCAAAGCCTGGATCACGCTCGCCGCCGGCGCGGCCGCGATGCTGCTGGCCATGCCTCTCGACACCGAAATGGGGCCGTTGGATCACGCTCTGATGGACATCGTGCCCTGGCTCTATTCCCTGCCGCTTGCCCTGGTTCGCTGGTTTCTGCTGATTTTGACAGCGTTTCTGGTGGCCTGGGCCGGCCGTGGCATCTACGTCAATGCCTGGAGCGCACTCCGACACGGCACAACCAACATGAATACGCTGGTGGGCCTGGGAACCGGAGTTGCCTTTGCCTGGTCAGCGTATGCGACGATTCTGCCCGCTCAGGGCCGGCAGGTCTACTTTGACGCGGTGCTGCTGATTATCGGATTTCTGCTTCTGGGTAAGAGCCTGGAAGCCCGCGCCAAGCGCCGCGCCCTGGCTGCGCTGGACTCGCTTGCCCGGCTGCGTCCCGTGACTGCCCGCCGCATTCTCGACGGCGTGCAGGCCATTGTTCCTCTCGATGAAATTAAGCCGGGCGACAGCGTTCTCGTCCTTCCCGGCGAGCGGTTTCCGGTGGATGCGGTGATTCTTGAAGGCCGCACCTCGGTCGACGAGTCCATGCTCACGGGCGAGCCCACACCGCAGCCGCGCGAGCCAGGGGAGCGAGTGCTGGCCGGCTCGCTCAATTACGACGGCGCGGTTACCTGCCGCGCGCAATCCCTCGGCGAGGACACCGTGCTGGCCCAGATCACGCGCATGGTGCAGCAGGCGCAGGGCTCGCGCGCGCCTATGGAGCGGCTTGCCGACCGCGCCAGCTCCATTTTTGTGCCCGTTGTGCTGGCGCTGGCCGCCATCACTTTTGCCGTGTGGCTGTTTGCGGCGCACTCGTTTGGACTGGCGGTGGCGAATACGGTTGCAGTGCTGGTGGTCGCCTGTCCTTGCGCCATGGGACTTGCTGTGCCCGCCGCGCTTACCGTCGCCGTGGGCCGCGGCGCTCAGCTCGGCATCCTCTTCAAGAGCGGAGAAGCGCTGGAGCGGCTCGCGCATATCGACGCAATCGTTCTCGACAAGACGGGCACCATCACCGTGGGCCGTCCCACGCTTGCCGCTGTCCGCTCCATTACGCCCCGGCTGGCCAACGATCTGCTCCGCATCGCTGCTGCGGCCGAGGAGCAATCCAACCACCCGTTGGCCCACGCGGTGATTGACCAGGCGCACTCGCTTGGATTGACCTGGCCGCCTGCCGAGGATCTGAAGATTTATCCCGGACGCGGCCTTTCCGCTCGCGTCGAAGGGCAGGAATGCCTGCTCGGCAACGAGGCGCTCTTCAAGGAGCTCTTCATTCCCTGGCCGGCTCAAACCCGCAAGCCCGAGCCGGGCATAACCCGCATGGGTATGGCGCTCGACACCGTCCCTGTCGGCTATTTCGATGCTCGCGACGCGCTTCGGCCCGATGCGGCCGAGGCCATCGCAGCGCTTCATCGCGACGGCACGCGCAAGGCCGATATGCTGGTCCTGATGCTCACCGGCGATACCGCCGAAGCTGCAGCACCCATCGCGGAGCAGGCTGGAATCATGGACGTCGAGGCCGGTCTTGACCCCGCCGGCAAGCTGGCCCGGATTCGCGAATTGCAGCAAGGCGGCTTGCGCGTGGCCATGGTGGGCGACGGTATCAACGACGCCGCCGCACTGGCCCAGGCCGATGCCGGCATCGCCATGGGTTCCGGCGCCGACCTGGCCCAGGAAGCAGGCGATGTGCTTCTGCTGCGGGCCCAACCGTCGGCAATCCCAGAGGCGCTCGGCCTGGCGCGCGCCACGTTGCGCATCATGCGCCAGAATCTTGCGTGGGCCGCGGGGTATAACCTGCTCGGCGTTCCGCTGGCAGCAGGAGTGCTCTATCCGCGCTACCACCTGCTGCTCACACCATGGCTGGCCGCCGCCGCCATGGCGCTCAGTTCCGTTTGCGTGCTGGGCAATAGTCTTCGGTTGCGCGGCTGGGAACCCTGAGACAGTAGACTAAAAACGGAGCCAGCCCGTGCGCATCCTCACTCGCTACATTCTCGGCGAAATCCTCTCCCATACGCTGATCGGGTGCGCGCTGTTTACCTTCATCCTGCTGATGAAGGAGTTGCCCAAAATTCTTGATACCGTTGTCCGTAACAGCAACACCCTGGCCAGTGTCCTGGAAGTTATCCTGTTTCTGCTGCCCAACTTTTTCATGGTCACCATTCCCATGGCAGTCCTGGTGGGCGTGCTGCTGGGCTTCAGCCGCCTGGCCGCCGACAGCGAAATTATCGCCATGCGCGCTTCCGGCCTGGGGATCGGCTACTTTGTGCGGGTAGCTGCCATTATCGCCATTGGTGGAACGGCGATTGGGCTGTTCAACTCTCTCTACGTGGCCCCGCGCGCCAACCAGGGAATCCTCGACCTGGATAAAGCTCTCGCCTCCCAGGCCACTTACGAAATCCAGCCGCGCGTCTTTTACGAAGACTTCAAGAACACCGTCCTCTATGTGGATGACGTGCGCTCGGGCACCGGCGCAGCCAACTGGCGCCGGGTGTTCATGGCCGATATCACTGACCCCGCATTGCCCAAGATCACCACCGCCGCTTCCGCCACCGTAGTGAGCGACACCACTCAGGAATTGCTGATGCGGCTGCGCAACGGAACCGAAGACGAGCCCGTTCCAGGCCAGCCGGAGCAATCGAATATTTCCACTTTCTCCATCAACGATCTTCCGTTCGCCTCAAATCAGCAGAGCGAGGGCCATCTTGGACGGCTCAATACCGTCATCTTGGCACTGCCCATGAAGGAACTCATGGAGCAGACCCACGGTCCTGATGGCAAGCAATTCCAGATCGAATTGCAGAAGCGCTTCGCCTATCCCGCCGCCTGCCTGGTGCTGATGCTGGTAGGCGTGCCGCTGGGCGTGACTTCAAGACGCGGCGGCAAGAGCTCGGCGTGGGTCTTCACCATTCTGCTTGTCATCCTGTATTACACATTGTCGCTCGTCGGGATTGCGATGGGACGGCAAAACTGGATTCCCACCTTTCTCGCTGTCTGGTCGGCCAACATTCTGTTTGCAATCGGCGGCCTCATCCTTCTGTGGCAAATGGCCAGCGGCAGCCAGCCGTTCAGCGGCCTCGCGGGCTTGGGCGCACGGACGCCGAAAGCTGAACCAACTCCCTCGGAAGAGGCCAAAACAGCACCACCAGGGGGACTGGTCGCCCGGATGCAGACGCGCCTCCCGGCCCGGCTTCGAATCAGACCTCACCGCGCCGTCTCGAATGGTGTATTCCCACGCATCCTCGACCAATACGTGGTGCTCGAGTTCCTCAAGATGTTTGCGCTGGTGCTGATGGGCTTTGTTTTGCTCATGCTTGTGTTTACGGTTTTTGACCTGCTCAGCGACATCCTGCGCAACCGCGTGGCCTTCACCACTGTCGGCGACTACCTGATCAACCTGACCCCCAGCATGCTGTACCAGATCGCTCCCCTGGCAGTCTTGATCGCGGTGCTGGTCACCTTCGGCGTGCTCAATCGAAACAGCGAGATCATCGCGATGAAAGCCACTGGCATCAGCCTGTACCGGCTGGTGGTGCCCATCGTCTCCATCGCCGCCGTGCTGGCCGTCAGCCTATTCCTGTTCGACGAGTATTACTTGCCCCAGGCCAACAAGCGGCAGGATGCATTGCGCAATGTGATCAAAGGCAAGCCTGCGCAGACGGTCAGCCACCCAGAGCAGAACTGGATCTTCGGCGATCCGCGCCCCGGCGAGCCCGGACGCATCTTCTACTACCGCTTCTTCGATCCTGACCGCAACGAGTTTGCCAATATTTCCGTCTTTGAGTTCGACCCCGCAACATTTGCGCTTACGCGCCGCATCTTTGCCGCCAAGGCCGTCTGGGACCCGGAGACATCCGCGTGGCACTTCCAGAACGGCTGGCAGAGCGATATCCAGGGTGACCACGCCACAGGCTTTCGGCAGTTCCTGTCGACTTCGTTCTCTGAAATCCACGAAGACCCCGGCTACTTCAACAAGGAGAGCCTGCAAGCACAGGAGATGAACTTCGGCCAGCTCGACCGCTACATCGGCGACCTGCGCCAGAGCGGCTTTGACACCATGAAGCTGCGCGTGGCGCTGTGGCAAAAGCTCTCTTACCCGCTAGTGGCCGTGGTGATGGCCGTCCTGGCCATTCCCTTCGCGCTCACCATGGGCCGGCGCGGCTCACTTACCGGCATCGCCGTAGCCATCGGCGTGGCGCTGAGCTACTTCGTCGTCGAAAATCTCTTCGGCGCGCTCGGCAAAGTGGATTACTTGCCCGCCGCATTAGCCGCATGGTCGTCCGACATACTCTTCGGCCTGGTGGGCGGTTATCTGCTGCTGCGGACGCCGACATAGTATTTTTCAAATCAGGATGGATTTCTCAACCAAACCCGTATCCGTTCACGAGATTTTGCCCTGGCGCAATCTCTACCGCCAGGAAATGAATTGCCAGATTGTCCATGATTCGCTGCACGTGCGCGAGGGATGGACGCTTGAATATTTCCTCGAGGCCGGCGGCGTAACGGCAGGCTATGGTTCGGTGCTCATAGGCGGCCCCTGGAAGGGTACGCGAACCATGTTTGAGTTCTATGTGTTGCCCCAATTCCGGTCGCACGCGTTCGATCTTTTTGACTGCCTGCGCGAAACGAGCAGCTCAACTGCGATGGAGGTACAAAGCAACGACGCGCTGATTACCGTGATGTTTCACGTTCACGCCCGCAACATCGCCAGCGAAAAGATCGTCTTCGAAGACAGCGTGACCACAGCCCACATCCTGGACGGATTCACCGTCCGCAAGCAACAGGACTCAGAGGGTGGCGAGTACGTGCTGGAGATTGACGGCGCCCAGGCGGCGCGCGGCGGCATCCTGTTCCACTACAACCGCCCCTACGGCGATGTCTACATGCACGTCGAGGAGCAATTCCGGCGCCGCGGCCTGGGCAGCTACATGGTCCAGGAAATGAAGAAGATTTGCTATCAAACGGGCAGCATTCCATGCGCGCGCTGCAGCCCTGACAACTCCGCGTC
>Ga0302326_10024889_pt1 | contig 12146 bp, 10 predicted proteins | sample Palsa_T0_3_FD_202264 | JGI IMG/M metagenome (GOLD analysis project Ga0302326, IMG submission 202264) | Peat permafrost microbial communities from Stordalen Mire near Abisko, Sweden - Palsa_T0_3 | ecosystem: Environmental > Terrestrial > Soil > Palsa > Peat permafrost | place: Sweden: Abisko...
CACGCTGGGCGAGCATCTTCTGCGTGGTCATCCGCTGCAGGTAGAGGTTCGGCGCGTGGTCGGTGACGGCGTAGTACTCGTATCCCCGCCGGGCCGCCTCGGCCACCATGTCCGCCAGCGAGGCGACGCCGTCGGTCAGGCTGGTGTGGGTGTGCAGGTCGCCGCGGATCTGGTGCTGCGTCACCAGGTCCGGGAGCTCGCCGCGCAGCGCGGCCCGGACCTCGCCGGAGTCCTCCCGCAGCGTCGGCGGTATCCAGTCCATGCCGAGCCGCCGGTACACCTCCTCCTCGGTGCGGGACACGAGCAGCTCGCCGGATTCGGTGTCGAACAGGCCGTACTCCGACAGCCGGAGCTTCTTCCTGACCGCGATCTCGCGGACGGCCACGTTGTGCTCCCTGGAGCCGGTGAAGTACTGCAGGGCAGCGCCCCAGCAGTCCGGCTGCACCACGCGCAGGTCTACCTGGAGCCCGGCAGCGGTGCGGATCGACGTCTTGGCGGGGCCGGCCGCGATGACCTCGGCGGCCTCGGGCAGTCCGGCGAAGGCGGCCATCAGCGGCGCGCTGTCGGTTGCCGCGGCGAGGACGTCGACGTCGCCGATGGTCTCCCGCATCCGGCGCAGCGAGCCCGCCCAGGCGCAGCGCAGGCAGCCGGGGACCGCGCTGATCGCCGCGACCATGGCGGTGGCGGCGTCGGTGGCGACGTTCAGCAGCACCCGCCCGCCGTCGCGCTGCAGCAGCTCGATGCCACGCAGCAGCTTCTGCTCGCTCTTGGCGCCGAATCCCTTCAGCTCCCGCAGCCGTCCGGCCCCGATGGCGTCGGCGAGCTCGCCGACCGAACTGATGCCTAGTTCCTGGTAGAGCTGCAGGGCGCGTTTCGGGCCGAGGGCGGGGACCTGAGTCAGCTGGAGCACGCCCGCCGGGATCCGGGCGCGCAGTTCCTCGACGGCCTTGATCGTGCCGGTGCGCCGGTATTCGCCGATCTTGTTCGCGATCGACGTGCCGACGCCGGGTATCTGCCGGAGCCCGGCGGCGTCCAGCAGTGCCATGTCGCCGGAGTAGCCAGCGACGGCGCGCGCGGCCTTCTCGTAGTTGCGCGCCCGGAAGGCGTCTCCGCCGGTGATGTGCAGCAGGTCGGCGTACTCGTTGAGCAGCGCGGCGACCTCGTCGTTGAGCCGGCTCACCGGACCATTCTGCCCGGCTCCCCGCTATGCCGGCTTGCGGGGCATCCTGGGCGGGCGCGGCGGCACTTGACATGTCCGGGCGGCAACTTCGACGATGCAGGAGCATGCCGGGCTTGCGGCCGCATGATCTGGCGGCCGCGCTAGTCCTCGGCACCGCCCCTGCCTCCCGTCGCACAACGAAGGAGCCGGCCATGACCACCATTGACGGACTCGCCACCGGCTGCGACCCGCTGGCGATGACGGCCGGCCCCGGCCTGCTCGGCTGACCGGGCGGCGGATCGTGGACCAGCCGCTGGAGACGTACCAGGACGAGATATACCTGGCCGGGCTCGACGGCGTGACACCCGGCCTGCCGGCCGACCTGAACGAGCTAGAACGAGCATCGGCTGGCCGTCTTACCCCGCAGGCCCATGCCTACATCGCCGGCAGCGCGGGCTCGGGGGACACGGCTAGGGAGAACCGGGAGGCCTTCCGGCGCTGGCGGATCGTGCCGCGGATGCTCACCGACGTCGCCACGGCGTCGTATGCGAGCACGGTGCTCGGCGCCGAGCTTGCCGTGCCGTTCCTGCTCGCGCCGGTCGGGGTGCTCGGCCTCGCGCACCCCGGCGGCGAGGTCGCCGTGGCCAGGGCGGCGGCTGCCTGCGGCGTGCCGATGGTGCTGAGCACCGCGTCGTCGACGCCGATGGAAGAAGTGGCCGAGGCCAGCGGCGACGGCCAGCGCTGGTACCAGCTCTACTGGCCCAGCGACCGGGCGGTGGCGGCCAGCTTCCTGGCCCGGGCGAAGGCGGCCGGCTTCACCGCGCTGGTGATCACGCTGGACACCCGGCTGCTCGGCTGGCGCCCGCGCGACCTGGACCAGGCGTACCTGCCGTTCCTGCGCGGGACCGGGGTGCAGAACTACCTGACCGACCCGGCGTTCCAGGCGAGCCTGGCGGCGCCGGTCTCCGCCGACCCGGCCGCGGCCATCCTGCAATTCACCCAGATCTTCGGCGACCGCTCGCTGACCTGGGACGACCTGTCGTTCGCGCGGGACCACTGGGACGGCCCGATCGCGGTCAAGGGCGTCCTGTCGGTCGCCGATGCCGAGCGCGCGGCCGGTGCCGGGATGGACGGGATCATCGTGTCCAACCACGGCGGCCGTCAGGTCGACGGCGCCATCGCCGCGCTTGACGCGTTGCCGGCCATTGCCGCCGCCGTCGGCAGCCGGATCACGGTCATGTTCGACAGCGGTATCCGCGGCGGCTCGGACATGCTCAAGGCGCTGGCACTCGGCGCCAGGGCGGTGCTGATCGGGCGGCCCTACGCGTACGGGCTCGGCCTTGGCGGCGAGGACGGCGTCCGGCACGTGCTGCGCGCCCTGCGCAACGACTTCGAGCTCACCATGCGGCTGTCCGGTTACCCGAGCCTGGACGAGCTGGGCCCGCAGGCACTCGTCCGGCCGGGACGCCCATCCTGAGCCGGCCGGCTGGCGTTCCCTGCCGGTGATGCCGTGTTACGCACACCCGCGGGCAACCCGTGGCCGGGCCAGTCCTGCCACCATTCGGGCTGTTATGCGGCTGGTGGCGGTGGCTTGCACGAAAATGCGGTCAATGTTATTTACCGGGCATTTCCCGGTAAATTATTCGCGCGGCTAGCCTCATTCTTATTTCCGCACCGCGTGATAATGTGCGGCTCAGGCTATTGATATGACCAGGGCACGGCGCGCCAACTGAGATGCGGCAGCGTCGGTCAGTTATAACGGGGGCCGCTGACTGCCCGCCTGCACGTTCCGGGTCTCCTGGACGGCGCCACGCGGAGCAGGTCAGGAGCTTAATCCTATATAGGGGGAGCGGAAGTAAATGCATCTAAAACTCGCGAAAGCCGCGGCAAGGGTCGCGGCGGCCAGCGCGGTGGTGGCAGCCTCCGGCCTGGGCTTTGCCCAGGCCGCAATGGCCAAGCCTGCGACCAGCGGCATTAACGTGCCCTGCAGCGCCGACGCGCTGGCCAGCGCCATCAGCGGCAACACCGGCGGCGAGACGCTGAGCCTGACAAAATTCTGTGTCTACAAGCTGCCTGGAGCGCTGCCTAACATCACCGAGAACCTCACGATCGACGGCAACCAGACCACGATCGAGCGCAGCTACGCTTCGGACACGTCGTACTTCAGCATCTTCTACGTGCCCGATGACGTCAGCCTCGTCCTCAACCAGGTGAATGTCCGCAACGGCGACACCGACGATGATTACGGCGGCGCTATCGACAACGCTGACGGCTCCGTCACGGTGAACGGCGGCACCTTCAGCGACAACACGTCCTCTTATGCGGGCGGCGCGATTTACAACGAAGCTAGCCTCATGGTGAGTGGCGCCACCTTCACCGACAACAGTGCCCCAGACTACGGCGGCGCCATCGAGAACACTGATGATGCGTTGGTGACTGGCAGCACCTTCACCGGGAACAGCACCGGCGGAAAGGGCGGCGCCATCTACGTCGACGGGCACACGGCGGTGGCCGACAGCAACTTCACCAGCAACAGCGCCGAACACGGCGGCGGCATCTACGCCGCCGATGACGGCGAGACCTTCGCGGTGACCGGGAGCGGCTTCTACCAGAACACGGCCTCCGGACACGGCGGCGGCATCGACAACGGGGACGACGACATGACGTTGACCGGTGGCGGCTTCTACCAGAACACGGCCTACCAGGGCGGCGGCATCTACAACTACCACGACATGACGGTGGATGGCGCGACCTTCCACATGAACGCGGCCTCAGACGAGGGCGGCGGGATCTACAGCGAGTACGACGTGGCGCTGAACGGCGACACCATCCAGCAGAACAGCGCCGAATGGGGCGGTGGCTACTACAACACGAGCCACGGGACGGTGCATGTCACCGACGGCCAGATCGTCAGCAATACGGCGACCGAGGGAGGCGGCGGCATCTACAACGACGACGGCTACGTCACCCTGACGACCACGTCCGTGATCAATAACATCCCCGACAACTGCGAGCCGGTGAACACGATCTCGGGTTGCACTGACTGAGTCCGCGGCCGGCTGAGTCCGCGGCCGGCCGGCAGCCTGAGCTGCGGCCGGCTGGCAACGGCGCAGCCGGCCGGCCGGGCAAGAACGCGGCGGAACCCCGCGAGCAGTGCGATCGACCAGGATCCGCACTTCCCCGGGGTTCCGCCGCATCCAGGCCCCCGCCCTATCCAGGACACCCGCCCCATCCAGGACACCCGCCTCTCCGGGCACCCCGCCCCGCGTCGCCGAGTCCAGGGCCGCCGCGTCTGGGCCGCCAGTGCCGGGCTGACGCGGCCTGGGGAGTCGGTCCGCGCGCTACGCGACGCTGGCCGGCGGCGCCTTCACCAGCAATACCGCCGAATACGGTGGCGGCATCTACAACGACGACGGGACCGTCACGCTGACCACCACCTCCGTGGTCAGCAACCATCCCGACAACTGCGAGCCCCTGAACACGATCTCTGGCTGCACCAGCTGAGTCCGCGGCCGGCCGGCCGGCCGGCCGAGCCCGCCGGGTAAGGCTGGCAACGGCGCACCCAGCCGGCCGGGCAAGAACGCGGCGGGGAGTCAGTCCGCGCGCTGGCATTACCTGAGATTCCATTATGCCGAGCTTTATCCGGCCAATGACGGTGGTCTAGACCAAATGCTAGCTGACGTTATTGACCAGACATTTACGATCATTATTTCCGGTCGAGCCTCATTCGCATTCCTCTCGGCGCGTGATAGCCTTCGCGCGGGTCTGTTGATATAACCGGGCCGCACCGTTGTCTTGCTGACTCGGATATGGCGACATTACGTCACTTCCAGCAGAAAGTCGTCGGCTGCCAGCCTGCGCGTCCCAGGGAATCCCTCACGTCCCAGGGAATGCCCGGACGGCGCCGTGCTGAGCCGGTTCCGGGATCTTAAACCGCACAGAAGAGGAGCGGAAGTAAATGTATCCAAAGTTCGCGAAAACCGCGGCAAAGGTCGCGGCAGTCGGCGCGGTGGTCGCAGCCTCCGGCCTGGGCTTTGCCCAGGCGGCGCTGGCTGTACCGGTAGCTGGTGCCGTTGACGTGCCCTGCAGCGTCGCCGCGCTGGCCAGCGCCATCAGCGGCAACGCCGGCGGCGAGACGCTGAGCCTGGCGAAGTTCTGCACGTACCAGCTGACATCTGCGCTGCCCGACATCACCGAGGACCTCACCATCGACGGCAACGGGGGCGCCATCGAGCGCAGCTACGCCACCGACACCCCCGACTTCAGGATCTTCTACGTGCCCGACGACGTCGACTTCGTACTCAACCAGGTGAACCTCCGCAACGGTGCCGCCGGAGATGGTGGTGGCCCCGTGCGGAAGGCTGTCTCCGCGGTGCAGGCCGGCTTGCGGCGGATGGGCGGCCCCGGACGGAAGGCCGGCTCGGTAAAGAGCGGCGGCCCCGGACGGAAAGCCGAATCCTTCATCAGGGCCGGCTCGCGGCGGTCCGTCATCAGGGCCGGCTCGCGGCGAAAGGCCGGTTTCCCGAGAGCGGACGGTGACAACGAGGGTGGTGCCATCTACAACGAGGAAGGCAGCGTCACGGTGAACGGCGGCACCCTCAGCGACAACTCGGCCGATGATGAGGGCGGCGCGATCTACAACGACGATGACGGCAGCCTTACGGTGAACGGCACCAGCTTCACCGACAACGGCGCCCAATATGGCGGCGGGATCGCCAACGAGAATGACGCGACGGTGACCGGCGCCACCTTTACCGGGAACGAGGCCGAGTACGGTGGCGGCATCTACAACGACGACTCCGCGACGGTGGTCAGGTCCGACTTCACCAAGAACGGGGCCGAGTACGGCGGCGGAATGTACAACGACGAAGACTCTTACCTGGCGGTGACCGGGAGCGGCTTCTACGAGAACCAGGCAGGCGCAGGCGGCGGCATCGACAACGCCGGCTGCGACTGCGACTGCGACGACAGCGACCTGCTGGTGACCGGCGGCGCCTTCACCGGCAACGCCGCCGAGTTTGCCGGCGGCGGCATCTACAACAACGACGACGCGACGGTGACCGACGTCACCTTCCGCCTGAACACGTCCGAATGGGGCGGCGGCATCTACGTCGATGACCAAACCGGGGACACCACCTTCGCCTTGACCGGCGGCACCTTCAGCGGCAACACGGCAGCTGAAGGCGGCGCCATCTTCAACGTCAATGACTCGTCGGTGGACGGTGCCACCTTCCGCCTGAACACGGCCGACTGGGGCGGCGCCATCTACAACTGGGAAGACAACACATTTACCTTCACCGACAGCACGATCACCGGCAATACGGCAACGGGCGGCGGCGGCGGTATCTACAACCAGGACGACGGCACCGTGACGCTGACGACCACGTCCGTGTTCAGCAACCATCGTGACAACTGCGAGCCGCTGAACACGATCTCGGGCTGCACCGACTGAGTCCCGGTCGGCGGTCTCCAACGGTGACGCGGCCGACCAGGTAAGGAACGCAGCGGAGCCCCGCGGTTAGTGCCGGCCGACCAAGATCGGTGCTTTCCCGGGGTTCCGCTGCGTGCGGCGGCAGCACGATCGAGCGCAGCTACGCCTCGGGCACCCCCGACAACCACGACGGCACCGTGACACTGACGAGCACGTCCGTGGTCACCAACAGCCAGCACGACAACTGCGCGCCGGTGAACACGATCACCGGCTGTACGCACTGAGTCCCGGTCGGCCGTTTCGGCGCGTCCGGCCCCGATCGGCGGTCAGCGGGCGGATGACGTGGGGGCCGGAGTCCGCCGACGTATGATTCGGGTACGCCCGGCAGTCTGCACCATTGGGGCTACTCCGCGCGTACCGGGAGGAGACCATGTTGTGGCGCAGCCAGCGTTAGTCGAGCCGCTGCGCCGGTGGGACCCGGAGCAGGTCGGCGGGTACGTCCTGATTGGCCGACTGGGCGCCGGAGCGATGGGGCGGGTCTATCTCGGGCGGTCGGCCGCGGGGCGCCTGGTCGCGGTCAAGACGATCAAGGTCGAGCTTGCCGAGGAACCCGATTTTCGTACCCGCTTCGCCCAGGAGGTGGCCGCGGCCAGGCGGGTCAGCGGAGCCTTCACCGCGGCGGTCGTCGCCGCCGACCCGGAGGCCGACGTGCCCTGGCTGGCCACCACGTACGTGCCCGCGCCATCGTTGAGCACCCTGGTGCGCAGCTGCGGCGCGCTGCCCGTACCGGCGGTCCGCTGGCTGGCAGCGGGCTGCGCCGAGGCGCTGGAATCGATCCACAGCGCGGGGCTTGTGCACAGGGACCTGAAGCCATCCAACGTCCTGGTCTCGCCGGACGGGCCGCGGGTCATCGACTTCGGCGTGGCCAGGGCCGCGGAGCGGATCCAGCTCACGGTGACCCGCGGCGCGGTAGGCACCCCGGCATACATGGCGCCCGAGCAGGCGCGGGACACCCGGCAGGCCACGATGGCCAGCGACGTCTTCTCCCTCGGCGGGACGATGCTCTTCGCCGCCACCGGACACGCCCCGTACCAGGGCGAGACAGTCATGGACGTGCTGGTACGGCTCGCGACCGAAGCGCCGGACCTGAGCGGGCTGCCCGGGAGCCTCGCGGAGATCGTGGTGGCATGCCTGGAGCGCGATCCGCGCAAGCGCCCGAGCTCGGCCGCGGTCCTGAAGGACATGGCGCCGTTCATCATCCTGGAGCCAGGCGACCGCGCCGCCGGTGCCACGTCGCTGCCAGGCGCCGCACTGGCCATGATGGCCGAATACCGCCGGGACCTGCGTCCGTCAGCCGAGGCGATCCAGGACGCCGGCGACGACGCGACGTTCGGATCGCAGCCCGCGGCTGGCGCATCAAATCTGTCCCTGGCTGGCCGCGGGGCCGTGCCGCGCAAGAGCGCGTGGCGCCGGGCCGCGTGGCGCCAGCGTGCGTGGCGCAAGAGTGCGTGGCGCAAGGGCGCGTGGCGCCGGGCCGGGCCGGGTCACGGCCGCCAAGCCGGGCCGGGTCACGGCCGCCAAGCCGGCGCCGGGTCACGGCCGCCAAGCCGGCGCCGGAAGCGTGACCCGGCCGGCGAAGCAGGGCCGGCGGCGGGCTCCGCTCATCTTCGCGTCGGCCGTGGTGGCGGCGGCCGTCCTGATGACATCGGGCGCGGTCATCGGCGCGTCCATGGCCGGCGGCCGCCCGCCGCCTCTTCCGGTGCCGCTACCGCCCGCTGCGCTCTCGGCGCTGCCCCCCGGAAGGCCGGGAATCATCATGAACCAGACCTCCGGTGACAGCCGGACGGGCTTCGTGGTGAGCGGCCGGGGCTGGACGCCGGGCAGCACGGTGACGGTGGCACTGGCCGGAGTGGGCGCCTCGCCTGACCCCGTCGTCGCTGACAGCGCGGGCACCTTCAACTACGCGATCAACCAGAACCACGAGTTCTTCCCCGACGGGCTGCCGCCGCGGACCTACCAGGTTGTGGTCACGGCTTCCGGCGGCGCCAGGGCAGTGGCCAGCTTTACCGTGCACCGGCTGCCAGCCGCGGGCGGAGTGCCAGCGGGATGAGCGTCAGCGGGATGAGCGCGCCTGCCAGCCGCTCAGACAGCCTGCGTCCACCAGAGATCCTCCTGCCGGGAGCACCAGGCCGGATCGCTGAGCCGGGCGAGGTCGCTAGCGGCGATGGTCCCGTTCTCGATCAGCACGCCGACCGCGACCTCGTCGGACAGCCGGGTGCCGGGACGTACCAGGCCGCGCTCAATGATCTTGCGGCGCAGCACCTTGAGATGCTCCCCGACCCGCGCTGACAGCCGGTCACGGAAGGCCGGGTCACTGTCGAAGCGCTCGATCTCGTGGTGGGCGTCGGTGGCCTCCAGCGCGGCCCGGGCGATCTCGGGCGTCCGTGGCAGCGGCGTGCTGCGCGCCGGATCGACCAGCCAGGGCTGGCACCACATCAGGGCGACCAGGAAAAGCTTGGTGTTCGGGTCCAGGTAGAGCGGCAGCAGGGTCGGCTCCCCGTCAGCCCGCCGTCGGCCGTCCCCGTCAGCCCGCGGCCGCGGGCCACCCCCCTCGGCCTCACTCAGTGCGAAGGCGCTGGAGACGACGACCAGGCGCAATGGCTGGCCTTCGTCGAGCATCGCCCGGGAGCCGACGAGCGCGGTTCCGTGGCGCACGAACCACCCCGCCGACGGCTCTCCAGCCTCGTCCATGCGCGGCAGCCGAATCCGGTATCCGTCACCCTCGGCGTACAGGGCATGCGTGTTACTGACGTTGGCCACCCAGGCGCCCCCGGCCACCGCGCTGATGGCCCCGGCCCGTCTGGACAGCCCGCGCCCTGCCGGGATCACCAGGTCCGCATCGGCTCCCCGGCCGAACACCAGCCGGGTGCCCTCGGGAATCCGGATCACGCGCCCGCCCGGTGTGGTGACGTGCGCCGTCGCTGAGGTCGCGTCGCGTGCCATCACCGTCCTGCCCGCCCTGCCGTGCCGTCGCTGCCCGTCCCGTCATACCTTCCGGCCGTGCCGCCGTGCCGCCGTGCCGCCGTGCCGCCGTGCCGCCGTGCCGCCGTGCCGCCGTGCCGCCGTGCCGTCTGCCGTGCCATCTCTGCCCGCAGGCCGTTCTTTGTCAGCCGGCCGGAGGCGTCAGCCGGCCGGAGGCGTCAGCCGGCCGGAGGCGTCAGCCGGCCGGAGGCGTCAGCCGGCCGGAGGCCAGGTGCGGGCGGTAGCGCGGAGTCTAGAGCTGCTCATGCCGTTCGCGCATCCCTGAGTTCGGGGATGGCCTCGCCGGCCGGTTCGCGGTTGGCTTTGGCCAACCGGGGCGAGGCGGTACCGCGTGGGGGGAAGGCGCCCGCGCAGGTAGCCGTTCGTGTCATCGCTTGCCTGCGACGGCACGGACCAGGGACGTCGCGCTAAGGATAGCTTCCCGGAACGCGGAGTCGTGGGGGGACCTGTGGGTCTGCGTGGCCCGCCTCGCCCCGGCCTGCCCGCTGGGCAGGTCCAGGGCGACGCCCAGTAGTTCAGGCTGGCTGCCAGCTCCGGGCGCGCTGCTGTTACCGGGCCAGCGTCTCGGCGGATACCTGCCAGAGCCGTGCGGCCGCCTCAGGGTCGAGCGCGTACGCGGCGACGCCCCGGCGCGTGCCCGGCTGGTTCAGCCCGGCCTCGTTGCAGTCCTCGAAGTACCGGCCGCCGACACCGTCGAGCAGCGGCGAGGTCGCGACCAGCACGGACGTGGCAGCGCCCTGCTGCGGCCGCCGGGGGGACCGTACGGCCGGATATCGAACCCGGCGATGTGCTCGCGAGCCTGAGCGGGGTGTCCCTCGCCGCCGGCGAGCCTGCGCCGGAGTCCGACTGGGCCGCAGACTCCGACTGGCCCGAGCCGGCTGGCCCCAGAGTGCGCTGGCCTTCAGAGGCCGCTGACGTTCACCACGATGGCTTCCTGCGTGGACCGGGCGATCACGACGACCGCCGCCACGTCAGGCGAGAGGTTCTCCTCCCGGTGCGCGACATGCGGCGGCACCCAGACATAGTCGCCGGGCTCAGGCAGAAGCCGGACCAGCTTGCCGGATGCGGGGTCGCGGTACACGAAGACGGGGCTGCCCGAGACCACGAAGATCCCGGTCTCGGACTCGCCATGATGATGATCACCGGAGGACACGCCAGCCGGCAGCACGGTCCGCCCCATCCAGAGCGACTGGGCACCTACCAGGTCGCCGGAGATCGCGGCAGCCCGGATCATGCCGCTGGTCTGCGCGGTTGCGCTGGACAGCTCGCCCGCCCTGATCAGCTGCAGGCGCGCGGCTGGCGGCGCCGGGTCACCGCTGGCAGCATGTCCCAGGCTCGTATCGCCGCTGGCAGCATGTCCCAGGCTCGTATCGCCGCTGGCCATCAGCCCTCGGCTCCCGATTCCCCGCCCGCGCGGCCGCTGGCCATTAGCTCCCGGCCGATTCGTCGTCATCGGCGGGCTCGAGCGTCAGCGAGACCGAGTTGATGCACCAGCGCTGATCCGTGGGCACCTGGTAGCCCTCGCCCTCGAACACATGGCCAAGGTGGGAGCCGCAGCTGGCGCAGCGGACCTCGGTGCGGACGCCGCCGAGGGAGCGGTCCTCGAGCAGCACGACCGCGTCGTGCTCGGTCGGCTGGTAGAAGCTCGGCCAGCCGCAGTGCGACTCGAACTTCGCCGCGGACCTGAACAGCTCGGCGCCGCAGGCCCGGCAGCGGTAGACGCCCTCGGTCTTGGTGTCGGTGTACTCGCCGGTGAACGCGGCCTCGGTGCCCGCCTGCCGCAGCACCCGGTACTCCTCGGGGGTCAGCCGCTGCCGCCATTCCTCATCTGTCAGCTGGACGTTCTCCATGCCGTTGAGATTACCCGGACCGGGCGCCGTCGCGGTCGTGCTGTGCACGGGCCTGCGGCCATCGCGTTCACAGGGTCACCGCGTACTCCGGCTCCGGCACCGCCGCCGTGCGGAACTCGACTCTGGCCACCTGGCCGGCCGCTAGCACGTCCGGCAGCACCGCGGTGAGCGCGGCGAGGTCGGCGGCGGTGGCCGACACCGCCAGCTCGCTGACCGGCGCCCGCATGGACAGCCGGGCAGCGGACTTGGCCGCCCGGATCGCGGCGATCGCCCCCGACGCGGCCGCCAGCATCCTGTCCTGCATGCCAGCTGACCCGGCGGCCCCGACGTCGCCGACGTCACCGGGCACGGCCTCCCCGAGCTGAACGGTCGCCGGGAACTCGGCGGCGTCCGGCCACGGCGCGCGGTGCACCGACCCTTCGTGCCACCACGACCACACCTCGTCGGTGACGAACGGCAGGAACGGTGCGAACAGCCGCAGCAATGCCGACAAGGCCAGCCGCAGCGCGGCGTTCGCCGACCCGCCGGCCGGCCCGGCGGCCGGGCCGGCCTGGGAGCCGTACGCCCGGGCCTTGACAAGCTCGACGTAGTCGTCGCAGAAGAACCAGAAGAACTGCTCGGCGAGCTCAAGCGCCCGCGCGTGCTCGTACGCCTCGAACGCCTC
>Ga0302326_10024890_pt1 | contig 12146 bp, 7 predicted proteins | sample Palsa_T0_3_FD_202264 | JGI IMG/M metagenome (GOLD analysis project Ga0302326, IMG submission 202264) | Peat permafrost microbial communities from Stordalen Mire near Abisko, Sweden - Palsa_T0_3 | ecosystem: Environmental > Terrestrial > Soil > Palsa > Peat permafrost | place: Sweden: Abisko...
GTCCATCTCCCTGTTGTGATCGGTTGATCAATTCCGGTTGATCAGTAACTCATACATCTCTCTCTGCCTTGTATTGGCGCTACCTAGCGGTCATAAGTTGATTGCTAGGATCGCGACCTAAGCGGGAGTGTGCGGAGTGGATAGTCTGGCAATGTCCTTCGCAGCTGGATTGCGCGATAAACTCGCGAATCCAATGTGGCGAAAGTTAACTCTGCATCTTCGCTCGCGAACATTGCACTTGCACGAAGAGGGCCAAAATGAAACGGTCGCTCAGAATGCGCAATCCTCGCGAGATTCGAGGGTGTGACGCCGCAGATCCCCTCGAGTCAAACGTGAAGAGGTGTCATCTCATAAGTCGCGTCATAAATGACACCTGACATCAGACAGCTCCACGATCTACCTCTCGTTGAAACAATTCCGGGCCGGATGGGGTGAGCAATCATGTGCAACGTGCCCTGAGTTGACCCGTCTGGGCTCTGCAGTCTGTATCGACACGAATGTCTCAGGACGGGCAAGTATGCAAATCTGGTTGGCGTCGGTGTTCGCTATCATCCCGGGGCCCATCTTCAACCCCGAGGCTTTGCGCGGCTTCCGAATTGCATCATCCGATACAATCTATTCGGTGTTGTCAACCGGCGCTTGATCGGCGACAACAGAATGAAGCTCGCGACATTGTGATTTTGACTTTCCTTCTGATTGAGGCGCCTCGTTATGAGCACGCAGGATGTGCCAACCGTATTCATTGTCGATGATGATAAAGATATGCGTGAGTCCCTCCAGGAACTGCTGGAGTCCGTCGGCTTGCTTTCTAAGTCTTTCGGAACTGCAAAGGATTTCTTGTCGAGTCCACGCAGTGATGGTCCCAGTTGCCTAATTCTTGATGTGAGACTCCCCGGCATTAGCGGCTTGGACCTTCAGCACGAACTGAAAAGAGGGAAAGTAAGTATTCCAATCATCTTTCTCACAGCGCATGCAGACGTTCCGATGTCGGTCAAGGCCATGAAGTCTGGCGCTGTTGAGTTTCTCACCAAACCATTCAGGCAACAGGATTTGCTCGATGCGGTTCAGCGATCGCTCACTCGAGATCGCATCGTCCGCGAAAAACAACGCGACATTGCTGAACTGCGACAGCGCCAGAATGGACTAAGCGTTCGGGAGCGCGAAGTGATGAATCTGGTCGTTTCCGGGATGCTTAATAAGCAAATTGCGGCAGAACTTGGTGCCAGTGAAGCCACTGTCAAAATGCATCGGAGCCAGGTGATGAAAAAGATGCAGGCTAAATCCTTGCCTGAGCTCGTCAGAATGGCGGACAAGCTCAAGTCCATCACATAGTCGACTATGCGTGAATCGACGTTTCCCTCGCAGGATTATCGATAGTATGGATCTAATCTCCTAAAGTCTGGTTCAGTCAGCCTAAAGTTTGATTGCTCGAAGCGAGGCAATCTCGTTAACCTAGCCGCATGCCGGTGGATCGAAAGTCCAAATTGATAGCGATCATCGATGACGATGAGGCCATGCAAGATTCACTGCGCGACCTACTGGAAGCCGCTGGGCTGGTCGCACGGTGCTTTGGATCAGCGGAAGAATTTCTCGAATCCGATTTGCATACTCGGGCTGCGTGCCTAATTGTTGATATCCGTATGCCGAAGATGTCGGGTCTGCAGTTACAGGCCAGGCTGAAAGAAGAGGAATCTAATATTCCGATCATCTTCATCACAGCTCATGGAGATGCCAGGATGCGAATTCGAGCGATGAGAGAGGGTGCAGTCGAGTTCCTTTCAAAACCGTTCGATCATCAACTGTTGCTCAAGAGGGTCCGTGCTGCACTTGATATGTGAGCAACCTCTGCTGTTGTAGTCGCGTGGGAGCTTTAAGTGTAGAGGTTTCTGTGAGAGATCATGAAGCAGCCACGAACCCTGATCCAGATCAGGCCGAGCGTACGTTCGAGCGGATCATCGGCAATAGCGCTGCGCTCGAATCTGTTCTCGACCAGGTGGAGCAAGTCGCGCCCACACACTCGACTGTCCTCATCGAAGGGGAAACCGGCACGGGAAAAGAACTCATTGCTCACGCCATTCACAACGCAAGTCAGCGCTGCGGCCGCGCTTTCATAAAGCTTAATTGCGCGGCCATTCCGCTGGATCTTTTGGAAAGCGAATTGTTCGGTCATGAGAAGGGCGCCTTCACCGGAGCGATCGCGCAGAAGATCGGGCGCTTCGAAATGGCTGATAAAGGCACGCTATTCTTGGACGAAGTTGCCGATATCCCCTCGGTGCTGCAGCCGAAGTTGCTGCGTGTATTGCAAGAGCAGGAGTTCGAGCGTTTAGGGAGTGGTCGCACGCATAAAGTGGATGTCCGGCTGGTCGCTGCGACCAATCGGAATCTCATGAAAATGGTAGCTCGCGGACAATTTCGCGGTGATCTGTACTATCGGCTGAATGTCTTCCCGATCGTGTTGCCTGCATTAAGGGAACGTCGCGAAGACATTCCCGCCCTTGTGACACATTTCGTGAGAGTGTTTAGTCGCCGGATGGGAAAGCAAGTCGAGTCGATTCCTCCGGAAACCATGGCTGCCTTCCAGTGGTATTCCTGGCCTGGGAACATTCGCGAGTTGCAGAACCTAGTGGAACGCGCGGTTATCCTTTCGCGGGACGGCGTGCTCCCAAACCCGCTTCACAAGAACCAAACAGATCTGGTGATCCCTAGCCTGCGTCGTGCCCGAACTCTCCACTCATCGATGGCCTTGGAAGACTCGGATCGCGCTTTGATTTTGGAAACACTCGAGCAGGCCGGGTGGATCGTCGGCGGACCGCACGGCGCAGCGGGAAAACTGGGACTTAAGCGAACGACGCTCCTGGCCAAGATGAAAAGGTTGGGCATCTCACGGCCGATCCCCGAGGAAGGAACCAGTGTTTCCGGAGTCGCGCAAGACGATGGCCAGATTTGAGGGTAAAACTAAACTGATCTCACTTGAAGCCAATCCCGCTATGAATGCCGGATGCGATCGGCCAGTGCGACCTGACATCCGGCGGAGGTCATGTTTCGTAGGATTCTAAGCCATGGTTGCCCACGTTGATTCCGCGTTGCCCCGCGCCATGTGCATCTCGAGAGCCTGGGACTTCCATGTTCCGCGATCGTTTCTAGTTTGCTTGTTATCGCTGTGGCTCACGTTAAGCGCGGCTCACGCATTGGATCCGAACAAACGCCTCACCCAATACGCGCACACTGCATGGCGAATACAAGACGGATTCTTTCCGAACACTCCGTTTTGGATTTCGCAAGCAAAAGACGGATATCTCTGGGTGGGCGGCGGTAGTGGAGCGTTGCGTTTTGACGGCGTCCGTTTTACTCCCTGGTCAGCTCCGATCGCTTCTCCACCTATTCTCCACCCTGTCAGTGTGCGGGCGGGAGAATTTTGGATTGCCACTCGAAACGAGCTCGCTCACGTTAGGGACAATGTCGTGATTGCCCATTACGATCTTTTGGGAATAGTTCAAGCAATCTACAAAGATTCTGACGGATCTGTATGGACTCTTTCTTATCCGAATCCGGACCGAACTCTATGTCAGGCAACGGATGCGAAAATCCAGTGCTTCGGGAAGGCAGAGGGTATAACGATTCAAGTCCCGTCTTCATTCCTCCCTGATGGAAAAGGAGGATTTTGGATCGGAGGCGACACGTCATTGCTTCATTGGAAAATGGGTGCAGCCCCTGAGATCTACAGCCCTCAGCACCTTCAATCAAACGTTGGGCAGGTCGGCATCAAGAGTCTTCTGGAGGATTCCGACGGCTCCCTGTTGGTCGGAATTATGGCGGCGGGGCCGGGACTTGGGCTTGAAAGACTTCGCAATGGTGTCCTAACGCCGGTCGTTCTGCCAAACTTCGACGGAACTAAGCTCCTTATCCAATGCATCCTGGAGGATTCCGATAAGAACCTCTGGATTGCAACGTATGGCAATGGCATCTACCGCATTCACGGCCAAACAGTCGACCATTTTGGACGATCGGACGGCTTATCCAGCGACGCCGTCTTTGATCTGTATGAAGACGACGACGGTATAGTCTGGGCGGCCACGTCCGATGGTATTGACAATTTTCGGGATCTTCCGGTCACAACGTTTTCGACCCCTGAGGGACTTGGACGAAAAGGTGCCGCCTCCGTTATGGCCAGTAAAGACGGGACGGTCTGGGTGGCGAGTCTAGGCACTCTCGATTTCATTCGAAACGGAGTCATTTCCTCAGTTCGCGTGCCTGGACAGCAAGTTAGTTCATTGCTCGAAGACCATCAGGGCAACATTTGGGTTGGCGTTGACGACGGGCTCTTCATCTACAAAGATGGGCGCTTCCGGAGTATTCCGGAACCTGATCATCACCCCCTGGGTTTGGTAGTCGGTATCACCGAGGATGTCGACGGCAATATTTGGGCGGAATGCAAAGGCGCTCAAAGAAGACTCATCCGCATCCGCGATTTCAAGGTGCGCGAGGAGTTCTCCGAGCCTCAAGTTCCGAAGGCTAAGGCCATTGCGGCGGACCCGAAGGGCGGAATTTGGCTGGGCACACTCACAGGTGACTTGACGTTTTTCCGGGAAGGCATTGCGCGTACTTTTCCCTTGAAGCTGAAGGGTAAACACTGGGCCTATCAGATTGCGGTTGATCCCGATGGGTCAGTGATCGCCGCACCTAATGACGGACTTGTGATGCTCCGCGCCGGGAAGGTTCAGCGCCTAGGCAAAGAAAACGGACTTCCTTGCGATGATGTCAAAGGCTTCGCCGTCGACGATAACAAAAACCTATGGCTCACCACGTCCTGTGGATTTTTAGAGATTGCAGCCTCGGACGTCCAACGATGGTCGATTCATCCAGACGCCATCGTTCAGACACGAGTATTCGGTACGCTGGACGGGGCTCTACCAGGTACCGTGTCTTTCAATCCGGCCGCGAAATCTCCCGACGGGCGCCTGTGGTTTGTAAACAATGTGGTCCTTCAGATGATCGACCCGTCACATCTCCGTAGTGACGGGAGGGTTTCGCCGGTCTACGTCGAGGACCTTGTTGCTGATCGAAAGCAATATAGGCCACAAGAAGGTCTTCAACTTCCGCCATTGACTCGTGATCTCCAAATCGGCTACACATCGACGAGTTTTCTCATTCCCCAAAAGGTGAAGTTTCGCTACAGACTTGACGGGCATGATCGCGATTGGCAGGACGCGGGCACTCGTCGCGAAGCTTTTTATACCGACTTGGGTCCCGGGAAATATCGGTTTCGTGTAATTGCGTCCAATAACAGCGTGGTGTGGAACGAGCAGGGCGCGACAGTGGACTTCGCGATTGCTCCGGCCTACTGGCAAACGAACTGGTTCGGCGCGCTGTGTGTGTTGGCGTTCCTGGCCTTGGTTTATGGAGTTTATCGATTTCGCGTTCGCCAACTGCGGCGTCAGGAAAAGAAGCTGCGGGATGTGGTTGAAACCATTCCAACATTTGCCTGGACCGCTCTGCCCGACGGCGCGGTGGACTTCGTCAATCATCACTGGGTGGAATATACGGGCTTATCAACGGAGAAGACGATGGGCTCAGGATGGGAAGCCGCCGTTCATCCTGCAGACTTGCCGCGCTACGTGGAGAGACGGGGAGCCTCGGTGGCGTCTGGGGAGCCCTTCGAGCATGAGGTGCGTTTCCGGCGGGCGGCCGACTCTGAGTATCGCTGGTTCTTGAGCCGAGTTGTGCCGCTGCGAGACTCGGGAGGCAAGATCGTCAAGTGGTATGGCATCTCGACCGACATTGAAGATCGCAAGCGCGCTGAGAACGAGCGTGAAAGGCTGCGACAGATCGAGGCGGATTTAGCCCACGTCAACCGCGTGAGCACGTTGGGAGAAATGGCAGCGTCGCTGGCACACGAAATCAAACAGCCCATCGCAGCCGCCATCACCAGTGCCAATAGCTGCATTGAATGGCTGGCGCACGAACCTCCCAATCTTGATCGGGCTCGCGCCGCCGCAGCCAGAATCGATAAGTATGGCAATCGTGCGGCTGAGATCATCGACCGGATACGCTCGTTCTACAAGAAGTCTCCTCCACAACGTGAGTTGGTCGACGTGAACGGAATTATCCAGGAAATGCTCACGCTGCTGGAAGGTGAGGCCACGCGATCCTCAATTGCCATGCGCACGGATCTTTCCGCCGACCTCCCTAGAATCATGGTAGACCGTGTGCAGCTGCAGCAGGTTTTCATGAACCTCATGCTCAACGGCATCGAAGCCATGAAAGACTCCAGCGGAGAGCTTACGGTGAAGTCGGAACTACGGGACGGTCAACTCCAATTCTCGGTCAGTGACATGGGCGTGGGGTTGCCAACGGAGAAGATGGATCAGATCTTTTCTGCGTTCTTTACCACCAAGCCGCAGGGCAGCGGCATGGGATTGGCCATCAGCCGTTCGATTGTGGAATCACACGGTGGGCGGTTGTGGGCGACCGCTAACGACGGACGAGGTGCAACCTTTTATTTCACCTTGCCGACTCTTGTGACGGAGTCATCCTTGGTCGTCTAAGGCGTGCTCATCTTTGTGCTACCGGACGGGCGTTGAAATTGGGCTGCGGCTCGTGGCTGACATTAGGAAAAACTGACGCTTTCCAATACCGTGGTACTGACTGCAAAAAGGCAACGCACACCCTTGTCAGGATTTACCGGGCAAGCGAGTTTAAATCGCCTTGGAGCACGCGTGTGATGACCGTTCTACGAACAATGTGGGTCAAGGCGGCGGTCCTCCGAATACGGGCACCACGCGTTTTCGTGTTGGGTACGGTCTTGGCGAGCCTGTCGCTGCTAGCGCTTCCCCGTGCGCTCGCGGTTGATCCGGACCGACGGATCTCCCAGTATGGTCACACGATCTGGCGCGTCCAGGATGGCGCCATCTCTCCCCCTACCAATATTGCTCAAACCACCGACGGGTTTCTCTGGATAACGACTGCGCAAGGGTTGATGCGTTTCGATGGAGCCCGGTTCATGCAGTGGCAGCCTCCCCAGGGACAGAATCTGTCCGGCACACATTTCACGGCCGTATTCGGCTCTCGCGACGGCAGCCTCTGGATCGGTACCACACGAGGTTTGGCTCGCTGGAAGGACGGCCAACTGCGAAGCTACACGGACCCGGAGCATTACACCGCCATAGGCGAAATTACGGAGGACGACTCCGGGACAATATGGGCTACCCGCTATGGGCTTTATGCACACGAAGCGCCCCTGTGCAGCATCTCCGCAGAGACGCTGCGCTGCTTCGGGAAAAAGGACGGCATCCCTGTCACCTACGGCCTCGGGCTGACTCACGATAGCGAGGGCAATATTTGGTTCGGGTCCTCCGTGCTCGTTCGCTGGAGGCCCGGCACTCCTGCCACGACGTATTTTGGTGAAATTGCTAAAGAACTTGCAAAAGGCGACGGAGTAGACGAAGTCGCGCTTGGCCCGTCAGGCACGGCATGGGCGGGCTTAGATGGAACGGGACCGCAACTTGGCGTCCGGTATTACTCCGGAAGTAAGTGGACGAGTTACGCTGTCCCCGGATTCGACGGGGCAAGAGTCCGTTCTCACGCCCTCCTGGTGGATCGCCGTGGGTCACTCTGGGTTGGCACAAGGAATGATGGACTCTACCGCATTTCTGGCGGTGTCGCCGACCACTACGGCGCGTCTGATGGGTTGTCAGGCAACAGTGTGGGGTCCCTTTTTGAGGATCGAGAAGGAAACATCTGGGTGATCACCGATGGGGGACTCGATATGTTTCGTGACACGGTCCTCATTAGTTACACGACGCGGCAGGGAGTTTCCAACTCCGATTTCCATTCGGTTATGGCGTTACGCAACGGAGCGGTGTTGATCGGTACCGCGGACGCTCTTAACATTTTGCGAAAACAAGACGGCAAACCTGCCATTTTCGATCGAAAACTGTCGGGCAAAGGGGTCGGACCGGGGACGCTGGAAGATCACAGTGGCGTGATTTGGCTTGGGGTGGATTTGGCCCTCATGCGGTTTCAGAATGGGCGTTTTCGAGAGATCGGTGGGCAGCGTTTCGCGGGCGTCGGCGGGGTGTCAAGTATTGCCGAAGACTCGGGCGGAACGATTTGGGTTCTTAACGGCAGGGGTTACCAAATATTGAGCATTGTTGGGAACAAAATTAAGAAGCAAGTCTCGCTCAATGACGAACTCGGCAGGCCGCAATATCTGGTGGCAGACCCGAACGGCGGACTTTGGATCGGCACTGGAAGCGGTAAAAGTACAGTTTCTTACTTCCGCGATGGACGTTTGCAGACTACGTCGCTGAGTTCTCCCCAGGGACCGGTCGGTATTCACGCACTCTTCGTGGACTCCGATAACTCTCTGCTTGTGCCAAGTTCGCAGGGTCTCTACCGGCTCAACCATGGGCAGGTGACGCTCTTCAGCAGCGAAAATGGTTTGCCCTGCCCTGAGACCTTCAGCGCGATTAGGGACAACCACGGTGCTCTTTGGATCTATACGAGATGCGGCTTGATCAGGATCGCGGAATCCGAATGGGCGAAGTGGATCGAGAATCCCCACGCTGCGGTTTCCGTCATGACTCTGGACGCTCCGGACGGAGCACAAGCTGGCACCGGGAGTATTAAGCAGCCGGCGGCCTCTAAGGGGCCGGACGGTCGATTGTGGTTCGTAACCGGCGTCTCAGTACAAGTGCTGGATCCGGACCGCCTCTACGAGAACGCGCTCCCGCCGCCGGTCTATGTAGAAGGCGTTGTGGCGGACCACAAGCGGTTCGACGCAACATCATTTGTCAAAGTCCCTGCCCTGAGTCGCGACCTCGAAGTTGACTACACTGCCCCCAGTCTTTCGGTTCCTCAGAAGGTTCGCTTCCGCTATATGCTAGAGGGCCGGGACCGGGAATGGCAGGATGCCGGGACTCGGCGCCAAGCCTTCTATACCGACCTTAAACCCAGACACTACCGTTTTCGAGTGACCGCATGCAACGGCAATGGCGTTTGGAATCAAACCGGAGCATCGCTGGATTTTGTCGTACTGCCAGCGTACTACCAGACGAATTGGTTCCGATTTTTTTGTGTCGCAGCTTTTATTGCGCTGCTTTGGGCACTTCATCGATGGCGTGTTCATCGACTCAAGAGTCAGGAAAGGCGTCTGCGAGACGTTGTGGAAACCATTCCGACGATGACTTTCACTGCCTTGTCTGACGGCTCCAGCACATTTGTAAATCAACGATGGACCGAATACACCGGGCTTTCCGTCGAGCAGAGTTCAGGCGCAGGTTGGCAGTGTGCGATCCATCCCGAAGATCTTGTGCACCATTCGGAAAAATGGCGCATCTCCGTTGCGACCGGTCAACTTTTCGAAGACGAGGCGCGGTTCCGGCGCGCCGCTGACGGGGAATATCGCTGGTTTCTGGTGCGTGGCGTCCCACTTCGAGATCAGCATGGAAACACTGTTAAATGGTACGGAACCCTCACGGACATTGAAGACAGCAAGCGTGCCGGGGAAGCCCTGCGTCGAAGCGAGCTTTATCTCAGGGAGGGGCAGCGCCTCGCGCACACGGGTAGCTGGGCCTTCAACTCGGCTGGATTCGATTACTGGTCTTCCGAGTTGTTCCACGTTTATGGCCTTGATCCTGGCGGGAAGCCGCCAACAATAAAAGAATATTTGAACCTCGTACACCCGGAAGATCGGAACTTCATGGAACAAGAAATGCAAGAGATGCTAGCCAACCATTGCGAATTCGATTTCACGAAGCGAATTGTGCGGCCGGATGGAAATATACGCTACGTACGTTGTGTGGGTGTTCCGGTAACCGAAGGAGTCACTTTCCAAGGGTTCGCGGGGACAGGGATGGACGTCACCGAGCAGGAGCTACTTGAACAAGAGAGGGAGCGCATACGTCAATTAGAGACCGAGCTCGCGCACACTAATCGCGTGAGCATGTTGGGGGAAATGGCAGCGTCGCTGGCACACGAGATCAAGCAGCCCATCGCAGCCGCCATCACCAGCGCCAACAGCTGCATTGAATGGTTGGCGCACGAGCCGCCCAACCTTGATCGGGCTCGTGCGGCAGCAGCCAGAATCGATAAGTACGGGAATCGTGCGGCTGAGATCATCGACCATATACGATCTCTTTACAAGAAATCTCCTCCACAACGTGAGTTGGTTGACGTGAACGGAATTATCCAGGAAATGCTCACGCTGCTGGAAGGTGAGGCCGATCGATACTCGATTGCCATGCACACGGACCTTTCAGCCGAACTCCGTAAAATCATGGCAGACCCTGTGCAGCTACAGCAAGTGTTCATGAACCTCATGCTAAACGCCATCGAGGCTATGACGGACTTAGGCGGAGAGCTTACGGTGAAGTCGGAAATCCAGGACGGTCAACTCCAGTTCTCGGTCAGTGACGCCGGCGTGGGGTTGCCGCTGGAGAAGATGGATCAGATCTTTTCTGCGTTTTTTACCACCAAGCCGCAGGGCAGCGGCATGGGGCTAGCCATCAGCCGTTCCATTGTGGAGTCGCACGGTGGGCGGTTGTGGGCGACCGCTAACGACGGACGTGGTGCAACCTTTTATTTCACTTTACCGATCCAGGCCACGGAGTCGTCGCCCTCGACTTAGAGGTCGTCCGCCTCTTGTAAGTCCTTTAAAGTCGTGTATGGGCCGTTCTTTCACGGCGGTAGTCTCGGTGGTCGGGATCAGGGGATCGAAACGAATCCGGTGAAATCTAGCCTGGCGAGTGCTAACTCGAAGTCGTGTCGATCTGAGCTATGTCTTGCAGAATCAACAGATAGCTTTGGGTGACTACAGCCCCCTGAAAAGGCTGCGCTCGACCATTGCAGAGAATCACGATTCAGTTCGAGGGGAAAGAGAGTAAGTGTCCGATCGGCGTCGAAAGACCGGGGACACATTCGGGGACACAATAAGGTGTTTCTTGCTGCTCCTGGAACGCGATCCAGTGCGTCCGTGTTCCTGTAGTTTATTAGAGTTACGTTTAGTGCTCCCGCTTTCACGGCGATAACCTAAGGTCAACGAGCGAGATCAACAAGAAGAATCCGAATGCAACCCAAAAGCTAGGATCTTCGGCATTTCGCAGGAAGTCATCGTGACTGCAATCGGGCGATCTGGAGGGCTTATCCAAAGTCGAAAGTGTCGATTCGGAAAGTGTTGATGAGTTGATGGACGAAGACAACGCGTTCGAGGCTGGGATTGTATCGGGCGTCGAAAATTCGAGAGAACGCGGCGGTAGAGAGATTCGCACCCGTGCCGAAGCCGCCGACATCGTCGAGCCCGACCACGCGCAAGTTGCCGGGAATTTGATATTCCGCGTCGAGGACCGCCGTCATCAGATGTCCCGGCGGTTCGGTCGTTAACGCAATATGAGTTAGGTAGTTCTCCAGCGGCCACCCAACAAGCGAGGGTCCGCTCTCCGCGTGCGTTCAGTTTTGCATGTCCGTCCCGTGCCGTTTCCGTGCCGTTAACACGAAATTGCAGCGAACTAGCCGCGTTAGATGCCATCTGCCGCGGTCTAAGTGTATGGAACTACGTTAAGGAGCGTTTTCGAATCCCACTCTCTCCGCCATACAGTCTGAAGTGCAGGGAATTCTGCCGTCTGTGCTCCTGGAAGTTGCGCCAAATCCCCGCCAATTCGCGTATTTTCAACTTCAAACTGGACCGGAGAAAAGTATTCTCCGGCCGCCTCGCTGCACTCTTGCGGCGATTTTCTCTGCTGGGCAGTCTGGCAGTCCGGTTTCGTCAATCGCACAACGGCGAATGGAACACGATCAGAAGGCGATCGATTGACGAAGGCCGCTTGACTTCACTCAAAGCTTGCAGGCACACGCCATGCGGTTACGGCGGATCTATGGAAACCACTAGCAGGATTCCTCTAATTACTGCCGACGTGGCGCCGAGCCGCGCTTCCTGTGGCCCGTGATCGCGGATCCGGGAGTTTCGAATTGAATCCAAACCCACCCGATCTTGAGGATTATTCAACCGGAAGACTGTGCAGTTTTGAACAGAAGCGCTTTTTCCTGCTGCGCAACCCACCTCAGAATCTTCTGCCGTTGATTTGCATTTCGTATGGAGACAAACAAATGTTGAGAGCCTTTTCACCGTGACCCGCCCCGCGATGAGACAT
>Ga0302326_10024892_pt1 | contig 12145 bp, 8 predicted proteins | sample Palsa_T0_3_FD_202264 | JGI IMG/M metagenome (GOLD analysis project Ga0302326, IMG submission 202264) | Peat permafrost microbial communities from Stordalen Mire near Abisko, Sweden - Palsa_T0_3 | ecosystem: Environmental > Terrestrial > Soil > Palsa > Peat permafrost | place: Sweden: Abisko...
CATCCCCCCACTGCTGCAGCTCGGCAACGACCTGATCATGGGATCGCACGGCACCCCCACGACTCCGCTGCTCATCGGCCAGGGCGCCGACGGGCTCCTCGAGGGCACGCCCCCGGGCGGTCTCGGCATCGGCCCCGGCGACGGCGTCATGGTCGCGGGCGACGTCCGCAGCCTCGCCCGCGAGTACTGCCAGCGGGGAGTCTCGGTTCAGTACGACGAGTACGACCTGCTCAGTCACGCGACGAGCATGGCGGTGTGGGCACCGCAGGCGGTGGCGTGGGTCGACGGCCGGTTCGCCGGCATCACCGCGCCCCAGGACTGCTCCCAGATCCCGGCGGGCAACTCGCTCGCGCCCGAGACGGCCCCCTAGGATCAGAAGGGGCGCGGTGAGCTGCTCGACGGTGGGGTGGACGTGTGAGTCGTCGTAGGTGCCATCGGCGAAGAAGCTGAAGAACGCGTCGGCGTATTCGGCCGGCAATGCCGGCGCTCATCTGTAGCCCCGCGTTCCGAGACCGCGCGGCGGCCTGGTCGCTCAAACTTGTCTACTTGATGTCTCTCCAGACCGTGACCTGTCCGCAGTGCGGAGCGTCCGTGCCCGATGTTGCGGGCCCCGTACACAAATATGTCCCGAGCGCCCCAGGGTGCTGGCAGCTGTTCGGGCAGATCCAGGCAGACGAGGCCCTCCGGTTCGGATATCCGCGCGTGCATCGCCTCGTCGTCGACGCATACATGGCGCAGCATCCCGGCGACGGCCACGACCGACGCGATCGCCAGTCAGTGTTCGTCCACCTCGCCGGACTCTATGCAGTGCTCGAGCAGCAGATGGACCCCGCTCAGGCCACGAACGTGTTGCGCCGCGTCCTGCGACACCACGACGAGTTCACGGTGCTCGCACGCGATGAAGGCCCGGGCGAGCTGAACGTCACGCACCTCGTCGGTGCTCGCGATTTGGCCGACTACGAGAACCGAGCGGTGGCCTGGGGACGCGGAGTCTGGCAGGCGTGGGCTCAGCATCATGAGCTCATCCGTCGAGCGGTGATCTCCGCCCTCCGCTGACTTGACGCCCGATGCCTCGGCCCTCGCTTGCGCGGATGGTGTCGCACAAAAGCGCTCGAGCGCGTGCGCATGCAGGGGCGAAGGCTCTTCGACCACGGCAGCTACGCCCCCCACAGCCGCTCACGTAACCCCGACGCCCGCGCCACCGGCCGCGCCACCGCCGCGCGCACCATTTCCTCGGTCCCGACGAGAATCAGCCGCTCGCGTGCGCGTGTCACAGCCGTGTAGAGGAGCTCGCGCGTGAGGATCCGAGAGCCGGGATCGGGGAGGAGTACGGCGGCGGTCTCGAACTGAGACCCCTGGCTCTTGTGGATTGTCATGGCGTACACGGTCTCGACTGCATCCAGGCGAGATGGGGTGATCGACACCAGTTCGCCTCGGCGTTCGAAGGTGGCGGTGAGACGCTCTTCGCCCGCGGCGATCACAACGCCGATGTCGCCGTTGTACAGCCCGAGCTCGTAGTCGTTCCGGGTCACGAGCAGAGGGCGTCCGGGGTAGTCGCGCTCGCCCGCGTTGAACCCTTCGATCTCCTCTGCGAGCCATCGTTCGAGCTGCGCGGTCCAGGTTGCGACTCCGTATGGGCCGCGCCTGTGGGCGCATAGCAATCTGAACGCGCCGAGCGCCCCGAGTGCGCCGGCAGCGTCGCCGCCGCGAGCCGCATCGAGGATCGCGCCGCCGGCGGCGACGGCGACGGCGCGCATGCCCACAAGAGCACCCTCGACATCGACCCCCTCGTCACCTGACACGTCGACCGGCACCCAGCTGACCTCCGAGGCGGGAGCCGATCGCAGAGCCGCGACCGTACCTTCGCCGTCGCCCCGCCGGATCGCCTCCGCCACCCTCGCGATCCCCTCGCCGTACCGGTGCACGCGCTCGAGCACCACGATCCCATCACCGATGGTGACTCCCGCCGGAGGCGTCGCGGCGGCGACGTCACTTCCGATCGCCGCCGACAGCAGGCCCTGCATCGAGGACGTCATTCGAAGGCCCTCGGCGCTCGGTCCGACGATGTCGCGCAGCACCGCACCCGCTTCGATCGCCGTGAGCTGTCCGGGGTCACCCACGAGAACGACACGCGCGTCAGGACGCACGGCCTCGAGCAGCCGGGCCATCAGCGACAGCGAGACCATCGACGTCTCGTCGACGATGACCACGTCGTGGGGTAGACAGTTGGAGCGGCTGTGCCGGAACTTGGCGTAGCTTCCCGGCTTGCGCCCGAGCAGGCGGTGGATCGTGCTCGCGGACAGCTCGAGCAACCATGCGCGGAGCGCATCGTCGACCTCGAGCTGCGCGGCTTCGATATGAACGAGCTCCTGGAGCCGGGCCGACGCCTTGCCGGTAAACGCGGTCAGCGCGATCAGCGGCACCGGCCGGCCGGCCGCGGCGGACTGCTCGTAGATCAGCGCCGCCACGCGGGCGACCGTCGTCGTCTTACCCGTGCCCGGGCCGCCGGCGATCACGCTGAGCCGGCGGAGCACCGCGCACGCTGCCGCGCAACGCTGGAGGTGATCGTCGCGCTCGCCGAACAGCCGGTCGGTCCCCGAAGCGAGCAGGGACACGTCGACGCCGGCGGCGAACGCCGCGGACCCGGCCAGCAGATCGGCGGCGACCTGCCGCTCCTCGCGCCAGTAGCGGTCGAGGTACAGCTTCGTGCCAACGAGCCGGAGCGGGAGCGGATCCTGGTACTCGTCTTCGCCGAGCGCGACTAAACGCGGGGTCTTGCCGACCGCGTCCGCCCACGCTGCCGGCGCCGGCCACGGCAACGCTGAGAGATTCACCACCTCTTCGGACTCGACGGCCGCCGTATCCCGCACCGTCGCGAGATCGACGAATACGTGCCCGAGTCTCGGTGCCCGCACGGCGAGCGCGATCGCGAGCTGAACCACCACATCGGTCCCGCCCGCCAAGCCCGCCAGCGTCCTTGCGACGTGGACGTCGGCGGCCGACAACACACCGAGATCGTTGAAGCTCCGGAGCGGCTCGGGCGCATCGAGCGCGCGCGTGGCGGCGAAGCGATCGCCGTCGAAGATCGAACCGGCGTGGGGCGCGACGCTCACGTGGGCTCCAACTGCCCGTCGAGCGAGTCGCTCAGCGCCGCGACGAGCACGCCGGGCGGGCGCCAGGAAAAGACTCCGCAGCGGGCGCCGCAGAGCACCGGCGTCTCGGGACCGACCATCCCCCGGATGAACAGATAGTGGACCCCGGCGAGGTCACGGTCGACGTCGTAACCGGGAACGCGCCAGCGCAGGTAGCGGTGGAGCGCCGCCGCGTAAAGCAGCGCCTGCAGGCCGTAGTGGGCGTGTTCCATCTCTGCGGTGAGCGCCTCACTACGGTAGTTCGAGGTCGTCAGCGGCTCGTCGAGGGCACCGAGCCAGTTCGTCTTGTAGTCGACGATCCCGAAGCGGGGCGGAGCGGCGCCATCCGGATCGGCGACCCGGAACACCAGGTCGATGCTGCCCGTAAGAAAGCCGCGTAAGTCCTGACGCAGCGCCGGATCGCCGAGCCGAGCCGCGTAGCCCGCGAGCGGATCTGCCTCACCGAGATGATCCCGCAGCACCTCAGCGATCCTCGCCACGCTCACACGGCCGGCCGGCGTATCGCCACCCGCCAGCGGCAGTTCGAACTCCAGCTCGTCGAGCCGGTCGGCCCGGCGCAGGTCGCGCAGCCGCAGCGCGGTAGGAGCATCGAAGAACGGCGTCTCGATCGCGGCCGCCAATCCGGCCGTGACGAGCTCTGGCTCGCCGATCTCGACCCCTCCCTGCGCCTGACATTCGCCAACTCGCTCGGTGAGCTCGGCGATCAGGTCTGGAGCTGCGAAGTCGGTAGCCTCGAGGACGCGATGGACGAACGTGCCGACTCGCGCTCCGGCCGGCATCGCCGACAGCAGCGATGGGACGGGTGCGTCGGGCGACGCTCCGGAGCCCGACGCAGCGCCGACCAGCGCCGGGCCAACAACGGACGGCTCGTCCGTCACCAGTTCCGTCTCGGGCTCGCTGACAACGGACGGCTCATACGCTCCAGCGGTGATGTCGCTGTAGGAGGTGCGTCGCCAGTGCACGTCGAGCCGCCGATCGAACCGCGCCACGGCAAGCTCCTCGGCAGGGGCAGCAGCACCGCTCCAGGAGGCCGGGGTGCCCAGCACCGCCGACTCGACACCGATCGCGCCCGCCGCCTCCCATGCAAGTTCGTTGAATCGCGCCGTGACCGCCTCGTCGCTCAGCTTGCCGGCGCCGTTCGGTCGGACGTTCCCGTCCTCGTTTCGCGCAAACAGCAGCCGGCTTAGCGGCGAGTCTCTGCTCTTGAACGAGCCGACCCACCAGATCACCGCCTGATGCCGCGCTCGCGTCAGCGCGACATACATCAGGCGGAGATCCTCGCCGCGCTCCTCGGTCTGGTACTGCCGCTCGTGCGCGCGGAAATCGGGGCCTTCCATACCGACATCGATCGCCCGGGTGTCGCCGGCATCGGCATCGTGGAAGTACACCGGGCGCCCACCGTCAGGGATCCAGCCCGGCTCCCACAGGAACGGGCAGTACACGACGGGGAACTCGAGGCCCTTGCTGCGGTGGATCGTGAGCACCTGCACGGCCTCCGCATCTGACTCGAGCCGTCGGGTCAGTTCATCACGGCCCCCTTCGGCGTCCGCGTCGGCGATCCGCTGGCGCAGCCACGAGGTCGTTGCGGCCGTTCCGAGCTGCTCGGTGGTTGCTGCACCGTGCAACAGCTGCGCCACGTGCACGAGGTCGGTGAGCCGGCGCTCACCGTCGACGAGGGCGAGGACCCGAGGGGCCACCTGCTGCTCGACGGCGATCGCGTCCGCCAATGCCGCCACGCCTCGCACCCGGAGCACCCGGGACCAGGCGTGCAGCCGTTGGTGGAGCTGCTCGAACTCGCCCTCGGTGGCGAGAGCCACCTTCTCGGCCGCCCAGCCGATCAACGGCGTCAACGCCGCCGAGCGCGCGCGGGCGGAGTAGGCCGGGCGCTCGAGCGCCTGCAGGACGCGGAGCCAGTCGCGCGCGGCCTCGGTGCCGAACACACTGCCGGCACCGTTGATGACGGCGGGGATGTCGGCTGCGTCGAGCTCCAACTGCACAAGCTTCGCGTTGCGGTGCGACTGGACGAGCACGGCGACATGGCCAGGCCTCACCGACTCGGTCCCGATGACCGACCCCGCAGCGTCACGGCGCTCGATCGATGCGCCGGAGCTGAGGAGGGACACGATGTCGGCGGCTACGTCCTTGGCCACGGTCTCGCGGGCACCGTCAATCTGGGCGTACCCCCCGGCGGTCAGCTCGATCGACGGCTGGTTGCGGCCGACAATCCGCACCCGCAATGCGGCCGGCGAGGGCGCGCCCAGGAGCCGTGGGGTCTGGTGCGCCGCCGGCGCGCGCACCTTCCGGTAGGCGATCCCCGGGTGACCAAGCTTCGCGTTGGCGAACAGCACGTCGTGGGCATCGATCAGCGCCTGGTCGCTTCGCCGGTTGATCTGCAATGTGGCGCGGCTCGTCGCGGTCTTCTTCGCCTCCAGATACGCGTACACGTCGGCGCCGCGAAACGCGTAGATCGCCTGCTTGGGATCGGCGATCAGGACCAGGGTCACGCCACCCGCTCCGAACGCTCGCGAGACGATCTCCCATTGCACGGGGTCGGTGTCCTGGAACTCGTCGATCAGCACAACTCGGTAGCGCGCCTGCAGGCTCGCAGCCGCCGCCGGGCCGTTGGCACCGGCCAACGCGCTCAGCAGCCGCGTCAGGAGGTCGTCATAGGTCATCACCCCTAGTTGGCGCTTGCGCGCCTCGAGCTCCTGCCTCGCACGGATCGCTAGCCGCCGTCGCATCGCGGGCACGCTCTCCTTCGGCGCAGCCAGCGGATGAACGACCGCCGTCGGGTTCTCGATCGCCATCCTTGCGATCAGTCCTGCCTGCGCCCGATCGAATGGTGGCGCAACTTCGCGGTGGAACCTGCGGATGTACAGGTCGTCGATCACCTCTTCCACGAGGTCGTCGACGTTCTCCGCGAACTCGACGTCGGGCTCGAGGTCGCCGAGCGTCCCGAGCTCGGCCAGCACCTCCTGGCAGAAGCCATGGGTGGTGGCAATCGTCGCCGCGTCGAAGTTGGAGATCGCGTGCTCGAGCCGCTCGCGTCGCAGGCTCACCTCAGCCGGCTCGCCGGCGGCGAGCAGATCCAACACCTCGTCGGCGGACTCGAGCGGTGCGCCGTCCAGGAAGCGCGCCAGCTGCTGCTCACTGCTCACCAGTCGCTCGCGGACGCGCTCGCGGAGCTCTCCGGTTGCCAGCCGGGTGAAGGTGACCAGCAGCAGCTCGTGAAGCGGTCTTCCCTCGGCGATGAACCGGGCCGCGAGCGCGGCGATCGTGTACGTCTTGCCGGTGCCGGCGCTCGCTTCGAGCACCGTCACGCCGGTGGGGAGCGGCCCGCTGAAATCGAACGGTTGATCGCCGGCGTCAGCGCTCATCGGTCACTCAGCGTCTCCGCCTCGAGCAGGCCCTCCCACAGGCGGCGGGCGTAACGACCAAAGCGCGAGGGCTCAGCTCCGTCCCAGCCCTCGCCGTGCTCATCGGCCCGCGGGACCGTCGCCAGCAGCGCTGCCAACGTGCAGCCTCCACCGAACGCCCGCTGGTGGTCAGGGTCGACGTCCTCGCCGTCGAATTTGAAGCCGGAGTCCCACTGCTTCCTGGCCGCGGCCACCGGGTCCGCACCGGCCGCCACGGCCTGCGCATACGCGGCTGCCGTAAGCGACGGGATCGGAAGGATGTCTCGGAGACCGCGGTCGCGCAGGTCGACGAGTTTGCCGAGCTGCTTCAGCGCCAGTTCGCTCCGCGTCGACGCGTCCGCGCCGAGCGGCGCGATGCGTGCGACCCTGAGGCCGGCGTCACTGCCATACGGCGCCTTGCCGACGGTAACGGCCTCGAATGGCTCGCTTGGGTCGGACGCCGTCAGCGCCAGCAGGCGAACCCACGCGGCGAGCCGGTGCCTCGGGCTGACGCGCGAATAGCTGGCGGTCAGCAGGACCCGCCCGCATACGCCCGAGACGGAGCCGGAAACCAGTCTCACTGGGTCGAGCGCGGCGTTGACGGCCACCGATCGCGGCGGTAGGTCTCCGGTCAGGGATCGCGCTTGCGCGACGATCATCTCGACCGTTGGCCAGATCCGCTTGATCACCGGATAGCCGAGCTGGCCAGGGGGGAGGCCGCCGCGAGCGATCTCGGCCTTCAGACAGGCGTTCGGTTCGAACCCCTCGAGTACGCCGTCGAGCACCCGCTGACCGATCTGCCATAGCGCCAGGCCGTCGAGGTCGACGGGAAGCCCGTCCTCGATCTCATCCTCGGAGTCGCTCACGGAGATGCCGAGCCGCTGGCGCATGAACGCCCGCACCGGGCGCTCGACGAAGGACACGAGCTCATCGAGCCCCACCCTCGGTGAGGTGAGGGCCGGCAGCGGCGCGGCGAGGAGCGGGGAGGGCTGTGTGCGCCGCTCGCCTGAGGCGATAGCCCCCGCCAGCGATGTCCGGCTGAAGCTCCATGGCGAGTCCGGCCGCAGCTCGCCGGCGACGAAGTTGCGGCGGTCGAACGGCTGCAGGGGATGGCGGACGATTACTCGCTCGCGAGCTCGTGCACCGTCGGTGTACGCGGTACGGTCGACCACGTCGAGCAGCTCGCCGACCGGCACGGCCGGCGGGCGAGGGGCGTTCGTGCGCTCGTCGTTACCCGAGAACATGATCACGAGCCTGTCTGTTGCGGCCAAGAGCGCGTCGAGGAGCATCTGGCGATCCTCAGCACGCGCGTCCCGGTCGCCGACGTGCTGGCTGTCGAGGAGCAGGTCGTCGCCGTCGCGGCGCGCCTTGCGGGGGAAGGCACCGTCGTCGAGCCCGAGCAGGCAGACGACCCGATGAGGGACCGAGCGCATCGGCACCAGCGTGCAAACGGTCAGGCTGCCGGTGCGAAAGTTCGCGCGCGTCGGGCGTCCGGCGAGCCGATGGCGCAGGAGGGCGCGAATCTCGGACAGCCAGATCTTGGTCGTCGGGTCCCCGCCGTCCGCTTCTGACACGATCTCGGCGAGCATCCTGCGGAGCTCGGATGACTGCCAGGCATCGCGGTTGCTGGTGGCGGTCAGCGCATCGGCCGCGTCGCCGATGGCGTCCGCCCAGCCGACGATGGTGTTCGGTTCCCGCAGTTCGTCCAGTGTCGCTCCCACACGATCGACAAGCTCGGCGAACCGGCCGGCGAGGTCGATGGCGCCGCTCTCGACATCGTCGACCGGCAGGACGCCCTCGTACAGCTCACGCCCGGACTCGGCCATCGCGACGCCGAGGAGAATTCGCTGCACGCCGTTGCGCCAGGTGCCGGCCTGGATCTGCTCGAGCTGATATTCCGCACGGTGAGCGCCGTCGAGGCCCCAGCGGATGCCGCCATCGACGATCCAGTCCTGAATTCGCGCGATCTCATCATCGTCGAAACGGAACCGTCGCCGGACCGGCTCGCTGCCGGCCAGGTCGAGCATCTGCGACGCCGTTAGGCGCTGGTCTGCCAGATCGACCAGCTGCGCCACGACCCCGAGCACGGGATTCGTCTGGCGCAGCGCCCGGTCTGCGAGCCTGACCCTCAGGTCCGCGCGCCTCGCCTCGCCGGCCGGCTGGTCGGAGCCTTCGATTTCGGACAGCTCGACGGGGGCGAACACGGCCTGGATCAGCGGGGCGAACGTCTCGATGTCGGGGCACATCACGATCACGTCGCGAGGCTCGAGCGTGTCGTCATCAGCGAGCAGGTGGAGGATCGTCTCGCGCAACACCTCGACCTGGCGAGCCGGGCCATGGCAGGCGTGAATCTCGACGCTGCGGTCGGCTGGTGAGAGCGCGAGGCGCCGCTCCGAGTCGCCGGGCAGAGGTACGCCGGGTGGCTGGCGGTTGGCGCGGACGTCGGCTTGGAGTCGTCGCAGCAGTGTGTCCTGCCCAGCATCGTCGTCAAGCTCGTGGTGGTGATCGTCGTGCTCGCCGGTCGCTTCGAGTACGAGTTGGAGCTCGCGCGAGTCCATACCCCATGACGCCAGCAGCCGATTGCTCGCGAGCTCCGCCGTGCGGTCCTCGGCGCGGGTGAGGACGACGCCCGGAGCGTTACGAGCGGCGACTGCCTGCCATAGCGCCGCGGAGGGATGGAGCAGGAACAGGTGAACATCGCGCCCGGCGGCGAGTGCGCTCAGTGCCTGGAGGTAGCTGGCGGGCAGCCGTGTCAAGCCAAACAGCGCGAACCGGGACGGAAGCTCGACAAGCTCGGGGCTCTCACGCAGGCGCGCGCAGGCGGCCTCGAGCCGCTCCGCCGGGCTGGGGACCGCCACGGCGGTCCGGAGCCGCCGCCACAGCTCAGCTTGCCAGGTGGCTCCAGTGGGCAGGTAGGCGCCGGAGCCGTTTGCATTCTCGCCGCGGGCCCAAGCCTGGAGCATCGCGGGCCGCCGGGTGCCGTAGTGGTCGAACAGGTCGGCGATCAGGCGCAGCCGGCCGAAGCGCCGTTCGGAGGCGGTCCCCAGGTGCGTCGCGAGTCTGGCGAGCCACGGCTCGCCCAGGCACTGCTCGACCACGTCCAGCAGCGGCCACACCAAGCGCTCGGAAGGCCAGGGGTCTTCGTCGGGCTCGATCCCGGAGGCGAGGGCGATCGACCCGCCGATCAGGCGGCTCGGAAAGGGAAACTCGATATTGGCGCAGATACCGTCCGCGCGCCCAGCGCGGGCGCCGAGCCTGGTTGACAGCTGCTGGGTAAGCCAGCGCTCCATCCCGCGCGTTGGCACCGCGATCACCTCGGGCGCGAACTCGTTCTGCGGCGGCTCTCTCAGAATCGCGGCAAGTGCGTACGCCAGCCGGTCGGCCCGTTCGGCTCGATGGATGTGAAGCAAAGGTCCTGGGCGGTTGGGATCGCTCGCGCGGCCGACTGGATCAATTCGGGATGCTCAGGATCTCCTCATGGCAGCGCGTCAGCTCCTCATAGGTTCGAAGAAGCTCGGCGCGCGCGGCAGCCAGGATCTCGGGCGGCGCCGGCTCGGGCTCCCACCGGTTGCGTAACGGCTCGGTCGCCACGAGCGCCTCTAGCTCCTTGGACGCGGCGCGTAAATTCTGATGAGCCCGGCGCAACCGCCCGCGCTCATCTGGCGAGAGGTCAGCGGTCGAGCGGACTTGGTCATGTTCCACGTTGGCCCTTCTAGTGGTGGTTATTCGTCACCGGCCACCGTAGATCGCGCGCACCACGACCCGGGCCGGTCGCGTCGGCGGCGCGAGGGAGAGGAAGTCACGTGCCGGCGCGCGGTGGCTACAGAACGGGCACGTGAGCGTGTCGGTCGGCAGCACCGGCCCCGCGGTCAGCGCAACCGGAGCGTCACAGCGATTGCAGGCGAGCGTCCCGATCCCGATCACTCCCGACCGCGCGACCCGACGCTCCTGCTGGTGGGCGCCTGCGACCGGTGCGGCCCGGTCCACCTGGCTGCGACGCGAGTCACCGATGCCGCGGAAGACGGACATGCCGTCAGTCTAGGGCCGGCGCCGTGCATTGCGCCGGGGCTCTGGCGATGAGAGCCCATAGTCGGTGAGGAACGGCCAGCGGCTCCTCGGGGAAGGTGCCGGCGAGCAGGCGGGCGAGGGCATTGTCGAAGTCGGCGACCACTGGTTCTGGCAGGCTTGCGCCGACGCCGTTGCAGCTTCGCATCCGGCCGCGCCATGCCTCGTGGGAGTACTGGATGTCGACGTCGAAGCTGAAGGTCTCCAGGCCAGTGAAGCCGGCGCCGGCGGCGTCGAGTGTCCAGTCTGCGTGGATGCCGGTGCCGCCCGCCATCGTCCAGGACGGACTGTGTTTCAGGATCAGCGCCTCGGTCGCGGCGCAGACGTTGCCCGCGATCGGTAGGTAGTCCATGTGGCAGATCGCGAGCGCTCCGCCGGCGACGAGCAGGCGGCGCGCCTCCTTCGCGGCTCGCGGGCGGTCAAACCAATGCCAGCATTGCCCGGCGGACACGACATCCCAGCTCGCGTGATCGAGCCCCGTGTCCTCGGCGACTGCGACGCGGTAGGTGACCCTGACCCCAGCCTCGGCGTCGAGGCGTCGTGCCTGCTCGAGCATCGCCGGCGCGCGATCCAGCGCGGTCACAGCGCACCCTCGGCGCGCGAAGCCTCGCGCTAGCGAGCCCGTGCCTGTGCCCACGTCGACAACGCGCTGACCGTCGAGGCCTACGCCCATGTCGCCAAGCCGGCAAAAGAACTCTTCGGGAAAACCCGCGCGGTGAGCGGCATAGTCAGCGGCTGTCCGGCCGAAATCGACCGTCATCGGATCATCGCCACCGAGCGGTCCAAGCTGATCGACGCGACGTTCATGCCACCCTAGTCTGACAAGGGCCCGCTCCCGCTGCCCGATCGACGCCCGTAGCGTGAAGAAAGGCGACAGTGACAAGTACCCGGACGGCCACAGTGACACACCCCACGGATGAGCAGATCCTCATCACCCGGGAGTTCGACGCCCCCAAGCACCTGGTCTACAGAGCGCGGACCGAGCCCGGGCTGATCAAGCGCTGGTGGCACGCCAAGCGTGGGCAGGTGACCGTGGTCGAGGTCGACCCGCGCGTCGGCGGCGAATGGCGGTACCTGATGGTCGCCGTCGGTAGGCGTCCGTGCTGGTGTCGGGAACCCGCGACTCGGGACCGTGGCGAGAAACGCCACCAGAGGGTGTCGCGTAAACGCGCGGGGAGTCACAGTCAGCCGCACGCGCGAACCCCTTCGCGCCAAGCACGGGCGATCCCCGTCGAGCGCTCGCGTCATCGACTCTTTATAACCAGCGGTGGTCGGCCAGGCTTTTTGCGACAGCCGTGTGTCACGCGGCTGTGGCGCGATTTCTACGATGCGTTCCCAGAACGGGATCACGTCGTCCGCTCGATCCTGGTGACGTGCGTACGCCGGAAGTGGACCGAACGTCCTCGACGGCAGGGATGGTTGATTTCTAGTGCCCGTGATCCTGATCCCGGGCTCTGGGTTTCACGTTGAACGTGATTCGTCGTGGTTAGTCCGGAACTAGGATGGTGTGATCAACCCCGTTTGCGAGAGGCA
>Ga0302326_10024893_pt1 | contig 12145 bp, 8 predicted proteins | sample Palsa_T0_3_FD_202264 | JGI IMG/M metagenome (GOLD analysis project Ga0302326, IMG submission 202264) | Peat permafrost microbial communities from Stordalen Mire near Abisko, Sweden - Palsa_T0_3 | ecosystem: Environmental > Terrestrial > Soil > Palsa > Peat permafrost | place: Sweden: Abisko...
CGCGGCAATCGCAAAGCAGATCCCCTGCCCGGCCGCGACGATCGCGGTGTTGACCCCGATCACGTGCCCTTGCGCGTTCACCAGCGGACCGCCGCTGTTGCCCGGATTGAGTGCCGCGTCGGTCTGGATGATATTGTCCATGAGCCGGCCCGACTGCGAGCGCAACGTCCGGCCGAGCGCCGAAACGATACCTGCGGTGACCGTGGTTTGCAGGCCGAAGGGATTGCCCAGAGCGATTGCGAGTTGGCCCGGGCGAATCGCCGCGGAGTCGCCGAAGGCGATCGGCCTGAGTTCGCCGGCGCTGATGCGGATGACGGCCAGGTCGCTATCGGGATCGTCGCCGACGAGCAGTGCCCGGTAGCGCCGGCCGTCAAGCAGGGCGACATCGATCTCACGCGCGCCGTGGACAACGTGGCTGTTGGTGAAGACGAAGCCGTCCGGGGTAGCGATGAAGCCGGAGCCGCTGCCCGCACGGCGTCCGTCGATGCGGACCTCGATCCCGACAACGGCCGGCGAAGCCCGTTCGACGGCGGCCGTCACGACGTGCGAATACGCGTCGAGATCAGCGGCGTCGTCGCTCACGGCGCGGACTGCGGAAGAACTGTTGGACATCGTGCAAATTATTGACCCGCCGGTCCGGCGGCCGGTTGCGGCGCGGCCGGCGGTCCGCCTGGTTTGGGAAAGCAGCCATCCGCGGCTGAAATGGGCGGCGCCGCGGCGCGCGGCGGGGTAACGGTCACGCCGATTTCCAACGGATAGTTCGAGCCGCCGTCGGTCATCGTCAGCACGCCGAAGGCGCCGGTCGAATGCGGTCCGAGTTCGGCGCTTGCGATGAGATAACGCTGGGCAAGGCGCACGCAGCCGACTTCGGCGAGCGTCCCATTCACCACGAAGCTGCTGCGGACGACACCGCCGAGCGGTTTCTCATACAGGTAGATCGTCGCCGGCCCAGCGCCCGGGTTATCGAGATCGAAGGCGACTTGCTGCAGCACGCCGTAATCGCCGTAGTCGCGTCCGGGGTCGGCCGGATCGTTGTTCGGCAGCGTCCGCTTCCGATTGCCGTAGACGTAGGCCGCATCGCGGCCGCCCGCCGAGTAGGCGATGATCTGCTGCGCGAAGCCGGTCAGCGCAAACGCGCCGTGGCGAGTGTGCCCATCGTCGGGCAACTTGGGTCCGTACAGGTAGGCCGCCGGTTCGGCCGCCGGCGGGATCGCCATGACCGTCGCCGTCACCGGGCCGCCGTCGAGCACCCGCATGTCGATCGCGCCGACGATACCGTCACCTGGTGCAGCGACGGTATCGCGCTCGAGCAGCGGCTTCCCACCGGCGATGTCGACGACCGTTCCTTCGTTGTGCGGTTGAAGCGTCAGGAACGCCCTGGTAGCCGCATGGCCAACACTCATCACATCAATGTTCGGCCCGGCGGCAGCGCCGATGATCTCCACGTGCGTCATCACGCTGTCGTTGGCGGTGAGGACAACGCAGAAGCGGCGCGGTTCGCCGACGTTCTCATGGTAGTAGTAGATCCGGGTTGGCCGCGCCGTATCGATCGTCGTGCGCGACAGCACGCCGTCGGCGGTAATGCGCTCGGGATCGTCCGTGAACGCCAAGCTCGCCGGCGCAAACGCCGGCAGCGCTGCGTTCTGGACGTCGACGGTCGCCATGCCGGTCACGCCGCTCATACCCGGCGCGGGGTCGATGCTCACCAGGACGGAGAAGCTCGTCAAGAAGCCGCTCCCGAGCAGCTCCGGGGCCGGGAGGATCGCCGTTACCCGCGCGGTGCTTCCCGCGCCCAGCGTCGGCGCGACCGCGCTCGCGACGGCGGCGCGAATGCGCGCGGCGAGGAAATCGGGCGTCGCGGGATCGCCTGTGATCATGAGCCGAAGGCGGGCCGGCACCTGACCCGCCGGCGGCAGCGCTGCCGGAACAAGCTGAGCGCCTGCCGGCGACGTCTCGGCCGAGGCGAAAAGCGCGAGCGCGGCGACCGGCGCAACCAGCCGCCGTGCCCATGGCTTCAGGGGACGACCTGGATGCGCGCCATCATGCCGGCGTCTTCATGCTCGAGGATGTGGCAGTGATATACGAACGTGCCGATGATGTCGCGCGCGCGGAAATCCAGCAGCAGCTTGACGCCACCCGGAACGAACGTGTTGCCCACATACCCGCCGTACGGAACGACGACGGTGTCGAGTAGTTGCCCGAGCCCCTGGGATGGATCGACGCCGTCGATCGGCATGAAGTGGATTTGATGGATGTGGAAGGCGTGGATCTCGTTGGTGTAGTTGAGGATCCGCCACTCTTCGACGGTCCCGTCTTTGACGACGACGTCCGGCGGACCGGTCATGCGATACGGATGTTCGACGGCCTTGGGGTTCGATGTCTCAGTGATGTAAAAATCGGGCTCGGGCTCGTCCGTACGCGGATACTCGGTCAAGATGAACGTGCGTCTTTTCGCCGGTGCTTGCCCACCCAGATCGGCAAACCGCTGCGGAACGGGATCCGTCGCCCCGGGGACGACCAGGCGTCCGAGCGTTTGCTGCCGGCCGACGGTCACGAAAAACAGATCGCGCGCCAGATCGTTGTCGCCGACGCAGCCGGTGTCAACCGTCCGAGTGCGAAAGACCAGCTTCGCCCCGGGCGTCGTCCCTTTGAGATAGAACTCGAACCGGCTGGCGGGCATGAGAAAGACGTCGTTCATCGCGACTGGTGCATACGTCGGGTGCCCGTTCTTCATGACGAGCGGCACGCCGTCGCGAGCGGTCACCAGCAGCGGCGTCTGCTGGCCGTTCACGTAGAGCACGACATCGAGCGTGGTGTTCGCCGCGGTGTTCGCGAAGCGCCAATATTGCGTCTCCCCCAGCCCGATCTTCGCGGCCGGCAGACCCTGCAGCGTATTGCTGTTTGACGGCAGCGGCAACCCGTTTACTGTGAGAGCATCGGTTTGCGTTACTACTTGCCGCTGGTTCGACAGGCAGCCCGGCGGTGGTTGAAACGGATCGCCCCCGGGCCCGCGCTGAAAATCCGGCCCGCCCAGGGCGAGCTGCGCGCGAATCTGGGTGAAGCTCGGGTGGGCTCCGATAAACGCGGCACGAAGCCGGTACTTGACGGCGTCTTCGGTGAGCGGCTGATCGCGGGTGATAATGAGATGATTGGGCAAGCTGTCGGGAATCGACGGCTGCGCCGTGTGGACGACGATCGCTCCGGTCAGGCCGAGATTGACCTGGTATTGCGATTCGCCGTGCGCGTGCGGATGGTACCAGTACAGGCCCGGCGGTTCGTCGCGCGGGATGTCGACGACGTAGTGATAGATATTGGGCAGCCGGCCGGTGAGCGGACGCGGACACAGCAGCACGTTCGTCACGTCGTCGCCGGGCGCTTTGGGCGACGTGTTCAGCCCGTGGAAGTGCAGGTTTGCCTCGTTCCACGGCGAGCGATGATAGCCGTAGATGCGGCCGGTGACGGGATCCTGGGTGGGCGTCGGGGCGACTTGAGGCTGACCGCACATCAGCGCATACGGGTTGGCGGGATCGCCGCCCATTGCCATCCCGCCTGAGCCGTCAGCGCTGATCTGGAGCGGCGGCGGCTGCTGCTGGCCCGCGAGCGGGATGGTCAAGGTGTTCACCAGTGTGATGACCATTCGTTCGCCCTGCTTCACGTTGAGCGTGGGCGGGATCGTCAGCAGCCTGGTGCCGCCTTCCGGCGACGCGTAGACCCAGCACAACCGTTGACCGCCGTGAAAAAGTTCGCTCTCCAGGGTGAGCGTGAGATCGAGTTCGCCGTTGCGGCTCTCGATGTTCGGCGGGTCGACCAGCTTGGGGTCCGTCGATTGCAGCGGGCACGGGTTCAGCTGCGTCGACGCGGGGGCCGAGATACTCGGCCCTGCGACGGGCTGCGGAAAAAGCGTCGTCGCCAAGAGCAAAGCAAAAAGCGTTATCATCGACTCCCCGGTGTCCTCGGTGCCTTCGCGCTACCTTAGCTCGGCGGCGGCCCGCTCTCCTGGGCCCTGTGATGCGCCAGCGCTCGCGTTGGGGCAGGCGGAGCCGCCGTTCGATCGGAACAGCGGCGAAGCAATGCTGCGTTTGCGGAAGCGGCCGCTCCTGGTTGGCTTGGCCGTGTTCGCCGCGCTCGCGGCGCACGGCGGTTTCGCGCAGGATCTGCCGACCGTCGATGGGCTGCGCGCGAAGATCGCGGCGGCGCTGGGGCCGCCGCTGCCGGCGAGCTACGAACGCGTCAGCTACACGCGTTCCGGTGTCGCCGGCAGCGAAACCACCGTCCGCTCCGGTGACGACTTTCGCGAGACCGATGGCTTCGGTCCGCTGCAGCGCGCCCACGGACGCTACGGGCAACAGGCCTGGCACCAAAACACGAACGGGCAAACGGTGCTCGAGCAGCCTGATCCGGGCGCTGCCGTCGAGGAAACGTACACGACCACGGTCCGCCGCGTGAGCGAGCCGTTCGAGGCGTACGTCATCGCGCGGCGCAACACGGCCGGCAGCGGGACCGACGAGTACGTCGATCCCTCCACCAGCCATATCGTGCGCCGCGATGAGATCGAGCCGACCCAAACCACCGTTGTGCGCTACGACGATTTTCGCACCGTGAGTGGGTCCACGCGGGCTTGGCATTGGACGCGGCGCGATGGCCACCCCGAAAACGATGCCGACTATCGGATCGACGCGTTGGTCACGCGGCCGATCGCGCCCGCGGAGATCGAGATCCCGGCGCCGCGCCGCGCGCTCGTCGAGTTCCCAGCCGGAAAGTCGACCGTCGAACTGCCCGTCAAGGAACGCCGCGGCAAGTTCATCGTGCGCGTCGAGGTTGGCGGCCGCGGACTCGACTTCGAACTCGATAGCGGTGCCGGTGGGATTTCTCTGGACGATTCGGTCGCCCGCGAACTCGGGCTAGCGAGCGTCAATCGTTTCTCGAACGCAAATAATGCCGGACGCGTCTCGGAGTCGACCGTGGTCGTGCCGGAAATGGCGGTGGGCGACTTGCACATGCACGATGTCGCGGTCAGCACGCTGCCGAGTTTGCCCGAGCAGTTCGACGACGTGAAGGTCGTCGGTTTATTAGGCTTCGATTTCATCGCCGAGCTCGTGTTGCGGCTGGATTACGAACACGGCCGCGTCACGGCGACGACGGCTGCTCCGCAGGTCGATCCAACCCAGCGCGGCTTCGTCGCGCTCGACGTGCGCCTCGGTTCGCAAGTTCCGCTGACCACCGTCGCGATCAACGGGGCGCTCGGCGAGCGGTTCATAATCGATACGGGCGGCGCCGGCGGCTTGATGATCTTCGACTATTTTGCGCGCCGCTACCCGGGCGCACTCGTCGATCGCGGCGGCGGCAATGGGAACGTGCGGCTCACCGGCGTTGGCGGGAAAATTGACACCCGTCCCTATCAGCTCAAAGCAGTGAAGCTCGGCAATGTCACGTTCGAAGATTTCGTGGCCTTGCGGGTCATGGAGCGCACGTCGTACGAGAGCCCCTTCGACGGCCTCATCGGCGCGGATGAGCTCCGCTTCTTCACGGTCTGGCTCGACTACGCCGACTCGCAGATCTTGCTCGTTCCCAATAACCTGGGGCAGCGCTCGATCAAGTAAGTCGCCAGCCGTTCCGCTCGGCCGACGCGGGCTGATTGGAGCGGCGCGGGTGCCGGACGCCCGCGAGGCAAACGTGATAGGGTCCCGAGATTGGAGAAACTGTATGGGCCCGTATCCGCATGACGCGCCTCCGGCGACGATCTCAGCATCGAATCCGGCCGGTACCGACGGCTTCGCATTCGTCGAATTCGCTCACCCCGATAGCAGCGCGCTGGGTGCGCTCTTCGAAACGATGGGCTTTGCCGCGGTTGCCAAGCATCGGCACAAAGAGCTCGTTCTGTGGCGCCAAGGCGACGTCAATGTGCTGGCCAACGCCGAACCGGGCTCGCATGCCGTCGCGTTCGCGGCCGAACACGGGCCGTGTGCGTCCGCGATGGGCTGGTACGTCGTCGACGCCGCGCATGCGTTCGCGCATGCCGTCGGAGCAGGCGCGGAACCGGCGGCGCTGGCCGCGCCGCAAGTGGCGCTCGACGTCCCGGCGATCCGCGGAATCGGCGGTTCGCTGATTTACTTCATCGATCGCGCCGCCGGCGACGCCGCCTACGCCGACTTCGAATGGATCGGCGAACCCAATCGCGCAGCGGCGACCGGGCTGTCCTACATCGATCACCTGACCCACAACGTGCAGCGCGGCCGGATGGATCTGTGGTCCGCATTCTACGAAAAGATCTTCGGCTTCCGGCAAATCCGGTACTTCGACATCGAGGGCAAGCTGACCGGACTGTATTCGCGCGCGATGACGAGTCCGTGCGCCAAGATTCGTATCCCGATCAACGAGTCGGCCGACGCACGCAGTCAGATCGAGGAATACCTGCGTGCTTATAACGGCGAAGGCATTCAGCACATTGCGCTGGGCTGCGACGACGTCTACACGAGTGTCGATCGGCTGCGCGAACGGGGCTTACCGTTTCTCGCGCCGCCGCCGGCGCGCTACTACGAGAAGATCGACGCGCGTGTGCCGGGACACGGCGAACCACTCGATCGGCTCGCGGCGCGCGGTATCTTGCTCGACGGCGAAGGCGTCGTCGCCGGCGAATCGACGCGCGTGCTGCTGCAGATCTTCTCCGCAACGGTGATCGGCCCGATCTTCTTCGAGTTCATCCAGCGCAAAGGCGATGACGGCTTCGGCGAAGGCAACTTCCGGGCGCTGTTCGAGTCGATCGAAGAGGACCAAATCCGGCGTGGCGTCCTCGACCCGACGGTCGCCGCGAATCCCGGCGTTTCATCGCCCGCCTGAGACTTCGCCCGCGACGTCGATCGGTTGGCGCGCGCCGGGACCGCTCATTATTGGCGTACCGCGGTCTCATGATCGCCCGCGCGAGGCGCCGGATAGACGGGTCGGGCGTTCGCGAGACGGTAGGGATAGATCGTCACCAACGTTCCGCTTTGGATTTGGTTGACGACCATGGGCTTGTACACGTTCACGCCGCGGGCGTCGAATCGAATTTGACCGAAGAACGTCATGACGTTGAGTCGGACCAGCGCGTCGCGTACGGCATCGCGCTCGATTGAATGCGCCGCCTGGAGTGCGTAGGCGAATGCCAGGCACGCGGCAGTGGCCTCGGCGTCGTGATAGTCGGGTGCGTGGCCGATTTCGCGTGTGAACGCGGACGCGTATGCCGCCGCCGTTCGGTAGAAGCCCGGATCGCCGATATACGAAACGGCCGGCGACCATTGGGCGCTGCCCACCACGGCTTCGGCGCCCGCACCCAAAGCCGCCCGAAACTCGGGCGTATCCGGACCCACGGAATAGCCGTACAGCTTGGCTGTGGCATTCTGCGCCGCGAGCGCGCGATGCATCGCGAGCGCGTCTTGTAAATGGCCGGCGTTGAGAATGATATCGGGATGCTTGGCAACGATTGCACCGGCGGCCGCCGTGATGCTGGCGGGATCGTCGGTGTAGCGTTCGGCGTACACGACGCGCAGCCCGTGATCGTTAGCGGATTGGACGGCGCCTTGCTGGACCTCGCGCGAAAACGCGTCCCCGGCGGCGCTGATCGCGACCGTTTGCGGCCGCGGCGTGCGCCGGACGGCGAATTCGATGATACCGGTAAGATATTTTCGCGCGGGCGATTGCACGCCGAACACGAAGCGATAGCCCTGATTGAAGGTGCGCTCAGCCGATCCGCCGCTGGAGATCATCGGGACGCCGTGTTGTTCGGCAATGGCGGCGGCAGCGAACGTTTGGGCCGAACCATACGGACCGAGCAAAAAGTCGACATGCTCGACGGAGACCAGCTTCTCGGCTGCCGAGGCACTCGCCGCCGGACTCGAGCCGTCGTCGAGATATCGAATCGCCACCGGATAGCTCGTGTTGCCGACGCGCAAGCCGCCGTGCGCATTCGTGTAACGCGCCCAGAAGTCGTAACCCTCGCGCGTGAGCCGGCCTTCCTTCGCTTGGGCGCCGGTGAGCGACATCGGGGCACCGAAGACAATCGTCTGTTGCGCCTCCTGGGCCCGAACAGGCGACATCGCGAGCAGCGTGAGGATCGCGGCAAGCGCGCTCGTGCGAGCCGCGTACACCGCCCGGGAGCTCATAAGCCCTCGCGCGGCACGAGGCCGTTTTTCACGGCAATTGACGCACCGGCGGTGGAGCGGGCGTAGTCGAGCAAACCCGCCGCCGCGGCAGCGCCCCGGCCCGACGCCGATTCGACCGCAATCGGGAACGTGTACGGATAACGCCGCGATGCAATCGATAACTCGTTGGGGGGCGGAAGATACGCGAGCGGTACGACTTTAGCGGGGATAGCTTGGCTGAAAACGACCAAGCCGATGGCGCCGCGGCTCATCCGGTCGGCTCCCGCGACCGCGCGCGTAACATCCGCACTCGAGCCGCTGCGCCGCACCCCGGGGTCGATCGACAGCCCGTAAAGCAGCGTTGAGGCCAGCGCCCGCGCTTCGTCGGAAGCCGGATCCGGCAGGATGGGGACGATGGCACCGCGCGGTCCGCCGAGCATCGACCAGTCACGGATCGTTCCGCTGAAGATCGCGCGCAGTTGTTTCTCGCTGATGCGCATGACGCCGTTGAGCGGATTGACGATCGCAACGAGGCCGTCGCGCGCCACGACGGCGTCCGGCGTCTCCGCAGCCGTCGAGAAGCGCACATCGCATGCGCCCGAAGGCGCGACGACGAATCGACTCGCCGGCGTCGCGCTCTGACCCGCGTAGCCGCGCACGAGATCGGCGGCGAACTGTTGCGCGGTCGCGATCGGGCAGACAGCGATCACGTTGGCTGCCGGCGCATCGGCGGCCACGACGCGGTGCTCGGCGAAGACCGCTCCCGCGATCGCGATGAAGGCTCCCGCGACGATCCAAAACCAACCCAGCGGGCTCAAGAAGCGCGCTTTGCGGCGTACCGGGTGCAAACGGGGACTCATTGCGGAGGCCCTTGGCGCGAGCATCCCGGCTGGGCGCATCATCAACGCCGATTTCGGCGCTACCGGCTCCGGTTGCGGGGGCTCGCGAAGTGTGAGGGCTTCGCCGCACTCGGGACAATATTCGCCGGCGCCCGGATACCACTCAAGCGTTTGCACGGCCACGGCGTTGACGCAATCCGGAACGTTCGTGCAGACAGCGCCCCGGAGTGAACTATCAGTGGACGACATGGCTGCGAGCGGCGTCCGAGGCGCGCCGTTCCGCCGCGCGCTTCGCCGCTTCGGCACGCAGCGCGATGCGTGCCTCGAGCAAACGTAATTCTTCAATCGGTTCAACCGAAGGCGCGTGGTCGCCGTCCTCCGGCGCACCGAGGGCGCGTGCCCGCTCGGAAGCTTCATTCGAAGCCGACTCAGCGCTCTGACGTGCCGCGCGGTGTTCGGCCAATTGCTGTTCCGCCGCAGCTGCCTCGGCCCGCGCCGCGGCTTCCGCAGCCGCCAGCTCAACGCGGCTTTCGTCGGCTTCGTCGCGGGCTTGTGCGGCACGCTGCAATGCCTCACGCGCGTGCGCCAGGCGAGCTTCGCATTCGGCGACGCCGGTCGCTGCGGTCTCGTGAGCCGCCTGAGCTTCATCGGCAGCAGTGTCGATCGCATTTCGGCGGCGGGTCAGACCGGCGAGATTTGCCGTGCAGGACTCGACGCGCGTGATTGCCTCACGTTCGAGTTCCGCTGCCGCGACCGCGGCGGCGGCGTGTTCGCGGGCCAGCGCATGTTCCGCGGCAGCGCGGGCCGCGAGCGCTTCGCCTGCCAACCGCTCTTCGAGCGATCGGGCCTCGGCGAGAAGCTCTTCGACGGCCAAGCGTTGTTCGAGCGCGCGCTGCTGCGCTGCTGTCAGCGCTGCAGCGAGCTCAGCCGCCGATACGCCTGCGGCGGGGGCGAGAGACTGGCCATTGCGTTGTTCCATGCTCGAACCGCTCCATGGGATCAAGAAAGGCAAGTCGCACTAGGCGGCCTGCGTTTTCCAAATTGTACTCGCAGAAAGTTTTCATTCGAACGACGAACCAGCGGCCAGATTTTTTCAGCGGCGTACGCATTCGCCCTGCTGATAACGAAATAATCGAGGGAGAAAGTCGAAATATTGCAGCACTTGTCTGCTAGGAAGAGAAAGCGCCCGCTGCGGCATCCTCGACCGGACGAACGACGACTGCGAACCGCCGGCTGGTGGTTGACACGGATCGCGGCGAACCGATCGAACTCCGGCGTGCAAAAATAAAAGGGGACGGACGCCGAAGCGCCCGACCCCTTTCGCGTACTTTACGCGGGTTCGTGGATGTTAGGGAACTTCGACGGGCGTGACAACGACGCCGATCGGCTCAGACAAACCGGTGATCGCTTTGACGTCGGAACCACCCTTGGGATACGCATACTCTTCCGACGCGGCAAGTCCGGCGTCAGCCGTCCAGACGTCCTTCTCGGTTGAGGTCAAGGCAAACGTAACCGGATCGCTTGCGCCCGTGAGCGGTGTCGTCGAAACAGGGGATCCGAGCGAGCCCTTCACTGGCGCTTTGTAGGTGTAGACGGCTTCGCCTTCCTGATCGTCGAGGATGATGTCGCCGGCTTTGGTAACCGCGACGCCGCCCGGGAACTCGATGGAGTTCTTGGTGGTGAGCACCACAATCTTCTGCTTGGCTTTACAGGCGGCTTTGACGATCTCGCCGACGACAACAGCACCGTTGGTATTTTCACCATCGATGAACAAGTCGCCAGCGGCGTCGAACGCGTCGAAGTAAACGCGGGCAAAGGTCGAACTCGAGACCGTTTCGCACGGTGTCGTCTTGCCCTTGGCATACAACGAGACGCTGCCCGGGCCGTCGGACGTCGAGATGATGTTCGTCACGCCGACGAGTCCGGTCGTTTCTTCGTAGCTCACACCGACCGGGTACTGGCCGGCATCGGTGAGCGTGGCGACGACCGTCTTGTAATCGTTTTTGTACTCGATGATGTTGCTGTCACCGGTGTTGGAGACGTAGAAGTCGCCGGCTTTGGTGCCGCCCATGCCCTGGGGCTCTGAGAATCCGGTGATCGTTGCGACGAGTTTCCCCGCCGCGCTGTAAGCGTAGACATCATCCGTCCCGGAGTCGCTGACGATGATGGCGCCCTTCGCTGCCGCATCGGGGTCGGCAAAACCGGCCGAGTGGTCCGGGTTCACGATGGCGTTGACTCCCGGCCGGAGCACGCTCGGCGTGTGCGTGATTTGACGCGAGAACGAATTGACTGATCGGCTAACTAGTTGCGGTTGCGTAGCCGAAAGTGGCGTCGGCGACGAGGAACCTCCTCCGCCTGAGCAGCCCGCCAAAAGGGCGAGGACTGCGGATCCGCTTAGGGCGTAGCCCAACGGGCCTGTACAGCGCATGAAATCTCACTTCCTACAAAACATGTACGGAAACAAATAGATACAGTGGAGTCGAAGAGAAAGCGATGCGGACGCAGACGGAACCTGGACCATGGCCTGAGATTTCTCAGTTCACAGCAAGCAAAAACCGCATGAGATCCACACCAACTCGATCCGCCAGTCGGCGTGGTCATAGTGTTAGCCAAGCCCGCTCATTTTCTTTTTAGATTTCGAAAATTTTTACGAGACGCTGCACCGCCGACTCTGTTTAGTCCGAAAGACCTATTCGGCGGAAGCCGCATATTGGGGTCTCGATCACACAACCAGGCCTGGAGCGCGTGGATCGGGGCGGGGGCACCTCATCGCCTCGCAAGCGATGAATTGCGCGTTCAACCCCGGTGCAGCGCCCGTCGAGTTCATGGCGCCGCAGGGCGCTCGCTGTCGCGCACGACGAACCAATTATTTTTTCGGCAGTTTCGATGTACTCGTCGATGCGAGAACCGTTAGATGAAGCAGCGGGCCCGCTAATTTTCGTTCGCTCGCGCGCAGCTGCGCGATTCAGCGGGAATTTTCCGGCGCCAGAAAACTTGCGTTATCGCGCTGTATGCCTTTTGTAAGCATACGTCGTACTTCGAGATGCTATAAACGAAAAAACTGCGCGTGCGACGCGGACCCCGAGATGTCGGTCCTCGGCCGCGCGCGTACGTTTCGTTGAACGGGTTCCGCGTCGTTGGCGTTTCGATAAGAGCGACCGGGTTTCTCGATTGCGCGGTATCGTTCGC
>Ga0302326_10024895_pt1 | contig 12144 bp, 11 predicted proteins | sample Palsa_T0_3_FD_202264 | JGI IMG/M metagenome (GOLD analysis project Ga0302326, IMG submission 202264) | Peat permafrost microbial communities from Stordalen Mire near Abisko, Sweden - Palsa_T0_3 | ecosystem: Environmental > Terrestrial > Soil > Palsa > Peat permafrost | place: Sweden: Abisko...
CAAATGCTCGACTCGAAAGGCCGCGCGAACGGCGAGGGCGGCTCGTACGGTGGCGGCAGCCGCCCGGCGAGTGCCGGATCGACGGAATCATTCGGCGACGAGACTGCTGAAGACGAGATACCGTTCTAGCCGCTAATGGCAGGCGAGACGCGGTCGAAGATACTCCACCTCCTCGATGTCCTGAGCGTCGAGGCAGCTGAAGGGCGCAAGGAGCGCTAGGTCAACCGCTCTCGCAAGAGATCGGGACGCATGAGGGGTTCGAAAGAGCGAACCGTCATCGAAGCCGTGGCCAAATGGTTCTCCGCAACGTGGGAAGAGGGCAGCAATCCCCCCGACGCCTATCTCACGGTTGCCGGTAAACGGGTTGCTGTCGACATCGCGAGCCTCAGGCGGTATGGCACTGGTCAAGCCGGCGCCGCCAAACCTCATTTGAGATTCGATAAGGTTGCGACTAGGCTCACCGAACGTTTGCGAGACACTTTTAGTGAAGCCGCGACGGACGGCACGACGATACTGCTGACCATCACGGCTCCCATCCGTTTGCCCTCGAAAACGGCTTCCGCGCTGGAAGACAAAATACGAACTCTTCTCGCACGGCGATCGCCGGGTCGAGATGAGCAAGACACCATACACGGGAATCGCGTCCGCATTCGACTTTTGAGAAACGAATCAAGGCGAGCGCCGAATCTGCTTGGGTTCGTGCACAATGCCGATTCAGACCCGCTTCTGCTTTTGAATATGACACGGGAATTGCTCGAGCTAGCCAATGCTGAGGCCGGCGGGCGAGCGCCGGGACTTGTGGGTGAGCGATGGCTCGTTGTCATGAGCCCCAGACAAAGTTCATGCTTACCGGCGTATCGCCACATTTATTTGCAACTGCGCATGGCGAACGACTTTAAGAAGACCCTCATGGTTTTCGACGACGGGCATGTCGGAATGTTGACGGGATGAAACGGGTGATGCGAAATTCGCCGGACGCTTGGTACGAGAGCAAATCCAGCGCGACATTCCAGAGGCGCTCAGCATTGTTTGGATAGGGAAGAAAGTTGAAGTGTAGCCTCTGACCCCCATTGTCGCGCCCTTCATGCGACGCCGACACCTCAGGTAGACTCGAGCCAGGTTGCCCGGATGTTCTTCAGCAAGGCTGGATAGACGATCCACTTTCGGAATGGGTCGATGAGGGCCATGTAGATCGGCGTAAACCAGCTCACGTTCGCGACGTACACCGCGAAGTAGTAGCGATAGCCGTCGGCCGTTTCCGCCAGTGCGCTCAGTGCGGCGGCGTGGGCAGTACGATTTTGCAATTCGACCAACTGCTCGTTCTCGAAACGATAGATGAAATGGAACGCGCCGTCGCGCGTGCCGGCCTCAACCGAAGACCGGTCACGGTCCTCCTGCGTCAACCGGCCTGCGAATGATCTCGCGGCGGCGTCCTTAGGCTCCGTCTCCAACTGAAATATCCGCCCGAGGAAAAGCCTCAGGCGAACCAGGAGCTGCGGTGGCGAAACCCTGCCGTTCGCCTTTCGGGGCCGGCGATGAAATTCGGCGAGGGTAACACGCGAACTCTGGCGCGGCAGGTCCACCGCCCAGACGTCGTGCAGCGGGACGTTCGCAAGGAACGCGTGCACCCGCAACGGCAGCGCATAGAACTCCTTCGGCGAAATTTGCGGCACGCTAAGCTCCCATCTCCGACTCGGGATTTTCTGGAGCCGCCAACGTGACGCCTATCTTGCAGAGCAAGATGCGCCGGGTCAGGATATAGAGAGCTCGGAACGGTGCCCGCCGCAGTCGTAGCAGGAATGGAAGCGCGTCAAAAGCCAACGACGCCGTGGACGTGGTTCAAGCACTCTTCCAAATAGCTCCACACCGAAGGGGTCTTCTGACATGTCGGACGTTCTGTTAGTCATCGACGTTCAACGGGCGCTTCTTGACGAACTCGTCCCCGCGCGCCGAGCGGAACTCCTTGGGACGCTCGTTCCCTTGCTCGATCGCGCGCGCTCGACGGGGCTCCCGATCGTCTTCGTGCAGCACGACGGTAGTCCGGCTGAGTTGATTCCAGGAACGCCCGAATGGGAGATCGCGAGTGAAATCGCTCCTCGCGCCGGCGAGCCGATCGTCGAGAAGCGCTTCAATGATGCATTCGTCCAGACCGCCCTCACGGACGTCCTCGCCTCGTTCGATGCCGATCACGTGATCGCCACCGGAATGCAGACCGATTTCTGCGTGAACGCGACGATCGGCGGCGCGACCGAGCGTGGCTACCGCGTAACACTGGTTGCGGACGCACACGCGACGAGCCCCTCAACCGGAAAGAGCGAGCAGCAGATCCGGGACGCAATGCATGAGGACACGCTTGCGCGCGGCGCGCGTATCGTTTCCGCCGCCGAGCTGTTCAGCTAGAGCCCACAGCGGCGAAGTCGCCTTAGAGCAGCAAAGCCGGGCACCCTGTGGCCATGTATCCGCCCAACAAAAGTCAATCCGCTTTCACACGAAACGAGTTCATGATGATTTACAGACGCGCCCGGGTTCGGACGATTGCTGCTCCATTATGCGTCGCGCTCGGTTTGACTTTTGCGTCGGTGGCAGCGGGGGTGTCTGCCGCGGAGACCGCAGTCGCCGTCGGCCCGCAGTACGACTCGACTCACGTGTATGTTTCTCCCGGCGACGTCGACCGCTTCACTGCGAGCTTCGTGGCGACGTTCGGCGGCACGAGATCGAAAAAAATCACGTTGACGATTACGCCGACCCCGAGCCATGCGCTTTGGCGCTTCATCACGTCACCCGTCGGAACGCTCTCCGTCTTTGGATTCACGACGGGGATTCCGTACCCGTTCGGGACCGAGCGCACGGGATATCTCGTGACCGACATGGACAAAGCACTTCGTGCGGCAGTCGCTGACGGCGCCGACGTCATCGTCGAGCCGTTCAAAGATCCTATCGGTCGCGATGCGGTCCTCGAGTGGCCTGGAGGCGTGCGCATGCAGCTCTATTGGCACACCGTTTCCCCGCACTACCCTTCCCTTGCGAGCGTTCCCGAGAACCGCGTCTACGTTTCTCCGGGTCGCGCCGACGCGTTCGTGCGTGCGTTCTTAGCGTTCTCGAACGGCACCGTCGTGAGCGACGACAAGAACGCCCCCGCCATCGAAATAGGCCGCCCGAACGAAACGCATCGCCGCATACGAATAGAATCGCTGTTCGGCCCGCTCACCGTGCTCGTGTCGGACGGTCATCTGCCGTATCCGTATGGGCGCGAGATCATGGGATATGCGGTGCCCGATCTCGATGCGACGCTTACCAAGGCTAGAGAATCAGGCGCCGTCGTCCTCGTTCAGCCTTATGTATCAGACGGTCGCAAGGCGGCGGTCCTACGTTTTCCTGGCGGTTACATCGCCGAGATTCACACAGCGGTTGTTCGCTAGCGGATCGCAAAGAAGCGGTTATGAGTAAGATCGAGATCGCAACCAAAGACGGGAACTGCCCGAGTTACGTGTATCGTCCGGACGGCAGCGGTCCGTGGCCCGCCGTGCTCGTTTTCATGGACGGCCTCGGCGTTCGTCCGGCGCTCCTTGAACTTGGAGAGCGGCTTGCAACCTACGGCTACTTCGTGTTGCTGCCGGATTTGTTTTACCGCTCGGGACCATACGAGCCGATGGATGCCGGTGTGGTCTTTAGCGATCCTGAAAAGCGTAAAGTCTTATTCGAGAAGTTCATTGGGCTCGCAACTCAGGCCGGCATCATGGCCGACACGGAGGCGTTTCTCGACTATCTCGGGGCGCAGCCCGACGTCAAGCCGGGCGCGATAGGGACGACCGGGTACTGCATGGGCGGTTTGATGTCGCTAACCGCTGCCGGAACGTATCCTGAGCGGATCGCCGCTACCGCGTCGTATCACGGCGGACGGCTCGCGACCGATGATCCGCAGAGCCCGCACCTGCTCGCTCCGAAGATAAAGTCGAGCGTCTACGTCGCCGGCGCGATCGAGGATCAGTCCTTCCCCGACGAGATGAAAGCCCGGCTGGAGGACGCGCTAACGAAGGCCGGCGTGAAGCACACGATCGAAACCTATCCCGCCAAACACGGCTGGGTATTTCGCGATATACCCGTCTACGATGCGGCCTCAGCTGAGCGCCACTGGCAGACGATGACTTCGTTGTTTCAACAGACATTAAACTAGCGCCGGCCTGCCACGCCGGCTTTAATCGATCAATAATGTTCCGAAGGAAAAGAAATCGGGACCGCGAGAAACGGCACGGCATGCGGAGATTGTTGTTCGGCCTTCTGATCCTGACAGTAGCGTCGCTCGCTCCTGCATCGGCGCAGTCCGTGCAAACCGAGGATCGAGCGACACAGTTGCTCGGAACGTGGTCGTGCGAGAGCATCAGACATAGCCTCGGAACCTGGACGTTCACGCGTAACGCCGATGGTTCGTTGTCGATGAAGAACCTTTTCCGGACCGAAGACGGACTGTCTGGTGAGTTCGACGACGTTTACCGGCTCGATTCGAATTCCGGCCAATGGGAATGGACCTCGTTACAGCCGACGCGTCCCGGATTTCGAGAGAGCGGGACAGCCGCTCCGTGGACCGCCGATAAGTGGATATTTGAAGGTCAGCTGACCTTGGTCGCGCCGGAGGATTCGGTCAATTTCTTTCCCACGGTTACGAGAAGATTGCGGATGGTATACACGACGCTGGGCGACCTCGCATTCCGGCGCGAGTTCGAATACCGGCGCGAGGGCAGGTGGGTGACGGATAGCGCATCGACCTGCAAGCGCCTTTCGACCTAGACCGAACGGCGCGCTCGCGCATGAGTCGCAGGCGATCCCGGCAAAGTTGGCTGCGATGGCAACTGCGCCGCAAGTCGAGGAAGTCGCCGGCCGCACCTCGGCAAAGAAGTTCGATGTAATCGTTGTCGGGGCGGGCCTTTCCGGCATCGCCGCGGCGCGTTACCTCAAGACCCGGACGCCGCAGAAGACCTTTACCATTCTCGAAAGCCGCGACCGGATCGGCGGTACCTGGGACCTGTTTCGTTTTCCGGGCGTCCGCTCCGATTCGGATATGCACACGCTGGGCTACAGCTTCCGGCCGTGGCCGAGCGTGCAGTCAATCGGCGGTGGTCCGGTGATCTTGCAATACATCCGCGATACGGCGCGTGCGGACCAGAGCGACCGGCAGATCCGCTTCGGTCATCGCGTCGTAAAGGCGTCGTGGAATTCGGCCGGCGCCTGCTGGACTCTCGACGTCGCGGTCGCTCCCGAAGGGATCGTCGAGCGCTTTACGTGTGGCTTTTTGCTCATGTGTACCGGCTACTATGACTATGCAGACGGCTATCTACCCGACTGGCCCGAGCGCGAACGATTTAAAGGGCGCTTCGTCCATCCGCAGCATTGGCCGGACGATCTCGACTACGCCGGCAAACGCGTCGTGATCATCGGAAGCGGCGCTACCGCCGTCACGTTGGCGCCGGCGATGGCGGAAACGGCCGCTCACGTGATCATGCTGCAGCGCTCGCCGACGTACATCGTCGCGCGTCCGGCGATCGATCCGCTGGCGAGCTGGGCGAAGCGGCGTCTGCCGGCGAGTTTGGCCGCACCGCTGCTGCGTTGGAAAAACATCCTCCTCGGGATGTGGTTTTTCAACTATGCGCGGAAAAAGCCTGAGACGGTGAAAAAGCAGATCGCTCAAGGTGTGCGGCGCTTTCTTGGTCCCGACTACGACATCGAAACACATTTCACGCCACGCTACAACCCGTGGGACCAGCGTCTGTGCCTCGTGCCCGATGCTGATTTTTTCCAAGCGATCCGCAGCGGAAAACTCTCGGTCGCGACCGACCATATCGAGCGGTTTACCGAAACCGGCCTGCGCTTGCGCTCGGGTCAAACGCTCGACGCAGACATCATCGTTAGCGCGACGGGGTTGAAGCTCCAGATGATGGGCGGAATGGACGTCGAGGTCGATGGACGCTCCGTCGATTTCGCGAAGACGATGAACTACAAAGGGACGATGTACAGCGACGTACCCAACCTCGCGTCGGCCTTCGGATATACAAACGCATCATGGACATTGAAATGCGAACTGACTGCTCGCTATGTTTGCCGGCTGCTCAATTATATGGATGCCAAGGGATACGCATACGGCACACCACGTCAACTCGATCCCTCCCTTGGCGAACGGCCGACCCTCGACTTCACGTCAGGATATATTCTTCGCGCTCGAGACGTGCTTCCGAAGCAAGGCACGCGCCGCCCGTGGCGACTTCACCAAAACTACCTGCAGGATCTCGTTTGGCTGCGTTTCGGCAGAGTGGCCGACAAGGCGATGGAGTTCGTCCCTAAGCGAAGCTAGCAGACGTGTGGTCTGAGTGATCGCCGAGCTCGCGACGGTCAAGGCGAGTGGTCGGTGATGATGTGCCACCCGCTTGCGGAGCGATGGAGGACGAGCGAGAAAAGGCCGCTTGGGGTGCTTCCGTCGTGCATTTCCAAATGCCAGCGCGCGACGACTACCGCATAGTCCGCCCCGAGGGGGCGAATCGCGAGATCCGAAAGCGAGAGCGTCCCAGGGTGAGCTCCGTACGTCGAGGCGTAGTGTTGACGGATGCTGTCGTAGCCGCGGATGACTGCCTTCGCGTTCACGTACGTCGTAGCCGGCGAGCGCTCGTAACTGCGCATGAAGGCATCCAATTGTCCGGCATTCCAGTATACGACGCTGCGTTGCAGGACGTAGTTTATGGAGGCGGTCTCGTCCGCTCGTGCCTCTGCTGCCGTCGCGACGAGCAGCGCACCGGTCAGTACGAGAAGCAATGCTTGAAATCGAAATCCGATACGCATAGGACGGTGTTGGCCGAGCTTTGGGCGACTCCCGCTCACCGTGCCGGAGCACTCCAGTTCCGAAGATTGCCCGGCGACAATTTCGGCCCGAGCTACTTCGAGGATCCCGACGACGAAGACGACGAGCCCGACGATGATGAGCTCTTGGTACTGATCGGCGACGAGCCGGATCCGGCATTCTGGCAGAGCGTCGGATAGGTGATGATCACGGTGCCGGCAGCCGTCACCGTGTTCTGTAGTCCGCTCGTCCAACGCCGCCCGAAGGCAGCGGCCGAGCCCGCGAGCAGTGCGCCCGCAAAACCGGCGTAGTTGCACAATACGCGTTTGGTGTTCGGCGGATAGCTCAAGTTCGCGACACTTGCCGAACACGAAGAAAGGCGTTCGAAGAGGTCACTATATTTCAGATAGTCCTCGGTCAGGAACGAGCGAAAGTTCTTTTGGGCGTCTAGCACGAGCGTCTTTTGATCTGCCGCGGAGCTGCTCGAAACGATTTCGGTCACCAACTGCGCGATGAGCGCTTGATACGTCGAATTGCGATTGCTGATCCAATCGGCCGACTCTTCATAGGTAAACGAATTGCAGCCGCTCTGCCAGATGAAATCGAAGGTGGCGTCGTGTGGTCGCAGGCGCGTGTTCCAGGCGTGAACGGAAACGGCGTAGTCGCAGCCGCGCATGCGGTAGACCAAGTTCTGCAGATCTTGCGCGGCGACGGTGACCGCGTTCAAGAGGTCGGAAATGTCGTCCGTTTTCTGGCTGTTGAGCCGGCCGAAGAGCTGAGTCGGGCTGTCGATCCCCTCGCTCGAGCAGGTCGGAAGGTACGACGGAAATGTGAAGTTCGAGGGATGATAGAGAAAGAAGCGCAGGTCCGGATACGAGTCGCGCTGATCGGCCTGCAGAAGTGCGTACGAGCGGCAGGTATGCACGACCGCGGCCGGTGCGGTGCGCGAGCAATCCGGTGAGTAAAACGGCGTTTGCTCGGCGATCGTCTGCGCGTCCACGGTGATCGCGGTCGGTGCCGCAGCCACGCTCGCCGGGCTCGCGCTCGCCGCTGCCCCGGGCGCACTTGCCGGAGCGTCCGTCCCCCCGGCCACGGCTGCCGCGAGCGGCCTCGAAATCGCGACCACTGCCAAAAGAAGCGCCGCAATAACACGCTGCACGAAGCGGCCGGTTCTCCCGCCCGCCCGCGTAGGCCTCCAGCGGGCGCATTCTTGCCCGTCCCTAGGGGAGTAGCAAGGAGCATCAGAAAGGACGGAGTCCGCCGGGCTATCGGTCGATGCCCAGTTTTTGCATTGCATGCCTTCGGCCGGCCCTCGGGGCGGCCCGAACGCAGCCGTACTCGATCGAATTCCCGACGCACTCTCAGACTACCGAGGTACTATGGGCCGGTATCGAGCGCTTGCGTGTAGGGCTGACCGAGAAAAGCGAGCGCACGTCCTCCCCAAGGGACAACTCAGTTCGCCGACGATGACGATAAGAAACGATGGTACGAGCGATGCAGGCTAGCCAAGCGGCGGCCAAACGCATCGTTCGAGCGCTGCGAAACGCCGCCGGCACCGTTCGAACTGAAGGGACGAGCTTCGCGAGGCGGCTGCAGCGGTGGTGGCGCGATAGCTCCCCGTTCGCTCGGCATCTCGTCATAAATCTCGGAATTGGAGTCTGCCTGACCCTGGTTCTCGAGACGCACGCGATCCAAGACAATGTGACGATCGAGGCGGCGCGCGCGGGGGTGATCAGCACGCAGATGAATCTGATGCTGCGTCTCGAGCGCGGTATTCACGGCGCTGCCGGGGTTCACAAGAGCCACCTCGTCTGGATAAACATCGACGAAGCAGCCTATCACGCATGGGGCGTTCCGTTGATGACGCGGCGCGATAAGCTGCGCGACCTGATCGCCTATGCGGTAAGGGGAAAGCCGCGCGCCGTGATCGTCGATATCGACGTGACGGGTGCAAATGCCACCACGGCGGCCTACCGCCGTTACGATGCCGTGTTGCGGGACTACCTGGGAGCCTATCCGCGGACATGCAGTAAGCCGTGCCCGACGATCATCCTCACGCGTTCCTTCGAATCGTCGCCGGCCTACGCGTACGCGGGATATGCGGGTGCTGCGAAGCGCGTGGTTCCGTCGTTTCTCGATCGGTCGATCGGGACGTCGCCGCTCGAGTCGTGGCGGAAAGGTGATCCGATTCTTTGGGCCACCGTTGAAGCCGACAGCGAATCGGACCAAGTCATCCGTCGCTGGCGCTTGTGGGAAGCGGCCTGTAACGCACCGGGACCAAGTGCCGTCCTGCCGTCGGCTCCGCTGCTTGCGGTCGCGCTCTTGCGCGCGCCGCCGGCGTCCGCCCGTGAATCCGTGCTCTCGCGAGTTCAGAGGGCACTCGAACCGCACGCCGCAACCTGCGTAAAGCAACCGGCGAGCGTGCAAACCAATCACGTGCCGGCGACGAGCTTCCTCGATATCGGATTTCCACTCGAACTCACCGAAGATTCGCTGCAGCGGCTTATCGTTTACAACTACGAGTGGGCGCAGCCGGGGACGACCGCACCGCTGCGCACGCTTGACGATGTCCTCGACGCGGGCGCGATCGCAAACAATCCCTCCGCGGACCCGACCTACCTGCTCGAGGGCCAGATCGTCGTGATCGGTTCGAGCTTTCAGGACGGCGGTGATCTGCACGCGACGCCGGTTGGCGTCATGCCGGGCTCGCTCATCCTGATTAACGAAATGTATTCGTTGCTGAACGATCAGGAGCTGAAGCCGAATTGGACGCTCACCCTGCTAGCGGAACTTGCGAGCATCGTGATCATCAGCTGGCTGTTCACCGCGCTGACGCCCTCGGCGGCGACCATCGCCTCCTTCGTCATCGTATTCGCCCTAGGCCAAGTGCTGGCGCTCGTGGTGTTTCGCTCGGGAATTTGGGTTGACTGCGTCGTGCCGCTCGTCGGCGTGATGCTGCACGAACTGATCGCCCAAACTCATCATCATGCGCTGCATATCACTTCTCGAATCGCTACCACCATCAAGTCCCGTTTTAGCTAGTTGGAGGCCACCATGTTGCACCGTTACCGTCAAGTGATCGTCTGTGGAATCGCCCTGAGCGTTGCTGCTAGTCTTCCCGCGAGCGGGGTGGTTGCAGCGGAATCGATCGTCGGGTATGTCGTCGACTATCAGGGCGCAGCAAAGGCGTTCGAAATCAGGCGCGGCAGTCAAGCCGTCAGCGTTGCGCCCACGCAGGCGCTTGACGCAGGCGACAAAGTGACGATCGTCCAGCCGGCCGACGAGAAGGGGAAGCCGAATACGATTACCCTCAACGTCGCCGGCGAATCCGTCATCGTTGACGCGCAGAACTCGCCGTTTTGTGTCGGTTCCCAAGGCGGGAAGTGTGGCGCGCCGCCTCAGGCCGTTACCCCGGCCATCACGGCCATGTTAGCGGGACTGCAGAACTTGCTTTCAACGATCGTCGCTCCAGCGCTGCGCCAGGCCAAATATCAGTACGACGTTGCAAAGTCTCAGCCGCTGCGTTCGCGCGGGCCGGGAACGCCTCCGTCGATGCCGATTCTTTTGGCGACGCCGGCCTACGTGCCCGCGAATCTTGCGATGCTCGTGATTCCGATCAGCGGCGGAAACCCGCCGCTGCAGGTCGCGCTCTTTTCCGGAAGCGGCACGGAACCGATCGCGCAGCAGCGCAATCTCAACGAAACCGAGACGCGCTTGGCAATCGCAAATCTCCCCGCGGGAACGTACCGGCTGCAAGTCAACGACGCTTCCAACGCGTCAGCATCCGAGAACTTCGTTGCCGTCGCGACGACGGAAGTGCCGCCGCCACCTGAATCCTCGTTGTCCGTTGCGATGAACGCATCGCAGGCGTTCATACGTGACCTCGCCGTGACCGGATACGCGACCTTCTTGCAAAGCAAGGGCCCGCAATGGTACCTCACCGCGTATCAGGAGTTGCAGAAGACCTCGCCCGATTTCGCGCCGGCGCACGATTTGCTCTTTCGCTTACGCGAAGGCCCGTGAGCGAAGCGATCCTGCGCTTGGGACCGTCCCGCGCACGCAGGTGCGCGCTGGTCGTTCTCACCGTCGCGCTCGTAGCGGTTCCGGGGCGCGTCCCGGCGGGGAGCGCTCAGATAAACGCTTCGGCGCCGGCTGCTCAGGTGGCGCAGAACGCGGCGCTAGAAGCGCACCTTGCGGCGGGACGCAAGCCGTTTCTTGCCGGCGACTATGCCGCCGCGCTGGTTGCCTTCACAAACGGTCTCGCGGCAGCGCAAAAGGCCGGTAGCGTGCGCTACGAGTCGACCTTCTTAGCGTTGATCGGCGTCATTCAAGAGCACCTCGGCCGCTACGCCGAGGCCTTGAAGTCAGAACAACAAGCGCTGGTGTTCGAGCGTCAAATGGGGGCTTCGGGCGGGGAAGCGGCCGTTTTGCGCAGCCTCGGCAGCATCGATCAGGATCTCGGCCGCTACGCCGACGCGCTAAAGGCGAATCAGCAAGCGCTGGCGCTCGACCTTCAATTGGGAAGGCGCACCGACGTGGCCACTGACGTCGGCGGCATCGGGATCGCGCAGCAGCAGCTCGGCCGCTACGCCGACGCGCTGAAGTCGTACCAGCAAGTGTTTGAACTTGCGCAACAGCTCGGAGAGCGCGATCTCGAGGTGACGGCGCTCAGTAACATCGGCCTGGTCCAGGAGCATCTCGGCAACTATCCCGACGCACTGAAATTGGAGCAACAAGCGCTGGCGCTCGCTCAGCAAACGGGGAACCGCAGCGCCGAGGCGGAGGTGAGGCGCGACATCGGGGTCGTCGACGATCAGCTCGGCCACTACGACGATGCGATGAAATCCTATCAGCAGGCGCTGGCGCTCGACCAACAGCTTGGAGATCGCGATGCGGTGGCGGAGGTCGTCGCAAACATCGCCATCGTCGAAGAGACGCAAGGCCGGTATGCCGAAGCGCTCGCCGCCCATCAGCAAGCGTTACAGGTCTACCAGCAACTGGGAGATCGCGACAACGAGGCGCACGAGCTTGGCAACATCGGCAACGTCGAAGACGACCTCGGGCGCTTCGCCGACGCGCTCACCTCGCATCAGCAGGCCCTCGCAATCGACCGCGAGCTCGGAGATCGCGCGGGCCAGATGGGGGACCTCACCAATATCGGAGCCGTAGAACGGGGCCTCGGCCGCTTCGCAGATGCGCTCGCGACCGGCCAGAGTGCGCTTGCCCTCGCGGAGCAGCTCGGCGAACGTGACGACGAAGCCGCGCAGCTCAACAACATCGGGATCGTCGAAGACAGCCTCGGACGATACGGCGATGCACTG
>Ga0302326_10024897_pt1 | contig 12144 bp, 9 predicted proteins | sample Palsa_T0_3_FD_202264 | JGI IMG/M metagenome (GOLD analysis project Ga0302326, IMG submission 202264) | Peat permafrost microbial communities from Stordalen Mire near Abisko, Sweden - Palsa_T0_3 | ecosystem: Environmental > Terrestrial > Soil > Palsa > Peat permafrost | place: Sweden: Abisko...
ACCCCTGAAGTCCTCGCCGAATTAGAACAGACCATCCCCTTCGCGCCACTGCACAATCCCAGCGCGATTTACATCATTCATCGCATGGAAGAGCTCTTCCCCGACGTGCCGAACTTCGTCTGTTTCGATTCCGCCTTTCATCAGACCATCCCCGAAGTTGCTGCCCGCTTCGCCATCCCCGAAACCTATTGGGACCAGGGCATTCGCCGTTACGGCGCACATGGAATTTCCTATGAATCGGCGATTCGGCTGTTGGGCGATAAGGTACCGAAGCGGCTTATCGTCGCGCACCTCGGCAACGGTTGTTCGATCGTCGCAATCAGAGACGGCAAGTCCGTCGATACCTCCATGGGTCTCACGCCAACCGGAGGCATCATCTCAGCAACCCGTACCGGCGACATCGACCCCGGAGTTCTGCTCTACATCCTCCGCGATCTGAAACCTGAAGAAGGCAAGCCCGCATTGACCCGCGAAGAAGCTGCCGACCAACTGGAGACCATCGTGAATCGAAAATCCGGACTTCGAGGCACAGCCCAGGACTCGTCCGACATGCGCGACCTCCGCAATGCCATCAAGAGTGGCAACAAACTCGCAGCCATGGCTGTCGCCCAATTCGTCTACGTTTTAAGGAAGTTCATAGGCAGCTACTACGCCGTCCTCGGCGGCCTCGACATGCTCGTGTTCACCGGAGGCATCGGCGAACACGATGTCGCCACCCGGCAAGAAGTCTGCGCAGACCTGGAAGAGTTGGGAATAACGCTCGATTCAGCCCGCAATCAATCGCCAGAAAAAGATCCCGGAGGCTTGGCAGTTATCAGCGCCGAAGATTCCGCCGTCAAGGTTCTGATAGTTCCCGCAGAGGAAGACTTCATGATCGCGTCGCATGTCTATTCGCTACTGAAAGCGGGGTGAACCAGTTATCAGTGCATATGCAGCCGCCAAGCTGTATAGCTGGCAACCTCATGCCAGAGACGCTCAATCTCTTCCCATCGCGAGATCGCCTTCCCGGCAGGTCGCGGCGAGGTATAAACATCCAAACCCTCTTCCCCGCACAGTGCATGAATTCGAAATAAGTGCGTCCCATCGCTCACCACCACGATCCGTTGCAGATGGTTCGCCCGCGCAATCAGCGCCAAACGCTCCGCGGACTCCTTCGTATTGCTGCTCTCGGTTTCGGCAATAATCTGGCTTTCGGGGATTCCATGGGCCAACAGATAGTCATGACCGACCCCGCCTTCGGAGTGGCTGTCCTCGTCCGCGCCTCCACCCAGCGTTATGACCAGTGGAGCGATTCCCTGCTGGTAGAGAGCCAATCCATGATCGAGCCGCGCTCGAAAAACGGGGGAAGGACGACCATCGTATTCGGCCGCACCGAAGATGGCGATCGCGTCCGCTGGACGCGCCTCGTCGAGCTGAGCATAATGCTGGATTTGCCGATTCACCCACAGCACCCAGCCCACGGCGCCGACGATCAAAAATCCGCACAGTACAACAAACAACCTGAATCTCATTCGTTCGTTTCGTTCATGCCTTCAGCCTTGCAAAGCCAAGGCAATTTCGTGCGTCGGGATCGAACCCTCGCGCAATACCTGCCACGCGCTCTCGCCCCCGGAAAGGTCGACAATCGTCGTCGGCAAACCCTGGCCACTCGGGCCGCCATCCACGATCAGCGGAATCCGATCGCCAATCTGATCGCGGACACAAGCCGCATGCGTGCATTCCGGCAAGCCCTGAAGATTGGCCGAGGTCGCGGTAATCGGCAGCCCCAAGGCTTCCACGACCGCCCGCGGAATCGCTGCATCCGGCACCCGAATCGCCACGTTGCCGGTATTCGCCGTGCTCCGCAGCGGCAGCCGCGAACTCGCGCGCACGATAATCGTCAAAGGCCCCGGCCAGAATCGCTCCGCCAGCCGATCGAAGCCGGTGCCAATGTCGCGCGCCAGTTCGTACGCCTGCGCGGCGTCACTAATCAGCAGTGACAGGGGCTTGTGTCGCATACGCGTCTTGATCTCATAAATACGGTCGACCGCCCGCAGGTTCACCGGGTCGACGGCCAGACCGTAGAAAGTATCGGTAGGCAGACCGACTACTTTGCCGCTCCGCAGACAAGACACGATATATTCGATTCGCTCGGCTTCCGGTTCGTCCGGATGGACGCGAAGGATTTCCGCAGACAAGTTTTCTCCAGAATGACTCACTTGAAGTTACAGCATTCCTGGCGCGAAATCCCAATCGACGCCAACCGGGGGTAAAATCGCTCCAATGCCGCCAGCTTCACTCAAACTCCACTCTCGCATTGTACAGAGTCGGCAGAACGCCCGAGTGAAGGAGCTGCGGGCCAGCTTTTCGGCCGGAAGCCGAACCAATACCCTCCGGGTTGGAATCGAAGGCGAACATCTACTCGCCGAAGCCATCCGCAGTAGCATCTCTATTCTTTCCGTATTCTTTCGCACCGGAAGCGAGGCAACTCTCAATCGCCTCGACCTGGATTCGGACACTGAAATCATCGAACTCCCCGCCGACATCTTCGCGAGCGCCGTGACCACCGAATCTCCCCAGGGAATAGCGGCCCTTATTGAGCCCAGGGCATTTTCCCTCGACGACCTACTGCGCGGCCAGTCTCCCCTGATCGTGGTCGCCGCCGCCCTTCAGGATCCCGGCAATCTCGGCACGCTGATTCGCTCAGCCGAGGCTTTCGGGGCAAGCGGAGTCATCACGCTGCCCGGAACCGTCAGTCCTTGGAACGCCAAAGCATTGCGCGCCTCGTCCGGCTCCGCCTTCCGCCTGCCCGTAGTCGCCGCAGACGACGAAGCAGCCTTCATCTGGCTACGATCTTCGGGCATTCGAACCCTCGCTGCCGCGGTTGACGATGGTGTTTCGGCTGCCGAGATAGACCTGACCCGCGCAACTGCGATCCTCATCGGCAACGAAGGCAACGGCCTTTCGCAATCTATGATCGATCGCTCCGATGGCCGCATCATCATCCCTTGCCCCGGTCCGGTCGAGTCGCTCAACGCTGCCGTTGCCGCTAGCATCCTGCTCTATGAGGCGTCACGCCAACGCGGATTGGCAAATACCATCGACGACCGCGAAAACTGTGCGGCATTATGGTCGCCAAACATCCCAGCGGCATCCAAAGACTGATTCTTGGGAGAAAGAGCATGGCCGAAACACATGAAACCATACATGCACCTCTGGCAATGAATATCGATCCCATCGACGACGATCGGCTTCGCCAGGCCGCCGAACTGCTGCTCGCGGCGCGGCGCGACAAAAAGCCGATCTCCGCTCTTCCAGTCGGGCTACGCCCGAATACACTGGCCGAGGCCTATCATCTGCAGGACATCCTGGCGACTGCCCTCGGCCCGGTTGGCGGATGGAAGATCGGCGCTCCCACCCCCAGCGCAGTTCCCATCTGCTCGCCGATGCCCTTACGGGGCGGCTTCGCGCCAACGAACTCGACCATACGAAGCCGGTATAGCCGGTTACGCGGAATCGAGGCCGAGATCGCCTTCCTTCTGGGCAAAGACCTGCCATTGCGGCAGGCACCCTACTTGCTTGAAGAAGTAGTGGCCGCAATCGCCAGCGCCTACCCTGCAATTGAAATCCTCGAATCAGCATTTGACGATCCAGATCATGTCGACCCCCTCTCGGTCACCGCAGATCTAGGAATGAACGGAGGATTCGCCTACGGCGAGGCGGTTCCCGGCTGGCGCGATATCGACCTTGCTCGAGAATCCGCAACCGTCATCATCGACGGCGTCGTCCGGGTCGAGGGGTCCGCAACCAATCCAGCCGGTTTCGACCTCCTTCGGCTGGTGACATGGCTCGCAAACGAAGGGCAATTTCGCACCGGCGGACTGAAGGCCGGCGACTGGATCACCACCGGCAGTTGGACCGGCAAAGGGCTCGCTATCGAGGATTCGGAGGTCGTGGTGCGCTTCACCGCTTTTGGAGAAGTTCGCATCTCGTTTGCGGCGGCTTGAACGATCGCGACCACTGAAAGTGTCCCTCCGATAAGCTCTAGTTGCCGCTCTTGGCACCAAACGGCCACTCCTGCCGATAACGGGCACGCAACAGATACAACACGCAACCCGAGATCGCGATCACTCCGCCATACCGCAACTCCACCACTGCATTCGGCCGTTTGATCAGAACAAACAGGAATCCCGCGGCGGCCAATATCGGGGGCAGCGGATAAAGCCATATCCGAAACGGCCGCGGCCGATCCGGCTCCCGAATCCTCAGCAAGATCACACCCAAATGCTGTGGTAGAAACTGCAATAGAATCCGAATCGCTACGAGCGCCGCAATCACCTGTGACAAATCGAAGAAGCAAAACAGCGTCGCCACACCACCCAGGGCAAGCAGGGAAACCGTAGGAAAGCCGCCACGCGCATCCAACCGCGCAAAGCTGCGAAAGTAATTGCCATCCAGCGCCGCCGCGTATGGAACACGCGAGTACCCCAGCAGCAGCGCAAATACCGAAGCAAAAGCCGTCCACATCACCAGCAGTGCAATCACGCGTGCAGCCACACCGCCAAACGTCCGCTGCATCACCAGGGCAACCACGGCAAAGCGCCCCTGCGCATGGACAGAAGCCTCCATCTCCTGCCACGGAACCACCCCCAGCACGCTCACACTCATCAGCAAATAAAGCGCCGCCACCACAAAAATGGAGATCAGGATCGCCCGTGGAATACTCCGCCCTGGGTCGCGAATCTCCCCACCCAGAAAACTTACGTTGTAATAACCCCAATAGTCATAAGTCGCAATCAAAGTCGCCGCCGCCAGGCCGCTGAAAAACGCTGCGCCCGGATGAAACGCCCCAGCCGGGAAACTGAACGCACGGGCCGCATCGAAGTGCGTGAATCCAGCCAGAATCACGCCACCCATCGTGAGCAAAACCCCGGCCCAAAGCACCCAGGCCATCCTCGTAATCGACCGCACATTGCGGTATAGCAGTCCCACGGTGAACAAGCAGGTCCCCGCAGCCAAGAGGCTTGTGAAGTGCAACCCGCCGCCGAACACCCGATTGCCCAACGCCGGCCAAAGATAAGCCGCATATTGCGCCAATCCAATGCATCCCGAGGCGATCGATAAAGGCGCGGTGAATCCCAACTGCCACACGTAGAGAAATGAGACCAGACGACCGCCGCGATCCCGGCCGTAAATCTCCCGCAGGTAGGCGTACGAGCCGCCGGCCTGAGGCATCATTGCACCGAGCTCCGCCCAAACCAGCCCATCGCAGACCGCCAGGAAGGCGCCCAGTACCCAGCCCAGCATTGCCTGCGGGCCGCCCATCGCGATCACCACCAGCGGCAGTGTGATGAACGGCCCCACGCCGATCATGTTCATCATGTTCAGCGAAATTGCGCTGCCAAAGCTCACTTCTCGCCGGAGGGTCGGCGGCGCCTTGAGATTTTCCGTGTTGGAGGGTTCCTTGTCGATACTTTTCACAATATGCGGCATCTATCGCACCATCGCTCTTCCAATGGTCGTAGTTGTCGATCTGGGTCGCCCATTGCCCGCGCAACCGCCGGGAACTGCCCGGATTGTACACTGAGGTTTCATCGCAAATTCACGATTCGCGCATCACTTCAGCCTGGAAAACAGATGACACTTCGCAGACTAAGAACGGCCAAAATTCGAAACCTCCTCTTCGCCGGAATCTCAGTCGCATCAATTTGCGCTTCTGTTCCCGCGCAGAACACTTCGGGGTCCGAGCCAAGAGGCACCCCAGCCATAGAAGCCCAGCCTCTTCCCGAGGACCGCGGCGCGAACGCCCTCTGGCAAGACCTCAACCGCCTGAAAACCTGGGCCAGCATGATGATGATCGTCGCCCATCCCGATGACGAAGACGGCGGCATGCTCACCTACGAATCTCGCGGCCAGGGTGTCCGCACCTCGCTGCTCACCCTCACCCGCGGCGAAGGCGGCCAGAACGTCATGTCCAGCGACGCCGACGACGCCCTCGGTCTCATTCGAACCAACGAGTTGCTCAAGGCCGACCAATATTACGGCATCGAACAATACTGGACTCGCGTCATCGACTACGGCTTCTCCAAGACCATCGAAGAGGCCTTCCAGCAATGGGGACATGACCGCGTCCTCTACGACACTGTCCGCGCCGTCCGCATGGAGCGCCCCCTGGTCATCACCGCCAGTTTCATCGGTGGCATCACCGACGGTCACGGCCAGCACCAGGTTTCCGGCGAAATGGCGCAGGAAGTCTTCACCGCCGCCGGCGACCCGACGGTGTTTCCAGACCAGATCAAAGCCGGCCTTCGCCCCTGGACGCCGCTCAAAGTCTATGCGCGCGTACCCAGTTACTCGCTCGGCAAAGAAGGCATGTTCGATTACGCCACCGGTAAGTGGGCCCCGGTCCGCTTCTACAATTACGTCACCAAAGAGACCACCCAGACCGCGCCTGCCACCAATGTCGAAGTTCCCGAAGGCACTTACAATCCGTTACTTGGCCGAACCTATATTCAAACCGCCCGCCAAGGCTGGGGCTTTCAGAAAACCCAGAACGGCGGCGGCTATATCGTCTTACCCGGCGAAGTCACATCCTCTTATCATCGCTACGGAACCAGAGTGAAAAGCGCCGATCGGGAAAACTCCTTCTTCGATGGCATCGACACCTCGCTGGTCGGCATCGCCAGTCTCGCCCATGGAGACTCGGCGTTTCTGAAGGTTGGCCTCACGACAATCCAGCGGCACATTGACCGGGCCACGACCGCCTATGATCCGGCCTTACCCGAAAAGTCCGCACCCGAGTTACGCAACGGCTATCTGGCAACCAAACGACTGATGGCCCAGTTGGACTCCAGTGCTCTCTCCGAAGAAGACAAGGCCACCGTCCAGGCTGAACTCGCCCTCAAGCTCCAGCAATTCAACACCGCTCTCGCCGACGCACTAGGCCTCAAAATCGATGCCCTCACCACCCCCGAAAGCACCGTCAAGCAGGCCTCCATCTTTTCTCCCGGAGTCGAGAACACCCGCGCCGCCGCCACTCCCGGCTCCGAAGTCTTCATCCGCATTCACGTCCTCAACCCCGCCCGCAATGACGCTCCAAAGCTCGTCAGAACATCCGTGATCTCCCCCGTCAGCGCCGCCGGTAGGGTCGAAACTTTGTCCGCCCCGAAGGAGGACGGCAACGCGAGCGACACGCTCTTCCGGGTAACGCTACGGCAGGACGCCCCGGCCACACGCCCATACTTCAGCCGGCCCAACCCAGAGCAGGCCTACTACAACATCGACGACCCACGATGGCTGAACCGTTCCTTCGCGCCCTATCCACTCGAAGGCTGGGCGGAATTCGACTACGACGGCGTCCCCATCCGCATTGGGCAAGTCGTCCAGACCGTGCACCGAGACGAAGGCCTCGGCTCCATCGAGGACCCGCTTGTCATCGCTCCAGTAATCTCCATCGGCATCCAGCCCGCCGCAGGGGCCGTCCCTCTCAGCGAAAAGGAATTCTCCCTCTCCACCAAGCTCCACAGCAACCTCGAAGGAGTCACCGACGGCACCGTCCAGCTAACGCTCCCCAAAGGCTGGAGGTCTGATCCGCCCGAGCAGACCTTTCACCTGAAGTCGGGCGAAGACCAACAGGCCACCTTCCGCATTCTGCCGGACAACCTCCAGCCCCAAAGTTACGAAATCCAAGCCGTGGCCACCAGCGAAGGCAAGCAATATTCCGACGGTTACCGCACCGTCGGTTATCCCGGCCTACGCCCCTATAACTACTACCGTCCGGCCACTTACCGTGCCCGCGGAGTCGATGTCAAAGTCGCACCCAACCTCAACCTCGGCTATGTTATGGGTCCCGGCGACGAAATCCCCCAGGCGCTTGAAGATATCGGTGTCCATCCGCACCTGCTTAATGCACAGGAAATATCTTCCAGCGATCTGAGCAAGTACAACGCGATCGTCCTCGGCATCCGCGCTTACGCCTCCCGCCCCGAGTTAGCGGCCAACAACGGCCGTCTACAGGAGTACGTCCAGAACGGCGGCACTCTGGTCGTCCAATACCAAAGCGGTGAATACGATCACAACTTCGGCCCATACCCCTACACACTGGGCCGCTCGCCCGAGAAGGTGGTCGACGAGTCCGCTCCCATAGTCCTGCTCGCGCCTAGCGATCCATTGCTAACCTGGCCGAATACGATCACCACCGAGGACTTCGCCGGGTGGGTCGAGGAGCGCGGCCACTCCTTCATGGAAAGCTGGGACCCGCGCTACACCGCTCTCACCGAAACTCACGACCCCGGCCAAGACCCGCAGCGCGGAGGCCTGCTCTACGCCCACGAAGGCAAAGGCACTTATGTCTACGTCGCCTTCGCACTCTATCGCCAAACTCCCGAAGGCGTCCCCGGCGCTTACAGGATTCTCGCAAACCTCGTGAGCGCCGGTTCTCATCCTTGAGAGCACAGGGGCCCCATACCGTTTTCACGATTGGTGTATCCGGTCTAGATATGCTCGGCGCGGCTTTTCCGTCAAGAAAAGCCGCTCTTCACATTTGCTCCGCTCGGACACAGTATTGTGAAAACGGTTTAGAAGACCAGCCGCCCGGTAAAAACCAGCGCATGGTTGTAACTATGGAACTTGCTGGTCGCAATCTGTTCACCTGCGCCAAAACCAATCCCCGGCCGGCTCTTTTCGTCATGCGGGCGCAGTTTGAACTTACTGAAGATGATTCCCGGGGTTAGAAAATTCTGCATCTTCCCATCGTTCGGACCGCCATGATAGTAAGTGGCGTTCGATTCCAGCTCCGGCCAAAAATACTTACCGAGATGATACTGCCCGGTAGTGTTCCAGGTAACTGGTCGCCCCAGTTTATTGGTGTCTCCAGTAGGCAGCGTCCCCGCCAACGTGCTCTGAAGATCGAATCTACCGAATCCCTTCCCTAGCAGCACCGTAGGCGCCACGGAAGCGTCGGTGCTCCCATTCTTGTAACTGCCCGTGGGGATAGTCGCCAGCAGACAAGCGCTGATGACAAAGTTTCCGCGTTCTGCATCGCCCGTCAAGATCCTATACTTCAGCAGAAAAGACATGTCCCCCGCCCCACCCTTGGGAGTAGGAGCGCTCCGCTGAAAGTACGGCGGCAAATTGACCACGATTTCAGTATTCGCCCAGGGAACCAGATTCACGCCTTTGCTGGTGTCGTAATTCCAGGTCGTTACATGCGTGGGGCTGTATTGGCGCGTGAAGTCGCTTCGCAACACCTGGATAAGGCCGACATAAGTAGTCACCAGCGGAGGTACCCAATTCGGCTGCTTCGCCTGTGTCTGGCTTGTGCGGGCTTCCCATTTTTCGAAGAAGTTGTCCTGAGCGTTCATAACTGCCGCGGACGCGAGTAGGCAAAGAGAGGTCAGCAAGGTCTTGATCATCGGTGCTGCAAAGCTTTGCAGACCGCGAAGTGCATGGACAACCATCGAAAGGTGGATATTTCCCTCCACCTTTTCGCGCCCATTCCAGCTTATAGTGTTCTCACTTCAGTGTTTACAAAGCAATGAGTCCCGTCGTGGCTTTGTCCCGGAAAAGCCGCTCTTCGCTGGTCTTACGAGTACAGACGAAAAGTGAAATTCCCTAGAAAGGTATACGCAAGGTCAACACCGTAGCGTGGTTATAAGTATGAAAGTGGGTCAGAGCGATCTGTTCGCCCGCGCCAAAGGTCAATCCAAGCCTGCCCGGCTTACCATCGGCGGTATGGGAAAGGGGGACTCGCCCAAATATAACGCCTGGAGTTCCAAAAGTAGCTACATGCCCATCATTGGGACCGCCCTCGTAAAAACTCGAGTTGAACTCCGCTTCCGGCCACACCAGCCGTCCGAACCCTTCCTTGGCGAGCCGATATTGAATAGTGTTGTTCCAGGTAATCGTGTGCCCCAGGCCTTTCGAGTTTGTCACCGGCAGCGATCCGCCGGCGGTCGAGACCAAGTCCAGTTGACCGAATCCCTTGCCCACCGCAAGTGTAGGGGTAACTATCGCGCAACAGCTACCATTGCCGTTCTTGCCTGTGGGAACACTCGCCGCCAGAAATGCGGTCACGATCGCATTCCCATGCTCTTCATTTCGAGAGAAGATTCGCCCTTTCGCCAGAAACGATAAGTCTCCAAATCCATCCGATTCGCCATTGGAGCGATTGAAAAACGGAGGCACGTTGATAATGATCTCCGTATGGCGTTCAGGAATGAACTCCAGTCCTTTCGAATTTCCATAATTCCAGACCGCAAAACCCTTAGGGTTGTATTGGTGAACAAAGTCCGTACGCAGCTCTTGCTCCAACCGCGGGGTCACCGTCACCAGAGGCGTCACCCAATGAGGCTGTTCGGCCTGCGTGGCAGTGACCCGGGCTTGGTAGCGCGCGAAAAAACCCTCGCCCGGGGAAGGTGGAGTGTTTTGTTGAGCGTTAGAATTCAGCGGGGTCAGGAAAGGGATTAAAATTGCCAACACGGACGATACGGTGAACGAGGTTCGAATGGACGGCAGCACAATGAGCGAGCGGGAAAATCGCGAAAAACGATCCTTGATCATGAGTCGATCCTATACGATTCGTCTTAACGAATCGATTCGCTTATTTTGCTGTAAAACACGATAGCCTGAAGATGCCGGCTCGCGGCAAAAGGTTACATCGGCCCCGTAATCGTCGGATGGAGAAGCATGGCAAACGCAGATGTGCTGCTGAAACCTCGGGAAGCCGCCGCCGCTCTAGGCGTCGGATATCCAACCATTAAGCAGTGGATTCTCGCCGGGAAACTCCAAACCATTAAAACGCCGGGGGGCCACCATCGCATCCCCCAAAGTGCGATCGATCCAATGTTGAAGTCCAAGCCGACCACCCCCCGAAAAAACTCTCGCGAGCGCTTCAGAAACGTTAGCGGACGGAATCAACTTGTCGGCACAATAACCCAACTGCAAATCAGCGGACTCATGGCCAAAGTCGTTCTCCGGATAGGCGATCAGAGCATTACTTCCATCATTACTTCAGACGCCGTGCGCGAAATGCAGCTCCGCAAAGGCCAAACCGCCGCCGCCCTGATCAAATCGACAGAAGTCATGATTGTGCGCGTCTAACCACCGCACCCATCCTGCCTGCTTGAGTGAGGAATCTCGGCCTCCTTTGTTTGCTTATTCATCGAAAATTAGCCCAATGTTAACAAATTGCTGCGAGGCTCGTATGTGGCGCGAGGTGTCCCCTGAGCGCTCCAATCTCCGCGTTTCTTCGGTCGGCCTCAAGGCTGGACGATGACGGGGGAAAACTGAAACGGAAGATCGGAACGTCCGCTTTTTCTTTGTCTTACGCCATCCTGCACCACGGAAATTGAACCAAGAGAGGCCTAATGAAAACCAATTTGAAAACGCTGGCTAGTTTTGCGCTCGCATTGACCATCACTACGGGCAACGCGCAGACGGCGGCGAGTAGTTCCACCTCGACCTCAACCCCAAAAAAGAAAGTTCATCACCAAGCCGAGCCGGCCGGCCCATCGGTGCAGTCGCAGATCGACTCGCTCCGCACGGATATGCAGAGCCAGATCCAGAGCCTGAAGCAACAGCTATCCGAAAAAGATGCCCAACTGCAGCAGGCGCAGCAAGCCGCCGCTGCCGCCCAGGCCGCCGCCCAGCAGGCGCAGCAGGCCGCTAACGCCGCTCAACAGGCAAATACCGAAAATGCCACTGCCGTCACTAGTCTGCAAGGGGAAGTCACCGATCTCAAAACTAATAACGCCTCCCTCGTCCAAACCATTCAGGACACACAGAAGCAGGACACGGCCGCGATCGAGCATCCCGACTCCATTCACTACAAGGGCATCACGCTCGGCCTGAACGGCAGCTTCCTGGCGGGTGAAACCGTGTATCGCAATCATGCAACCGGCGCCGATATCCCGACCCCATTCAGTGCCCTCCCCCTGAGCGCTGCCGACGCAGCTCAGTTGAGCGAGTTCTACGGTTCCGGCCGGCAATCCCGAATCGCCTTGCTCGCCGAAGGCAAAGCAAAAGACTTCACGATGCGCGGCTATTACGAAGCCGACTTCCTCGGCGTCGGCACCACCTCGAACAACAACGAGAGCAACAGTTACGTACTGCGGCAACGGCAACTCTGGGCCCAGGCGCAGCGAGCGAAATGGACCATCACCGGCG
>Ga0302326_10024900_pt1 | contig 12143 bp, 6 predicted proteins | sample Palsa_T0_3_FD_202264 | JGI IMG/M metagenome (GOLD analysis project Ga0302326, IMG submission 202264) | Peat permafrost microbial communities from Stordalen Mire near Abisko, Sweden - Palsa_T0_3 | ecosystem: Environmental > Terrestrial > Soil > Palsa > Peat permafrost | place: Sweden: Abisko...
GACATCAACATGCCGGAAATGAATGGCTTCGATGTCTGTGAACGGTTGAAGGCCGACAGGAGACTGGCTTCGATCCCGGTTATTTTTCTGAGCGCGCTGAACGAGACGGAAGATAAGGTGAAGGCCTTCGGGTCCGGCGGGGTGGACTACGTAGCAAAGCCTTTTCAGTTCGAGGAAGTTCAGGCCAGAGTCGAGACGCACATCCAGTTGCAGCGTGCGCGCAAGGCGGAGCGTGATTTGCTCGAAAATACCCTCAATAGCGCAATCCGAATTCTCGCGGAGCTTGTCCACATGACCGGGCCGGCGTTGTCGGCGCGCGCGGAGGCAATCAGGGCAGTCGTAGCTCATCTGGCCAGCCGATCAGCAGTCGAAGAGCGCTGGCAGTACGATCTCGCTGCAACGCTCTGCCTGATCGGTTGTATTTCACTGCCTGTCGAAGTGTTCGAGCGGGCATATGCGGGTGAAACCTTGTCCGCGGACGAGGAGCAGATGTTTCGGGCGCATCCCGGGCACGGAGCCCGGCTCCTGGCCAACATTCCGCGGTTCGAGAATGTAGCGGAGATGATCCGGCAGCAACAAACTGTCGGTACGGAGACCTCCGGCAGTATCTCCCAAAGAGGCGCCTGCATGCTTCGGATCGCGCTTGAGATTGACAGGCGACGGCTGAAAGCGGCGTCCTGGAAAGCCGCGCTCGGGCAGGTCCGCGTCGTTCTGCACGGATTCCCTGAAGAGATGCTGGAGGCGCTGGAAGATTATTCTCCGCATCAGGACACCTTCGACGTCGAGCGGCTGCAGGTCCAGGACTTGCGCCCTCTGATGGTTCTCGACGAAGATGTTCTGGCGAAGAATGGCAACTTCATGATCGCCTTGAAGGGGACCACGCTGAACGATACCCTGATCGAGCGGATCGGCAACTATTTGAAGACTCGCGGTATCAGCCAACCAATTCCCGTGCGCGTGATACGCACGGAAGGGACGCCCGGTTCTAAATGCGGTGTCAGGAGACAGGAATGACCGGAACGATGACAGACCGCAACAGAGCCGACATCATGGTGGTGGACGATCAACCCGCCAATCTCAAACTGATGGAAGACATGTTGAGGCTGAAGGGCTACGGGGTGCGGTCCTTCCCGCGGGGACGAATGGCGCTGGCAGCAGCCACCCGGCAGCCCCCGGACCTCATTCTGCTGGATATTAACATGCCGGACATGAACGGCCTGGAAGTCTGTCAAAAACTCAAGAGCAGCAAGCTTCTCGCGTCGATCCCGGTGATTTTTCTAAGCGCGCTGAGTGAAACCGGGGACAGAATCAAAGCTTTTCGATCCGGCGGGTACGACTATCTGACGAAGCCATTCGATCTCGAGGAAGCGCACGTGAGGATAGAAACCCAACTCAGGCTGCGTGAGCTCCAGGCGAGGATCGAAAGACAGAACCTCGATCTGGGAAGGCTGGTCGCGGAACAGGTCCGAGAGATCGCACAGGCGCAAATGACCACCATCTTCGCCCTGGCAAAGCTCGCCGAATCCCGCGATCATGAAACCGGCAAACACCTGGAACGTGTGCAGATACTATGCAAACTGCTGGCTATCGAGATGAGCGTCAACCCGAAGTACTCGGCCACAATCAGCGACGAATACATCCGCAACATTTTTCATGCAAGCCCCCTGCACGACATCGGTAAGGTGGCAATTCCCGACAATATCCTGCTTAAGCCCGGAAAACTAACTGCCGGGGAATTTGCGGTCATGAAGACTCATGCAACGCTCGGAGCACAGACCCTGGAACTGGTACTGGAACAACACCCGGCCAACGCCTTCATCGGCATGGGTATTGAAATCGCGAGATCGCACCACGAGAGATGGGACGGCGGCGGTTATCCCGGCGGTCTCGCTGGCTGTAATATTCCTCTTTGCGCCCGTATCATGACAATTGCAGACTGTTACGACGCCTTGCGATCCAAACGCTGTTATAAGGAGCCGCGTTCCCATGAGGACAGCCGCGACCTCGTTGTCGGGAGCAGCGGGTGTCAATTCGATCCGGACGCAATCGACGCCTTCAAAGCCGTGGAAGACAAGTTCAGACGCGTTTGGGAGCAGGTGACTTAGTGCTCTTTTTCCAGGCTGCGGCCAGCCCGGATGCCGTAATCAGGCGGCTTCAAGATACATCTCCGGCGTCAGACGCAATAAGCCCGGAGAGGCGCGCGAAACGCGAACCGTTTCTCAGTCACCCTGCGCCTCATCCGAACGTCGTCTTCAAAAACAGGCGAATAAAGTCATCGCATCTCCTCCGGGTTGTGGCGCACTGTGGGCTGCTTACCACCGGCTAAGATGTCAAGGTAGTTATCGTCCCAGACAAGCAGGTCGGCTCTGGCATGGCTTTGGAACCGGCCAACCCCGGCCAGGGTATTGGAGAAACTGCTGAAGGTTTGCCAGTCGCCCTTGCCTCCCGATGAGACCTTGAACGAACCATTCTGCAGCAGAGCAATATCGGCCTTCCCGTCTCCATCGAAGTCGGCTACAACCAACCCGGAAACTGAGTCCGTCAGTTTAGACCGAAGCGAAGTCCACGAGGATTTGGCGCCGTAGCTGACCTGCCATTGCCCCGAAACGACTCCGAAGACATCGGTCTTGCCGTCGTGGTTGAAATCGCCGAAGCGGAGATCGGTCACCCGCAGACTGGAGGTCTGGAACTGTGTGAGCGGTCCCGAACCGCCCGAAGACACAAACCAGCTGTGGCCGTCGCTGTAGAAGATGTCGGCGCGTCCGTCCCCGTCGAAATCGCCCACGGCGAGATCCGCAAATGCCGCGCCGGACTGGTTGATCTTCTCCCAGGTCGAGGCGCCGCCCCAGGACACCATCCAGTCCTGACCCTGAACTTTCAGTACGTCCGTGCGGCCGTCGCCGTCGAAGTCTCCGAACAGCAGGGAATCGATTCGGTCGGTTTGCGCGCTAAGGAAGTGCCAGTCAGCCGCGCCCGCGGGGGAGTAATACCAGGCGACGCCGGTGGCGAGAAACAGATCGTCCTTTCCGTCACCGTCGAAATCGCCTGTGCCGAGCTTGTCGGTCGGGTTGGCCGCGCCGAACTGATTGTTTGCGATAACGAGACTGGCCGGAGTGCCGACGTACTTAATCGCAGCTCCCTGGCTCTGACGAACTACATTGTTCTCGAACAGAGCTTCCCAGGAAGGCGTACCGCGCAGGAAAAAAGTATAGTGCGTGCTGAGCGTGGGGGCGATGCCCAGAAATGTATTTCCCTGGATCGCCATGTATTGGCCCGCGCTCCCTCCGCAGTGCGAAGTACCGTCGCATCCCGCGCCATTGGATCCGGTACCGTGCATGTCGAAATCCTGCTCACGCTGAACCGAAAAAGTCGTTGGGTAGCCGGGTACAGAGGAAAGTACCAGATTGGAAAGGGCCAGGTAGCCGCTGAACGGGCTGCCGTCTCCGGCGATGGCATGGCGGTTCACGAGGAAGCTGTTGCCCTGAATCAGAGGAAAAGAACCCAGGTAGGTCACAACACCATAACCGTATTCGGCCATTGCATTATGGTGTATAAAATTGCGCACGACGTGAACCGACTGGGGGCGGACTTGCTGCGCGGGAGGGTTATTCGCCGTGATCCACGTAGTGTGTATCGCCGCGACGGGCCAGCAGGAGAGATCGTTGTGATCGATGATGGCCGGATAAGCATCATCGGCCAAAACACCGTTCCAGGATGGTATGCCGGTTGTGGCGGTCGTACAACTGGGTCCCGTCAGGCGAACGCCGGTAATTCGGGTCGAAGCGGCACGAACATCAACCATGTACTGGTCAACTCCGGCTGGTGTCGCGGTAAACTTCCAGGTCAGCCTCGCGCCCGAATTGGTGAGGCGGCGATCGCTTCGCAAAGTGACGCCTGCATTTAGCTTCAAAGGCAGCGGTCCGGTCAGGCTGAGGTCGATCGATCCGTCCAGAGTTACCACCGAACCGAAGCTGGCGTTTTGAAGCGCAGCGACGATCTGCGGATAGGTGGTACTTGCGGGGAGCGTGATGAACCCGCTCGTGGGAGGCGTCGACGAATGGTCGATGGCGGTGAACGTCCAGAATTCGGCATCCTTAAGGTCGCGCGTCCCCATAACAAGGGGCGTACGGTTAGCGCCACGGTTATTCTGTACCTGAACCACCAGGTCCCGGTTTGCCGCCCAAATGATACTGTCGCCATCGAGCTGAAAGATCTGTCCCGACGAGGAGTTGGGGTCCTGCAGCTCAAGAGCGGCCCCGCTTACGGGAACATTGCCCTTTATGCCGATAACCTTAGTTCCCGCATAGAGCATGACTTTGTGCTGACCGGCGGCTGATGTATCCGGCTCGACGATCCGTATCTGCTGGGCGATTGTGCCGTTGCAACCGTAAATAAAAACCGGCGATCCGGTAACCTGCGGGGGCGCCCCGAAGTCGAGGCATTTGCCGCCGTAACTTTGCACCGTAAAGGTGTGGCTGGGGGTTTGCCCCCAGGCACTGAAAGAAGACAGTAGCAGCAAAGCGACGGCTGAATGAATTCGCGAAGGATATGACATGCTATGACTCTCTGTGTGGTGGAAATTTGGTCTGCGCTGGAAGAGACCGGCCCCGCGGAATCACGGAGCCGGCATTGATTACAGCGCATTGATTACATCTTGGGGACGGTAACCTTTTTGGACGGCAGGCGACCGGCAATCATCGTGGCTGCGCCCGCCGGTATGTTCGGAGCGTGGAAGGCATACTTGCCACTGGAGTCTGCGACCGTTCGAAATATTTTGCCGCCGGTGGCAACGAGTGTGACCAAATCTCCGGGCGTCGCCCCGGTGCCCTGCATTACTGGTGATGTCGCAGGCGGCACTTCCTGGAACGCAAAGGTCCCGAAAAGGTTGTCGTACCAGACGTTGACGACGAAGTGGTCCGTGGGACCGGCTACAAGCGTTGCGTTGAGGGAAATCGTCGATGTGACATCGGTCCCCGTGGCATTACTTATAGTAGTCGTCGTGGTTTGTTTTCCACCGAAACCCAGTAACTGAAAGATCGGCCCCGGATCCCACGAACTTGTGGTTGTAGTGAAGCTTTTGGTGGTGTCTGTGGTCTTTGTATTACGGGTCAGTGAAACACTTGATGGCAAAGTCACGCCGCCCCCGTAGTCCCAGGTTTGCTGATACATATAGCGATCGGTGGGCAACGCCGCCTGGGCGCCGCCGGTTGCGAAGGGATCGAGCGAGAGCAGCATTTGCGCGTCCTCCGCCGAAATGCCCACTGCTGCCAGGTTGTTTTTGATTTCGGCCGCGGAATGGGCCGCTTGGGTAAAGCCGAGTGGCGTCAGACTCAGCGCGCCGTTCTGCAGAGACCAGGCCATCATGACATTTTTGTAGAAGTGGAAGACATCGCCCGAACCGGGGCCACCGGCGGTTGTCACCGTACTGATGCCGCTGGAAGTGGACTGGGTGACGGTCATCTGCGTCTCGCTGAGATCGGATATCCCGGTCGTCGTGGTGTTCGAGATAGTTCCGAACTGCGCCGATATGCCGCTGACTACATCGCTCGCAACGGTGTCCTTAAGGCCGGAAAGAACTTTCGTAAGCGTATCGAGGCCGGCTTTGAAATTGGATGCGGCCGTATATTGGGGAACCGTGTTGCTCGTATCGGTCTCAAAGCTGTTGGTAACGGTTGTGCCAATGGTGCTTCCCTGCGTATACGTCGCCACACTCTTGTTCAGAGAATCGGCCGGGGGCGCGTAGACAATCGCGACGGGAACCACTGGGATGGTGAATGCGCCCACCCCATAGTCGCTGATACCTCCGGGCCTCTGGATCTGGAGTCTGTCGCTGTGCGATTTGCTTCCGCACTTGATACTCCATCCCACGACTACCGTGTCCCATATGCTCACGGTGAGCGACGTCTGGGTGGCCGGTGCGCTGACGGTCGTTCCCCCGACCGTGACGCTCCACCCCGCGCTGGCATTTGTAATTGAGAACTCCAGAAGCACGGGCGCCAGCGGTACCTGCGGCGCGGGAACGGAAGTGGTGGTTTCCTGAAACTTCGCGTTGATCCCGACAGATACCCACCTGGCGCCAACATATTTCGGCGCCGGAATGATCGGCTTCTGATTCGGGGAATGCGGAAGGGGTTCGGGATTGAAGTCCACCGTCGTGGTCAGACCGCTGAAGGTTCCCGCCGCCGCGTTGAATGTACCCACGTTGACGGTGAAATACGGAGCGGGAATCGGAAACTTGCTTTCGTTCGATTTGATGAGATTGTAAAGCGCTGCTGCCGGTGTTGACATATTGTTCTCCTTTTGAATGATTTGCTGGTTGTGGTTTTTCGCCCCGCCGGTGGTTCCTGACAAAGCGGAAATGGTTGTTGTGGGTTATGGTTTCCTGGTGGAGGCCACAAAAAAGGGAAAGCCGTTAAGGCCGGGCGTATAGGCGCCGGTGGGGTGCTGTTCGACTTTAAGAGTCTTTAGTCCCTCTTTCACCCGGCTGCTCAGGTCGTCGGTGGAAAGGACCCTGCCAGCCGCGGATGCATCGCTCAGGGCATTCAGTAAAGCCGTGGTGAAGGCCCCGTGCTGCCATTCCTTCTCCTCGAAGGAGGTCTCTGTCCCCGATACGGATGCGAATGTAAAGAGCCCGCGGAACCGGGATTTCGTTTCACTCAACACTTCGTCGAAATTCACATCCCCGGCACGCCGGGGGTCCACGATCAGGACGGACTTCCGGTTGCGGCGGGCCAGTGCGTTCACGAAGTCGTTCCAGGGCAGGTCCTTGGAGGTGTCTGCGGCGTCATGGTTTGCCGGGAAGAGAACGTAGCGCCGGGAAGCGTCGATGCCAGCGGCGGCCGAAAGGAACACCACGCGGACGTCGTTGTCTCCGCCCTGATCGTTAAGCCATTTCAGTTCCTCAAGAACCCGCTGCGTCGTTACGTCAGCGTCGACGATATGGTGGTGTTTCACGTCACTGTAAAGAGCGTTGTTTTTTTGCGTCAGAAATGCATTTTCCACGTCGAACGCGTCCTTCGCCGCCCATGCGCGGCTCAACGCAGGGTCCCGATAAGCTGAGACGCCGATGGTAAGCACAATCAGTTTTGGTTTCTCAGGGCTGCTTTGGCGCGGCGAGGGCTGCCATGTAACCACGAACTCTTTGGCGGGTGACGCCGCTTTGGCATGGGTGGCCAGAAAATCGATTTTGTTATCGCCCGGTTGCAGCTCAACTGTGGCATCGATGCGTCGCTCGGACTCAGCCGACCCCGCTGCCACGGAATCGCAGCCTAGCTGGCAGCGTCCGTTCACAAGCACTTCGAATCCGGTGATTGGAAGATCCGCTACTGCCGCAGCCCGGATCCGTACGCTCTGCTCTTTGGCTGCCAGACGCTCAGTGGCCGGTTCAAATACGACGATCCGCGGAGGCATGTTGTTTAGAACATCTGAAGGTCCGAGGACGCTCGTCTGCAAAGCTCCTTTCGCTGCGTCGGCTTCTCTAACTGCGGACCCGATGTTTCGTGTGCGCAAAAATGCGGCCACCACGTCCGGCCGGTAGAACTGGCTTCGGAACTGCCCGGCCTGCAAGAACAGCGAGGAGCGGAACAGCCCCCGATTCACCAGCCAGCCGATGTATTTGTCGCCGTTTGAGCTCGATGTGTAATTGCCTTCGGGTGTCCAGGCGATCCATTCGTTGTCCCGGCTCACAAAGAGCGTGAGCAGGTTACGGCATGATGCGGGAGAAACGTCCCACAGGCGAACGGTCTGGTCGGCCGAGCCGGAGACAAGCGTCCTTCCGTCAGGGGAAAAGGAAACGGACCAAACGTCGGAAGAATGTCCCACACATGAGACCGGCTGGTTGCCGCCGGACGTCGGATAGAGGCTAAGGGTGCCACCGGAACCGCCGCTGCCAATGAGACTGCCATCCGGTGAAAACGACCACGAATCGTGGCGAAAGCCGCTGGTACTGTCGCGGGTGATTTCGCGCTTGACCTCGCCACTCTCAACAATCTGAAGGGTGGCCATATGATCGCCAGACTTTAGTCGCAGTGACAGGTCGCCCGACTGCTCTTTCGCCCGGAGAAAGTCTTGCGGGTTCGATACCGCGGCGCTCAATGAGAGCCGGCCGAGCGAAAGTGTTTTTTCCAGAGGACCCAGATGATTTTGGTCCACCACATTCAGAGTTGTGCCGAACGCAATCGCCGCGCCGTCGCTGCGGACGCCCACAGCACGGATGTCGCTTCCGCTCCCCGAAAGCCGTTGGGAGACGGTCCCGTCCGCTGGGTTCCAGACGAGTATCCCGCTGTCTTCGCCACCTGCTCCGGCGACCATTTTGCCGTCGGCCGAGAACGCCACACTGGCTACGGAATCCGTATGTTGTTGCGACGCAATCTCCCTGCCCGTAGCAAGCTCGAAGACGTGGCTGACAGAGTCGCCTTCGGCGGCGGCGGTCAGCAGCACGCGGCCGTCGGGGCTGAATGCGATTTGGTCGACGTTCGAACCCTGGGACGCCAGGTCGCGGAGGAACGTTCCCGAGTGGCCATCCCAGAGCTTTACGGTACGGTCTTGACCACCCGAAGCAATAAGGCGGCCGTCCGGTGAGAACGCGGCGCTTAAGACCGGCTTGGCATGCCCTGTCATCTGCTGGAGCAACCGTCCCGACGCGCGATCCCACAGCTTCAGAGTTTTGTCGTAGCTCCCGGAGACGAGCGTTGCGCCGTCGGGAGAAAAAGAAAGGGCAGCTGCTTCGCCCGCGTGGGCGGCGAGTGTTTGCGTCAGTTTCCATCCGGCCGTGTCCCAGATTTTGACCTCGCCATCGAAGTTGCCTGTGGCAAGCCAGCGGCCGTCGCGGGAGAAGGTGAGCGCGGTCACGACCTCTGAGTAACCGGGGAGAAGCTCGATGACTTCGCCCGTGTGGAAGTCGTGAATCCTGACAACGCCGTTTCCGAATGAAGCCGGCGCGCTGAGCCACCCCGCCACTGCGAGATAGTGCTCGTCGGGCGAGAGAGCCCCGGCATAGAGGAAGCCTTCGGGGCCGTCTCCGGTCTGCCCGAGGATCTTGCGGACGGTGCGACCGGAAGCAAGGTCCCAAACGCGCACAGTCTTGTCATCTCCCGCGGAAACCAGGTATTTTCCGTCGCGGGTAAACGCGACAAATTTCGGCGTTACCTGATGGCCTCCGCTGTCGATCACAAGCCTGGGATCGTCCGGGTCCGCAATGGCGAGTGGTGGGCTGATGAAAGTCGGGATCAAGCCAAGACAAGAGAGGCCAAAACCCGCAACGATACGCCGGGTCGTGAGGCACAACTTATAAACTTTCATACGATTTCTCCTGAAAATTGCGTTAGTGCGGCATGGCCGCCGCACGGTTTCGTAGGGATTGCCGGGGATCCGGCATGGAGGGGCTGAAGGTTTCGCTCCGGCAGGCTGAGGCAGTCGGAACCCGACTGCCTCGCACTGGTTGAAACTGGAAACTTTGCTACGCGGCAAAAGCCGTTTTAACGGCGGTGTCGGCTTGCTCCTGCGGAACGTGCTTCACATGAATGGTTTCGGTCTTGTTCGACCCGACGATCGTGACGGTATTGTTATTGCCTGTAGCGGGAAACGAGTGACTTACTTTGTATTCCCCGCAACCCTGGCCGAGGGGGCCGGTCCAGCCCATGACGTCGATCGTCAACCCCGCTTTAGCGGTGTTTTGGACCAGTTGGATGCCTCCGGTGAATTTGGGCGCGCAGCCCTTAACGGTGACGACGATGGTTCCGTGAACGCCCACCGGAATATCAACCTGGGGCGGTGCGATGAGGACGGCCGTAGCCGTTTCAAATGGTTCAGATCCGTAAAATCCCATATTCTTTTCCTTTTCCGCGAGTTTTCGAATGCCGCCGTTGATGGGCGGTTTCACTCGGGATAGCGCGGAAAGGGGTACAGTTCCGCCAACTATTTTTTGGAAAAAGCTTTGGGAGAAAAGACAGGGATTCGGATGGTTGCGTCAGGCTATTTCGTCGACAACGACCTTGACTGTTTTTGCGCCTGCCCCAAAGATGATAGTGACGGAAACGGCGCCGCCGTCCTCGGGCGGAGGAGTAGGAAGCTTGGGATCGGGACGAATCCGAATACCGGAACCGATGGCAACATCGAGCGTGGCCGTTAGCTGTTCGGTACCTTGCGACAGATCGTCGGCGGTAATGGCGCGGCGCACGTCCGTCGAGTTGCCGGGATCACCGGAAGTAAATACGACGACGTCCCCCCGCTCAAACTCAATAGCCCGGGGAATCAGACTTCCGTCGTCACCCGAAATGCACCTGATAATTGCCATAGGTCTCGCTTTCCTCCTTTTTTGACCTGCTCTTATTGCGCGTGGTTCGACTTTAGCACTTTAATAAAACGCGGATCGTTTCGCAATGCGTCGAGCCACGGATACCTCGATAATTCATCGGTCACCGCCGGGAACGCTTCAACCAGCTTCAAGGCCGGCCCGGGCCGCTCCAATGCCACATAGGTAAGCACCGCCAGCTGAATCGTCCGGTCGTCCTGCGATAATTTCAAGGCCTCCGCAACATCCGTTTCCGCGCGGGCAGAATCCCGAAGCATCGCCTCGAAATATGCTTGCGTCGCGTGCTCCATCCCGCTGCGCGGATCCTGCGCCAGAGCTTTGCCGGAGGCGGCAAGACCATTCTGGAAAGCGTCTTTAGCTTTACCGTGAATGCCTTCCTCTACATAACAGAAGCTCAGGCTGAGCCACAGCGACGATGTCTCGGGGCCGAGTTCAAGAGCCCGCAGGTAATGCGCGACGGCCTCGGGGTCTTGCCGCCGATCCCAAAAGACAGCACCGAGGGCTTGCTCCGCTGCCGAGGTTTCCTGTATTTTTAATGCCGCGCGAAGCTCGGATTCCGAATCGCTATACCTTCCCATCTGATAAAAGGTCTGGCCGAGCAGGAAGTGTGCTTCCTGGCTGTTCGGGGCCAGTTTCGCCATTGCGCCATACTCTTCCGCAGCCTCCGGATACCGATTCTGGCGATAGTAGAACTTACCCAGCTCGCCATGATTCCTGAATCCGGGATCAAGCTGAACTGCCTTTTTCAGGGCGCTGAGCGCTTCGTCTTTGCGTCCGGCCGTCCCGTAAGTCTGACCTAGACGGCGCCAGGCATCGGCATTGCCGGGTTGAATCTCGATTGCCCGGAGGAAATGCTTCTCGGCCGCCTCGTAGTGCCCCGAGGTCCTCTCCATCCAGCCGGAAATCATGTGTACTTCCGGCAGATCCGGATGGCGAAGCTCCGCTTGCCGTACCGATTCACGCGCTTTATCCTGCCAGACAGGGTCATGGGAACTCCTGGACTTGAACGCCTGCGCCTCGGCAAGGCCGGCATAAGCGAGGGCCGAGTCAGTATCCCCGGCAACCGCATTTTCCATGAGGTGAATAGCATCGTCCGGTCGCACATCGGACCTGATCTCAGACATTCCAACCGCGTAGTCGCGCTGTGCCGCGGCGTTGATCGTTGCTCGCGGTCCCATCGGCGGTAAATGCAGCGAGTTGGTAACCGTATCGCCGACTGCAACGGGCGCGTATCGAAGTTCTGCAGGTGTGTACCGCGTGGTCCATTCCGTTGTGTTCACTCCGGATTGCGTATCCGCCAGAAAAACGTGCAATACTACCGACCCTTTTTCTGTTCCGGGACGGTCCGTTTCCAATGTTCCGCGCAGGACGTGGCTGGCGGACAAGACAGTGCGGGCGCGCTCGACCGGGTCTCCATGTGGGACCGGATCTTTGGCGTCCAGATCTTTGCCATCGACGAAGATCACTCTCGTTTGCGCGTTGCCCTTAAGGTGAGTGAGGATTGCAGATGTTTCGCGAGAGAGCTTTGCAGCCGCGTCGGCTGAACCGGCATCGGACCGAAAAGGAAGGAGCGCCAGTCGCACTGTCTGCCGGGGTGCGGTGGCCCGGCTCCAGGTAACGGCGCCGGAGACCGAGGCGGCAAACAGCACTGCCGCGGCAGCTCCCAGCGCCCAGCGGCGCGCCAGCGGTGGCCGAAGGGCCTGGCATAATGCGGCTCCGTCGGCGAACCTGCGCGCCGGGTCCGGATTCAGGCATCGTGCGATGATCCCGGTCCAGCGGCCAGGCACGCCCGATCCTGCTCTGGACACGAGTTCCTTGAGGATTGCGCCCA
>Ga0302326_10024902_pt1 | contig 12142 bp, 8 predicted proteins | sample Palsa_T0_3_FD_202264 | JGI IMG/M metagenome (GOLD analysis project Ga0302326, IMG submission 202264) | Peat permafrost microbial communities from Stordalen Mire near Abisko, Sweden - Palsa_T0_3 | ecosystem: Environmental > Terrestrial > Soil > Palsa > Peat permafrost | place: Sweden: Abisko...
GCAATATCCTGGGGGTTTCCGAAGTTGCGTTGGCGCTGGTGCTGCTCGCCGGGGCCGGGCTGATGATCCGCAGCATGACTTCCCTGCTCTCCATCTCGCCCGGATTCCGAACGGATCATCTGCTGACCATGCACGTGAACCTAACAGCGCCGAAATATGACGATGCGAAGCGAGTGAAGGCGTTCGGTGATGAATTGCAGGAACGGGTTGCGCGCGTCCCAGGCGTCCAGTCCGTTGCGATCGGATCGGGATTTCCCATGCTAGATCGGATTTCGGCCACTTCTTTCCGGGTAGAAGGGGAGCCGGCGCCGGCGAATGGAACCGGATCGCTGGCCGATAACACGCCGGTGGGCGAAGGATATTTCGAGACGCTGGGAATGCCTATCCTACGCGGACGATCCTTTACGCGCCAGGATGCGGAGCAATCCAAGGTTTCTGTTGTGGTGGTGAATGAGGCGCTGGCACGGCGGATCTCGCCTCGCGGCGATGCAGTGGGCAAGGTATTGTTGCTGGGCGGAGGCGACAATTCGCAACGGGCAACCGTGGTGGGCGTGAAAGCAGACACGCACCAGATGGGCTTGGATACCGAAGTGCGTCCCGAACTGTTTCTTCCCTCCCGAACATTTCACTCGATTGCAATGGTGGTGCGGACCGCGGACGATCCGCTGCGTCTTTCGAATGCGGTCCAAAGCCAGGTTTGGGCCATCGATTCAAATCAGCCGGTAGCGGACATCCTCAGCATGGATCAGCGCATGGGCGAAGGGCTGGCGCAGCGCCGCTTCAACATGCTGCTGTTCGGTATTTTCGCCGGGCTGGCCTTGCTGCTGGCCAGCGTGGGGATCTATGGCGTTCTGGCTTATACCGTCACGCAACGAATGCGTGAGATTGGTATTCGAATCGCCCTGGGCGCATCGGCGCGGAACGTCGCGGGATTGGTATTGCGGCAGGGACTGCTGCTGGCGGTGGTTGGCGTGATAATTGGCGGAGGGGCGGCATTCGGGCTGACCCGTTGGATGGAGAGCCTGATCTTCGGAATAAGCCCCACCGATCCAATTACATTCTCGGCTGTCTCCACATTGTTGGTCGCCGTTGCGCTGGCCGCCAGCTACATTCCAGCGCGGCGGGCGGTACGGGTAGATCCGATGCGATCCCTACGGATCGAGTAATGCGGCGGAGATGCGATGGCCGCCGAGCGATTTGCGGAACGCGAAGATCGCCAGTCCGCTCACCAGAAGAATCAAGAGCAGCGATCCGTTGCCGTACCAAGCCGAGAAATTGGTAGTAAACACCATTTCAGCCACCAGATCGGTGACGAAGATCGCAACAACCAGCGCGAGCAGGCCGCAGCGCAAGAGCATCACAACGATCACGCTGTAGACGATGATCATGGCAGGGATGTCCACCGCCGGATAATTATTGTTGGAGCTGAACAAGCGCAGCCCAATGAACAATAGAACGAAGGCGCCGCCAGCCAACCATTCCTTGCGCAGAATCGCACGGAGCACGAAGAACAGCAGGAAAAAGAGGAAAGAACCGAGTACGCCATCCTGCACGCGGTCCAGAACCACGCTCAGCGCGCGGGGAATCCCAAGTAGCGCATCTAGCTTCGGCCCAGTGCTGGGTATGCCCCCCATACGGATTGTGTACTCGTTGTCGACGGCGAATATGAGGTCGTAACCCATGCCTACCAGGAGGCCGATCAACAGGTCGCGGCCCACCAAGGCGTCCTGCCAGCGGCCGGAAAGAAGCCGGGTCCAAGTGATCAGGCTGCGCGGCCACAGACGCCGTACCGCGGGCTCCAACGCGATATAGGCCAACCACAACAGGGCGCCGGTCCAGAGGGCTTGAGAAACGGCCTCAAGCATCAAGCGAAAACTCGATGCGGCTGCCGCGAAATGCGCCCGTAGCAGAATCTCGGCAAGCACGATGCTGAAGACGAATCTCGCCAGACGGATCGCGCCTTGTTTATCGCCGCGGCCGAGGCGGAGATTGCGCCATGCCATGAATGCTGCCAGGATGCTTCCGCTGCCCTCCAGTGCGATCCAGGTATAGTCATTCCGGCGCGGCGACGACGGCATGCGGTCCTGCGGCGTCCATGGTCCGACAATTTGGAAGTACACCGGCTTGCCGCGCCACCAGGCAGCTTCCACGCGGATGGGTTGGGCGGGAAGATTGGGATAAGTACCGGTCCAGGCGGCGCGAGCGTCCACTGGAGCAAGCGGAGTCCAATGCGGATCGGTCGGCTGAAACGATTTGAGATCCAGGCCGGCGGCTGTGAACAGCGGCGTTGGATCCGGCTGCTGTGGGAGCGGCGGCGAAGTGTCCACCTGAGGAGGAACAGCGTAGAAACTGCGCAGTTGTCCAGTGAGATCGAGGTTGATGCGCGCCATTCCGGATATCGCCGGCGGCGGATCGTCCGCCGACACCCGGCCCAGGATGTCGAAGTTGTGCGGCTCGAGCGGCAGCGGACTTTCGCGATAGGAAAAAAAGATGACGGGAGGCTGGCTTAAGGCGACCTTGGGCCAGTCCAGCGGTTGTTTGGAGTGCTGCTTGAGGTAGTAGAGATAGGCGCCGGAATAGTCGAACGTGAAGGCGCGATCCGCAACGGGTCCGGTGTAGCCGAACTGCTTAATAATCTTACGAGCTTCGACGGCCAGCGCTTCGGGAGGCAGCTCGAAGTTCACCATCCCGGCGAGTTCCTGCCTGCAGTCGAAATAAACCACAGCGGCGAGTGCCATCAGAATCGCTGCGAGGCACGCGATCGCGATGGCCGGCTTCAGCCCTTCCTGCGCGCCGGCTGCAGCCACCATTTCAGGCGACGGCGTTTCACCTGCAGCGAGCGCGGCGGCTAGTGGATCGCCTCCAGGCAGCGCGGCCGATACCGCAAGCGCGCCGGACGGCCGCTTGGCGGGATCGGGATCCAGGCACTTAAGAATGATCCGCTCCACCGCCGGATCCACGTCGCGCACGCTGCTCGACATTTCGCTGGGCCGGCTTTCTCCCCGCATGCGAATCAGGTCCGCTAGCGAGTCGGCTTCAAAGGCGCGCTTGCCGGTGAATATCTCATACATCACCAGGCCTAGCGCGTAAATGTCACTCTTGCTGGTGACTTCTTTGCCGGCCAGTTGCTCGGGCGCCATGTAGGCTGGAGTGCCGCTGTGAATATCCGCGCCGCGGATTTCTTCCTCCAGGCCGGCCAGGCCGAAATCGGTGATCAACACCTGGCCGCGTCCATCGATCATAATGTTGGCCGGCTTGAGATCGCGATGCAGGACACCTTGCGAATGTGCGGCCGCGAGTCCCGCACAGAGACGCCGCGAGATTTCGACGGCTTTGTCCGCCGGGAGCCTCCCGATGCGCAAAAGTAGCGACGCCAGATTCTCGCCATCCACGAACTGCATGGAGATAAACGGCTGGCCCTCCACATCGCCGATGTCGAAGACCCGGCACACGTTCGGGTGAGTAACTTGGCGCGCGATCCGGACTTCGTTGTAGAAGCGGGCGAGCATGCCGGGATCCTTCGCGGTGGTTTCGGGAAGAAACTTGAGTGCCACCGTTTGACCCAGACGAAGATCGTTGGCCCGGTAGACCTCGCCCATTCCGCCCTTGCCAAGACGCCCCAGGATGCGGTATCGCTCCGCCAGCAACGTGCCTGGAATGAAACGGCCCTCATCGAACTCGGCACTGACCACGCTGGATGCGGATGTTCGGGTAGCCGAACCGCAGGTCAAGCAAAAACTGCTGCTCTCGGAAATCTCGGCCGCACATCCGGGACACTTCGGCATCGCCCACCAGTATGCACAAAAACCGGTGACTGGATACTCATTCCCCGATTCTTGGCGCTATACTGTCGATCAGGACGTAAGCCATATGAATCGCAGACATTTCCTGATGAGTTCGGCCGGCGTGCTGGCCGCCGCCCGGCGCGCCACGCCCAGCCCTAACGACACCGTTCGCATAGCCGTGGTTGGATTGCACGGGCGGGGCAAAGATCATTTGCACGAGTACGCCAGGATCGCGAATGTGGAAGTGGCCGCGCTGTGCGATGTCGACGAATCGGTGTTGAACAAAGCCGCCGGCCAGATGCCGAAGCGCCCGGCCACCTTTACGGACCTGCGCAAGCTTCTGGAAGACAAATCCATCGATGCGATTTCCATCGCCACGCCGAATCACTGGCACACGCTGCAGACTATTTGGAGTTGCCAGGCGGGCAAAGACGTTTACGTGGAGAAACCATGCTCGCACAATATGTTTGAGGCCAGGCAGATTGTGGTGGCTGCGCGCAAGTATGATCGACTGGTGCAGCAGGGCAGCCAAAGCCGTTCATCGCCGGCTTTGCAGGAAGCGGTGCAGAGCATGCGCGACGGCTTGCTGGGAGACGTCTACATGGCGCGCGGCTTGTGCTTCAAATGGCGCAACACCATTGGCCGCACTCCGGTTGAGCCGGTGCCCCCGGGCGTGGATTATGATTTGTGGCTGGGTCCGGCGCCGCAGCACGCGTTCAGCAAGAACCGGTTTCACTATAACTGGCATTGGATGTGGGACTACGGCAACGGTGATTTGGGGAACCAGGGCATCCATGAGCTGGACATCGCACGCTGGGGACTGGGCGTGACGTATCCCACCAAGATAACCGCGATGGGCGGCCATTTCATGTTCGACGACGATCAGGAAACGCCCAACACCCTCACGGCTGTCTACGAGTTCAACGATGGCGGCAAGAAAAAGATGATGGAATTCGAAGTCCGCCATTGGATCAGCAATCACGAGGGCAGTATCGGCGAGGCGCGATCGAAGGGCGGGAAGTTCGATCCAAACACCATCGGCAATCTGTTCTACGGCTCCAAAGGCTACATGGCGATCGATGGCTATGGCACCTATCGGACTTGGCTCGGCAAGGAACAGGAGCCGGGGCCAACACGTACTTCCGACGAGCATCACTTCGATAATTTCATCAACGCGGTGCGCAGCCGGAAGCGAGCGGATTTAAATGCTGAAATCGAAGTGGGCGCCATTTCAACCACTCTGATCCACTTGGCTAACATTTCCTATCGGTTGGGGCGGACTTTGAATTTCGACGCGGATTCCTACACCTGTACGGGCGACGCGGAAGCGAACGCCATGTTCACGCGCGATTACCGGAAGCCTTTTGTGGTGCCGAAATTTGCTTAAGAGTTGGCAGGCGGAAGCGCCTGCCCAACTTGCTTGAGTAGCTGGGCGACCGCTTCGGCGGCTCGCGCACAATCTTCGCGAGTGACATCGTAATGGGTTACGGCGCGGACTTCGCGCGGCGTAGAAGCGTCGTTCATCAAAACACCGTGAGTCTTGAGCCGGGCGTTGAATTCGACCGCATTCAGGCCAGTGGCGCTGACATCGAAAACTACGATATTGGTTTGGACGCGCTCCAAGTGAAGTTTCAAGCCGTTTAGTTTGGCCAGTTCGCCGGCCAGGAAACGCGCGTTGGCGTGATCTTGGCCTAGCCGATGAGGCATTTCTTCCAGGGCGATCAATCCCGCCGCAGCCAGCACCCCCACTTGGCGCATGGCGCCGCCCAACCGTTTCCGATAAAGCCGGCCCCGCCGGATGGCTTCCTCAGAGCCGACCAGCATGGAACCCACCGGAGCGCCCAACCCCTTCGAGAGACAGAACATTACCGTATCGGCGGGCGCTGCGAGTTCGCGCACCGGCCGGTTAAGATAGCAAGCAGCGTTGAAAATCCGCGCGCCATCCATGTGAACGGGGATGCCTGCAGCGTGCGCATTCGCGCAAATCTCCTGCAGCACGTCCATGGGATAAACGGTGCCGCCCGCCATGTTGTGCGTGTTCTCGATTTCGATGAGACCGGTGGGCGCGCAGTTCGGGCTCGCCAATCGGATTGAGTCTTGGAGTTTGCTCCAGGTCAGGATGCCGTCTTCGGCATACACCGGCCGGATTAAACAACCGGCGAACCAGGCCGCCATGGCGAGTTCCCAATCCAGAATGTGCGCGCGCGATTCGCACACCACTTCCTGGCCGTGCTCGGTGTGGATCTTGATGGCGATGACGTTGCCCATGGTGCCGGTGGGCACGAAGAGGCCAGCTTGCTTGCCGAGAATTTCGGCGCCGCGCCGTTCCAGGCGATTGACGGTGGGATCTTCGCCGTACACATCGTCACCCACTTCGGCTTCCGCCATGGCGCGGCGCATGGCGGGGGTGGGCCGAGTGACGGTGTCGCTGCGGAGGTCGATCATGCTTAGATCGATCATGCGGAGGTCGATCCGGTGGTGATGAATTCGGCGAAGACTTCGTTGGAGAGAAGGACGCCGCGATTGGTCAGGCGAAGCGTTTTGCCTTCTTTTTCCAGAAGCCCTTCCGTCAGGAATCGCTGGATGGGCGCTTGGTAACGGGTCCATTCCGCCGGTTCCGGCTGGATGCCATCGGTGAGGCGGAGACCTACGAAGAAGCGCTCTTCGGCCGAATTCGCCGGCTCCGACCTAAGCCTGGGGGATTTCGCGGCGACGTATTCACCGGCGGATTCCACGTTTTGAAAACGCCGAGTGCCGTCGAAGGAATGCGCGTCGGCGCCGAAGCCGATGTAAGGCTCCAGCCGCCAGTATTTCAAATTGTGCAGCGATTCAAAGCCCGGCCGGGCAAAGTTCGAAATCTCGTAGCGAGGAATCCCCAGACGTCCCAAATCGGCGGCGGCTGTTTCGTAAAGCTCAGCGGTCAGATCGTCGCTCGGAACATCCGGCGCGCCGTAGCGTTTGCCGTTGAGCAGAACTTCGCTGCCAAGGCGGCTATCTTCATCCACTTCGAGCATGTAGACGGAAACGTGCGGAGGGTTGAGTCTCTCGATCCAGGCCAGGGATTCGCGCCAGCTTGCAACGGTTTGGCCGGGCAGGCCGGCGATGAGATCGATGTTGATGTTCGTGAGACCGGCGCCGCGCAGCATTGCGATCTCATCGGCGACGATTTCCGCCGTATGTTTGCGGCCGGTCCGCGCCAGTTCGCGCGGGATGAAGGACTGGACTCCCAGGCTCACCCGATTCAGTCCCGCTTGGACCCAAGCAGCCGCTTGTTCCGAGGTGAGGCCGCCGGGAGCAACTTCCATGGTCGCCTCAAGCCAAGGACGGCCGGGTATCGCATCCAAGATCCGATGGAGGGCGGCGGCCTGCAGGCGGCTGGGTGTTCCTCCGCCGAGATAAACGGTTTCGGGTTGCCAGGGCCAATCGAAAGCGACGATTTCAGCGCAAAGCGCCGCCAGGTAAGCCTGCTCCAACTGGGCCGGAAACACGCCCGAGGCAAAGTTACAGTAGGTACACTTCTGAGCGCAAAACGGATAGGAGAGGTAAACGCCGGGCATCTACAGAGAGACTTCTTCTCCCAATTGCTTCACGATGGCTTCCTGAATCAGTTCGGTGAGCGACTGGCTGGTGCTCGCAAGTACAAACGCGGTTCTGGCGACGTCCCAATCCAATTTGTAACTCTTGGAATGCGCCGAAACCCAAATCTGGTATACGGGCGCGTTGGGGCTGATGACGAACTTTCCCGGTGGGTCTTCGAATTCGATGGCCAAAGCGCCCGCGTTGAAGTCCACTTCAAATTCGCCGTCATCGGAAGCGGCAGCCAGCTTTTTGTAGAGCGAGGTCAGCGATTCGTCTGCTAGCTTTTTGAACTCCTGGTCGTCCATAGAGAAGTGGCTCGAACCTCAATTCTACCGGAAAAGCCGGAAAGGCAGTCGCTGATGACTGGTTATGAAGGATTTAGCGACTTTGGCGGAGGCCAATGCATCTGCTAATCTTGGACCGGCACTGATGATGGAAGCAGCCTGTTTACGCCACACCGAGATCCCGCACACCACACGGCTGTTTGCCGATTTCCAGTACCATTTCGATCGGGTTTCGCGATTTTACGCATACGCTCCAGGGAATCCCGCTGCGTACGCCGCGGCGGCGAAGAAGCTGGAGTATCCGGCCGAACGCCGGGCGGAGCTGGTTGCGGTGTTGCGCGCGCGAAATGGCGACAGCCCGTCGCTGGATTTGCTGGCGCGTCCTGAGACGGTGGCGGTGGTAACGGGCCAGCAAGTAGGATTGTTTTCGGGTCCCGCGTACAGCATTTACAAAGCACTGACCGCGGTTCGACTGGCCGAACAATTGAATGGGCAGGGAATTCCAGCCGTGCCGATTTTTTGGCTGGCAACCGAGGATCACGATTTCGCCGAGGTGAACCACACTTATATCTTTGGTGCGGACCACAGGCCGGTGGCGCTAAGCGTGGATGGTCAGAGCGGGACGGAGCGGCCGGTAGGCGGCATTCCCGTTGTTGCGCCGCCGTTGGACCGGCTGAGAGAGACGCTGGCGGCGTTTCCATACGGCGAAGAAGTTGCCGGGATGGTGGCAGCATCTTATAAAGCGGGTGTCACATTCGGCGCGGCATTTCAGGCGCTGCTGGAACAGTTGTTGGCCAAGCGTGGGTTGTTGTTTATCGATCCTCTGGATTCAGGTGTGCGGCGGATGGCCGCGCCATTGTTGCGCGAGGCGTTGCGCGGCGGCGAGAACCTGCATGCCAAACTTCAGGAACGAAACCGTGAATTGGAGGCAGCCGGTTATCACGCACAGGTTCACGTGGAGGCGAAAACTTCTCTGGTGTTTCTGCTGGAAGGCGAGCGGCGCATTGGGCTGCGGCGCCAAAATGGCGGCTACGCGTCCAAAGATCGCAACTATTCGATCGCGGAATTGATGGATCTGGCGGAACATCTTTCGCCCAACGCGCTGCTGCGTCCGGTGGTTCAGGATTATATGCTGCCGACGGTGGCGTATGTGGGCGGGCCGGCCGAGCTGGCCTACATGGCGCAATCGCAGACGCTTTACGAGGATTTGCTACATCGTATGCCGGTGATGCTGGCGCGTGGCGGATTCACGCTGCTGGATGCAAGGTCGGCCAAGCTGATGGATAAGTACGGGCTCACCCTGCCGGGCTTTTTCCACGGCGAGGACAGGCTGCGCGAGCTGATCGCAGGCAAGCTGATTCCGCCGGCGGTGACTAGCGAGTTTGAAAAGGTTCAGGCGTCAACTGCCCGGTCGCTGGATGAACTCGCCGGCACGCTCCAATCCTTTGACGCAACGCTCGCTGCGGCAACCGTGAAGAGCCGCGCGAAGATCCTTTACCAGCTTGCGAAATTGCAAGGCAAGACGGCGCGCGAAACTTTGAACCGTGACCGGCGCGCCTCCGGCGACGCACGGTACATGTCGGATTTGATTTTTCCGGAGAAGCATCTGCAAGAGCGCTTCTATTCCATACTTCCGTTTGTCGCGCGCCACGGTATGGGATTAATCGACACGCTCTACGCCAACATCCGTTTAGATTGCCCGGATCATACGATACTTGTAGTGAACTGAGCCCTACGCGCCCGTTTCTGGTTTCTCGTTTCCGGTTTCTCGTGTTACGCTCGAAATTCAACTCATCATGAGAATCAACAGTGTGAAAAAGGCGCTTGCCGAGGGCAAGCTGCAGCTCGGTACCGGATTCGGCCAGCTTCGTTCGCAAGATGTCGCGCGGATTCTGGCGGACGCCGGATTTCAGTGGGCTTTTATAGACACCGAGCATGGCGGCTTCGATCTTGAGACGGTGCAGGATATCTGCCGCATTTCGGTATTGGTGGGCTTGTGCCCGGTGGTGCGCGTGGCGGAGTTGCAGTATTCGCTGGTTACGCGGGCTTTGGATGCGGGCGCGCAGGGAATCATTTTTCCGCGCGTGGAATCGCCGGAGCTGCTGGCCAAGGCTATCAGTTGGACGAAGTATCCGCCGCAGGGCATCCGGGGATTCGGATTGACGGCGCTACAGGTGGATCACGAGAAGGTGACCATCCCGCAAATCATCGAGCACATGAATGCCAACATCCTGGTAGTTTTGCAAATTGAAACCAAGCGCGCCGTCGAAGTTCGCGATGAGCTGTTGGCGGTGCCGGGAATCGACGCAGTGATGGTGGGACCGGCGGATCTTTCGGTGTCACTCGGCGTGGGCGGCGAGTTTCAGCACCCGCTGATGGTGGAAGCGATGGAAAAGATCCGCGACAGTTGCATCGCGCATGGCGTGGCTCCCGGGACGCAGACGCGATCCGTGCCGCAAGCCAAGTTCTGGCGCGAGCGAGGCATGCGATTCCTGGGCTGCAGCAATGAGACCGGGATGATGTACGAGCGCGCCTGCGAACTGGTGCGCGAGCTGAGCTGAGGCTGCTATCCTCGAAATCGCCACACCCTGAAATGCACTCGCTGGAGTGGCGGAACTGGCAGACCGGGACTCAAAAACAAAAACAATAGGGTACTCTCCGGGGACGAGAGCGGAGTGGCCGGAAGCATTCGAGCTGGTGCCATAACACGCCACGGTCGTTGGCGCGTAAGCGAATGCGGAGTCATCGGTGAAACCTCCCTCAGCGATGACAACATCAAAAGCCGCCACGATCACAACGACCCGTGGGTGCCGGTCGCTCGCAGAACAAACTGCAATTTGACTGAAAGCAAATTCGTAAAGAAAATGCTTCTCAAACTGCCGCTCGCGGCTTAGTTCAATGTTGGATAACGCGCCCGGCGGGCACCGGTCACGGCCGAGGCGGCAGCTACTTCCGCGTCATCCGCAAATCGATCATCATCCGCTCCTTCCCTTTGTCATCGATCATGAAATGGCGATGGAGGAGAAGGCGGCCATCTTCCTCAAGGTGTGCACGCGCGACGGTCTTGCGCCCAGGATGCTCGGAATCGAGGGGCGTGGCCCACAGGACGATGTTCTGGCCGTCGAACGTGCCGTCGCTCTGGCGAATCGACATCGTCGTCTGCCGCGAGTCGTACCACACGGTCGTGAAGCGATTCGTTTTGGGATCGAAGCCGGAGATTCCGGTGCCGGTGCTCTTCGTTCCGTCAGCGTTGAAGAAGGTAAAATCCGACTGCAGAAACTTGCCGTCCTGGATCATAAACTGCTTACAGGCGCCTTTCGTCACGATCGGCTTCCCGTTCATCGGGAAGAACGTCTTGACGACGTCCCAGTCGCTCACAAATTGCGAGAGCAGCCTCTGACCGGCGCCCGGCACGTTCGACGGCTCATATTGATTGTGGGTTTGCTGCGCGATTGCGCCAATGGCAAGCAGCAGCGTCGCGCTAATCCATTGCCTCATGGCACACGATGATATACGAAAATCGCAAGCGTTGCACGTCTTTTGGGTTAGCGTGCCGATCATCGTAACAGGAGGTCGAGAATCCTAGCGAGCTTCCCCTTAAGTTCAAATGTCGGAAGGCGAAATTGCGAGCACGAGCAAACGCGAGGCTGGCTGGGGATTAGAATAGAACGAAATGGAGAGCAACGAGCTGGGGCATTTCTCCCTGCTCGAAAAGATCGGCGAAGGGGGCATGGGCCGGGTCGGGTCTACAAGGCCCGGGACAAACGCCTGGAACGTTTCGTCGCCATCAAACTGCTGACCGAAACACGTTTGGCTAATGGCGACCGCCGCGCCCGCTTTGTCCAGGAGGCCAAGGCTGCGTCGGCGCTGAACCATCCCAACATCAACCATCCACGAAATCGGCGAGCAGGACGGACAAACCTTCATCGCCATGGAGCTGGTGGACGGCAAGCCGCTGAATGAGCTGATCCCGCGCAAAGGCATGCGGCTCACCGAGGCGTTGAGGATCGCGGCGCAGGTGGCGGGGGCGCTTACCACCGCGCACGCCGCCGGAATCGTACACCGCGATCTGAAGCCGGCCAACATTATGGTGGATGGCCATGGACGGGTGAAGGTGCTGGATTTCGGGCTGGCGAAGTTGTCCGCGCCCGCCGCCGCGTTCGCCGCCGGCGAAGACCAGGCAACCGTTGCTCTAGATCAACCGGTCACCGAAGAAGGCATGATTATCGGAAGCGTCCCCTACATGTCGCCGGAGCAGGCTGAGGGTAAGCCGGTAGATGCGCGCAGCGACATCTTCTCGTTCGGCGCGGTGCTATACGAGATGATCACCGGGCAGCGTGCGTTTCGTGGCGAGTCGCGAGCTTCGACGCTGGCCGCCGTGGTGGAGAAGGATCCGCAACCGCCGTCTGAAGTCTCAGCCACCACGCCGCCCGAGTTGGACCGGCTAATCGCGCGGTGCCTGCGCAAGGATATCAACCGGCGCAGCCAGAACAT
>Ga0302326_10024903_pt1 | contig 12142 bp, 13 predicted proteins | sample Palsa_T0_3_FD_202264 | JGI IMG/M metagenome (GOLD analysis project Ga0302326, IMG submission 202264) | Peat permafrost microbial communities from Stordalen Mire near Abisko, Sweden - Palsa_T0_3 | ecosystem: Environmental > Terrestrial > Soil > Palsa > Peat permafrost | place: Sweden: Abisko...
ATGAACGCGGGCTCCCTCGCCGACCTGGTGAATATTGCTGCGAAACTCCGCCTCGAACGTTAGCCGCGGCGCACCAGACTCGCCAGCTCGCCAGCGCCTTAATGGGGCGGCGCGAATATCTCGAAAAGAGACCGGGCCACGCAGTCCAACGAATCGTCAGTACCGATATTCAATGGAGGAGCAACGTGCAGAAGAGCCAGGAGCGCATCCTCGTGACGCACGCCGGAAGTCTGCCGCGTGGTGAACCGCTGGGAGGCATGCTGATCGATCAGGAAGCTGGCGAGTCGATAGACGACGCCGCCTTGAAGAAAGCCATTGACGCTCGAGTCAGCTATGTCCTCAACAAGCAGGTGGAGGTTGGCATCGACGAGGTCAACGACGGCGAACAAGGAAGAGTGGGCTTCCAGACCTATGTAGCGCAACGAATGAGCGGCTTCGGGGGCGTGTCGAACCGCCCCAGCGGAAAGGATTGGACTACATTTCCGCAGTACGCGGAAAGATTCCTCCAGCGCTTGCCTTCCCGCATGGGCAAAGTCAGCAATGCTCCGCAGGCCATCGCCGACATAAAGTATCAGGGCACGGACCACATAGCCGGCGAGATCGAGCGCCTGGCGAAGATGGCCGCTCCCATCAGGCCACGCGTCGCGAAAATCTTTATGAATGCTGCGTCGCCTGGAATCATCGCAACGACAATGCTCAAACGCGTATTACAAGACCCATGAGGACTATTTGGCGGCCATCGCACGCGAGATGCATAAGGAATACGCAGCGGTAGTCAATGCTGGCTTTATCCTTCAACTCGACGCGCCAGACTTAGCGATGGAACGGACTTTGCTGTTCCAGGACAAGAGCGACGCCGAGTTCGTCAAAGTGTTGGAACAACACATCACCGCGATTAACCTGGCGCTTGAGGGCATTCCGGCGGACCGGGTACGGCTACATGTATGCTGGGGGAACTGGGAAGGGCCGCACGTGCACGACGTGCCGATGGAAGTTATCCTGCCCACCCTCTACAATGCGAAAGTTGGAGCGCTTGGGCTCGAATTTGGCAACTCTCGCAAGCAGCACGAGACGGCAGCGATCCGGAAGCACAAGCTGCCCGACAGCATGATGCTGATAGCCGGTGTCATTGATTCGAAGAGCAACATAGTCGAGCACCCGGATGTCGTGGCGCAAAGGATTGAGGCCGTGGTCGCCGCGGTTGGCGATCGGGAGCGGGTTATCTCAGGCGTCGATTGCGGCTTCGGCACCTTCGTCGGCTATGAATGGGTCACCGAGGACGTCGTGTGGGCGAAGCTAAAAACGCTGCGCGACGGCGCCGACATCGCGTCAACTCACCTCTGGGGCAAGAAGGCCGCCCTGAACTAAGGCAAACCGCAACATCGGTCTTGATCGATCCGAGCAGCTGCACGCTCGTTATCAATAGACGGATCACAATTGCCGCGCGGCAGCCGAAGCTCGCGTGCGCGAATACGCGCCGGCAGCGACAAGGATCAACAACCCCGGCAGCCAATACTGCCATGCGGTCCCGAGGCCGAGAAATCCGGAGGCCGTGGTAATTTCCTGAATCAAAACCGCGCCTGCCAGCGCTCCTAAGAACGAGCCGCGACCGCCAAAGACGCTGGCGCCGCCAAGCACGACTGCCGAAATGCTTTGCAGCGAATAGTTGACGCCAACGGCTGGGTCGCCGATGCCAACCTGGGCTGACAGCAACAATCCACCTACGGCTGTGAACAGCGAGCACAGGACGTAGGCGAGAATTACGGATCGGTTGACCCGGGCGCCAAGCCGGTGCTCGGCGATCTCGCTAGACCCGATCGCGCGTAGCTCCATTCCAAACCGAGTTCGGCGAAGCATCCATTCGGCACCAAGAGCGACGACGACAACTATCAGAAAGGCAATCGGGAATGGGCCAATCTTTGCCGCCAGTACGTCGACGACGTCGGAGCGAAAGTACCCCGCCGGCGTTGAGCGCAGCAGAAGAGCTACTCCCTGCAACGCGATTTAGGTGGTCAGTGTAGCAATAACCGCGGTAAGCCCAACGCCACGTACGAGAACGCCGTTCGCGAAGCCGACCGCCACAGCCGTCGCAGCCGCAACTCCAAGTCCGAAAAAAAGCTCGCCCACTCCTTGATCGTCGCCAACGAAGAAGGACAGGATCACAACGGTAAGTCCGGTAAGAGGACCCACAGACAGATCGATACCGCCGATGAGCAGGACGAAGAGCTGGCCCATGCTGACGAAGGCAAGTGCACTCACCAGAAAAAAAGCTCCACTGATGCTTCGCGTAGTCAGAAAGTACTCGCTGACCGACGCGGTGTAGAGGCCGAGTAGTACAATCAGAGCAGTTAAAATGAGTGAGGGCGCATAGTCGCCGGAGATGAATCGGCGCACCCCGTTGCGGCGGGGGTGATGGTCAGACTCGCTGCCCTTTCGTCGCATATCTGCATTGATGGCGGCACCGGTGATGTTTTCTTCGGTAATCTGGTCGCCGATCAGCGTTTCGGCGATTTGCCCGCGCGAGAACACTAGCACGCGATCGCAGAGGCCCTGCAGCTCGATGGCGTCGGACGAGAGGACGACGACCGCTCCGCCGCCCGCGGCTATTTTGCGGAGAATACGGTAGATTTCGATGCGGGCGCCGGCATCGACGCCGCGGGTAGGCTCGTCGGCCAGTAGCACCGCGGGCTCACGGGAAAGCGAGCGGGCAAACAGCACCTTTTGCTGATTGCCACCTGACAGCGATGCAATGCGAGATTCCGGCGACGGTGTCTTGATTGCCAGCGCTGCAATCTGACGCGCCACCAACGAGCTTTCCAGGCGCGGAGAAACGAACCCCAGACGCGACAGAGCGTCGAGTACAAGTGCTACAATATTCTCACGCACCGAGAGGGACATGAATAGGCCCCGGATTACCGGGAGGTCCTCCGAGATAGACGATGTTGCCCTTCTCGTGAATCGCCTTGACCATCCACGTTCCGTTCGTGCGTCCGGTCGCCATAACGTCCTGGTCAACGTAAGCGAAATAATCCTTTCCGGCGGTACCGCCTGGATCGGCGGCCCAAGCTATCACTTTGACGCCCGCCTGAGTCGCGTTGCGAAGCGACGGCAACTGCGACTTGCCAAAGTCGGGAATGATCACTAAGGCGTTGATGCCTTGCGCGACCATTCCGTTGACGTCGGCGATCGACTTCTGCAGATCGCCTTGCCCAATCCGAACAATCTGATTGACGTTCGGACATTTGGCGGCTTCGGAGCGGACTGCAGCCATCGACGACTTGGACCAACCATTGATGCCAAAACCGTCATGGATACCAAGCGTGATCGGCTTGGTCCCGCAGAATGACTTGTCGTTCGTCTTGCCAGCCGCTTCAATGATCCGATCGTTCGTCGCCTGGTCCGCTGCCGACGACGTACTCGGGCTGACCCCAATCGTACCGATCGCGATCGCAGCCGCTGCGATTGCAGTGCGAGGAGACTTTAGCGAAGCAGACATTCTAACCATAGCGCTTCTCCTTCTCCATTCCCGGTGCGGTGGATTCATTTTCTCTGCTTCTTTTTCTGCATTTTTGCCGATTTATTTGCCGAGCGTTCGGCGTTTTGGCTGACCACATGCTTTGAGTGACGCTCGGCATCGACAGATTTCTCAAGGTGTTTAAGGATTCACCTCTCGACGGCCCCGAGCTGAATTGTCGAATAGCTGCCGCCAGGGCACCAAACGCAGGCCCATGCTAACTGCGATGATGGCGGCTTCGATGATATCCTGCACAGATGCCGGCGCCCCCATGCCAAGTGTCACCTGCTGCAACTGGATGAGGAACAGAGCTCCGACGGCACTTGCCGCTACACTTCCTGCGCCGCCAAGCAGTGAGGTACCGCCGAGAACAACTGCGGCGATCGTCGGCAGTAAATAGGAATTCCCAACCAGCAAGCTGGGAATGCCTAGATAGCCGGCAAGAAGCACGCCAGCCAAGGCGTACAGGGCACCTGCTACAACATAAGTAGTAACGTGAAAACCGACGACGCGCATGCCAGCCACACGCGCCGCACGTTCATTGTCACCAATCGCGACAAAACGGCGACCGATTGCTGTCGCGCGAATAGCAATCTCGAATAAGACAACCACTATTATCGCGACGATCGCCAAGTTGGGGAATCCGCCGACTCGACCCACCGCGAAGTCGCCCAGTGAGGCGGGTACCGCTTTGGTCGAGGTACCCTTGGTCATGAAGAGGACGGCGCCATATAGCAGCGCGTTGACAGCCAGTGTCGCAACAAACGGCGTGATGCGGAAATACGTGTTCGCTACTCCGCAAACCAAGCCGGAGAGCGCACCCGAGGCGATGGCGATCACGACCCACTGCAGTAGATCCCCGTTTTCGCCGCCTGGGTATTTTGAGACAATAACGGCGGCTACCGACATCGCGCCAGGGACCGTTAGGTCGAGGCCACCCTGCTGGATGACCAACGTCTGGCCGACAGCCGCGATGGCCAGAATGGAAGCGAAGGAGAAGACGATCAAAATCGAGCTGTCGGAAACGCTGCCCCGCGCGAGCGTCGGGCTCAGAATGAACAACACGATCATCGCGGGCCAGATGGCTAGAAACTGAGGCTGACGAGTTTTCCAGGACTTGAGACGTGTCATCCCGCCCTCGTTCTGCGCAATAATAAACGACCAATGTATCGCGTTATTGAAGCAGGGTCAGGACCTTACAACCCGCGTCATTCGCCTGTAAAGTGGCGCATCCTTCTGTCGCGCGAGCGTCACAAAGGACGGAAATGGAGAACGATCTCAACCGCGTCGTCGACTTGCTTCCCGGATTGGTATGGACTGCGCTCCCTGACGGGCAAGTCGACTTCCTCAATCAACGCTGGTGCGAATACACCGGCCTTAGCGTTGCCGAAGCCTGTGGCGAGGGATGGCGGACTGCGATCCACGCCGATGACCTGCCTGAGTTGCTCAATCGCTGGCGGTCCATTCTGGCTTCTAATGCGTCAGGTGAAATGGAAGCGCGCTTGCGGCGCTCGGACGGTGAATATCGCTGGTTCCTCTTCCGGACACGTCCGTTAGCCGACGCATCCGGACGGGTCGCCAAATGGTGCGGACTAAACATCGATATCGAGGAGGTGAGACAGGCCGAGGAAGCCCTGGATGCGCGCGAGCGTCATTTTAAATTAATCTTCGATGGCCTTCCTGCCCTCATCATCCTCATGAATCCGGAGGGCGACCTCGTACGCGCCAACCGCCATGGCCTGGAATTTTTCGGCGCGACACTCGAGGAGCTGCAGCGTCGCGGGCAAGTCCACAGTTATCATCCGGATGATCGCCCACGCGTGCTCGCCGCCTGGAAGAAGTCGCTCGAAACAGGCCAGCCATATTTAAGCGAGGGCCGCCGTCGCCGCGCGGATGGGGTTTATCGTTGGTTCCATACGCGCGGTTTACCATTGCGAGATGCGGAGGGGCGCATCGTCCTTTGGTACTCCTTGGCTACTGACGTCGATGACCAGAAGCGGGCTGAAGCGCTTCTTGCCGGTGAAAAGCGAGTGCTCGAAATGGCCGCGGGCAGCCATTCAATGTCGGAAATACTCGAAGCGCTCTGCCAGCTTGTCGAAAATACGACCACCGGATGTTACTGCAGCGTCGCACTGGTCGATGCGAGCGGCACACGTCTGGAGCACGGAGCCGCACCGAGCCTTCCGGTCAGCTTCATCAACTCCATTGTTAGTCGCTCTGTAAACGTCGATTCGGACCCAAGCTCGATGGCGGTCCATCTTAACGAACAAGTCCTTGCCCCCGACCTCAGGTCGGAGACACGATGGACATCGCACGCGTGGCACCCAATGGCCTTGGCGCATGGGCTGCAGGCGTGCTGGGCAACACCGATCTCGTCTGCTGCCGGCAAGGTCTTGGGCGCGTTAGCGATCTACCATAACGAGCCCAGAACGCCCGCGTCACTCGATCAAAGCCTAATTGAGCAGATTACGAACATTGCGAGCATCGCAATCGAGCGGACGCAGCGGGACGCGATGCTGAGGCGAAGTGAGGCCCTTCTCACCCAAGCCCAACGTCTCAGTTCAACCTGCAGCTTTTCCTGGCGTGTGGCGACTGAAGAAATGACGTGGTCACAGGAGGCAATTCGTATTTTTGAACTTGATCAGTTTGCGCCCGTTACGAATGAGTTATTCCGTTCTCGAGTCCACCCGGAAGACTTCCCGGTTTTGGGAGAGATGATGGAACAGGCGCGCGCGGGCAACAGCATCGACTTTGAGTACGAGCACCGGCTGCTTATGCCCGATCACTCCGTCAAATACGTGAACATGGTTTGTGAAGGGATCCGAGATCAGGCTGGTCAGCTAGAGTATCTCGCAGCGGTTCAGGATGTGACGCTGCGCAGACGCTCGGAAGAAGCGCTAGCCAAGGCCCGATCGGAGCTCGCCCGCGTTGCCAGAGTCACGAGCATGGGGGCGTTGACGGCGTCAATCGCGCACGAGCTCAATCAACCGCTGTCAGGCATCATTACAAACGCCAGTACCTGTCTGCGCATGCTAGCCGCTGATCCTCCAAACGTCGAGGGCGCGACTGAAACCGCGCGGCGCACGATTCGCGACGGCAACCGTGCGTCTGATGTGATCACGCGATTGCGCGCGCTCTTTAGCAAGAAGGACGCCACCACCGAACCGGTGGACCTGAATGAGGCTACACGCGAGGTGATTACGCTGTTGCGGAGTGAACTTCAGAGAAGCAGGGTTATTCTGCAGGCGGAACTTAGCGACGACCTCCCGTCGGTCATTGGCGATCGTGTCCAGCTTCAGCAGGTCATCCTCAACCTACTCCGGAACGCTTCAGACGCGATGAACGGCGTCGACGATCGTCCAAGGCAGTTGGTAATAAGAACCGCTCGAGACGAAGACGACCGTGTGCGCCTGGCTGTGCGAGATACGGGGATCGGTTTCGACCCTCAAGCTGTGGACCGACTCTTTGATGCATTCTACACAACTAAGAATGACGGCATGGGAATCGGATTATCGGTCAGCCGCTCCATCATAGAAAGTCATCATGGCCGTCTATGGGCGGAGCCTAATGATGGTCCGGGAGCCACGTTTTCATTTTCCATTCCTCGGCGAAGTGAGAGTGTGAGGGGCGCCCACAATCTGGGTGCCATGCGGACGCCTGCTACAGCGGATGCGCAGCATGTTATGAGGAATCAGTGATGGTCATACGCGTACCCGCGTCAATCGTCCATATCGACGAGCTTGTGCGCGACCCCGCTATCCGACTTGTTGAGTTAGTTCAGCTTTGCCTGCAGGCGCTTTCCTAGGCGCAGAAGTTGCTCGCATCCGATTTGACTCAATCAGGTCGAGCGGCGGTTTGCTAAACTCGCGAAAAAGCGACTCCAATCTTCCACTGAATTTTGTTCGCGCCCTACGTCACCCAGGTGACGGCGATCGGTCCGCTGTGCATCGTCTGCGCGAGCACGCCGGAATCGGTGGAAAGGTTGCCGCTGCACGCACGTCAGGTGACTCGCCAAACCGCTTTCGCCTTGCGGATCATCCAGGCCTCCGTTGCGTAAATCGGTTTTCCTATGTGAAACTTACTTCGCTGATGTCGATTGAGACCATCAGCATTTCAAGTATGGGCCGGCGATCAGGGCCGCGCGTGTAAGCGCGGCGCTTTGTCGGAAGACGAATGCCGTTCGCAACCGCGTACTGCGATGTGAGTTGCGACGCGGCAAAGCCGCCGGCGATGTTCACGTTGTAATCGTGGCGGCGGAGCATCAGATCTTCGCCGAAGAAAAAATCTTGAACGAGACTGTGCGTGTCGATCGAGCCCGGAAAATAAGCGCGCAGAACGCGCCACGTCTCGGGTCCCTCGTGCCACGGCTCGGTCTCCTCAACGCGGACGCCTTTCATCGCCAGGACGAAAGGTGTGGTGAGATAAGTCCACAGGGCTTCGCCGTTGAAGTAGGCGCGATGCAGGGGGTCCCAGGGCGTACTCATCTGATGGCCGGCGAACGAGTCCTTCGGCGCCGGGCGTTCGGCAACGACAGTGCCGTCGAGCTTCTCGACGGCGATCCGCTCCGGCGTGAACATGCTACGTTGATCGGGGGCGCCGTAAGGCAAGATTGAGGAGCGTTCCTCGTGCAACCAAAAGGTCATGCGCCGTGGGTCTGCATCCTGCAGCACACCCTTGAGAGGAAAGAAGCCGCCGCCACTCACAATCGTAGCTTCGATCATCTCGTACCCGTTCCAGCGCTTCATCCCGCCATGCGCGTCGATAACGTGAGCAAGCAACTCATCCATGAGCTCCTCCTGTCAGCCAGGAACGCCGCGGACTTAGCGTCCTCTCCTGTTCAGCCAATGACGATCTGCAACTCATTCCGGCGTCGACTGCCAGAACTTGAGGACAGCCTCGGTCAATTCGTCTGGGCATTCCTCAGGGAGAAAGTGACCGCAGCCTGTGGTCGAGCCCGTGATAGAGCCCCCCTGCACGTGGTCTGCGATGGTAGCAACGGTCGCGCGAAGCGCGTCGCCTACCCCTTCGGATCCTCCGAGCGCCAAAACGGGCATTGTCAATCGCTTGGCGGCGCGCGCATTCGCCTGCGCCAGGCCCGCCGCATCGAAGTTCGCCCGGTACCAAGCGAAACCGGCGCGCATGGCTCCGGGCGCGGAATACTGACGCGTATATTCTTCGAGAGCGGCAGAATCGATGGCGTAGGACCGAAAGCTCTTCGTCGCGAAGATCCAGGCAAGGTAGTCTCGCTCGCGTCCTTGGACCAGAATTTCCGGTAAATCGACCAGTCGATTGAACGCAAATTGCCAGCTCTTCAGATTCACCGCCTCATTCGGAATTCCGGCCGATGCGAATGACGTAACTCCGGGAATGTTCGACTCGGTCAGCACCAGCCGTTTCACGTCCGCTGGATAATTCGCGGCGTGTGCGCGATCCACGTCCCGACGTCATGGGCGATGATGTCGATTCCTCCAGTCGTCACGAGCTTGGTCGCTGCAAGGAAACGATGCAGGTCGCTTGCGGCAGTGTCGAGATCGTAGCCTCCAGTCGGCTTGTCGCTCTCACCGAGCCCTCGAGGGTCGATTACAACGACGCGGCGGCCTGCGCCGACCAGCAAAGGCAGAACCTTCCGCCAGGCGATCCAGCTCTCGGGCCACCCCGGAATCAGCAACACCGGGGCGCCGGTCCCGGCTGTCACGTAGTGGAAGCGCGTGCCGTCGATCTTCACGATATGGTGTTCGATTTGGTCGGCGCTCCTCGTGCTCTGGGCGAGGGCGCTCGTGGCCAGCACGGTGCCAGTCGCGACTGCGGTAAGGGTCTTGACAAGAGTCCTGATCAGCATGGTCATTGCATCCTCCTCTTTGGATCACCGCACGATCCGATATCGCCGGGACCTCCGTTTTCGCCTCCGCACGATTGTCCGGGCGGCGCAGGTGCGCGCTCTCCGCGTTCGGCCGTCACGGTGCCGGTGCGTAATGGGTGAAGACAAAGTCGCGCGCTTTGGCGGGCTCGTGGCAGGAGAAGCAGGTTTTGTGCAATGCCTCGTCGCCTGGTTTTCCGTCCTTGAAGTCGGCAAAGCCCCAGCCGCCCGTCGCGGCGTACTTTTCTGAGTCCTTGACCATAAACTGAACATTGACGGCGGAGCCGACGACGAAAGATTGAGCGCCGGGGAATCCACTGACCAACACTTTGTCGTTGTGTTCCGACGGGACACGACTCCAATGCAGCGCGGCGATGATCGCGCCGTCAGGGAACGGGACCTTCCCTTCCTTAAAGGCTTTGATCGCTATCTCGTTGCCGAGTTGGGCGCGCAACTGGTCAACCTGGTCCGTCATTAGCTGGTCCACGGCGATCATTTTCCAATCGCGGTAACCGGCGGGAATTTTGATGCCGTAGACCGGCGATGCTTCGTCTTCGGCATGCCCAGGCGCGAACGGCAGAGCCGCAAGCATGGTGAGCGCGATGGCGAGTACCAGAATTGTGAGCCATTTCATGGCCTGCCCCTTTCACATGCGTGAGCTTTTTCCGGGATTTGCCGCCCCAAGCGAGGCGAGATGATCAGCTTGTTTTCATCAAATCCATGACAGCGCTTTTCGGCGTCCCGCGCTCGGGGATGACGAATTCGACGGTAGCTTGATCCAGGAGCTGGTGGTTTGCGTTTGCGAGAATCATCTGAATCTTGTGCGGTTCGGCGGCAAGACCGACGATGATCAACTGCTCGCCGCTCGCGTCAGCCCAGTGCCACGGCGCGTCGTCGACAGGGACATGGATGTGCCCGATGCGAGGCGACACCTCGACAGCTTTCGGGCCGAACACCGGTACGATCCGCAGATTCTCGGCGCGATACTGGATGTAGACGTGTCCTTGTGCCAACGGTTCGGCCAGTGGCGGATCGGCGATGATTTTGGCCGGGGGCTGCGGCACAATAAGCGGCACAATGGCGGCGGGCCCGAGCACATCTCTTGCGGTTTGAGTCTCGGCAATGCGCTCATCGCAGAAACTTTCAGCGATGCCGCAGAACGACTCGCGCGCCTCCCCAAACGACGTTGATGGCAACGTCGACGTTGCGCCTGCGAGGCCGATCCCGCTCGTGCCACCAGCGATGACGACAATTTTGTGCATGAAGCTGGTCATCGCATGTCTCCTTTATTGACCCGCGGCGTCCGCACGCTAACGTGTGTTCTTAATCGCCTCCCGCTAGGAGAGGAACTTCACCAGTTCCGCGTTAATCTCGTCGGCGTGCGTCCACGGAAGGCCGTGAGAGCCCCCTTTGATCTCGATGAACTTCACGCCTTTGATCATCTTCGCCTGCCGTCTGGACGTTGCGTCGGCGGGCAGGATGCGGTCGTCGTCGCCGTGAATGATCATGGTCGGTATGTCATTGCGAGGGATGTCATTGCGGAAGTCCTCGATCCAGGTATCGACGCAAGCAAACGTGCCGACAGGCGACGCGCCGATGGCCACCGTCCAGTTGGCTTGAATGACGCGCTCGCTGACCAGCTTCCCGTCGGCACCGCCGACGCTGTAGAAATTCTTCAAGAACTCCATCATCGCGGCGGGACGATCTGCCTTGATCCCGGCGCGGAGCTCGCTGAACACGCTCGCGTCAACGCCCTCGGGATTGTCGGGCGCCTTTACCAGATATGGTCCGAGAGTGCCGATCAGCACGGCTTTCCGGAGCCTCTTGGTACCGTACTTGCCGATGTATCGGGTAATTTCGCCGGTGCCCATCGAGTGCCCGACCAGAGAGACGTCGGTGAGAGCCAACGTTGACAGCAACTCGTCGAGGTCGGCGGCGAAGGTGTCGTAGTTGTATCCAATCGTAGGCTTACTCGACCGTCCGAAGCCGCGGCGGTCGTAAGTGATCACCCGACGGCCGGCGGCCAATAATGCGGGGATCTGCTTTTCCCAGGCGTCGCCGTTCAATGGCCAACCGTGGATCAGTACGACCGGAGAGCCCGATCCGTGGTCTTCGTAATAAAGCTCGATTGAGGTGGAGTTTTCTTGCCCGACTTTGACGAAGCTACCTAGGCTTGCCGTACTCGAAGCTGTTGAGCTGCCAGGAAGGCCACGCCGGTTGGGCGCTGCTGACGCATTGGACATGAGCTTTCTCCTTGGTGGAATTGCGACTGGCCAATGCCGATCACACTTCGGCCGCGTCGATGATGGCTTCGGCAAAGGCGTGTGGAGCTTCCTGCGGCAGATTGTGCCCGATGCCACCCTTGATGGTCCGGTGCGCATATTTGCCGGAGAATTTTTTGGCATAAGAACTGGGATCAGGGTGTGGCGCACCGTTGGCATCACCTTCAAGGGTAATGGTGGGCACGGTGATCACGGGAGCTTCGGCAAGCCGTTTTTCCAGATCGTCATATTTCCGCTCGCCGTCGGCCAAGCCGAGCCGCCAGCGGTAGTCGTGGATGACGATCGCGACATGATCCGGATTGTCGAAGGCCGCTGCGCTGCGATCGAACGTCGCGTCGCCGAACTCCCATTTCGGCGATGCGATCTGCCAGATGAGCTTGGCAAAATCATGCCGGTATTTGTCGTAGCCGAGCACGCCGCGTTCGGTGGCAAAGTAAAATTGATACCACCATTGCAGCTCGGCCTTTGGCGGCAACGGCGCCTTGCCAG
>Ga0302326_10024904_pt1 | contig 12142 bp, 10 predicted proteins | sample Palsa_T0_3_FD_202264 | JGI IMG/M metagenome (GOLD analysis project Ga0302326, IMG submission 202264) | Peat permafrost microbial communities from Stordalen Mire near Abisko, Sweden - Palsa_T0_3 | ecosystem: Environmental > Terrestrial > Soil > Palsa > Peat permafrost | place: Sweden: Abisko...
GGCCTGCGGCCGGCCGTGGTTCCGCCTCCGCGCCCGGCACCGGCTGCCAGCGGGCAGCCCAGTAGGCCAGGCCGTGGGCGAGCTCGGTGAGGTGCTCGGGGGACTCGCCGTCGGTCAGCAGCGCCTCCACCGCATGGCCGGTGCGGATGACGCCGTGCGTGGCGGCGGCGACGAGCCCGGGCAGCAGCCGTGGCCACCAGGTGTCCAGCATCTCCCGCCACGGCTGGCGGTCGACCTCCTGGCGGAAGTGCGTGGTCCAGTCGGCCACCCGTTGCGGGTCACCCAGCGCCTCTCGCCACTGCGGGCCGATCGGGCCGGTGCCGCGCGGGAACTCCTCCAGCCGCCGCACGTAAAAGTCGAGCCACCGGTGCACGCCGTCGGACCGGCCGCGGCGGGACATCGCCTCGGCAACCATCGGGCCGTGGTTGGAGAGAAAGCCGTCGAACTCCGGCCCGGTGGCATGGAGCCGCTGGTAGGCCTCGTCCAGTGTCCCGGCGGTGTCGGAGGTCATGTGCCGCCTCCGGGAGACATGCCGCCCCCGGGGCCGCGGGCGATGGTCGGGCCGATGATCTGCGTCATGACCGCAGTTCAGCAGAATCGGGTCGGCTAGTCCAATGCCAATGCGGCGACAATGCCAGCAGCCACCCGTCCGGCCAGGTAAGCGGCGGCTGTTTTCTTAGCTCCCGCCCGTCACTCCGAGCGCGCCGTTGACGATGAGGGCCACCGCCGCGACGGCGAGGCCGGCCGTCAGCAGCGTCGTGCCGTTCGCGCGGAGCCAGCCGTGGTCCCGACCCGCCTTAGACTTCCGCGTCTTCCTCGAAGGCCTCGCGCAGCTTGCTCTCCTGCTCGGCGGAGAGGTTGGTGCTCATCAGTTCGGCCTCGGTGCCCTTGAACTCGTCCCTGACCCGGTCGATCACGGCGTCCGAGCTGAGCAGGAACAGCGCCGAGGTGCCCGGCGTGACCTTGTCCCGGACGGTCGCGATGAAGGTGTCGCTGATCCCGACGTCGGCCAGCGAGCCGAACAGCGCGCCCGAGGCGGCGCCGATGGCCAGGCCGAGGATGGGGACGAAGAAGATCAGGCCGAACAGCAGGCCCCAGAAGCCGCCGCCGAGTGCGCCCCCGATCGTGGCGTCATGCAGCTGGTGGGTCTTGGGCTTCCGCTGCCCGGCTTCCCAGGTGACGACGGCCGCGTCCTGGACCCGGATCAGTTGCTGCGCCTGCAGCGTCTGCAGCTTGTTCAGCGCCTCGTCGGCACCGTAGGGCGTCTCGAACTTCCAGGCGGTAAGGGATGACATGGTTTCTCCGCTTCGTGGTGGCCGGCGGTCCCAGCCGCCGGGGCGAACTGCTGGTCACCGCGACCAGTGCCCGTTTCCGCGCGGCCATCGCTCACCCGTGACGGGTGATGACTCTCAGTCATCTCGACCCGCGGTCGCGGCTTACAGCAACCGGAGTCGGCGGCCGCGGGCGATGGCCTCCCGCCGTGACGTCACGCCCAGCTTGTGATAGGCCGATCGCAGGTGGGTCTTGACCGTGTTGACCGAGAGGAACAGCTGCTCCGCGATCTCCTGATTGGTCAGGTAAGACGGAAGCAGGCGCAGCACCGCCACTTCGCTTGAGGTCAGCGGCGAGTACTCCGGCGCCCCTGGGTCCCGGCTCGCCACCGGCAGCTGGCAGACGAAGCGCTCGACAACCCGCGCCGCGAACGAGGCGACCGGGCTGGTCGGCGGGATGAGGACGGCGATGGCCGAGTGGATGCCCGAGCCGGCGTCAAGGAACGGCCGGTACGCGTCGTGCGGCTCGGCCAGCAGCAGCGCCCGCTCGAGGAACTCGGCGGTGGCGTCGGCGGCGCCGAGGCGCCGGCTGGCCGCCGCCGCCGTGAGCAGCGCGACGATCCGGTCCCTGAGCGTCGCCGCCGCCGCGCCGGGGCCGTCCAGGCACGCGCCGGCCTGGTCGAGGGCGCCCCCCGGGTCGCCGCCCGCGAGCAGGAACCGGGCCCGGGCCAGGGCCCGGACCGAGTTCCGGTGCGGTCGGTCCGGCCGGGCGAGGGCGGCCGCGCGCGCGATATCACCGGTGCGCAGCGCGATATCGGCGTCGAGCGCGCTCAGGGCGGCCAGGTCCGGGTCGGCGCCGCGTCTCAGCGCGATCAGGCTGCGGGCGGCGGCGGCATCGCCGACGGCGAGCGCGACCCTGGCCCTGATCATCGTCCGCAACGCCTCGGCCTCCGGCTCGCCCGGCAGCCTGGCCGCGGTCGCGGTCGCGGTCGCGGCGTCATCGAGCAGTTGCCTGGCCGAGTCCAGGTCATCACGCTCAAGCGCGAGCCACCCGGCCGCGAGCGTCGCGAAGCACGTCGCGGCCGGATCGGCCGGGACGCTGGCGCGCACCTGCACGACGAGGTCCGCCGCCGCGCTGAGGTCGCCGTAGCACGCCTCGGCCAGCGCCCGCCAGCCGCGCGCGCGGGTGCGCAGGCCGGTGAGGTTGGCGGCGGTCAGCTGGTGCTCCGCGCGCCCGAGGGCCGACCGGGCCTCGGTCAGCTCCCAGCGCCCGAGCCAGGCGGTGCCGAGCACGAGCCACAGCAGCCCGAGCGCCTGGTGGGCCTGCACCGTCCTGGCCGCTGCCTGCGCCTTCTCGGCCTGCTCCTGGCAGGCCTCGATCGTGCCCCGATCAGCGTCGGGCGAGGACGCCGCGCGCATCACGCGCAGCGCGGCCAGCCACAGTTCGATCACGGGCGCCTGCTCGCCGTCGTCAATGGCGCGCTGCGCGCAGTCCAGGTACACGCCCGCGCACTCCTGATCGCCGTCACACAGCCGCGCGGCCGCGAGCGCGGCGGCGATGACCGGGTCGCCCGTCCGCAGCGGGGCGGGGAACCCGCTCAGCACCTCCTCAAGCTCCGCCGCCCGGTCCGGCAGCAGCCCGGCGATGCCCGCCTCCGCCAGCGCCTGCGACGCGAACTCCCAGTCGTCGGCCTCGGCCGAGCACTCCACCGCCTCGACCGCCTGGCCGTTGGCTGCGTGCCACCGTGCCGCCCGGCCGAACAGCACCGGTACCTCCGCGGGCTGCCACTGCCGAAGCTCGGCCAGCAGGGTGGCGCGCAGGCAGGGATGGTAGCGGTAGTAGCCGTCGCTGCCCAGCTCCACGAAGTTGTTCTGCCGGTGCAGTCGGTCGAGCACGAACGCCCCGCCGGGCTCCCCGGTCAGCCGGTCGGCCAGTTCCCCCGTCAGCCGCTTGGCCACGCTGGTCCGCCGCATGAACAACTGCACCTGGGCCGACTGCCGGTCGAGAACCTCGTCATGCAGGTAATCGGCGACGGCAGGGGCGCTGCCGATTCCGCTGCCGATTCCGTTGCCGATTCCGCTGCCGATTCCGCCGTAACCGGCGCCGTGCCCCGAGCGGGCGGCCATCGCCGCCATCCGCAGGCCCGCCACCCAGCCTTCGGTGTGCCGCAGGAGCGTGTTGCGCTCCGCCTCGTCGGCGGCGAGGCCGAGCGCGGCCACGAAGGCGTCCGCCTCGTCCGGGGTACAGGCCAGGTCGGCCTCGGTGATCTCGGCCAGGTCCCCCGCCAGCCGCATCTTCGCGAGCTGAAGACCCGGCAGGTACCGTCCGGACAAGATGAGGCGCAGCATCGGCGGTGCGTGCCTGACCAGGTAGCTCAGCTCGGGCAGCACGCTGCTGTCGGCCAGTTCCTGCATGTTGTCGAGGACGAGCACGGTCGGGCGTCCGACTCCGCGCACCGCGTTCATCAAGCCGGCGGGCAGATCGTCGTCTCCGTGACGGCTGCGGGGGACGAGCGGCGGCTCGGCCGGGCTGCTGTCGGCCGCGAGCGCTGCGGTCACGTTCGCCCAGAACCGCGCGGGATTCCGGTCGCCCTCGTCCAGGGTCAGCCAGGCGACCCGCTGCGGCCTGGCCGCCGCCAGCGCCCAGGTCGCGCAGGCCATGGTCTTCCCGGCGCCGGCGCGGGCCCTGACCGCCGTCACCGGATGAGCGGACGCGTTTTCGATCAGGCTGGCGAGCCGATCACGACGGAAGACGGCAGCACTCAGCCGCGGTATCCGTAGTTTCCTCGCTTGCGCCGCATCAGCAGCTGTGGCCACATGCGCCATTCAATCCCCCGATTTCACTTGCGATGCAGGACCGTACCCGCGCCTGCTTGGCGGCAATCGCGTCTACCTGGGGGAATGAACATCCGCTATGTCCGGTTGGCCCGGCTCTAGCGGAAGAGCGCGGCCGGATGGGCGGCTTCGCCTGGTTTGGGGCGCTTGCAATCACCCGCGAAGGGTGACGCCTCGGTCATACCCAACGAGTAACTTCTTAACTACAAATGGTGAATGGAGGGCGGGCGCGAACCGCCCGCGCGCACGAGTAAGCGAATCGACGTCGATCGATTACCTTCCGTTGCGTCAGGGCACTACTTGAGGTGCCAGGGGCGAGGGTGGCGTGCAGGAAGGAAGTGACAGGAATGCCTACTGCGCAGAAAACAGAGGGACACCGGGCTGCGAGGAAGCCAGGGATCAAGGTCAGCCCGAAGCTGATCACCGCCGCCGTGATCGTGGTGGCGGCGGTCTGGTTCATCCTCGTCAACAAGAACCGGGTCGACATCTACCTGTGGGTGCCGAAGATCACCGCGCCGATGTGGCTGGTGCTCCTGCTCACCTTCGCCGGCGGCCTGCTCACCGGCCTGCTGCTCCGCCGCAACGGCAAACAGGACCACGTCCGACAGCACTGAGACCCTCGCCCGCCACCCGGGCAGAGCTCACAATCATCAAAACCATTTGAGTTAACGGACCGTGGTTTCACCCCTCCGGCCCATGGCACTCACCCGCAGGCAGCGTCTACCGCACGCCGCGGAGCGCTCCGGGTGAGTTCGGCGATCCCGCGGCAGCCCTCGACCGGCTCCTCTACCGCACGGCCCTGAGCGCCTCCGGGGTGAGGTCGCCCAGCGTGGGATAGCCGTCGACCGCCATGATCAGGTCGGCCTCGGCCAGGATCGAACGCAGCACGTGCACCACCCCGGCGGTGCCGCCGATGGCGAGGCCGTAGGCGTAGGGGCGGCCGATGCCGACGGCGGCGGCGCCGAGCGCGAGCGCCTTGATGACGTCGGCGCCGGAGCGGACGCCGGAGTCGAACAGCACCGGGGTGCTGCCGGCCGCCGCCACGATCCCTGGCAGCAGGTCAAGCGCGGGCAGCCCGCCGTTGGCCTGGCGCCCGCCGTGGTTGGAGCAGTAGACGCCGTCCACGCCGCCGTCGATGACGCGCCGGGCGTCGTCGGGGTGGCAGATTCCCTTGACGATCAGCGGCAGCGTGGTGATGGACCGCAGCCACGGCAGGTCATCCCAGGTGAGCGGGTTACCGAACAGCTCGGCCCATTTCGCGATGGCGGCCCCCGGATCCTGCGCCGGGTCCTTGCCGAGCAGCCGCCGGAAGACCGGGTCGGTGAAGTAATTCTCCAGGCAGTGACCCCGCAGCTGCGGGAAATTGCTGGTGGCGAGGTCACGGGGACGCCAGCCGGTGATCCAGGTGTCCAGCGTGACCACGATGCCCTTGAACCCGGCCGCCTCCGCCCGCCCGACCAGGCTCTGCGCCAGCTCGCGGTCGGTCGGCGTGTACAGCTGGAAGAAGCCAGGGGCGTCGCCGAGCGCGCCCGCCACCTCCTCCATCGGGTCCTCGGTCAGGGTGGAGGCGACCATCGGCACGCCGGTGCGGGCCGCCGCCCGGGCGGTGGCGAGGTCACCGTGGCCGTCCTGGTGGCACAGCCCGATCACGCCGACCGGCGCCATGAACAACGGCGTGGGCAGCGTCAGCCCGAACAACTCCACCGACAAATCCCGCCGGGTCGCGCCCACCAGCATCCGCGGGATCAGCCCCCAGCGCGAGAACGCGGCGACGTTCGCCCGCTGGGTGCCCTCGTCTCCGGCCCCGCCGGCCACATAGGACAGCACCGACGGCGGCAGCGCGTGCGCGGCCCGCTCCTCCCAGCCCGCGTAGTCCATCGGGTAGTGCGGCACCACCCCGCCCAGACCAGCGAAGTAGATCTCGTTCTGGTACCCGCCGAACCCGCCTGCCGGGGCTGAGTTATCCGCCACGCCAATCCCCTCGAGAACACTGTCCAGCCGGCCACCTCCGGATACGAGCACGCTACCGCGAACGCGCGCGACTCACGCAAACGCCCCGATTACCCTGCTCAAACATCAACCGGCGCCGCACCACGGCGCATCAGTCGGGTCACCGGCCCGCTTAATCGGCGAAGACCTCGTCGGCGGTGCCAGCCGTGATAGCGCGGTCGAACCAGCGGTCCAGTTGCGCGGAGTCGGTGCAGGACGTAACCCGCTGCCGCTGCTCCTGCGACGGGGCGAGCCGACGCCCGTCGAGCAGCCGGAGAACACCCTCGGCCTTCCCCTCGGCTTTGCCTCCGTCGCGGATTTTATCGACGAAGGTCTTCGCGTACTCGCTCGTGGTCATCATTGCCTCCAGGAACTGCCTTGCGGCATCGGACGCCAATCCCATGATAATCGCCGTCATGCGCAAGAGGTCTGCCTCGCTGATCTCGGGGCTGGACATAGCGTCGAGGACCTTCCGGGCGCCGGGCTCGGAGGCCATGTCGATGCCGCCGATGCTCGCGGCGAACAGGGTCAGGTAGGGGCCGCCGACGCCGTCGTGGCCGGGCGGCCCGTTTGCGTCAATGACGATCGGCGCCAAGTCGAAGCCCGGGTGCCCGGTGCGGATGAGCTGGCGGCACTTGTCCGCCTCGGCGGGGTCAGGGCAGATCACCACCAGGACAGCGGCGGGGCACCCGGCCAGGCGGCGGGCGGTGGTGACGTAGACCGGCCAGCTGAAGCGCTTGGTCTCGCTGTCGCGCAGTTGCGGCTCGATGATCACCGCCAGAGCGGGCTGGCCGGTGGCGGCATCAGAGATGAGCACCACCATGTCGGCGAGGTACTGGACCGGGACGACCGCGCTCATGTCGGTAGGGGCGAGGGAGGCGGCCGCCCGGCGGGGGAGGCTGATGCCGGGGGTGCCCTGGATGAGCCCCACGGCGATCTCGGGGTGCTGGCGAACCAAATCCAGCGGCCCCTCGTGTGTCATTGAAGGCATGCCCTCACGCTAAGCAGAATGTGACGCTCCGTCGATGAATGTCGCGGAAATAGAAACTAATGGTGCAAATGAGGCGTATGCGAACGCAAACAGTTGCCATTTAGCCGGGCTAAGAACCAACTAGCCCAGCTGAGAATCGAGTCAGGAGACGACGGCGCCGCTTGGCGAGGAGGTCGAGCAACGCGTCGTGGCTGCCCCGAATCGACTCAGGAGACGACGATGCCGTGCTTGGCTAGGAGGTCGAGCAACGTCTCGTGGCCAGCCGCGAAGGTCCACTGCTCAGCGGCAAGACCGGCGTCGCGCGCGGCGTCGATATTACGGGCACTGTCGTCGATGAAGAGGATGGCCGCCGGGTGCGCGCCGATCCGGCGAGCGGCCTCGGCGAAGAATGCCGGATCGGGCTTGCGGGCGCCAAGTTCGCACGAATAGCAGCAGACGTCGAAGAGCGCGTCGTAGCCGAGCGCGTCGCGCATGTGGGCCGCCCGGTGCCGGTCCTGGTTGGTGCCGAGGTGGACGCCGTATCCATTGCGGCGCAGGGTGCTCACCAGCGCGACCGTCTGCTCGACCGGTTCGATCCGCAGCCAGATCGCCCGGTGAACCTCCTCCAGCGGCGCGGTCACCCCGAAGTCGGCCAGTGCCGCAGCGACCAGGGGCAGCAAATCGGCCTGCCCGGCGAGGGCCGCGAGCTCGTCGTCCCAGACGCGGCGCAGGAACTCCTGCGTCCGCTCACCCAGGTACGGCTCGGTCGAAGCCTCCCAGCCGCCCGGCACGTCCTGCAGGACCCCGTCCGCATCGAACAGCACGTGTCGGATCGGCGAAGGCCGCTTGTCATCCACGCGACGATGATGACCGCCAATCACCCGCAACGTCCAGCGCATTTCGGCCAGGCGGAGGATCCGGCGCCCCGGGTTGCAACCGGGATCGTGTGTACTTTGCGGTGCTATACGACCGAAACTACACACAATAATGGCAGTATTCTATATGTCTGAATCTTGAGTTCAGGCATAAGACGCCAATAGTCACATTTGCCGGGGCCTACTGCCCTTGAGCGGCCTGGTTATAGCCCGGGAGCGACCGGCCAGTAGGCGCTGACCCGCTTACGCATCCGCTCGGTAGTGCGTGAGCAGTTGGCGCGCTGTCGCGATGAGCCGATCCCGCACCGTGGCGGGAGACAGCACCTCCATCTCCCCTCCGAACCCGGCCAGTCGCTGCACCGCGGCCGCCTCATGCTCGAAGGTCAGCGTGACGTTCCGGAATCCGTGCTCGTCGGCGGGCGCGGCCGCGTCCAGCGCTCTCCGCCCGGCGTCACCGAACACTTCTGGGAAAGCCAATAGCGCATCCGGCGACGCCCTGACCAGGACCTCGACCTTCGGTCGACTGATCATGAACGAGTCCGACCAACGGCTCCAGAACGCCGCCAGGTCGAAGCTCGTCGGCCGGTTAAATGCCGCAGGCAGCGCGGACACCGAGGTGACGCGCCCTACGCGGAAGACGACCGGGTCGCCGCCGGCGACCCCACGTTCTCCGCCCGCCGTGCGCTCGCTGCCTGATGCGACCAGTCCGCCCTCCGCGCGCTGCCCGTCGGCTGCGACCAGGTACCAGGTCCCGGCCTTGTTCACCAGGCCGAGCGGGCAGATCACGCGAGTGGTCTCGTTATCCGCGCCACCGCGCCGGTAGCCGAGTCGGAGTTGCTGGCGATCGCGCACCGTCGCCGCCAGCGTCCGCAGCCAGGGCACCGGTTCGCCCCTGCCGAACCATCGCGGCATGTCGAGATGGACAAGCGCAGGCGTCGGCCCGCCATCGGGGCCGCCGCCGGTTCCGCCGACGCCACCGACCGCGCCGCCGCCAGCGCGGGCATCGGTAGTCAGCCTGATCTTGTGCTGCGCGTCAGCGAGGGCGCCCGCCAGCCCGAGTTCGGCAACGACCGCGGGCACGCCGAGCACGAGCAGTGCCGCCGCCTCATCGCCCGACAACCCCCGCAGCGGGAACCGGTAGCCGTCAAGCAGCCAGCACCCGCCGCCAGGCCCCGACTCCGTGACAACGGGCACTCCAGCCAGATTCAGCGCGACGATGTCGCGGTAGACGGTGCGGACCGACACCTCAAGTTCGGCCGCGAGGGCACGGGCGGACGTGCGGCCGCGGGCCTGCAACAGCAGGGCAAGCGAGACCAGCCGATCGGCGCGCATGCCACGAAGCCTATGCCGGTATCGCTGACAGCACATGTCAGCGATACCCGCATAGCGTCAGCCACCATGATCACTTGGACACAGTTCGAGCAACAGGCGCCGGACCTCGCAAAGGCCGGCCGGGAACAGCTCTACGCGTTTGACGTCGCCCTGGGATTCCTCGCCACCGTGCGCCGAGACGGCGGGCCAAGGGTGCATCCGGTCTGCCCCGTCATCAGCCCGGTCGGCCTGCACGTGCTCATCGTCGGTGGGCCGAAGCTGGGCGACCTGCGCCGCGACCGCTGCCTGCTGATGCTCACCCGCCCGACCGGTCCCTTTCCTGATGGGCCCACCATCTGGAGGGCGTCCAGCTAGACGTGGAACGCGCCCCGCTAGTCGCTGAACGACTTATAGAGGTCGAAGACCCGCTTCTCGCGCCCGATCGCCGATGCCACGACCCGGTCTCGCCAGGGCGTCGAGATCGCCGCCTTGTACTCCGGCCGGTCGAACGACGCGTGGGAGTCGATCTCGTGCAGCGACAGGTACTTCGGCCCGTCGCCGGAGGTGAGGACGTACCGTCGCGACCGCCGCCAGCCGGGCACCGCGAGCAGCATCGGGATGTGCTCCTCGACGTACCAGGCCGCCATGTCGGCCTCGGCCGACTCCGGCACCGACATGGACACCGCCATCAGCACCGGCGGCGCCTGGCCGGTGGGACCGGAGTCGCTGATCGGCGAGTACAGCCGCCGATCGATCGTCGCCGACGACATGATCCGCTTCTCCCGCGCCGACGCCTGCTCCCAGACCGCCTTGTACGCGGCCCCGTCCAGCGTGCCCGGCTTCACCTCATAGGTAGCCAGCCATTCAGGGGTCAGCGAGTCGGCCGCGCGGAACCGGCTCACCGCGCCGAACCCGTCCAGCGCGAGCCGGGCGGGGACGTGCTCATGGTCATACCAGTCGGTGAACTCGGCCAGGTCGACGGTGCCGGGGGAGGAGTACACGAACAAAAGGTCATCGGGCATGAGACGAGCGTAAGCCCGGCCGGCGCGACGGGCAGCTATCGTCCGGGGGGACGACCCCCCGTACCCCCCGATGCGACGGCCCGCCGCCCCGATAAAGGCAAGGATATCGGGGCGGCGGGCCGTCGCGGAAATGCGGAGAATTCCGCCTAGACCGGCGCCGCCATCGGGTCGATCCCCTCAAGGTCGGCCCGCTTGATCCGGATCATCACCGCCGCGATGATCACCGCCAGCAGCGAGATCCCGGCCGAGACCAGGTACCCCTTGCTGAACCCGTAGGCCAGCGCGTGGTTGCTGATCGCCGTCTGCACGGTCGGCGACAGGTGCGCCCCGTGCGTGGCGGCGATGGCCGACTTCGTGTTCGACGCCACCGCCGACCAGGCCACCGTGCCCAGGATCGCCAGGCCGATCGACCCGCCGACCTGCTGCCCGGTGTTCAGCAGCGACGACGCGACCCCGGAGTCCTTGTTCGGCACCCGCGCCAGCGCCACCAGCGACAGCGGCACGAACGTCAGCCCCATGCCCAGGCCGGTCAGCATCATCGGCCCGAGCAGGCCCCCGGCGTACGTGCTCTGCTCGGTCAGCCGCGACAGCCAGAACATGCCGCCCGCCGCCAGCAGCGGCCCGAAGGTGATCAGCGGCCGTGCGCCGATCCGCGCCACCAGTTGCGAGGAGAGCGCCGCCCCGACCACGATAAGGCCGACCATCGGCAGGTACGCGATCCCCGAGCGGACCGGAGAGTAATGCCAGACCTCCTGCACGAAGATCGTCATGAAGAAGAACATGCCGAAGATCGCGGTGCCGATGCACAGGCTGATCAGGTAGGCCGCGGTCCGGTCGCGGGACTTCAGCACCCGCGGCGGCACCAGCGCGTGCCGCGACCGTGCCTCGATGAACGCGAACGCGCCGAGCAGCACCACCGCCGCCGCCAGCGACACGAGGACCTTGGTGCTACCCCAGTGCCCGATCGCCTGGCCGTTGCTGAACGTGGTCGCCGCCTCGGACAGCCCGTACACCAGGGCGCCCAGGCCGAGTGATCCGGTGATCGCGCCGGGCAGGTCGAACCGGCCGCGCACCCGCTCCGACTCGCCGATGACCCGCGGCGCGAGCAGCACCAGGGCCAGGCCGATCGGCACGTTCACGAAGAACACCCAGCGCCAGTCGGCGTAGCTGGTCAGCAGCCCGCCCGCGATCAGCCCGATGGCCGCGCCGGAGATGGAGACGCCGGCGTACACGCCCATCGCCCGGTTCCGCTCCTTGCCCTCGGGGAAGGTGACGGCGATCAGCGACAGCGAGGCGGGCGCGGCCAGCGCCCCGCCGATGCCCTGGATAACCCGGGCCGTGAGCAGCCAGCCCTGATCGGTGGCGAACCCGCCCGCCAGCGAGGCGAGCGCGAACAGGGCGATGCCCGCGATGAAGATCCGGCGCCGCCCGAGCAGGTCACCCATGCGCCCGCCGAGCAGCAGCAGCCCGCCGAAGGCGAGCGTGTAAGCGTTGACGACCCACTCAAGGTTCGTGCCGGAGAAGTGCAGCGCGCCCTGGATGTGCGGCAGCGCGACGTTGACGATGGTCGCGTCGAGCACGACCATTAGCTGCGCGGCCGCGATGACCACGAGCGCGAGCCCAAGCCGTCGCGGTCGCGCGGCCGTCTGCCCGCCGGCCGCCACGCCGCCGGCCGGGCCGGCGTCCGCGACGGGGGCGCTCCCCGTCTGGCCTGAGGTTGGTGACACTGTGGTTCCCCTTAGCTGATTTTGGAACTGATTTTGGGCGCGTTTCACCCACGCACTTGCTGCGTCTCGCTTTTGAAAATCTTTAAATATGTTCGGAACGGACGCGTGTCTTCGCGTCACCCGCCCCGTTCTCATCACTGAG
>Ga0302326_10024908_pt1 | contig 12140 bp, 8 predicted proteins | sample Palsa_T0_3_FD_202264 | JGI IMG/M metagenome (GOLD analysis project Ga0302326, IMG submission 202264) | Peat permafrost microbial communities from Stordalen Mire near Abisko, Sweden - Palsa_T0_3 | ecosystem: Environmental > Terrestrial > Soil > Palsa > Peat permafrost | place: Sweden: Abisko...
TTTCTTCCGGGAGCATGTTCGCGCAACTCGCGACGCACATGGGAGCAATCGACATGTCTGAGCTGAAATACTTCCGCTGGAACGATCTCGAACTCGAAGATCTGAATCCGCTCTTGCAGCGCCAATTTGTGGTCGGCGAAGGAGTAATGCTGGCGCGGGTCCTACTGAAGAAGGGAAGCCACGTGCCGATGCATAGCCATGTCAACGAGCAGGTCACCTACATCCTGGAGGGCGCCCTCAAATTTGGAATCGATGGCGACGAAATTGTCGTCCGTGCCGGAGAAGTGCTTTGCATCCCGCCCAACATGCCGCACGAAGCATTTGCGCTGGAAGACACAGTAGATCTCGATATTTTCACACCGCCGCGCGCCGACTGGATTAACAAGACGGACGCCTATCTTCGCGGGCAGGTCTCGCGCTGAGTCGCATTTGCGAAGCATTTTCGCGCGTGGGTGAACACGAATGGCGTACGCAATATCATCGCTGACTGAACGATGAACGCCACCGCCGCCGAGCGCAGCAACCAGCGCAATGCCGTGATCGCCGGCTTCCTTGGCTGGACTCTCGACGCTTTTGATTTTTTCGTTCTGGCGTTCGTTCTCGCACCGATCGCCCGCGAATTTCATTGCACCGTACCCCAAATCGCTCTCGCCATTACTGCCAGCCTCGCCACGCGGCCGCTTGGGGCGCTGCTGTTCGGTCTTCTCGCGGATCGTTACGGGCGGCGCATGCCGCTCATGCTCGACATTCTGCTGTACTCGGGCGTTGAAGTTCTTTCCGGCTTTGCTCCAAACTACACCGTATTTATTATCCTTCGGCTGATTTACGGCATCGGCATGGGCGGCGAATGGGGTGTAGGAGCGTCGCTCGCCATGGAATCGGTGCCAGCCCGATGGCGAGGCGTTATCTCCGGCTTTCTGCAGGAGGGCTACGCTGTCGGGTATTTGCTGGCGGCTGTCGCTTACTGGACGGTGTTTCCGCATTGGGGCTGGCGCGCCCTGTTTTTCCTCGGCGGAGCACCCGCACTTCTGACGCTATTCATTCGATTGAAAGTGAAGGAAAGCGAGGTGTGGGCGGCGGGCAAAGCTGAGCGGCACGATTGGAGAGAATACGGCCGCGAAGTTTGGGCGAACGGGCGCCGCTTTCTCTACCTCGTGCTCTTGATGGCCATGATGAATTTTATATCGCACGGCACTCAGGATTTGTATCCAACGTACCTGCAACAGCAGCGCGGCTTCACGCCGAAGCTGACCGCCGTTATCACCATCGTTTCAATGATCGGTGCAATTCTTGGCAGCCTGGCCATCGGGTTTCTATCGGATCGCATCGGACGCCGCCGCTCGATGACTATTGCGGTGGTGGCTGCAGTTTTCGTGATTCCGCTATGGGTTTTCGCGCCGACTCTTTCGTTGATCCTAGCGGGTGCGTTTTTGATGCAGTTTACGATGCAGGGAGCGTGGGGCGTAATTCCGGCGCATATCAATGAGCTTTCGCCGGATCGTCTTCGCGGGTTTTTCCCGGGGTTCGCATATCAGGTCGGCGTACTGCTCGCGGCATCGAGCGCGTACATTGAGGCAGTCATGAGCCATCGCTTCGGCTATGGCATGGCGATGGCGATTTTCGCGGGAATCGTGCTGGCTGTGGGTGCAGTTGTGATCGCGGCCGGCCCCGAAGCCCATCGTGTTTCCTTTGGAGAGAAAACCGAGTCGCCGGGCTGAATGTACGGGAGCCTCGATCCTGAGGAGCGTTACGGAACTGTATTGCAGTTATGCTCACGATGAACTTCCTTCGAGGCGAATCAAAAGCTTGCGGCTGCGAACTTTCATCGCGGGCGTACCCCCTCGAGCCGCTTCACGAAGAATTTCCAATACTTTAGGCCGAATCACCGGTTAGGATTAGCGAAGACCCTCCACCTCGTATTCCGTTGAAATGCTGCGAGTGTATGTGTAAGCGAAGTTCTTCCCGTCGCGCGAGATAGTGGCGCGCAAGGCTCCCGCGATGGATGGAGCTTCTGTAAGGGTGATGGTGCGGATCAGGGTTCGTTTCGCGCTTGCCAGTTCCACCCTCCAGATCTCCACTGCTTCCTGCTCGCCGCGGCGCTGGACGAAAACCGCAGCGCCATCAGGAGTGAAGTCAATCGGAGAGTCGCCTTTCTTAAATTGAGGAGCCGCCTGCGGCTGGCCGCCTTCCAGCGGAAACAATTGAAATTGCGTGTGGATGGAGTCGTAGACAATAAGGCGTTTTCCATCCGCACTCGCTGCGAAAGCTCTCACTCCCTCTGGGGTGATGGGGGTCTCATTGCCATTGATCTCCAGAACGTACGTGCGCTCTCGATGGCCGGATTCGTTTCCCACGAAGAAAAGGCGGCCATCCGGCAGCCAACGAACGACTAGGTGATTTATCTTTGAGTGAGTGATCTGCCGCGGTTCACCTGTTCCTGTCGGCAAAAGCAAAACCTGATTGGGAGCGGTCGGCAAAACGCTGACGGCCCATTTGCCGTCAGCAGAGACATCCTGTGCATCGCCATCCCCGAGACGAACTGCCGGCGATCCTTCCAGGTTGCGGAGGAATGTCCCGTAATTTGCGCCGCTGTGCTCGTCCCCGAACAGAATCTGCTTGCTGTCGCCGGAGAAGCGCGCGTACACGGCCCAATCCATCCACGTGAAATCGCGGCCTTGAGGGTAGTCCGGAGTGGAAACCATTAGAATCAAGCGAACGTTCACGTCGGCTAGTAGCACGCGGCCATCGGGCAGTGCGTCCTGAACATCAATGTTTCCCGGAGCGGACAGCAGAGGACGCGCGTGCGCACTCAAATCCGTTGCGAATAGTGAGCGGTACACCCCATCCTTCACCGCGCTAAACCAGATCTCATTCCCCTTTGGTGACCACGTGAGGCCCTGAGTCGAGCCGTAAGACTCGCTGAGCTCTTTTCGATGCCCCTCCAAGTCAGTGACTGCCACCGTGCCCTGATCGTCGCCGAAAACGGGGTGGTCGAGAAACGCAATCCTCTTCCCGTCACGGGAAAAACGCGGATGGCTCACCCAGCCATTTGTTTCGTACAAGACCTTACCCACGGGATATTCGAGGCGATAAACGTGGTTCTCGGGGATGAAACGAACCACGGCAAAGTCTTTGCCATCCGGCGCCCAATCCGCGTACTGAACATTTTCCATGACCGGCCGCGGTGCACCACCGCCAAGAGGCAGCCTCGCGAGCGTACCTGCTCGAACGTATCCGGGACCAAGACGCTGAAGATCCTGAATTACGAGCAACTCGCCGGTACTCGAGACCGACGCGAGCACATCCGCCTTCACTCCCATGGGACGCAGGCCCTGGCTATCGAGTCGTCCAGTGTAGAGGGACAGATTCGATTCCGAACCCCATTGCGAGGCGGTAATGATGCTCTGCCCATCGGGCAAAAACCTCGCAGAATCAACGACACCTTGCTGGAAGCTCAACTGCACGAATTTCGGCGGCTCGGGGTGCGCTGTCGCTCGCGCGAGCAACCAGGTGCTCGCAACGAACAAGGCCAACACCGCTGCGCCAATCGCGGCGAGCGCCCAGGCTGGTAAAGGAAGCCGCAGCGCACTCCGTCTTGCTTGCGTTGCCGGAGCCTCGGCAATCGCAGCGACTCCCGAGGACGTTCGCATCCCGCTCATCTCGCTCAGCTGAAAAGCAATGTCGCCGACGGACTGGAAGCGCTGCTGCGGATCCTTCTCCATGCAGTGGTGAACGATGTGATCGAGTGCCGGCGAAATTTCCTGATTTGTTGCGGCTAGCTCTGGCGGGTCTTCTTTCAGAATCGCGCTCATCAAATCGGCGGCGCTGTCACCGCGGAACGCGCGGCGGCCCGCCAGCATCTCGTAAAGAACGGCGCCGAAACTGAAAATATCGCTGCGGGCGTCAGCGGGCTTTCCCCGCACCTGCTCGGGAGACATATACCCGATCGTCCCCATGACTACGCCGGCCTGCGTGGCTAAATCGCGCGTCGCGTCAAAGTCAGCGGCCGGGACTTCGCTGAGTTTGGCAAGTCCGAAGTCGAGTATTTTTGCGCGGCCGTCGTTGGTGATGAAAATATTGTCAGGCTTGAGATCGCGATGGACGATGCCGCGATCGTGCGCCGCAGCCAAGCCGCGCGCGATCTGGATGGAGTAATCAAGCGCTTTGCGTTCGCGTAACGCACCGGAGGAGAGACGCTCGCGGAGCGTCGTACCTTCCAGCAACTCGGAAACGATGTAGGGCGAGCCTGCCGTGACCTTTGGCGCCCCGGTGTCATCAACGCCTTCTGCCCCGGGAGCCGTGCCCACGTCAAAGACGGTCAGCAAGTTCGGATGATTGAGTGCGGCAACGGCGCGGGCTTCGATCTCAAAACGGCGCAGCCGGTCCTGGTCTTGTGCCAGGGAGTTCGGCAGGACTTTGATGGCGACGTCGCGCTGGAGGCGCGTATCACGCGCGCGGTAGACCTCGCCCATGCCGCCGGCACCCAGCAAGGACTGGATTTCGTAGGGGCCGAGCTTGGTTCCTGCAGTGAGGGCCATTGGTGCGGGAATTATATTCCAAGTGAGGCGTAGCCTTATTCATATTTCGACCGCGCCCGACGGCTAACCTCAGATTCGATTGTCGCTTCGCCGCGCGTCTGTGCCTACATCGGATTCGTTTCCGCAGCCTCGTTATTTGGCTTTTCTCGCGGTCGGACCGGCCCCGATGGCGCGCGCTTGGAATTCGAGCACGGCGGGCAGGTGCTCGGCGAAGAAAACCCAGTTGTGGCCGCCGGGATAAATGTGAAATTCATGCGGAATTTTGCGGGAGACGAGAATCTTGTGAAGTGCTTCGGTGCCGATATTGAAACCGTAGTCATCCTCTGAGCCGCAGTCCAAGTAGATTTTCATCCCTTTTACATCCGCCGTCTTTGCGAGTGTGAGCGGATTATTTCGATCCCAGAATGCCTGATCGGGCGGCTCGCCGAAAACCTCGCCCAGCATACGCAGTCGAACCGTATCTTGCGCGTCGCGCATCGTGAACGCCGGCAACTTGTCAATCAGCGCGGGGCTTTGCGCGCTCACGGAGCGAAAGAGTTCGGGATGCAAAAACGCAAATCGCAGGGCGCCGTAACCGCCCATCGAGATTCCGGCGATGCCGCGCGAGTTGCGCTCGGCGCGAATCCTGTAGCGATGCTCGATGTAGGGCAGAAATTCGTTGAGAAAGAAATCTTGATAGCGATGCCTGCCGTCGCGCGAGTTGATATAGAAGCTGGCATCGCCGGCGGGCGTGACGACGAGATACTCGCCCATGGTGCCGTGCTCCCAGAGATCTTCGGTCATGCTCCATCCGCCGGAGCGAACGAACATTTGCTCGTTGTCGCCGAGACCGTGGAGAAAATAAAGAACGGGATAGCGCCGGGTGTCCTCGTGGTCGTAGCTCGGAGGAAGAAGGACGCAATAGGGAATCTGCTGGCCGAGAACCTGGCTGTGAATCGAGAGACATTCGGCGCGTCCGGTCGCAGCGTGAGCTGGAGCGGCGAAGGCCAGCGCGAGAATTATCAGTGCGAAAGGCACAGCGTGACGAAGATTATTCATATCGTAGGGCCTCGACCGGATCGAGCCGTGCGGCGCGCGATGCGGGATAAATTCCAGCGGCAAGGCTGGCGACGATACCAAAAGCGATTGCGCCGAGCACAAGCCACCATGGTACTGAGAACACGTTTGCAGGCGGAAGGTTCTGGCGTTTGAGATAAATATTCGTTCCCACGGTGACGGCGCGGCCAATGAACCAGCCAAGTCCGACGCCGAAAATTCCGCCGAGAAATCCCATCACTCCGGCCTCGAAGAAGAAAAGCTGGCGAACGTCAGCATCCGCCGCGCCGAGAGCCTTCAGCACTCCGATTTCACGCCGTCGCTCGAGGATGGCCATCACGAGAGTGTTGATGATGCCAAGCGTGGCAACGGCGAGCGCGAGGCTGCCGAAAATTCCGAGCAGCAGATCGAACACGGCGAAGAAAAGCCGCAAATTGCGCGTGGCGTCGAGAAGTGAGAACGTAGCGAAGCCCAAGCTTTTGATTTTGGATTCGAGCGCCTCCACCTGCGACGGACCTTTGGCGCGAACGGTGAGGCTGGCGTAGCCGGGTTTCGCTTCGGAACCGCCGCGCAGGATGTCGCGCAAGTCGTTGGCCTGGGCCGGGCGAAGAGTTTCCGCCACTGCAAGTGGGATAAGCACGCGGCCGTTACCGATGCCGCCGAAGCCCGCGGCAGGCTCTGTTTCGACGATCCCGACGATCTTCAACTTTCTCTCTTTCGGCACGATCGAAAAGCCCGATGCGTTGTCATCGGCCTGTGAACTGGCTTTACCCGCAGCATTTCGATTGGCGGCTGGTGCGGTGGTTGGAGGTAGCGCTTGCCGTTCCGCATAGCGAATTACTAGTTCCTTTCCGATCAACGAGGATGGCTGACTGGATAAGTCCTTTGCGAATTCGATTTGAAGAATGGTTTCGTCCGCCGCCGGGCTCGAGAAGAAATTTCCTTGAACGTCATCGAATGAACCGCCTTCGCGCGCGGAAGCTGGAACGCCCGCGACCATCGCCGGGTAGGGCGAGTCGGCGAAGCGCACCTCGGTGACGAAACGAATTTGCGGATAGACCTCAATAACATTCTGCAAATGCTCAATTTCCTGGCGTGCGGCGGCGTCGAGAGGTCTGGATTCCGCTGCGGGCGAAGGAGTCACTTGCGGCCGGCCGAAGCCGCGCATGTTAGTGCGAGGCATCACCATCACAGTGTCGAAGAGTCCGGCGTGAGAGAGGCGTTTGGTGGCGAGTTGCTGTAAGCCAACGCCGAGGGAAAGCATGGCCACGAGCGACGCGATTCCAACGGCGACGCCAAGCGTCGTCAGCGAATTGCGCAGTAGAGCTTCGCGCAGATTCCGGACGCCGAGTTCGGCGAGATCGCCAGCCTTCATGACTGTGCCCCGTCGCTGATTAGTTTTCCATCCGCGAGCGACGCGATCCTGTTGGCAAATCGCTCCGCCAGCGGCCGTTCGTGCGTGACCATGACGATGGTCATGCCGAGAGACAGCTGAATCTCACGCAGCAGATGCATGATTTCTTCGCCGGTCGCGCTATCGAGATTGCCGGTGGGCTCGTCCGCGAACAGAATCGCGGGCCGATTGACCAAGGCACGAGCAAGCGCTGCGCGCTGCTGTTCGCCGCCAGAAAGCTGACTGGGGCGATGGCCAAGCCGTTTTTCGAGATGCACGCGAGTCAAGGCCTCGCGCACGCGGTCCGCACGCGCACTGCGGTCCACTTCGGCGAGCCGAAGTGGAAGTTCGACATTTTCTTCGAGCGTCATCCGCGGCAGGAGATTGAAAGATTGAAATACCATCCCGACGATTTTGCTGCGATAGCGCGCGAGATCGAGCGAGTCCAACTCGGAAAGATTGCGTCCTTGCGCGACGATGGCGCCGGACGTGGGGCGATCGAGGCCGGCCATCAAATTCAGCAGCGTGGATTTTCCGGAGCCAGAACTTCCCAACATCGCCAGAAATTCGCCAGCGTTAACCGCAAGCGTCACGCCATCTACAGCGCGAATCAATGCGGAACCCATCTGGTAGTGGCGCGAAACATTTTCGACGCGAATCGCGGCGCCATTATTGTTCGTCATGTTTGACCCTCAATCGTACTACGCATGAGCGGGTTCGCATGTTGCTTTCGGGCGCGCCCGCGAGCGTCGAAGTTCTGTGCCGTATAGGACGAGGCTTTCGAGAGAACGCGACTTCGATCGCTTGTAGAGCGTGATTGGACGCTTGGCGCACTCACATCAGGGATGATCGGCTGCGGCGGCGTCCGCAGGAGCAGCGACAGTTTGGATTGTGATTTCCACTTGATCGGAAACGTGCAGAAAGAAAGTGTTCGGGTTCTTGAGGCCCCAACTTACATACGGTATAGAAAATTGGATCGCGGCTGTGATGCCTTCCGGGCCGCGCTTCGCCTCGACGGGCATGACCAGCTCGTGATCCGCACCGTGAAGGCGGAAGATGCCGTGAACGTTCAGTTGAAAATCTCCGTTCGAGGGAATCTGGCCCTCGAACCGGTCTGGTGTGAAAACTATCTCCGGGAATTTGTCGCTTTCGAGAATTTCCCGATTCATCCGCCGGTCGCGAGCTTCGCTGCCGCTATTGCCGCTGGCGGCATCCACAACGATTTTCCCGGAGGCTTCGTGCGTTGCCGGGTCGAGGCGAATCGAGCCGTGCTTCAGGGCAAACGTTCCGTGGACCGTGTGCACGGTGCCGCCAAGTGTAAATTCCACGTGCGTGTGATTCGGATCGAAGCCGAGCGCGAGCTGCTGTGCTCGCAGCGTTGGGGAAAGAGCGATTCCCAGGAGGAGGATCGAAAGATTGGAGAAAATCCTGCTGCGACTTCGCGCCACTAGTCCGATCCGTTCAATCGTTGGAACGCGAGCGAAGCGACGGCGCGACGATCAGACCCGCGACCGCCGCGCGGCCCGGCGTGGATCGAGAGCAGGCGAGCGAAGCGGCCCGGATCCGATGCGAGGACGCGGAGGACTCTTTCGCGCAGCCAAGCGTGGCGCGCGAGTGTAAGCAACAGGGAAGATGAGAGCAGAGGCTTGGCCATGAGCCGGCGGTGCGCGCGGTGATACTGCCTCAAATCGCCCGCTTCGAGCGCGTCCGCGAGAGCGAGCGATTGCCGGAATGACAAACACAATCCCTGGCCGCTAATGGCGTCAATGGAGCCGGACGCATCGCCAACGAGCGCAGCGTTTCCGCGTGCCACTCGACGCAGCACTCGGGAGTGGGTGACACCGCCGCGTTCCGTTCCGAAGCTACTCGCGCACTGCAGCCGCGCGCGCAATTCTGGAAACATTGGCAATGCTGAATCGAGACGAAGCTGGCTGTTTCGCGAAATCACCGCGACGCAAATTTCTTCCGGTCCAACCGGCGTCACATAAATCTGGCAACCGTCGCCCCAGTAAAGTTCGGCCATGCCGGTCCATGGCGCAATTCGATAATGACGGCGAAATCCAAAGCGACGCGAGCCTGAAAAGTGCGAATCGAGGCCATACTGGCGGCGGATCATCGAATTCAGCCCGTCCGCACCGATCACCCATCGAGCGCGAATCAGACTTCCAGCGAATGAGAGGCCCTGCGCCTCGATCCCAGTGAAGTGGCATTCCCAGGAAAATTGCACACCGAGCCTGGCAGCGCGCTCAAGCAAAAAACGGTGCAGCGTTGTACGTCGAACGCCGATGCCGCGCGCGGATAAAAAACCGGCCTCGACGCGCGAACCTGAACCGACAAACCGAATACCGCGAAATGAGAAAGATTCTGCGGCAGGAATTTCAACGCCGAGTGCTCGGAGAGCTTCGACGCCTTCGCCGATCAGGCCTTCGCCGCATGATTTGTCGATCGAAGGGCGATCGCGATCTGCGACGATGACCTCGAATCCTTTTTGTCGCGCTGCGATGGCAGCGGCGAGTCCCGCTGGTCCTCCACCCACGATCAGAACATCCGTGCTGCTCAGATTACCGCGCGCGGTCCGCGTCGTCATGAGGTCATTTCGATGCATCGTCACAGTCTCAAGATGCTCTAATGAGAAGAGTCTCGAACGTGATTAGTATGCCAGCGATTGAACTTGATGTGCTGGAGGATTCCTGTTCAAAGTATGTCCCGGCGCTGTTACATTCCATTTACAATTCAAGGCAGATTTTGGATTGACATCACGGGTAACGTCCCGTAGCCTTGTTCTTGATGTCGAACACTTGCCAGAGCCAGATCGATTGGTGCACGCAGATGTGCTGCGTGTGTTGCGCGTGTTGTATGGCCCACAACTCTGGCGAGAGGAGACTCCGGACTTAGCTGTAACCTAAACTGAAGTTCCGAAGCCCACCGCCAGAAATTTTGGCAGGTGGGCTTTTTGCTTTTCTGGGGACATTTTGACCATGAGCGAGATTAAAGAAACCAAGGCGCAACGGGTAGAACGGCTCAAGCGAGCCAAGAACGCGTGGGAGTGCATCGATGAGATTCGCGGCTTTGCGCGGCAGGGCCTCGCCTCCATCCCGCCTGAGTGGCTGGGAACCTACTTTCGCTCGTGGGGCGTTTATACGCAAGGCGATGGGAATGGCGTTATGGGCGGCACGGGCGGTGAAGGAAGGGCCGTTCCGTATTTCATGGTGCGAATTCGCGTGCCGAACGGAATTCTGCGCAGCGATCAGTTGCGAGTGATTGCGAATCTGGCGGCGCGACACGCGCGTGGCGTCGCCGATCTGACCGTTCGTCAAAACATCCAGCTTCACTGGGTCACAATCGAGGCTCTTCCGGAAATTCTCGAGAAACTCTGGTCGGCTGGGCTTACGACGACCGGGGCGTGCGGCGATGTGGCGCGAAATATCACAGGGTGTCCTCTCGCCGGCGTTGACGCGGACGAGTTCTGCGATGCGTCGCCACTGGCGCTGGCAGTGAATCGCGAACTCGCGGGAAATCCGGAATTTTACAACCTGCCGAGGAAGTTCAAAGTTTCGATTACGGGATGCCGTTATTGGTGCTCGTATCCGGAAATCAACGATATCGGGTTGACTCCAACCACGCGGCGAAGAAATGGGGCGACTGAAATCGGCTTTTCACTTCGTGTGGCCGGCGGGCTTTCCGCCGATCCGCATTTCGGCGTGCGGCTCAATGCGTTCGTCGCATGGGAGCAGGTCGTGCAGGTAGTGCGAGGCGTTGCGCAAATCTTTCGCGACAGCGAAATTCTTCGCCAAAGCCGGGAGCAAGCGCGCCTGAAATTTCTTTTCCTGAAGCACGGCTGGACGGCCGGAGCGTTTCTGGCTGAGCTGGAACAGCGCATCGGATTCGCGCTCGATCCCGTCGAACGAGAGGAGATTCCAGATGACGTTTATCGCGATCACGTCGGTGTGCACGCGCAGAAACAGGCCGGTCTCGTTTACGTAGGCGCGTCCGTTCTGCGTGGGCGGATCACGCCGGAGCAAATGAGCGTTGCAGCGGATTTGGCGCAGCGGTACGGATCGAGCGAGATTCGCACGACGAACATGCAGAACCTGCTTCTCGTGAATATTCACGAACAGGATTCCCCAGCAGTCTCGCGCGAGCTCGGATCCTCGGGCTTGCATGTTGCAGCGTCCCCGTTCGCCCGCGGCACTGTCGCGTGCACCGGATCTGAATTCTGCAAATTGTCGCTGACCGAGACGAAAGGCTTTGCGCGCTGGGTGGTCGAGGAGCTTGACGACAGGATTCCCGGGTTCGATCAGCAGTTGAAGCTGCACATCACCGGTTGCCCGAACAGTTGCGGCCAGCATTGGATCGCGGACATCGGCATCGAGGGCAAGAAGATCAAGGTGGATGGCGAACTGGTGGACGCCTACTACTTTTGCGTCGGCGGAGCGGTCGGCAAGCATCAAGCGTTTGCGAGGCCGGTGGGATATCGCTGCGTTGCTGCGGAAGTGCCGGATGCGATCGAACGAGTGTTGAAGTCTTACCAAGCCGAACGGGAACAAGGGGAGAACCTGCGGCAGTTTTTCGCGCGGCACTCGAACGATGAGATTCGCGCATTGCTCGCCGGCGGCGCTTCTGAAGAATTCGAGCGCGATCTTGCTGCGGGCCCTGTTCCCCACGGAGTCGAGGGCTAGCCATGTCTTTATTCCCGATGTTCGTGAAATTGCGAGATCGGCTGTGCGTCGTCGTTGGCGGGGGCGACGTAGCGGAAGCAAAAATTCCCGGCCTGCTTGAAGCGGGAGCGAAAGTGCGCGTCATCGCACCCGAGGTGACCGAAGCGATTTCCGCGTGGGCGAAGGAGGGAAGGCTCGACTGGGCGCCGAGAAAGTTTGGGCCGGGCGATCTCTCGGGCGCTTTCGTCGTGATTGCGGCGACGTCAGCCCTCGGCGTCAATCAAGACGTCTTTCACGAGGCCGACGCTCAGGGAATTCTCTGTAATGCCGTGGACGATCCCGAAAGGTGCCACTTCTACTATCCAGCCGTTGTGCGCCGTGGGCCGCTCCAAATCGCTATTTCAACCGCTGGATTCAGCCCAGCGCTTGCCCAACGATTGAGGCGCGAACTGGAAGGGCAATTCGGGCCGGAATACGAGACGTGGCTCGAATGGCTCGGCGCGGTTCGCAGCGCGT
>Ga0302326_10024911_pt1 | contig 12140 bp, 7 predicted proteins | sample Palsa_T0_3_FD_202264 | JGI IMG/M metagenome (GOLD analysis project Ga0302326, IMG submission 202264) | Peat permafrost microbial communities from Stordalen Mire near Abisko, Sweden - Palsa_T0_3 | ecosystem: Environmental > Terrestrial > Soil > Palsa > Peat permafrost | place: Sweden: Abisko...
CGCCCTCGCGAACCACTCCCGAAATGGAGGAGCGGACGAAGATGCTCTGATCGAACAGAAAATCTATGTTGAGGCTCTTGGGCAGGCCGGCTTGGATTCTCGGCATCAGTTGCCGAACGTTCTTTACCACCGTCAGGGTCGAAACGCTGCCGCTGGTCAAGATCGGCAGCAACGCCGACGGCCGCCCGTCCCGGCGGACGAGATTTGTTTGCGGCGTGTACCCATCATGGACGAATGCCACATCTCGTAGATAAACCGTCGCCCCGTTCACATAGCGGAGCGGGATTTTGTTCAGCTCCGCCAGCACCTCGGGGCTGCTGTTGATCGCCACGTCATATTCGATGGACCCCATTTTCACCGTGCCGGCCGACTCAATGATGTTCTGCGCGAGAATGGCGTTGCTGACCTCCTCCGGCGAAATTCCGCGCGAATAGAGTGCGTCGGGGTCCAAATTAACGTTGACGACTCGCGTCTTCCCGCCGTATGGAACCGGCACGGCTGCGCCCTGCACGGCTACCAGCTGCGTGCGGATGAAATTATTTCCCAGGTCGCTGATCTCCTGCTGGGAAAGCGTTTTGCTTCCCAGGCTCAGCTGGATCACCGGCACGTCGGCGGCGTTGTAGCGGATGATCAGCGGTGGCGTGATTCCGGGCGGCAGCGGCTTGATCAAGGTCTGACAGAGTGCCGTCACCTCCGCCACCGCGGCGTTCACGTCCGCGCCAGGCTGGAAATAGATCTTGATCACGCTGGTCCCCCGCAGCGACTGCGACTCCATGTGCTCGATGTTGTTGACCGTCGTCGTCAGGGCCCGCTCGACGATCGTCGTAATTCGATCCTGCATCTCCGTCGGCGAAAGCCCGCCGTAGGTCCAGATGACACTGACGACCGGAATGTCGATGGCTGGGAAGATGTCTGTCTGCATCGTGACGATCGACACGATGCCCAGCACGGCAATGAGCAGCGCGACCACCACAAAGGTGTATGGTCGGCGAAGGGCTAGTCGGACGATCCACATGGTTCGAGTTCCTGTGCGGCGATCATGGGTCGAGCAACGGCAAGCCGGTGTCGTGGTCGATCTCTCGCCGAACGGGTCTGGGCGAAGTGGTCAACACCAGTTCCACAGTGGGGCGAACGATCGCCTCGAAGAGGTGCCCGCCGCGAGCGGAGCCGTCCCGCAAACCAAGGGCGGCATGGACGTGGAAGAACGGCTCATTGTCGTACAGCGCGAGGTTCCCGTTCAGCGACAGGAGTTCGGCCTGCTGGTTCTGCTGGTTGCGCAGGTAGGCATTTTTCTCCGGATCGAAGTAGCCGATCACCGCGCTGCTCAGGGCACCGATGCCGGTGAGATGTCCGGCCACCAGCTCATATTTTTTGGCGAACGCCACCAGGCCCTTCATTACCTCCTGCCCGGTGTGGAACGCGAGGAGGTACGCCGGCGCTTCTCCGGCACTCAGCAAAGCGGCATCGGGCAAATCAGGCGAGTCGGCAAATCCGCTCGCGCCCTCAACAGCCGGGCCCGCCGCCAGCAAAGTCGCGGCCGAGGACGCCGTCACCGCGGCCAGCGAGGCCTTTACGAAAAAGCACCGCCGACTCATCGGAAGCGTTTCTAAAGTAAACATGTTCGCTCCTTTCCAAGCTTCGATCCGAACTCTTTCGTCATTTGCAAATGTCATGCCCATCAGCGCAGAGTGCCCGTAGCCTCACATTGACAGATTGCCCGGACTCAATTCTGGCCCATTGGGAAGGTTTGCTAACACCGATGTTTGAGCGGCGTGCCTGCCGGTGGGTCGCGGACATGGGCTCGCGAATTGGCCCGGAGGTTGCTCTGGGGGGTTAGGCAAGGCCATCCACGGCCCAAAAGACCAGGTGAGGATTTATGAATCAGACCATCACACGTTCAACTCTTCCCCGCGATCACCGCATCCAAATCCTTCCGAATGCCATGGCCGCGATCTGGAGCCGCACAAGCATGTTGAAAGAGTTCTGGGAGGTCGTGCAGGCGGTGGGAAACTGGCCCGGGGCTGCGATCACGCGGGATCGCAGCGGGCTATGTCTCACGCTCAATGGCGTCAACCTTGGCCACCTGGATTGGGACGGACGGCTCGTTCTCCCATTCGGGCCGGAAATGCAGAACGAACTCGTGGCCGAAAAAATGGCCAATCGCGAGCCCGATTACCCCAACGGAGGGCATGCCATCATTGATGTTCGCACGGCAGATGATGTCGATCGCGCGCTCTGGCTGCTTCGATTCGCCTACTTGAGCGGGGCTTCGAAGCAGGACACCTGCAGAATGGCCGCGGCGCAGCGGCCACGTGCTCAATTCTGACCGTCGCATGTATGCCCACAGAGGTTTGTCATGTACACGATCTTCCCAAACCGCCAGTCGAGTCATTTGTCTCCGCTCGGTTACGTCCTTGCATTCCTCTGGCTCCTCCTGGGGTTGGCCGTGAGCGGGTGTGCAGCGCAGAGCGACCCACCGGACCCATCGGTCCAAGCCCCAGGCTGGGTGAATGACGATCTGGTGACCTACTGGCCCGTCGCATTGGAGTCGACGGCCGGGCACATTGAGGTATACCAGCCCCAGCCCCAGAAGATGAACGGTGACACGCTCACCGCACGAGCCGCGGTGTCGCTGGTTCGCCCCGGGTCGTCGGCTCCTGTGTTCGGCGCGGCCTGGTTCACGGCCCATTTCATCACAGACCGCGACACGCGGACGGTCACGCTCTATGAGGTGACGGTCAACAACGTTCGCCTTCCCGGGTCAACAGCCGCGGAGCAGCAGAACTTTGCCGGCGACATCGGCGGGCAATTATCGACGATGCAGGTGATGTTTCCGTTGGATCAATTGATGGCCAGTCTCGACACGGCCCGCCAGGAGCGCGTTGAGGCGAAGCAAATCGCGACGACTCCGCCGCGCATCCTGCTCACCACGACGCCAACCACGCTGATCTCGGTCAACGGAGCTCCGAAGCTGCAACCCTTGGATACGCAGCCCGGCGTATCGCGGGTCACAAACACACCCTTCATCCTGCTATTTGATTCCACCGGGCGGCGCTACTACCTGAAGGCCGGCTCACGCTGGGTCAGTGCAGCGGACATCCCGGGCCCATGGGAAGATGTGGCCAGCGTTCCGCCCGCGATTGCGAGTAGCGGCGCCGACCTCGCGACCCCGGCCACGCAACCGTCCGCGCCCGCGGCGCCAACGGCCATCGATCTGTCGCCGGCCGCGGCAGATGCACGAATCATCGTCGCCACCGATCCCACGGAACTGGTTGTCACGAATGGCAATCCGCAGTTCACGCCCATCCCCGGCGGCGCCGGTGGAGAGCTTCTCTATGCGACCAACACCGCGTCGAACCTCTTTCTCGACCAGGCGGATCACAACTATTACGTGCTTCTCTCCGGCCGATGGTATGCGGCGACGTCGCTCCAGGGACCCTGGCAATACGTCGCCGCCGACCACTTGCCACCGGCGTTCGCTCAGATTCCCGCCGATTCGCCCGTGGCCGACGCGTTGACATTTGTCGCCGGAACAACCCAAGCGCACGAGGCCGTGCTGGACGCCGGCATCCCGCAGACCGCGGACATCCGCCGTGATGCAGGCGCCGATTTGACTGTCGCATACGACGGTGATCCGCGGTTCCAGGATGTTCCCGAAAGCCCGGGCGTCTCGTATGCACTCAATACGCCCGAGGAAGTGTTTCTCGTAAACGGGCGGTATTACTGCTGTCACCAGGGCGCTTGGTACGAGTCGGCAATTGCGACTGGCCCGTGGACGGTGTGCGCCTCGGTGCCACCAGCGATCTACACGCTGCCGCCGAGCTGCCCGGACTACAACGCGCGGTACGTCTATGTCTATGATTACTATCCCGATTACGTCGTCTGCGGCTATCTGCCTGGGTACACCGGAACATACGTCGACGGGCCGACCATCGTCTACGGAACCGGCTACACGTATTCCGGTTGGTATGGCACGACCTACTTTCCCCCGCCCTGCACCTGGGGCTTCGCCGCATATTATGATCCGTTCGCATGCGCCTGGGGATTCGACGCCTGCCTGTACTGGGGCGGGGCCGACTGGTTCGTGCACCCCTGGCGCGAAGGTTGGTGGCGTGATCACCCCCGTGAGCGCTGGGGCTGGCACCAATGGTGGGGTCCGGCCGGCTACGTCCACTCGCATCAGATACACGATCACCTGGTTGACGCCCGGTTGGGCGGTGCCTTCCGGGTCGATGGAAGCCGTTCGGGCCTGGCAGCGCGTCTGCCCGGAATGGACGACCGCGGACCCGGATGGAACAACCTCTACTCCCGCGGCGGCAATGCCAGCCGAAACCTGTCACCCGCGCGACTCCAGTCGTCCATGACCGCCAGAGTCGTCAACGCCCCACGGGACAATGTCTTTGCCGGCAGCGATGGTGGTGTGTTCCGCCAGTCCAACGACGGCTGGCAAGAATATCATGGCGGTGGCGACGCATGGTCCGGAATCGATCGAGTGCCCAACGCAGGGCCGACCTACCGTCCGGAAGTGGATGCGAACCGTTACGGCGGCGGGTTTGCCGGGCCCGATGCGGGGCTCGACCAGGATTTCGCGGCCCGCTCCCGCGGCGATTTCCGATCCTCCACCATTCACAGCTTCAGCGGCGGTGGGTTCCGCGGCGGTGGAGGATTCCATGGAGGTGGCGGCCGACGCTGAGTGACGACACGCTTTTTGAATTCGACTCATTACCAATCCATTTACTGAGGAAATCTGATCATGAAGACGAAGCGGCTTGGAAATTCAGATTTGTTCATCACACCCGTCGGATACGGGTCCTGGGCCATCGGCGGCGCCGGTTGGCAATTCGCCTGGGGAAAACAAAACGACGACGATTCGATCGCTGCGATTCACCGCGCTCTGGAATTGGGCGTCAACTGGATCGACACCGCGGCGGTGTACGGCCTCGGCCACTCGGAAGAGATCGTGGCCCAGGCGCTGCAGCGTTGGCGCGGGCCGCGGCCGTATGTGTTCACCAAATGCGGCCTTCGCTGGGACGCCCAAGGGCAAACTCATAAGGTGTTGACCGCCGCTTCCATCCGCCAGGAATGCGAAGACAGTCTGCGCCGGCTCAAGGTGGACGCGATCGACCTTTACCAGATTCACTGGCCGGTCGACGACGTGGTTAAACTGGAAGAGGGGTGGGAAACCATGGCCCGCTTACAGAGAGAAGGCAAGGCTCGATGGATCGGCGTTTCAAACTTCAACGTGGAACAGATGAAGCAGGCGCAAGCCATTTCATCGATCACCTCTTTGCAGCCGCCGTATTCTCTTGTGCACCCCGATGTGGAGCGGGACGCGCTTCCCTTCTGCAAGGAGGAAGGAATCGGCGTGATCGTCTATTCGCCAATGGCCTCGGGCCTGCTGACCGGCGCCATGACTCGGGAACGCATCGCCAAACTGCCCGAAGATGATTGGCGCAAAGGCCATCCCGATTTCAATGAGCCGAGGCTGTCGACCAATCTGGCATTGGTCAGGCGGCTGCGCGACATCGGCAAGCTGCATGGCTACACGCCGGGAGCGGTTGCCGTGGCTTGGGCGTTGCGCAATCCTGCCGTGACCGGCGCGATCGTCGGCGCCCGCAGGCCGGAGCAGGTGGGCGATGTGGTTGCAGCCGCGGAATTTGAACTGACTCCATCCGATCTCGCTGAGATCGAATCTGTCCCCGAACTCGCTGGGAGGTTCCAATGAAAATCGGATTTATCGGATTGGGAACCATGGGCAGCCGCATGGCGGCAAACCTGCTCAAACATGGCCATTCCCTTGTCGTCTCTAACCGGACTCGCGCCAAGGCGGACGCTTTGCTGGCCGATGGCGCGAAATGGGCCGACTCGCCGGCCGAACTGGCCGAACAAGTCGAAGTCATCTTCACCATGCTCGCTCGACCCGACACGGTCGAAGAAGCGGCCCTGGGCAAGGATGGTTTCCTTTCACGCCTGGCCAAGGGCCGCATCTGGGTCGATTGCAGCACAGTTGACCCCGCGTTCTCCAGAAAAATGGCCGCCGAAGCGCAGGCGCGCGGCATCCGGTTTCTCGGCGCCCCGGTGACAGGCTCCAAAATCCCGGCCGCGCAGGCAAAGCTTGTCGTTTGGGTCGGCGGCGAAGCGGTCGACTTGGAAGCCTGTCGGCCTTTGCTGCAATGTATCGGAAGCAAGATCGTTCACTGCGGCGGACAAGGCATGGGAGCATCCCTCAAGATGGTGATGAACCAGGTGCTTGGAACGGAGCTGGCGGCTTTCTCCGAAGGGTTGATTCTCGGCCAATCGCTGGGACTTTCCCGCGAGGTTCTGTTCGAAGCATTATTCAACGGCCCCGCAGCCGCTCCGTTCGTCGCCGTCAAACGCGAGCGCATCGAAACCGAGAATTACGCCCAGGCGGACTTCGCGTTACGCTGGTTGCAAAAGGATTTGCACCTGGCCGCCGTCAGCGCCTACGAAACCGGCGTGGCCATGCCATTGACGAACGCGGCAAAGGAAATCTATCGCCTGGCAATTCGGGAAGGCCATGGGGATGAGGACATCTCCGCCATCTACGGCTACCTCGCGCGCAACCGCGACGCTAAAGCCAATCTCTAGCCGGGCCACTGAGGCTCTTTGACTATTCGCGGGAACGCAGCCCAGATATATGTAGCCCACGCTGTACCCCAAAAGTTGAAAAACATGGCACTTATGGATAACATGTTAGCCTGTACGCCGTGGACCTAACCCACGGGTTTGCTGTAACTTCTGTCGAGATCATGGTGTTGAGCGTTGCGGACGGAAGACGCTCATGACCCGGAGGTCGGAGGTTCGAATTCTCCCCCGCCATTAAAAAAAACAATGGGAGGCTTTTTTAATAGAGCGGAGAGCGGAGAGAGTAGAGGGTGGAAAGTAGAGGCCGGGGCGCGTCGCAGTCGACAACAAAACGTGGTCGGCAGAGCACCCAAGCGGTCTACTGCTCTACTTTCTACTCTCCGGCATATCGTTCCCGAGGGGGTCGTCGCCCTGTTCCGAGGGTCGCATAGAGTTACGAGGACCACTTCATGAATCCACGCGTCACTGTGATCGTCGCGCTGTTTGCCGGCTTCATGGCAGCGGCTCCGGCATTGGGGCAAAAATACGTTCCGCCGACTTCGCCGCGTACCCGGTATGACTTTAATCTGGATTGGAAATTCATTCGCGAAGACGCCCCTGGGGCTGAAGCGGTGGCCTTCGATGATTCCAAGTGGCAGACCATTAGTTTGCCACATTCTTTCAACGAAACGGACTCTTTCCGGTCAATTATCTCCCACGCCGGCGGTGATCTGGGGACGTACAAAGGAACCGGTTGGTATCGAAAGCATTTTAAGCTGCCGGCCAGTGCTGCCCGAGGGAAAGTATTCATTGAGTTTGAAGGCATGCGCCAAGCCGGGGATATCTTTCTTAACGGCAAAGAAATCGGACTTTCCGAAAACGGAATTACTGCCTACGGAGTGGACATCTCCCAATCGGTTGACTTCGACGCCGAGAATGTTTTGGCGGTCAAGATTGATAACCGTGCCGCATACGCGGAGCGCGCCACCAATACCCCGTTTGAATGGAATCTTAATTCCCTCAATTCCAATCCCAGCTATGGGGGCATCAACCGGCATGTATGGTTGCATGTGACCGGCCCGATCTACCAGACGCTTCCGCTGTATTACGGCCTGAAATCCACCGGCACTTATGTCTATGGCGGCAACTACAACATTCCCGGCCGCACTTGCGACGTGACCATTGAATCGCAGGTTCAGAATGCAACGGCCGATCGTGCAACCGTGACGTTATCGTGCGCGATCGTCGATCGGGATGGAACCGTCCGAGCTACCGTCACAGGTAAAGGCCTGGATATGGTAGCCGGCGAAAAGACCCTGCTGACTGTCAGCGGCGCGCTGAAAGATGCCCGCTTCTGGAGCACTGTCGATCCCTACTTGTACGATGTCTACACGATCCTCACCGTCGATGGGACAGTGGTCGATGTGAGAAAAGTGACGACCGGTTTCCGCAAAGCGGAGTTCAAGAGCGGCGCCGGTACGGGTGGCGTTTATCTCAATGACAAATTCATTTATCTAAAAGGATTTTCCAATCGGTCCAGCGACGAATGGGCTGGATTGGGGCAGGCATATCCGGACTGGATGCACGATATCACCGCACAGATGCTTCGCGATTGCAATGGCAATTACCAGCGGTGGATGCATGTTTCACCGCAGCGCGTGGACGTGGAATCCTATGATCGGCATGGCATTATCGAGGTATGTCCGGCGGGCGACGGAGAGCATGAGACGCAGGGGCGGCAGTGGGATCAGCGCGTGGAGGTCATGCGCGATTCCATGGTCTATTTTCGCAACAACCCAAGCATTCTCTTCTGGGAAGCAGGCAACTCCGGAATCAACGCGGCGCACATGCAGCAGATGGTTGATCTCCGCAAAGAATTTGATCCCAACGGCGGCCGGGTAATTGGGTGCCGTTCACTTCGCGACCCGGGCGCCGTGACGGCGACGGAGTATTTTGGCGTGATGCTCGGCGGGCCGTACACCGCCGAGGCCCGCGATCACGCTCCCATTGTCGAGACCGAGGATTTCCGCGACGAAGCCGCGCGCCGGTTTTGGGACGATTATTCGCCGCCCTATTTCGGCTTCAAGAAGGGCCCGAGGGATACATACAATCTCAATTCCGAAACCTTCGCGTTGGCACAGGTCCGGCGGTACTGGTCGTACTGGTCTAACCGCATTTCAAATAGTGATCCCAAGCACGCGAAATGGTCGGCCTACGCGTCGATTTATTTTACAGACTCTGACGCCGACGGCCGGCAGGATTCCAGCGAAGTTTGCCGCGTGAGCGGAAAGATAGATGCCGTGCGCCTGCCCAAGGAAGTCTACTTCGCCGAGCGTGTTATGCAGAATGAGCGGCCGGACATTCACATCATTGGGCACTGGACTTACCCGACCAACACGACCAAGACGATGAACGTGATTGCCAACAATGTGGACAGCGTCGAATTATTCGTTAATGACGTATCCCGAGGGAAGGTGACCGAGCCGAAGGATGGTTATATTTATGCCTTCCCCAATATCAAATTTGAGCCGGGCGTGATCAAGGCGGTGGGATATAAGGACGCAAAGGCGGTTGCCACTCATGAGCTGAAAACGGCGGGAGCGCCGTCGGCAATCGAGCTTACATTGCACACATCACCCGATGGTCTGCATGCCGACGGCCAGGATGTTGCGTTGATGGATGTTGAAGTTGTTGACGCCAACGGAATGCGTTGCCCGACGGATGATGCTCGCGTCAATTTCACCTGCACCGGTCCGGCCATCTGGCGCGGGGGTTACAACAGCGGCAAGACCAACTCGACTAACAATCTTTACCTGAATACAGAATGCGGGATCAACCGCGTGGCCGTTCGTTCGACGCTGAGCGCCGGGGCAATCACCGTGACTGCCAGCCGCGACGGCCTAAAAACCGCGACGGTAACCTTCGATTCCAAATCCGTGGTAATCAAAGATGGCTTGGCAGTCTCCGAAGCCGACCCGCAGACTCCTATAAAATAGATCGCCTCCCAAACCGGTGGTCTGGTCCGGAGGCAGAAACAGGGACATCACTGATTATTTGACATCGACGCGCCAGTCGGGGTAGATTTCGCTGATGCCATGCACAGCTCGTGCCGTCGAGGCGGATGGGATTTAGCATGTGCTCAACCGCGGGGGCGGAAAAGATGGCATGTTGGTTGTCGGGTTTAGCCTTCACCGGCTGACCCGACAACCAACATTGCCATCTCTGAATTGCCCTAATTACCCCCGTTTCCCGGCGGAGGCTAAATGAAGCCGCCCCCTCCAATTGGATCATCATCGTCAGACGGAGCTTTCGTGACGCTGGGCGCAGGCGCGGGAACTGCGGACGCGGGGGCCGGAGGCGCGCGGAGCAGGTCGGCGACGGCGTCGCTGTGCTTCTGAACCGCTACCACCAGCGGCGTGTCACCAGGGTTGTCCTTCGCATTCACGTCCGCGCCGCTGACCAGCAACACGGCGGCAACCCCTTTGCAGTTGAAGGCGGCTGCGTCGTGCAGCGGCGTCTCGCCGCCGTTGTCCTTCGCATTTACGTCGCCGCCCTTGGCCAGCAGCGCCTTGGCTTTCTCGAGGTCGTCGGCTCTTTGCACATTAAGATCCCCTCCCGGCGGATCCGTGGGTTTGAAAGTGCCCGTCTGTTGCATGAGCGATTTGATGAGGTCGGGTGTTACTTCAATGCCGTTCTTCTGCAACGTTTCAGCCAGCGCAACCTCAACTTGCACCCGCGGCGTTTCAAGGTTCTTAATGTGTTTTTCCGCGTCACGGACACGCGCGTTGTCCAGGTTCATTTCCAGTTCCGCCTCACCCAGCGGCAGTTTACTGCCGGGAGAAATGTCATTGAAAAGATGCTGCGCTTTCTGGGCATCGGCGCTACGGCCCGCCTGTTCCAGAACTGTTTGGGCGACTGTCGGCAGAGTATCCAAGAAATCCTGCCGGTCACGAGCCGCCATCTGATCGAACTGGATGATGTCCATCGCCCGCACCGTGCGGGGAAAAAGCATGGCCGCCGACACGAAGGCCGCGACCAGAAATGTGTTAAAACGGCTCATAAAATCTCCCCGCACGTCTTTGTAGTGTGCACTTGGTGCCCAAAGGCAACGCACCATCTACACTATAACCATACGGGCAAATTAACCCCACTCGAGGCGGCGCCCATGTCAGTTTTCATTTACCGCCGATTGCATCGCGATAGACGTCAATCTGCGCGTGGGCAGCCGCAGGCGTGAATAGCGTGCCGCTTCTCAGCCGGCAAAATGAGAGGTTCACACCGAATCAGGATATGAATGAGTAACCTTCCCAGAGCAGCGGCAAATATTTCGCGCAGGCTTCTATAACCTTCTACCGGCAAGTGCCATACGCAACGACAGGAAGCAATTCTATCTGATGGGGAATTCCAGCGGACTGAAGTCGCTAACAGAGATGATCTCAGCTGCTCCGGGGTATGAACGATCAAGCCACCCTTCGAAAACAGGCCCAAACCTCGACCATTACCGTGCGACGAGTAACAGAACGAGCCCCCGGTATTAAAAATACCGCCCGCAAGGGGCGGTTTTTTTAATGGAGGTCGCTGCGGCGACCGGTCTTCTGCTCTTCTGCTCCACTGCTCATCTCCCGCCGGCCGGTGTTGGCTGCGCGAACCCGGCAATTCGCGAAACCCGACTCATCCGCGCGAGCGTCGACACGGAAAAATCGTCGAACGCCGCCGCAACAAGACCTTGACGTTGAAACAGAGTGACGACAAGCCTTCTCCGCCCCATGGGTAAATACTTTAGCTCGGCCAGATCGGTGCCGATTATAAGATCGTGTGAAGACCGAGGGCCTTTGCGAGGCTGTCGGGAAGCGGCACGCTCGAGTGGAGCCTTTTGTAGCGGCTCCATCTCACTCGGGTTCGTTTTTTTTCGGCCGACGCTCGCAGGAGCCCTCGATGCCATTCGGGACCCATCTCGACGCGCCCACTCCCGAGAGTTCGCCGGACCTCTTTTCCGATGAGGCGGCGTTCCTGTCCCAACTCATCGAGACGCAAAGTGACATCGCGGCGATCGAACTGGACCTTCCGACGATCATGCAGATGGTTGCTCAGCGCACCCAACGACTCACCGGCGCGGATGGGGCGTCCGTGCAGATCGTGGAGCGCGACCACCTGATCTGCCGGGCGGTCAGCGGCATCATGGAGGGATACGCCGGTATCCGGCTTGCACTGCATGCGTCGCTGGCCGGTCATGCGGCGCGACTCGGGCGCTACGAGTATTGTCCGGATATCGAAAACGACCAACGCGTCGACCGGAACGCGGCACGCGGCATGGGGATTCGCTCGGTGATCGTCGTGCCGATCTTCCAGGGAGCCCAGGTCGTCGGCATCCTGAATGTTTCGTCGACAAAGCCTGGGGCGTTTCGACCCCGGCATGTGTCGGCGCTGGGGCTGATGGCCGGGCTGGTGGCCGCGGCGCTGGGGCATGCGGCCGAGTTTGAAGCCAAGAAGGCCCTGCTCGCCGAGCGAACCGAGGCGCTGACGGCGCTGGCCCACAGCGAGGAGCGGTTTCGCAG
>Ga0302326_10024915_pt1 | contig 12140 bp, 9 predicted proteins | sample Palsa_T0_3_FD_202264 | JGI IMG/M metagenome (GOLD analysis project Ga0302326, IMG submission 202264) | Peat permafrost microbial communities from Stordalen Mire near Abisko, Sweden - Palsa_T0_3 | ecosystem: Environmental > Terrestrial > Soil > Palsa > Peat permafrost | place: Sweden: Abisko...
GGTGATCCTTGCTGGTCATGACGTCGCGCAGCGGCGGTGCAGTGAGGAATTCCTGCAGCATCACGACACTTTCGGTGTTCCCGCGCAGCTCGTCGACAAGCGTGCGGTAGACGCCTTCGTCGGCCGGTCCAAGCCCCTTGTCGTCGGTCAGGACCACCAAGAGGATTGTTTGTGACCCCGATTCGTGAAAAGCCTCTGTCATCTGTTGGGTCGCGACCAACGCCGGGGCGTTCCACGGCAGGATAGCGACCGGCCGTTCGCGCACCATCTGGGTCAGCGACGGGACTGTCACCAATAGGCCGGCCGCGAGCGCAACCCAGAGCCCGATGAAAACCAGCGGCCACCGCACGAGATAATCGCCCAGTCGGCCGAAGATGCCCCCTGCTGCCGCTGCGCCAATCGCCTTCATCGGCCGGGACATTCGCAATCCCATCACATCTCAGGAGAGAGGCTTCAGGGGATTGGCGCGAACTGCGTAAGGGCCATTGCATGGTCCCGGAGTAGGGCTTCGCCGGCCGCGCAGCCTTCAACGACTGCCTGGAGATCCTCGCTGGACAGCCGATCGGATACGCCCGCGAAGCTCGGGTCGATAACGCTGGCACCGAAATCGAGCCACTTCGGATCGGCGTCGACATCCAGGAATGCCGCGAGCCGCGTCAGGCACGACCTGGGGTGTGCGACGAGGTCTGAATACGACAACGGCAAGTATCGGTCTGTTGACAGGTCGGCGAGCGCTGCCACGCCGACGGCGATCAACTCGCTCCACATCCGGGCGAATCGGGCGACGGGAAGGTCCTGACTCATGAGGTAGTCGAAGTCGCAGCGATCACCGAGCAGGGGTGCGAGTTCGGACGGTATAGCCGCCGGATCCAGTCGCAGACCCGGGTTTCGGCTCTCCTCCGGGAGGTCGAGCAGTGCCAGTGCGTCCTGAATGAGCGCCATCAGGCGAAAGCCGGTGTGTTCGCTCATCGAGACCGCTGTGTCCGGACCGTGCCGGTAGAGATGTACGAACTTCGCGTCCGGGAACATTTCGCGCAGCCACGAGACACTGCTCAACGACATGCCCGACCGCTCCACCGCGACGGTCCCACCGAAATGTGCTGCCAGCCAACCGAAGAGCCTCTCGTAGTGCATGCGAGCGGTTTGTTGCGGCCACATCGGAACCTGCGCGGCAAGGGCGTCGAAAACACCGTCGGGGTCCGGCGACAGATGCGGCAGCGTCATCATCGAGATCGCCGGAATCCCGGTCGTGTTCGCATCGAACCGGGTTCCCTGCAGGAGGGGATAGATGAACTCCGGCATTCCGGCGCCACCCCGGACCATCGCGTCGAAGATCGAGTGCGGCTCGGCAAGGACGCGCCAAAACTCCTCGCCTGAAAGTGGTTGGTCGACCGCAAGCGAGGTTCGCACCGCAAGGTAGAACTCGTTGAGGCTGAGCACATCCCGGTGACCGTTGAGGACTCGCGACAGCACGCTCGATCCACTTCTCCCGACAGTGACGATGAACGTCAACCCCCTCACCGGGCTGACTGCATGGCCGTTGCGCACCGCAGGGTCGAATTGCGGCCCGACACGTGCCACGGGTTGAGCCGACAGCGCCGACTTCCTGGTTTCCTGCTGTCGCTGCTCGATGGCGAAGGTTCGTTTGTAGCGCCCTATGCCGCCGAGCAGATAGTCCAAGTCGACGACAGTCTGACTGCTGGGCTCACCAAGCAATGCCCGCACGCCGGTCGCGTCGTAAGCCCGACTGTGATGCAGGTAGGGGAAAAAACCCTTGGCCCACCGCAGCCGCCTTTCCAACACGTTCGGGTCCTCGATCGGATAGTCCACCAGCGAAAAGCGAACCGGCGACACTGCGTTGAACAGGTCCATCACGGTTTGCACTGCGACATCGTGGTGGTGAACGACGTGGTAGGTACTCAGGCCATCTGAAGCAAGCCGTAGCAGCCGAACCATCGCCTGGGCGGCTTCGTCGACCGGCATGAAGTTCAAGTGCCCGCTGGGATCACCTCTGAGTCGTACCCGCAGGCTGGTGTCGACGGGCTGTCTGGATATGGAGAGCAGGCGCATCGCCGCCTCGGCCGACTTCGAAAAGGAGGAAAGCGGATGCAATGGAAAGTCCGGATGTGGCGGCCGATCGGTGACCAAGATGCTCGGCCGAAGCATCACCACCCGGCGTCCGGTGCGGTGTGCCCAGTCCCGTACCAGCGTCTCGGCCTCGAATTTGGACCTCTCGTAGGTGTTCTCGAAGCCGGCGTCGTCCCCGAATTCTGTTTCCGAGACGATGCCGGTCCGGCGGCGGCCGGCGACAAATGCAGTCGACACATGAAACAGGTCCGGGGCCCTCGAGCCGGCCTGGGCGAGTTCCAGGATCCGTGCGGTCCCGTCGACGTTGGTGCGGCGAAGGCGAGCTATATCGCCGTCCAGCTCGACACTCCCGGCGCAGTGCAAGATTGCGTCGACGCTGTCGGCAAGTGCCTGGAATTGCTGAGGCGGCAGCCCGAGGTTGGGTTGGGCGAAGTCGACCGGCACCACGGCTAACCGTTCCCGCAGGTGCTCTTCGGTCCACACTTTTCCACCAGTGCCGGCGAGAGCGAGCGCCTTCTGGATGCGAGCGATCGGCTCCGACTGCGGCCGGGTCAGTAGGGTGAACGTTCCAGGTCCGCGGAGGAGTTCGCGCAGAATGTGCGTCCCGAGAAATCCGGTTCCGCCGGTGATAGCCCAATGCATGTGAACGTCTCCGTCCCGGTCTAGGGCCCACGAGGAACCGAACCGGACTATACGCCGACGCGCTATCTGACGAGGGCTGAAATCAGCGTTCTGCCAATTCGGGACGTGGCGCGGCTTCGCAACCGGTACCACCTATCGCCGAGGCCACCACTCGTGATGCCGGTATGGCGGGGACGATCAGCAAGCCTCAGCAATTCGTCCGCGTTACCGTGCGCGAAGCGCTCCTTGTCCTGCGGCGAAAGGTCGCATCGCTGCAGGAATTCCATCGCCGCGAAGTTGTCCTGGAACGGGTAGTCGACTGAGAACATCAAATTGTCCAGACCCAGCATTGCGCGGGCACAGTCGAACACCGGGACGTCGAAAACCCCACTGCTGGTGATGAAAACGTTTTCACGCAAGTAGTAGCCGACGTTGTTGTGCATCGGCGTCGCTTCGGATTCGGTCGCACCACCCAACCACCCGGCCATCGTCAGGCCGACGTTGAGCCTGGTGAAGCAGAACGGAATCAGCTCACCCATGTGCCCGACGATGATCTTCAGCTTCGGATGACGGTCGAACGCGCCGGCGCAGATCATCCTGAGTAGGTGCGTTCCCGTCTCCACGGGCCAGCCCCAGGTCGGCACCAGCGCCGAATCGTAAGGCGCGTAGTAGACATCGGTCACCTGCTGGGGCGGGTCGGTGGGATGGACGTAGATGGGGACGCCCAACGACTCCGCTTGGGCGAGAAGCACCTCGAACGACGGGTCGTCGAGGTAGCGCCCGTTGGTGTGGCCGTTGATCAGGGCGCCTTTGAAGCCGAGGTCGACCACGGCGCGACGCAGTTCGTCGGCCGCGCGATCCGGTGACTGGGTAGGCAGCATGGCAAAGCCGGCGAACCGGGCCGGGTGTGCGGCGACCGCTTCCGCCAACCAGTCGTTGACTTCCTGGCAGACCGCGATCGCCAACTCGGCCTGGTCGTCGGCGAGCAGTTGGACGCCCGGCTGAACGTGCGAGAGCACCTGCACGTCAATCCCTGCGGCGTCCATCAGACGAATACGCTCGGCGCCGACGTCGCTGAGCCGGGCCCGGACGGGCTGATACTTGCGCTGCAACGGCTCGGGAAACACATCCCACACCCGCGGGTGCAGGAATGCCTCTTCCAACGCCACCACACGCGAAACCGTTGGTGCGGGCATTATTTCGGCCTCGGCTTGGTCGCGGTGACGGCATGCGTGCGGAAGAACGGAAGCCCCCACCAGGCCCGCCAGCCAAGATCTTGCCGCCTGACGTTCGCCATGCCGCATTCTGTCAGCCAGGTCCCATACTGCCGTGTTAAGCCAAGGTCGGCGATCACCACATGACCACCGGGCCGCAGAACGCGCACGGCTTCGTCGATGGCGGACCGCCGCGCGGGATTGCCCGGCAGATTGTGGATCGCGAGGTTACTGACCACAAGATCGAACGAATCGTCGGGGAACGAAAGATGGGTGATGTCGCAAGTGCACAGTTCGACTCGGTCGTCGACACCCTCGGCTTTGGCATTCGCCAGCGTCGCCTCCGCGGAGTTGCCGGTCTGGTCGGCCCGCCAGATATCCACCCCCACAGCACTTCCCCGCGGCACCAGCTTGGCCGCGGTCAACAGGACCGCGCCACGTCCGCAACCGAGGTCGAGCACACGTTCGTCGCCTCGCAGGCCTACCGCGGTTAGCAGGCGAGCCCAGACTTCGAACTTTCCTCGCCGACTGAACCGCCGGACGCTGACGCCCACAGCGATCATCGAGACGGCCACCGCGGCGGTGCCGAGACCCGATGGCGTTCTGTCGGTCGCCAGCAAGTGACCAGCGAAAACCGCTGTGGTGAGGCACAACAACAGGTAGCAGCCGAAAACGACCGGTGCTGGAATCAGCCGGTAGTCACCGTCGACTCCATAGCTCCCGCGCGGGCGGGTGAGTTCAGTTGCCAACTTGGTCATCGTGGTCGCCTCCATAGGTAGCCGTGCGGTGGTCTCGGGCAATTCGCTCCAAGATCGGGATGGCCTTCGCTGCAGCGCGTTTCGCTGTGGCCCTGCTTGGTGCGGCGGTTGGCTCGAAAGCCCGGCGCACCGTATCGGCTAGTTGGCCGGCTTTCTGCTCCAGAGTCAGCCCGAGAGACGACGGTAGAAACGGCTCCGCCGCAAAGAAACCGAACACGATGGTGGGCAAGGTGTAATCGAGATCTTTCAAGTTCAGGTCCGACCGCAGCATGTCCTCGGCGGCGAGCACATCCAGATAGTCGCGGTTGACGCCGAGCTTGCTTTCTTCGAGGTGTTGGTGATTCGCCGAGGCGAGGAACGTGTCGAGGGTATCGGCGTCGCGGGTATACAGTGCGCGCAATACCGGCCGGTTCATCGCCTCGACGAACAGTAGACGCAGGTGGCGGTGCAACGCGACCTCGGCCGGATCGTCGAGGACTGCCTGAACAATCGCGTCTGCCATCTGCGCTGCCTCGCGGGTGCTGACCGCGTGGAACACTTCCTCGCGAGACCGCCAGTGCAGGTATATGGTGCCCTTGCCCACACCGGCGCGGCGGGCTAGTTCATCAATGGTGACTCGCCGATAACCCCAGGCAAGCAACAACTCTCGAGCAGTGTCAAGGATTCGATCGGCCCGTTGCCGCCGATCCACCCGGGCACTTTCCACGTGACCAGAATACGATATCGGTCAACAGTCATCAAGAGGCAGATAGCCGCGGCTTGTCACTTTCTGGCGAGGATGACCGAAAGCGCCCGGCAAAGCTCGCGTTCGGGTTCGGCAGGAAACCGGTCTGTGCGCCAGCCGACGAAATCGTCCGGCCGGACCAGCAGAGCTCCGCCTGGCCCGAGCCCTGTGACCTGCGCCCACGCCCCATCCGGGTCGAGGGCATCGCCTGCGGACCCGATGCGGTGAACCGTGATCGCAACGCCGAGGGCCGCCGACGCCGCCGCGGCGGTCCCGATCCATGGGGCACCGTCGTCTCCGGTGAGCAATGTGAAACCGGGGCCGATCAGATCAAGCGTCGACACCCTCCTGCCGCCGTGGTGCAACCAGGCATGCGGGACCCGGGTACCGGGTTGGCCACGCAGTTCGTCTACCAACGACACAGCGTCTGGGTCAGTGGCCGCGGACTGACCGGAAACAACAGCAGCCGAACGGTACTGGTAGCCGACCAGCAACGAGAACATCGACGCCTCCTCCTCCGGCGGCAATCCCGGACCTTGCTCCTGGAGCCGCAGCAATCCCACTGTCGGCCCAGTGAGCGACTGGCGAGCGGCGAACCGCCCGACGGGATGCCGCTCGGCGTGGTAGCTGGCGAGTAGTGCCGCGCCCGCCCATCCCTTCAAGACCGCGGCCAGCTTCCAAGCGAGGTTATGCGCGCTTTGAATTGCGGTGTTCGCCCCTCCGGCCTTGAACGGCGGCATGGTGTGTCCGCAATCTCCGACGAGAAATACTCGCCCGCATTGAAATTGGTCGGCCACTTGCTCATAAGGCTGCCACGCCGCAGCCTCGATGATCTCGAGATCGATCTGCTCGCCGACGGCCTTGGTGAGCACGTCGCCGCAGTACTGCGGAGTGAATTGCGCCGCGGTCTCCCCTTCGCCGGGGAAGTAGGTGGTGATGAACATGCCAAGGTCATCCTTGGCCACCAGGAATATGCCGTCCACGTCTGGATTTTTGATCTGCACGCCATCGCCATCGCTCAGGTGCGGCACGAATCTCCGCCAGGGGGCACGGAAGTAGATGAACACGACGAAGATCGGCAGTGCTCCGTAGCCAGTCGTTGTGACGCCGAGCGATTCCCTGATCCTGCTGTGCACGCCGTCCGCGGCGATCAGATAGTCGGCCCGGACCGTTTCGGACTCACCGGTTTGCAGGTCGCGAAGCACCACGGTCACGCCGGAATCGTCCTGCTCGAACGAACTCAATTCCGTCCCGTAGCGCACGTCGTTGCCACGCCGACGGGTGTCGGCGAGCAGCATCGGCTCGAGGCTGCTCTGCGGGCAGTACTGCACGGTGGGCTCGGGGCTCAGCTGATCGAGGCCGGCGAAAACCGCGTCGATGTCGATGGCCAGCTTTTCTTCCGCACTGTTCAGCGTCGGCTTGACGACCAAGTCTGAAACTCGGTCGGCAACTGCGTGGACCTCGTCGGCCAAGCCCAGACTGCGGAGGATCTCCAGGCTGCGAAAGCTGAGATTGCGCGCCTTCGGGTAGATGAAGATCTCGCGCCGCTTTTCCACCAGCAATGAGCGCACGCCGTGTTTAGCGAGCAGAGCCGAGGTAGCCAAACCCCCGGCGCCGGCGCCGACGATCAGCACCGGGACATGCTTGACATCCATCGCAATCCCTTCCGAAGCGGAACTAATCAGTTCCGTCCAAACCAATGTGGCACCTTCGGGCGAAACGCGCAACCGTTACGGCGCCTATGCGCCGGCAAGTGGCAAGATCACGTCCTCGAGCACGCGCCGGACGTAGACCCGGTCGATCGGTCGTCCCGTCATCACCCGCAGCACGTTGAGACCCAGGGCCACGTCGGGGATAAGACTCAGATCGCGGACGGCCGAGATCTCTCCGCGGGCCACCGCATGGTCGAGCACGGCTCGGACCACCTGCCGCGGAGTGGAAAGCACAAGGTCGTCCAGGGCAGCCGCCAGGACGGGATTATGCATCGCTGCTGTCGCAACCCCGACAATGACCTGAATTGTGCTGACATCAGCGTCATTTAGGTCAGGTACGGCTGCAATCAGCGCCTCTATGTCGCCGCGAAGGCTGCCGGTGTTGGGCGGCTGGACGGGTCCGAGTCGTCGTCTCCAGTGGGCTATCGCATCGGCCACCACCACGGCCTTCGATGGCCAACGACGATATATCGCAGCCTTACCGACGCCGGCGCGGGATGCGACATCGTCCATGCTCAACCGGTCATAACCCAGTTCCGCCACGCCGGCCAGGGCCGCCTCGAGGATGGCTGCGTCCAATGACCGATCGAGGCGTCCCGGGCTTCGTGCCGGACGCGGGATGCTCGCCGCCTGTTCCATTGGTCCACCCTTAGTCGATACGGATTAGTTCCGTCCCATGGTATCGCGCTCGCCTCGGCCGAACCGCGACAGAAACTCTTCGGCCACGCCGTTGACCCGCTCCCGGTCGGCGGTCACTAGACCGATCCGGGTGCGGCGGTCCACGATGTCGCCGACGGTCAGCGCACCCTCGTGGGTGACGGCGTACTCGAACTCCGCTCGGATCACGTCGATGTCGTCGGCCACTGGATCGGCGGGTCGCTCGCAGGTGGCAGCGGCGATCACGTTGACTGCCTCGGCCCCGTAGCGCTGGACCAGCGACTCCGGCAGGCCGGCCATCGGCGGCCCCGTTACTGCCGGCGGAGATCCCGGGTTTGCCGGGGCGCCGACCAACGGCAGATTTCGGGTCCGGCACGTGCCGGCGCCGAGACCTCGCAACGCGATCGCCCGGTCGAGCACGTCCTCGGCCATGTACCGGTACTCGGTGAGCTTGCCGCCGATCACGCTGATCACCCCCGACGGCGACTCGACGACGGCATGGTCGCGGGACACGTCGGCGGTGCGGCCTGTTCCGGTGTCGATGAGCGGGCGCAACCCGGCGTAGCTGCCGATCACATCGGCACTGTCCAGCGTGATGTCCAGCGCAGTGTTCACCACGTCGAGCAGGAACTTCGTCTCCCCCGACGTGGGTTGTGGCACATCGGGAATCGGCCCGGGCGCCTCCTCGTCGGTGAGCCCAAGGTAGACCCGGCCCAACTGTTCGGGCATGGCGAAGACGAAACGGTTGAGCTCACCCGGGATCGGAATCGTCAGCGCCGCAGTGGGATTGCCAAAGGCCTTGGCATCGAAAACGAGATGGGTGCCACGGCTGGGACGCAACGTGAGCGACGGGTCGATCTCACCGGCCCACACCCCCGTGGCGTTGATGACGGCGACGGCGGACATGTCGAACGATTCGCCGGTCCGCTGATCGGTCAATCGCAGCGACGTCCCGGTGACATCGGAGGCCGCCGTGTACGTCAAGATCCGGGAACCCTGCTGCGCCGCGGTACGCGCGACGGCAACGACGAGCCGGGCGTCATCGATCAGTTGCCCGTCGTAGGCCAGCAGGCCACCGTCGAGACCACCGCGCCGAACGGCCGGCGCCATCTCGATGGCACGCTGCGCCGAAACACGTTGTGAACCGGGCAAAATGGACCCTGGTGTGCCGGCTGTCTTACGCAACACATCGCCGGCAAGGAACCCGGCCCGCACCAATGCCCGCTCCACGCGGCCCATCGACGGCAGCAGCGGGACCAACTGCGGCATGGCCCGAACTAGATGAGGAGCGTTGCGCGCCATCAGGATTCCACGCTCGACGGCGCTGCGCCGAGCGATCCCGACATTGCCCGTGGCCAGATAGCGCAGCCCGCCGTGTACCAGCTTGGAGCTCCATCGGCTGGTACCAAATGCCAGGTCGTGCTTTTCCACCAGCGCCACCCGCAATCCTCGAGAGGCTGCGTCCAGCGCGATGCCGGCGCCGGTGATGCCGCCGCCGATCACGACGACGTCGGTCGGGGCGCCCTCGGCCAATGCGGCCAGGTCGGCGTCACGGCGCGCAGCGTCCAGCGCAGTCGACGTCATGACAGGTAGCCGTTCAGTGAGTAGGCGAGTTCGGCCGCCAGCGCATCAGCATCCAGAATCGGGCGGACGATCTGGGCGGACTGGATCGTCGACTGGGTGATGAGCAGCACCATCGCGGCCAGTTGACGGGGGTCGCCGTACCGCACGCTGCCGTCGCGTTGGGCGGCCCGCACCTCGTCGGCGAGGGCGCTGATCAGCATCTGCTGGCTACTGCCAAGCCGCTGGGCGATGTAGACCAGGGCCAACTCGGAGCGCAGCACCGCCATCACCAGGTCGTCGTTCCTGAGCCGCTCGGCGACCGCGACCACCCGATCAACCAGCGCCTCACGGCCGCTTTCGCGCGCAGGCACCTCACTCAGCGCGGCGGTGATGTGCCTGGTCAGCAGCGCGGCCAGTACCGAGCGGGTGTCTGGCCAACGGCGATAGACGGTCGGACGGCTCACCCCGGCACGCCGCGCGATCTCCGCCAGCGTCACGCGCTCGACCCCGAAATCGATCACGCAGCTCGCCGCCGCGGCAAGTATTCGATCACCGACATCCACGACGGCATTACTGATTGACAACATATGTAATACTGTAACGCATGTCTGCCGACTTGTTGCCACCGATGAAATGGAATGCCTGGGGCGATCCCGGTCAAGCCAAGCCCCTCTCGGAGGGCATCCGCTCGCTGTTGGCGCAGGCCCTAGGCGTCACGGAATCGCCCGAGGCGGAACTCGACGCCGGCCAGGTGCAGCTGCGACCGTCGGACCTGCCGAGCCCCCACCGCGAGGCGCTGGCCGCCATCGTGGGGCCGGACCACTGCCGCGTCGGCGACCGAGACCGGCTGTTGCACGCCGGCGGCAAGTCCACGCTGGATCTGCTGCGACGCAAAAGCTCCGGCGCTCAGGACGCTCCCGACGCGGTGTTGCTGCCCGGCACCGAGGACGAGGTTGCCGAGATCCTGCGGTACTGCTCGCAGCACGGGGTCGCCGTCGTCCCGTTCGGCGGCGGAACCAGTGTGGTCGGCGGACTCGATCCCCTCCGCGGTGAATTCAGCGCGGCGGTGTCGCTGGATCTGCGACGCTTGGACCAACTGCTCGCCTTCGACGAGGTATCCGGCGAGGCCGAATTCGGTGCCGGTGTCACGGGGCCACAGGCCGAACAACTGCTTGGCGAGCGCGGATTTTCGCTCGGGCATTTTCCGCAGAGCTTCGAATTCGCCAGTCTGGGCGGCTATGCCGCGACCCGATCGTCGGGCCAGGATTCGGCGGGCTACGGCCGGTTCGACGACATGATTCGCGGGCTGCGTGCGATCACGCCCGCCGGCGTGCTGGACCTGGGCCGTGCGCCGCAGTCGGCGGCCGGCCCCGATTTACGCCAGCTCGTCATCGGTTCGGAGGGCGTCTTCGGCATCATCACCCGGGTGCGGTTGCGCGTGCACCCCGCACCGCAAGCCACCCGTTACGAGGCGTGGTCGTTCCCCGACTTCGCCACCGGCACTGCGGCGTTGCGCGCCGTCACCCAGACCGGCGCCGGTCCCACCGTGATCCGGCTTTCCGACGAAGCCGAGACCGGCGTCAACTTGGCCACCACCGAGTCCATCGGCGGGAACCAGATCACCGGCGGCTGCCTGGCGATCACCGTCTTCGAAGGCACACCGGCACATGCCGAGAGCAGGCACGCCGAAACCGCGGCGCTGATGGCCACCCACGGCGGCACGTCGCTGGGCGAAGCCCCGGCGCGGGCCTGGGAGCGCGGGCGGTTCGGCGCGCCGTATCTGCGCGACGCGCTGCTGGCCGGCGGCGCGCTGTGCGAAACCCTGGAGACGGCCACCGACTGGTCCAACGTCCCCGCGCTGAAGGCCGCCGTCACCGATGCGCTGACGGACGCGCTCGCCGAATCCGGGACACCGGCGCTGGTGCTGTGCCACATTTCGCATGTGTATGCCACCGGCGCCTCGCTGTACTTCACCGTCGTCGCCGGGCAACGCGGCAACCCGATCGAGCAATGGCGCGCCGCGAAAACTGCTGCGTGCAACGCGATTGTGTCCTCCGGCGCGACGATCACCCATCACCACGCGGTCGGCGCCGACCACCGGGCCTGGATGCGCGACGAGGTCGGCGAGCTGGGCGTGCAGGTGTTGCGGGCGGTCAAAGCGACACTGGACCCCGCGGGAATTCTCAACCCCGGCAAGCTGATCCCGTGACCACGCGCCAGATTGGCCGGGTGACGGTGCTGACCAATCCGGCGTCGGGACACGGAAACGCACCACATGCCGCCGGAAGGGCGATCTCGCGCCTGCAACAGCGTGGCGTCGATGTGGTGGCAATCGTCGGCAGCGACGCCGAACACGCGCGCCGACTGCTGCGTAACGCGGTCGAACGCGGCACCGACGCACTGGTCGTCGTCGGCGGTGACGGGGTGATCGCCGACGCACTGCAAGCTGTGGCGGGCACCGATACCCCGTTGGGAATCATTCCAGCCGGCACCGGCAACGATCACGCACGCGAATTCGGCTTGCCGACAAAGGATCCCGTCGCCGCCGCAGATGTCGTCGCCGACGGCTGCACCGACACCGTCGACCTGGGCCGGATCCGCGACCGCAACGGCGCAACCAAGTGGTTCGGCACCGTCGCAGCCGCGGGATTCGATTCGCTGGTCACCGACAGGGCCAACCGGATGCGTTGGCCGCGTGGGCGGATGCGTTACAACCTCGCCATGCTCGCCGAACTCTCAGCGCTGCGGCTGCTGCCCTTCCGGCTGGTGCTCGACGGCCGCGACGAGATCGTCACCGACCTGA
>Ga0302326_10024916_pt1 | contig 12140 bp, 8 predicted proteins | sample Palsa_T0_3_FD_202264 | JGI IMG/M metagenome (GOLD analysis project Ga0302326, IMG submission 202264) | Peat permafrost microbial communities from Stordalen Mire near Abisko, Sweden - Palsa_T0_3 | ecosystem: Environmental > Terrestrial > Soil > Palsa > Peat permafrost | place: Sweden: Abisko...
GCTCGGTGCTCGAGGACGTAACCCAGTACCTCACCGATCAGTACTTCGCGCGCGGCAAGTACGGCGTACGCATCGACTCGAAGGTCGAGGAAGAGGTCGGCAACCGCGTCAAGATAAAGATCGACATCAAGGAGGGCTCGCGCGCCAAGATCCGGCAGATCAACATCGTCGGCGACACCCGCTTCCCGCAGAAGGACATCCTCGAGACGCTCGAGCTGAAGACGCCCAACTGGCTGTCCTGGTACAAGCAGGACGACCGCTATTCGCGTGAGTCACTGCAGGGCGATCTGGAAAAGGTGCGCAACTACTACATGGATCGCGGCTTCGCGAATTTCCAGATCGACTCGACCCAGGTCGCCATCGCGCCCGAGAAAGAAGACATCTTCATCACGGTCAACGTCGACGAGGGCCAGGTCTACAAGGTGTCGGGGATCAAGCTGGCGGGCACCTTCGTCGTGCCGCAGGCGGAGCTCGAGCAGCTGCTCGTCATCCACCCCGGCGACACTTTCAACCGCAAGCGCATCACCACCTCGCAGGAACTCATGCAGAACCGCATGGGGCGTGACGGCTTTGCGTTCGCCAAGGTCGATCCGGTGCCGACCGCCGACAACGCCGCGCACACCGTGTCACTGACCTTCTTCGTCGATCCGGGCAATCGCGTTTACGTGCGCAATATCAGCTTCACCGGTTCCAACCGCATCAATGACGAAGTGCTGCGCCGGGAGATGCGCCAGCTGGAGGGCGGCTGGCTCTCCAATACGTCGCTGGAGCGCTCCAAGCAGCGTGTTCAGCGTCTGCCGTACGTGAAGAGCGTGGAATTCGAGACCACGCCGGTGGCCGGCTCCCCGGACCTGGTGGACGTCAACTACAAGATCGAGGAGGGGCCCGCCTCGCAGCTGTCAGGCGGGATCGGCTACTCCGAGACCTACAAGTTCATGCTGAACGGCAGCTACGCTGACTCCGATTTCCTCGGCAGCGGGCAGCGTATCGCGGTCAACCTGAACGGCGGCGCCTTCCAGAAGGTGTACACGATCCAGCACACCAATCCGTACACCAACATCGACAACCTGCAGCGCACCGAGTCGATCACCTACAGCGATGTGACGCAGTTCGTGTCCTCCTCATCGACCTTCTCGTCGCAGACCATCAGCCTCGGGCCGACCTGGGCGTACCCGATCACCGAGTACATGTACCTGCGCTTCGGCGGCGCCTTCAACAGCTCGGAACTGCTCACCAACTCGCTCAGCAGCGCCATCCAGGCGCAGCAATGGGTGCAGCAGAACGGCCACCCGTACGATCGCCTGGCGCACGACGACTCAACCAACAACGAGTACGTGTTCTACGGCACCAACTTCAAGACCTTTGAAGGGATCGTGGGCTGGGACTACGACACGCGCAATCGCACCCTGTTCGCCGACCACGGCATGCGCACCTCCTTGTCTTACTCCATTACTACGCCGGGGAGCGATGTGAAGTACTACATCGCCAACTTCCAGTTCATCAAGTACCTACCGGTGTGGCATGGCTGGACCGTGTCGTTCCTCGAGGGCATCGACTACGGCTCGCCGCTCGGCAGTACCACCGCCATTCCGCCGTTCCGCCAGTTCTTCGGCGGTGGTCCGGACAACGTGCGTGGCTTCCGCGAGAGCCGCTTGGGCCCGAAGGATCAGTTCGGCAACCCGTACGGCGGCAACATGCGCATCACCAGTCAGAACGAGCTGATCTTCCCGATGCCTGCCAAGTACGCCCAGACCGCGCGCGTCAGCGCGTTCTTGGATATGGGCGGGGTGTACCAGACAGGCTCGATCGTCAAGTTCTATGGGCCCGACCAGATCACGCCCGAGAGCTACACGCTGCGAGCCGAGGGACTGAAGCGCTCGGTGGGTGTCGCCGTGCAGTGGCTGGCACCGCTGGGACTCTTCCGCTTCAGCCTCGGTGTGCCGCTGAACGCCAAGAGCGGCGACGGCATCACCACCTTCGGCGACGAACGGGAAGTCTTCCAGTTCTCCGTGGGTAACGCCTTCTAAAGGGTCGGCCAGCAGCCCGCGCGGCTAAAGAATTGAGCCGCCGGGGTGCGTTCTACGCGATACTAGGCGTTTGGGCCGGAGCACCCTTGAGTGCCCGGCGCGCCTAAACAGTTACATGCGAGGGTAGGTAGTGGCAGTGAATCGTTCGATCAGCAGCAAGTTAGCGGTGGGGTTAATTGCGATGGCCGGCGCGCTCGCCGCACTGCCGGCGTGGGCCGAGCCCAAGATCGGGGTCGTGGATCCCCAGCGGCTCCTGGAAGAGTCGCCGCAGGGCAAGGCGATGCTCGACTCGCTGCGGGCCGAGTTCGCGCCGCGCGAGCGCACCCTGCAGGCTCAGCAGCAGTCACTGAAGTCCAAGCAGGACAAGCTGCAGAAGGACGCGGCGACCATGACCGACGACCAGCGCGGCCGCGCCGAGAAGGAGCTGCGCGACGGCATGCGTGACTTCGAGCGCGCCCGCGGCGAGCTGCAGGACGACGCCACGGCCCGCCGTAACGAGGAATTTTCCCGTCTGCAGCGCACCATCGTCGAAGAGGTGCGCACTTACGGCAAGGCGCAGAGCTTCGATCTGATCCTGAGCGGTGAGGGCGTCATCTACTCCACCTCCACGACCGACATCACGCCGGCGATCCTGAGTGCCCTGCAGGCCCGCGGTGGCGCGGCGAAGCCGGCAGCGGGTGCGGCGGCACCGGCGCCGGCGACGCCGGCTCCGGCTCCGGCCAAGCCGCCGGCGCACTAGCGTCCGCGCGCCCTGGCTTTAGGGATCGCGGCATGTCGGTGTCGCTCGGTGAGCTCGCAGTGCGCTACGGCTGTGAGCTGCGCGGCGACCCGCAGCTGCGCATCGCGCGCGTGGCGACGCTCGCCGCCGCCGATCAGGCCGCGCTCGCTTTCGTGGCCAATCCGCGCTATCGCGCCCAGCTCGCCGAGACGCGTGCCGGCGCGGTCGTGCTCAACGCCGCCAGCGCATCCCAGTGTCCCGCCGCGATGCTGGTGTGTGACAACCCGCACGCCATCTACGCGCGCATCGCCGCGGAGCTGCATCCGCAGGCGAGCGCGCGCGGCGGGGTCCACGCGAGCGCGGTGGTGGCCGCCAGCGCCCGCATCGACCCGAGTGCCGAGATCGGCCCCTACGCGAGCGTGGGCGAAAACGTCACGATCGGCGCGCGCTCGCTGGTGGGCGCGCACTGCGTCATCGAGGCGGACGTGACGCTCGCGACCGACGTGCGGCTCACGGCCCGCGTCACGCTCGGACGCGGCGTGCAGATCGGCGCGCGCAGCGTGCTGCAGCCCGGCGTCGTGGTGGGGGCGGACGGTTTCGGTTTCGCACCCGACCAGGGCCGCTGGCTGAAGGTGCCGCAGCTGGGGACGGTGCAGGTCGGCGCGGACGTGGAGATCGGCGCCAACACCACCATCGATCGCGGCGCGCTCGAGGACACCGTCATCGAGGACGGCGTCAAGCTCGACAATCTCATCATGATCGGCCATAACGCGCGCATCGGCGCGCACACGGTCATCGCCGGCTGCACCGGCGTCTCCGGCAGCACGACGATCGGCAAACGCTGCATGATCGGCGGCGCGGTCGGGATCACCGGCCACATCAGCATCGCCGATGACGTCGTCATCACCGGTTACTCGTGCGTCAGCCATTCGATCGTGCGCGCCGGCGTATACTCCAGCTCGCTGCCGGCAGAGGAGGTGCATCTGTGGCGCCGGCTGGTCGCCCGCTTCAAGCGCAGCGCGGTCCTCGCAGAGCGCGTGCGCACTCTTGAACGCGCGGCAGGCTTGAGCGCCACGCAGGACGACGCGGATGAGTGACGGGGTGCAGCTGGACATCCAGGCCATACTCGAGCGGCTGCCGCACCGCTTCCCGTTCCTCTTGGTCGACCGTGTGCTCGAGTGCCGTCCCGGCCAAAGCATCCGCGCGCTCAAGAACGTCACCTACAACGAACCGTTTTTTCCGGGCCACTTTCCCGGCCGCCCGGTGATGCCCGGGGTGATGATCATCGAGGCGCTGGCTCAGGCAGCCGGTATCCTGTGCTTCGTGACCGCCGACGTCATCCCCGACCACAGCACGCGCTTCTACTTCGTCGGTATCGACAAAGCGCGCTTCCGCCGTCCGGTGGTGCCGGGCGACCAGGTGGTGCTGACGGCCCAGCTGCAGCGCTCGCTCAAGGGCATCTGGCGCTTCTCGACCGCAGCCCTGGTGGCCGACCAGGAGGTGGCGCACGCCGAGATCATGGTCGCACCCGAGGCCGGCAAATGATCGATCCGCGCGCCATCGTCGCGCCGGACGCGCAGCTGGCAGAGGAGGTGAGCGTCGGCCCCTTCAGTATCATCGGCCCGCAGGTGCGCATCGGCCCGCGCACCGTCATCGGCCCGCACGTGGTGATCAATGGCCCGACCTCGATCGGCGCCGACAACCGCGTCTTCCAGTTTGCCTCCCTCGGCGATGCGCCGCAGGACAAGAAATACCGCGGCGAGCCTACGCGGCTCGAGATCGGCGACCGCAACGTGTTTCGCGAGAGCTGTACCGTCAATCGCGGCACGACCAAAGACCAGGGCGTGACGCGCATCGGCAACGACAACCTGTTCATGGCCTACGCGCACGTCGCCCACGACTGCAGGATCGGCGACAACACGGTATTCGCCAACTGCGCCTCGCTCGCCGGACACGTGGAGATCAGCGACTGGGTGATCCTGGGGGGACTTACCGCCGTGCACCAGTTCAGCCGCATCGGCGTGCACGCCTTCCTCGGCGGCGGTTCGATCGTGTCGCGCGACGTGCCGCCGTATGTGATGGTCGCCGGCAACCCGGCCGTGCCGCACACGGTCAACGCGGAGGGGCTCAAGCGCCGCGGCTTCAGTGAAGAGCAGATCAAGAACGTCCGCGACGCCTACCGCATCCTCTACCGCTCCGATCTGCGCCTCGCCGATGCCCTCGCGCAGCTCGAGCCGCTGGCCGCGGCCAACCCCGAGATCCGCGTCTTCGTCGATTTCATCCACGGCACCGCCCGCAGCCTGGTGCGATGAGCATCTCCGGCCTGCCCGCGGTCGCTGCGGCGCCGCTGCGCGTCGCGTTGGTGGCGGGCGAGCATTCCGGTGATCAGCTGGGCGCGGCCCTGATCGCGGCGCTGCGCGAGCGCGTGCCCGCGGTGCAGTGCTTCGGCGTGGCGGGACCAAAGATGATCGCGGCCGGCTGCGAGGCGTGGGCCAGTTCCGAGCAACTCGGCGTCATGGGCCTCGCCGAGGTGCTGCGCCACCTGCCGCGCCTCTTGCGCCTGCGCGCCGGCCTGGTACGGCACCTCCTCACCGCCCGCCCCGATGTGTTCATCGGCATCGACGCGCCGGAGTTCAACTTAGGCCTCGCGCGGCGCCTGAAGGCCGCCGGCATCCGTACCGTGCAGTACGTGAGTCCCCAGGTGTGGGCGTGGCGGCAGGGGCGGGTGCGCAAGATCGGCGCGGCCTGCGACCTGGTGCTGTGCCTGTTCCCGTTCGAGACCGACTTCTATACGCGCCATCAGGTAGCGGCGCAGTTCGTCGGCCATCCGCTCGCCGACCAGATCCCGATCGGCGTCGATCGCGCGGGCGCGCGGCGCGCGCTCGGCATCGACCCGGGCGCGACCCTCATCGCGCTCCTGCCCGGCAGCCGCATGGGAGAGGTGGGCTACCTGGCCGGCCCGTTCGCCACGGCGGCCGCGCGGCTGAGCGCACAACGCCCGCGCTGGCAGTTCATCGCTCCCATGGCCTCCGCTGCTGCACGTGAGCGATTCGTCAGGGAAGTCTCGCAAGTTCCCGCCGTACCTGAAATTCGGCTGGTTGACGGTGAGGCCCATGCGGTGCTGGCGGCCTGCGATGCGGCACTCGTCGCCTCCGGCACGGCCACCCTGGAGACGCTCCTGAGCGGACGGCCGATGGTGGTGGCTTACCGTGCCAACCCCGTCACGGCGTTCGTTATCCAGTCGCTTGGGCTGGTCAAGGTGCGATACTTTTCGCAACCGAACCTGCTCGCCGGCCGTCGCCTCGTTCCGGAGTTTCTGCAGGGCGAGGTGGACGGCGGACGTCTCGCCGATGCGCTGCTGCACGAACTGGAGGACCCCGAGCACGTGCGTGAACTGCTGCAGGAATTCGCCACCGTGCATCGCGCCCTGCGCTGCGGTGGTGCCGGCCGCGCCGCCGATGCGATTCTCGCCCTGTGCGCCGGCGCGCGCAGCGCGGGTAGCCTGTGATGGCTGTGCCGGCGCGCGACCTGAGGCGTGTCGCCGGTGTCGACGAGGCAGGCCGCGGGCCTTTGGCAGGCCCGGTCGTGGCCGCCGCGGTGATTCTGCATCCGCAGCGCCGGATCCGCGGCCTTGCCGATTCCAAGGTGCTGAGCCCCGCTGAGCGCGCGCGGCTGGCACCGATCATTCGGGCGCGCGCACTCGCCTGGGCGATCGGCTGGGCCGACCGCGACGAGATCGACTGCCTCAACATCCTGCAGGCGACACTGCTCGCCATGCGGCGCGCGCTGCTGGCGCTGCCGGTGCCGCCGACGCACGTGCGCATCGACGGCAACTGCTGCCCGTGCGTGGCGGATCTGGCCTTCAGCTGTACGCTGGAGGCGATCATCGCCGGCGATGCGCGCATCGCCGCCATCAGCGCCGCCTCGATCCTCGCCAAGACGCACCGCGACGCGATGATGGAGGCGCTCGACAGCTGCTACCCGGGATTCGATCTGGCCGTGCACAAAGGCTATGCCACGCCTGCGCACCTCTCGGCGCTGACGCTGCGCGCACCCTCGCCGCAGCACCGCCGCTCCTTCAGTCCGATGAAGCCCGACGGCGAGCCCTTGACACTCGCCGCCGCAGAGATCTAAGAGGCGCGCATGGCACAGGGTTTCGTGCATCTGCGGCTGCACACCGAATATTCCTTGAGCGACAGCGTGGTGCGCGTGGCGGAGCTGGTGGCGGCCGTCGCCGCGAGCGGCATGCCGGCGGTCGCGGTCACCGACCAGAACAACCTGTTCGCGATGGTGAAGTTCTATCGCGAGGCGCTCAAGGCCGGCATCAAGCCGCTGGTGGGCATCGATCTGCTGGTGCGCGAGGAGGGCGAGCGCGCTGCGCCGTCGCGGCTGACGCTGCTGTGCCAGTCGCAGGCCGGCTACCGCAATCTTGCGCGCCTGGTGACGCGCGCCTACCTCGAGGGGCACGAGCGCGGCACGCCGCGAATCGAGCGCCGCTGGCTGAGTAGTGCCGCACTGGAGGGTCTGATCGCGCTGTCGGGCGCCGCCGAGGGCGACATCGGGCGGGCGCTCGTGAACGCGCGCGAGCACGAGGCGGAGCAGGCGCTCGATGCCTGGCTGGCGCTCTTTCCGCAGCGCTTCTACCTGGAAGTGCAGCGTCTCGGGCGCCCGGCCGAAGAAGCTTATATCAGCGCGGCCGTGGCACTTGGCGCACGCCGCGGCGTGCCGCTGGTCGCGACCAACGACGTACGGTTCCTGAGGGCCGAGCAGTTCGAGTCGCATGAGGCACGCGTGTGCATCCACGACGGCGCGCTGCTCGCCGATGCCGGCCGCGTACGCCGCTATTCGCGCCAGCAGTATCTGCGCACGCCACAGGAGATGGCGGCGCTGTTCGCCGACGTGCCCGAGGCGCTCGCCAACTCGGTCGAGATCGCGCGCCGCTGCAGCCTGGTGCTGAACCTGGGCGAGGCGAAGCTGCCGCAGTATCCGCTGCCCGCAGGCGTCGGCACCGAGGATTTCCTGCGCGCCGAGAGCGTGCGCGGTCTCGACGGCCGCTTTGGCGCTCCCGCCGCCGTGCCTGCCGGCCATCGCGAGCGCCTCGGGCGCGAGCTGGAAGTCATCTGTCAGATGGGCTTCGCCGGCTATTTCCTGATCGTGGCCGACTTCATCCGCTGGGCGCGCAGCAACGGTGTGCCGGTGGGGCCGGGGCGCGGCTCGGGTGCCGGGTCGCTGGTCGCCTACAGCCTCGGCATCACCGATCTCGACCCGATCAACTACGACCTGCTGTTCGAGCGCTTCCTCAATCCCGAGCGCGTCTCCATGCCCGACTTCGACATCGACTTCTGCATGGACGGGCGCGACCGGGTCATCGACTACGTGGCGCAGAAGTATGGCCGCGAACGCGTCTCGCAGATCATTACCTACGGCACGATGGCGGCCAAGGCGGTGGTGCGCGACGTCGGCCGGGTGCTCGGCCTCACCTATGGCTATGTCGACCGCATCGCCAAGCTGATCCCGTTCGAACTCGGCATCACGCTCGATGCGGCACTGGAGAAGGAGCCGGAGCTGAAGCGCCTCTACCAGGGCGAGGACGAGGTGAAGAACCTCATCGATCTGGCGCGCTCGCTCGAGGGCCTGACGCGCAATGCCGGCATGCACGCCGGCGGCGTGGTGATCGCCCCGTCCGTGCTCACCGACTTCGCACCGCTGTACTGCGATGCGGCCGGCGGCAGCGTCGTGACGCAGTTCGACAAGGACGACGTCGAGGCCGCCGGGCTCGTCAAGTTCGACTTCCTCGGCCTGCGCACGCTGACGATCATTGATCGCGCTGCCGCGCTCATCAACCGCGATCGTGGCGCTGGGGTGCCGGCGTTGACGATCAGCGAACTGCCCATGGACGATGCGCCCACCTACGCGCTGCTCAAGTCCTGCCGCACCACTGCGGTGTTCCAGCTCGAGTCGCGCGGCATGAAGGACCTGATCCGCCGCCTGCAGCCCGACCGCTTCGAGGACATCGTGGCGCTCGTCGCGCTGTTTCGGCCCGGGCCGCTGCAGTCGGGCATGGTGGATGACTTCATCAACCGCAAGCACGGCCGCATCGAGGCGCCGGTCGACTATCTGCACCCAAGCCTCGAGCCGATCTTGAAGCCGACCTACGGCGTGATCCTCTATCAGGAACAGGTGATGCAGATCGCGCAGGTACTGGCCGGTTACACCCTCGGCGGTGCGGACCTGCTGCGCAAGGCGATGGGCAAGAAGAACGCCGACGAGATGGCGCAGCAACGCTCGGTGTTCGTCGACGGCGCGGTGGCACGCGGCGTGCGCGCGCCGGTCGCCGGCCACATCTTCGACCTGATGGAGAAGTTCGCCGGCTACGGCTTCAACAAGTCCCATTCGGCAGCCTACGCGCTCCTCTCCTATCAGACCGCGTACCTGAAGGCACACTACCCGGCGCAGTTCATGGCGGCGGTGTTGTCGGCCGACATGGATCACACCGACAAGGTGGTCACGCTCATCAAGGAGTGCAGCGACATGGAGCTGGCGGTGCTGTCGCCGGACGTGAATGCCTCGCAGTACGAGTTCACCGCCTGCGGTGCGCGCAGCATCCGCTACGGCCTGGGCGCGGTGCGCGGCGTCGGGCGCGGCGCCGTCGAGTCACTCATCGCCGAACGCGAAGCGCGCGGTCCGTTCCTGGAGCTCGAGGACTTGTGCCGGCGCCTCGATCTGCAGAAGGTCAACCGGCGTGTGCTGGAGGCGCTGCTGCGCTCGGGCAGCCTCGATGCGCTGCGCGCCAACCGCGCGACGCTCATGGAACGGCTCGGCGCTGCCATGCAGCTCGGCGATCAGAACACGCGCGCCGCGGCGGCCGGCCAGAACGACCTGTTCGGACTGGCAGACCCAGCCGTCAGCGCACCGGCCGCGCGGCGCAGCGCGCCCGTGCCCGAATGGAGCGAGGCGGTACGTCTGAGCGGAGAACGCGAGACGCTCGGGCTGTACCTCACCGGCCACCCGCTGGCGCGTTTCGAGAGCAGCCTGCCGCGCTTCGTCTCGCACCGCATCGGGGACCTCGTGAGCGACCGGCCGGTCGCAGGCCTTGAGTCCGGGCGCTTCGGCAGCGGCAAGCCGGTCACCGTGGCGGGCCTCATCGACGAGGTCAAAAAACGCGGGCCGCGCGTCATCGTCACGCTCGATGACCGCACCGGGCGCATCGAGGTAATGCTGTTCGAGGAGACCTGGCTCAAACACCGCGAGCTGATCGCCAAGGACGCACTGGTGCTCATCGAGGGGCTGCTGCGCTTCGACGAGTTCAGCGACGCCTGGCGGCTGTCCGCCCGCCGCATCAGCGAACTGGACCGACTGCGCGAGCAGGAAGCTCGCCGCCTGATCCTGCGCTGCACGGCTGCAGAGCTGGCGCGCATCAGCGAGCGGCTGCCGGCGCTGCTGACTCCGTGGCGTCCGGGGCCGTGTCCCATCACCATCGAGTACGCCTCGAGCGCCGCCAGCGGCGCCCTCACTCTGGGCCCGGAGTGGACGGTGCGCGCCGGCCGCGAGCTGCTCGAGCAGCTGGAGACGCTGCTCGGGCGCGAGGCGGTCCAGGTCGTCTATCGCGGGCCGCCGGCGGCCGGGGCCGATGCATCATTCTCGGCCGACGGCCGCTAAAGTCAGGTAGGCTCACGCCCATGGCGGTCTCGTTCCTCGACTTCGAACAACCTATCGCCGAGCTCGAAGCCAAGATCGAAGAGCTCAAACATGTGACCTCGGAATCCGAGGTCAACATCAACGATGAGATCACCCGTCTGCAGGCCAAGAGCCGCCAGCTGACCGTGAGCATCTTCGCCAGTCTCACCCCCTGGCAGATCACCCAGCTGGCACGCCACCCGCATCGCCCGTACACGCTCGACTACGTGAACGCGATCTGCAGCGAGTTCCACGAGCTGCATGGCGACCGCATGTATGCCGACGACGGCGCTATCGTTGGCGGGCTGGCGCGTCTCGGGGACCGCGCCATCATGGTCATCGGCCACCAGAAGGGGCGTGACACCAAGGAGCGCGTGCGCCGCAACTACGGCATGCCCAAGCCCGAGGGCTACCGCAAGGCACTGCGCCTCATGCGCCTGGCCGAGCGCTTCGGTCTGCCGCTCGTGACCCTCATTGATACGCAGGGCGCCTATCCCGGCGTCGGCGCGGAGGAGCGCGGCCAGAGCGAGGCCATCGCGCGCAACCTGTTCGAGATGTCGGTGCTGCGCATCCCGATCATCAGCGTCGTGACCGGCGAGGGTGGCTCCGGAGGGGCCCTCGGCATCGGCGTTTGCGATCGTCTGGTGATGCTCCAGTACAGTACCTACTCGGTGATCTCGCCGGAGGGCTGCGCGTCGATCCTGTGGAAGAGCCAGGACAAGAAAGAGGTCGCGGCCGAGGCACTCAATCTCACCGCCGACCGGCTGCTCAAGCTCGGACTGGTCGATCAGGTGATCGAGGAACCCCTGGGCGGCGCGCACCGCGATCCGGTGGCGATCGCCGCGAGCCTCAAGGAGGCGCTCGTCCGCCACCTGGACGAGCTGGAAGCCATCCCGCGCGATGAGCTGCGCGCGGCGCGCGCCGACAAGATCGCCGGCTTCGGCGTATTCGCCGAAAACGCGGCCTGAGGCGCCGTGACACGCGCGGCGCGCCGCATGCCGGGCGGCTTTGGTCCGCGCTGGCTGGCAACACGACTCAAGGCGCTGCTGCCGGACTTTCCGCAGGTTCGCCTGTGCGTGGCCTTCAGCGGCGGCGCGGACTCCACGGCGCTGCTCGCAGCGCTCGCGGCCATGCGGCCGCGGCCGCAGCAGCTGCGCGCCATGCACATCGATCACGGCCTGCAGCCGAGCTCGCGACACTGGGCCGCGCATTGCCGGCGCGTGGCGCGCGCGCTCCGTGTCGCCTGCGGCGTGCGCCGTGCCGCACTCAAGCGCAGCAAAGGCGCATCCCTCGAGGCGCTCGCGCGCGAGGCACGCTACCGGCTGCTGGGCGCGGCGCTCCAGCCCGGTGAGGTGCTGCTCACCGCCCACCACCAGGACGATCAGCTCGAGACCGTGCTGCTGCAGCTGCTGCGCGGGGCAGGGGTTGCAGGCATGGCCGCCATGCCGCAAGTCACGCCCTTCGCCGGCGGTGTGCTGCTGCGACCGCTGCTGAACGTGCCGCGCCGCGTGCTGCACGCGTGGGTGAGCGCACAGCACCTGACCTGGGTCGAGGACGACAGCAATCTCAACCTGCACCTGGATCGCAATTACCTGCGGGCACGGGTGCTGCCCGCGCTCACGGCGCGCTGGCCCGCCGCCGCGGCAACCGTCGCCCGCAGCGCCGCGCATGCCGCGACCGCCCAGCGCCTGCTCGATGCACTGGCGGCCGCCGACGTG
>Ga0302326_10024917_pt1 | contig 12140 bp, 12 predicted proteins | sample Palsa_T0_3_FD_202264 | JGI IMG/M metagenome (GOLD analysis project Ga0302326, IMG submission 202264) | Peat permafrost microbial communities from Stordalen Mire near Abisko, Sweden - Palsa_T0_3 | ecosystem: Environmental > Terrestrial > Soil > Palsa > Peat permafrost | place: Sweden: Abisko...
GATGTGGGACCTCAGGAAGGGTCACATGAGCCAGTTCATCTCGAGCGGGCCAGGCGGCTACGGTCTGTATAATCAGAGCAATTGCCGCAACGTCGACGGTGTTAACTACGACGATATCGATATGTATTCGACCTCGGGCGGCCTGACCCAGGTCATGAGATGATTTGGGTGAAATGAGATGACATGGGGTGAGCCGATACCGGTAGCAGCGGCTTGCCCCCGGGACGCGTCCATAACTAGACGCGTCTATAAAAGGTGCATCGCGATAATATAGAAGATCCCGCCAGCCATGATGAGCAGGGCGGGATTGACGTGACGCCATAGCAGGATCGCGAAGACTCCGAGCGCTATCGCGGCCCCGGCCGCATTGAAGACCGCCAGCCTGATAATCGACCACGTACCCGCCGCCATCAGGCCGATCGCAACCGGCGCCAGACCCCGCTGGATCGAGCTGCGCCACGGGGACTTCGCGAAATGCACCCAGACCCGGTTGACGAACAGCGTCAGCACGCAATCGGGCAGGAAGAATGCTCCTCCGACGACGAGCGCACCGGCCCAGCCGGACAGCTTGTAGCCGATCAGCATCACCATCAGCATGTTCGGTCCCGGCGCGACCTGGCCGATACTGTAGATATCGCGAAACTGCTTTTCGCTGAGCCAGCCGAAATGGGTCACCGTCATATGCTGCATTTCGGGCAGGATAGCGGTGCCGCCGCCGACCGCGAGAATCGACAGAAGGGCAAAAACCCAGGCGAGGTTCAGGAGTTTCATTGGCCCCGATTTCCTAATGCCGCAGCAGGTGATGGCGGTCGCGGAAGTGTGGATGGGGCACCGGGATTTCCTTGCTATGCCGGGCGGAACCGGGACGGTAGAGCCATACCGCCACGGGTCCGATCGTGATGAGCACAATCACCAATGAGATATGCATCACGGCGACGACGAAAAACGTGGCCATCAGGATGAATACGTCGGGCACGTAGGTGAACTGGCGATGGCCCAGCTGGAGCGTAACGGTTGAGAGCAGGCCCGACGCCGCCGCGGCCACGCCGACCAGGAATTGGGTTATGTAAGGATTATGCCGGCGGTCCTCCCATAAGACGCCCAGGGTCATGACGATGATCATGCCGGGTAGCAGGATTCCCGCGACCGCGGTGCATGCCCCGGCTACTCCGCGCAGGCGATCGCCGATCACGACGCTTAGATTGACCGCGTTGAGTCCGGGCAGCGTCTGGCTGACCTCGAGCGCATCGAGAAATTCTTCGTCGTTGCACCATTTTTCGGCGCGGACGATATATTCGCGCAGATAGGCGACGACGCCGCCGCCGAAGCTGACTCCGCCGGCGGTTAGAAATACCTTCAGAATCAGCAGCAGCGTTGGTTGTGACGGTCCGCCGGATGCGGCCGCCGTCGGATCGCCCTCTGGCGCCTTGGCGTCACTCATCGTTGGTCACCGGAACCTTGCCGAGGCGATATATGAGTGACGTTTTGGTGGTACCCAACTGAACCCATTCTTCAGCCGCCTTTTGTGCTTCACGGAAAAATTCTTCGGAAATTTCTCGCGGTTTGCGCCGTAATTCTTCGAGTCGCTGGAACTTCAACTGAAAACTGAACTCGCCGACAAGCTCGGCCTTGGTGTGATGATCGCGCCAGACCGCGACCGACGCCTTGGCGCTGTTCTTGTTGTCGAATTCGAGCACGCCGATATTGGCCAGCGTCTCATCGACGACCACATCGTTGACAATCGTCAGGTTGGTCTCGGGCTTCGCGCCGATCCGCGTCAGGGCAGGGAACACCTGCGTGATCGTCTGAAAACTCTGGGTCAGGATCGTATTGGGAGTATCGAGCTCGCAGGCGTGCGAATAGATCGTCCGGATACCGCCGAGCTGATTCTGCAGCGGCAGCATCTCTTCCTTGAACTTGACCGTGTTGACGCACGGCAGCAGCGGCCGCACGTCGACCGAGGCGGCCAGCTCGCGATCGGGATGGCGCAGCTTAAGCACCAGCTCGAAATTCGGCTCGGGCCGTCCTTTGCGATAAAAGGTCCGCTTTCGCAGAATAAAACTGTTGTTGTAGAGGCGGAAATGCTTGGGCGTATCGAGAAAGACCACCTCTCGCACCTGCAGCGCGATCGGCTTGTCCGGCTTCGACATCGAGATCCCGAGGCTCTTGGCCGTGCGATGCACCACTTTCCAGAACTTGTGAAACGATGACGGCTTGGTGAACAGCTCGGGTTTCAGCAGCATCTTGTATTCCCGATACTGAACGTCATCCGCTCGCTCCAGCGAAACGGCGGCGATTTTCGTGCGAGTAGCTGTTGCGTTCATCAATCCTGATTGGTTACCCGATACCCTGCCCGATATGTTGCCTTCCCATCCTTGGCGAAGGGCTCCAACGCGCGCCATGTTTGTCAGCGGATAGCGCGCTGCATTTTGAGTCTAGTTTTTTATCCGAGAACAGCCGACTTTTCTATCCTTCACGTAACTGTCGCACTGCGAACTCGCGCGGGCAATCCCAATCCCGGTGTTTGCTTGACATTTCAAACCCTGCCGAATACCCGATTGAGTCATCGGACGCCGCCGCGAAGTCCGTGCGTAGTCCATGCAAGGCGCCGACGCGGGAAAGGCGTATAAAGGATATCGATGCGAGTCGGAATCGGCCTGCCAGGGGGCATACCGGGCGCCAGCGGGACCATGATACTCAAGTGGGCCGCCAAGGCCGACGACAGTCCATTTTCGAGCCTCGCCGCGATCGATCGAATCGTTTACGACAACTACGAGCCGATGGCGATGCTGGCCGCGGCGAGCGCCGTGACCTCGCGGGTGCGGCTCGCGACCACGATCGTCGTCGCGCCGTTGCGCGGCACCGCCGCACTGGCCAAGACGGCGGCGTCGATCGACGCGCTCTCCGGCGGCCGGCTCGTACTTGGCATGGCGGTCGGCGCTCGCGAGGACGACTATCTTGCGGCGGGCGTGGATTATCGCCGGCGCGGCCGTATCCTGACCGATCAACTTGCCGCGATGCGCGAGTATTGGGAAGGCGACACGATCGGACCGCGGCCGGTCCGTCCCGGCGGCCCGGAGATGCTGGTCGGGGGATTGAGCGATGCGGCGTTCAGCCGCGCCGCCCGCTATGCCGACGGCTACGTCCACGGCGGCGGTCCGCCGCGCGCCTTTGGCCGCGCCGCCGATCGCGCCCGCGCCGCCTGGCGTGACGCCGGACGTCCGGGGCTACCCGCACTATGGGGCCAGGGCTACTTCGCGCTGGGCGAGGGCACCGCGGAACGCGGCGCACGATATCTCAAGGATTACTATGCCTTCACCGGCCCCTTCGCCGACAAAATTGCCGCCGGCCTGCTGTTCAGCGCTCAAAGCGTGATCCAATATATTCGTGGATACGAGGAGGCCGGATGCAGCGAATTAGTACTCTTGCCGACGATCGCCGACCCGAGCCAGTTCGATCGGCTCGCCGAAGCGGTCGCGTCACTTTAAGGGCCTATACCTCAACAATGATGGCGTTCGCACAATCGTCCGGCGGGTCCGAGCGGTGAAGATCCTGATCCTCGGTGGCGGCCCGGCCGGACTTTACGGCGCCGCGCTGATCAAGAAGACCCATCCGGGCTGGGACGTCTCGGTAATCGAGCGCAATCCGCACGACGCGACCTACGGATGGGGCGTGGTCTTTTCGGACCGCACGCTCGGCTCGTTTCGCGAGGCCGACTACCCGAGCTTCCGCGAAATTACCAGCCACTTTGTCATTTGGGACGCGATCGACGTGCGTTATGGCGGCGATTCGATCCGATGTGGCGGCAACGTCTTCGCCGGCATCTCGCGCAAGATACTGCTGATGATTCTGCAGAAACGATGCCGCGACGTCGGCGTCAATCTGGAATTTCGCCGCGACCTTGCGCCTGCCGACCTCTCGATGCGCAGGAATTACGACCTGGTTATCGCCGCCGATGGCGTCAACAGTCTCGTCCGCCGCAGCTTCGCCGAGCATTTCAAACCGGATTTGGTCTATGGCAAGACCCGCTTCGCGTGGCTCGGCACCCGCAAGGTTTTTGACGCCTTTACGTTTTCATTCCGCCGCAATGAGGATGGGCTGTTTCAAGCTCACATATATCCGAACGACGGCGTCGCCAGCACGTTTATCGTGCAATGCGACCTCGAGACGTGGAAGCGCGCCGGACTCGACCACGCAACCGAGGCGCAAACGGTCGCATATTGTGAGCGCGTCTTTGCCGATGACCTCGGCGGCCAGCCGCTGCTCGCCAACAAGTCCGACTGGATCGCGTTCACGACCGTCAGCAACAAGGTCTGGCGCTATGAAAATATCATCCTGGTTGGCGACGCGGCTCATACCGCCGACTTTACGATCGGATCCGGCACCAAGATGGCGATGGAAGATGCGATCGCTCTGGCCGCCGCGTTCGAGCGCTACGACACCAATATCGACGCGGCGCTCAACGACTTCGAGCTCGAGCGCCGGCCGGTGGTCGACGGGATTCAGCGCGCCGCCGCCCAGAGCAATCTCTATTTCGAGAACACGTCGCGCTATGAGCACTTCGAGCCGCTCCAGTTCGTCTATTATCTGCTCACCCGCAGCGGGCGTATCGCGTATGACGAGCTGCGCCGACGCGATTCCTCGTTCGTCGATGCGGTCGATCGATGGTTTTACGGCAAGACGACTGGCAGCTCGTCGCTCAACCGGCGGCTGATCGCGCCGCCTCCGATGCTGACACCGATCAAGCTGCGCGATATGCGACTTGAGAATCGCGTGGTCGTACCATGCGAACCCGACAGCTCCGCGCGCGACGGTGTACCCGATGAAGCCTGGTGCGCCGGCTTTGGCGACCTCGCGGCCAGCGGCGCCTCGCTCATTGTCACGCAGCCCGTGGCTATCGCTCCCGACGCCCGCATCACACCCGGATGCGCTGGCCTTTATACCGGGGATCACGCGGCAATTTGGTCGCGCCTGACCGCGCTGGTGCATGACAACGGCGCGCGTATCGCGGCGCGAATCGGCCACGCCGGTCGTCGCGGCGCCACGCGGTCGCGTCGATTCGGACTCGATCTGCCGCTGCGCGAAGGCGGATGGCCACTGCCGTCGGCGTCGGCGTTGCCCTATCTTCCTCATGGTCCGGTGCCGCGGGCTATGGACCGCGAAGATATGGATCGCGTTCACGATCAGTTCGTACGTGCCGCGCGGATGGCCGACAGTGCGAACTTCGACGCGCTCATTCTTCATTTCGCCCACGGCTATCTGATCGCGAGTTTTATTTCGCCGCTGACCAATCGTCGCGACGATGATTACGGCGGCTCGATCGAAAATCGCCTGCGTTATCCGCTCGAAATCGTCGATGCGGTCCGCGCCGTATGGCCTGCCGGCAAGCCGCTCGGCGTCGCGCTGTCGGCGACCGATTGGGCCCGCGGCGGACTCGAACCTGCCGACGCCGTGGCTATAGTTAGCATGATGAAAAATCACGGCGTCGATATTTTCGATGTGCTCGCCGGTCAGACGACGCTCGAATCGCAGCCGGTTTTCGGCCCGTATTTTCTGACCGAGTTCAGCGATCGCATTCGCAATGAGGGGCGCGTCGCAACCATGACGAGCGGCGACATCACGACGACCGACCAAGTCAATAACATCATCGCGGCCGGCCGCGCCGACCTGTGCATCATGGAACCGCCCCGCCTGAACGCGCATTACCGCATTATCGGTAGCGATACGCACGCCGGGGAGGTCTGATGGCTTCGGCGCGCGAGCTACAAGGCAAGACGGCGCTGGTCACCGGCGCGAGTCGCGGTATCGGCCGGGCGATCGCGTTCGCACTGGCCGACGCCGGTGCCGACGTTGCGGTCGCCTCGCGCGGCAGGGACGAAGTCAAACTGCTTGCGGCCGAATTGGAGGCTCGTGGCGTGCGCGCTCTCGCTGTCAGATGCGACGTGACTGATCGCGCCGATGTCGATGAAATGGCCGCCGCCTTTGTCGCGCGCTTCGGCGGTCCGCCCGATATTCTCGTTAACAATGCCGGCGCCGCGCAGAGCCATCCGTTTGTGAATCATCCGGACGATATATGGCATCAGATGATCGCGGCGAACCTGACCAGCGTCTATTTCGTCACTAATGCGTTCGTTCCCGCGATGGTCGCGCGCGGCAGTGGCCGGATCATAACGATCGCGTCGACCGCCTCGCATGTCGGCTCGCCTTATGTAGCCGCCTACGTGGCCTCCAAGCACGGCGTGCTCGGCCTGATGCGCGCGCTGGCGACCGAGCTGGTGAGCAAGGGCATCACGGTGAACGCCATCTGCCCCGGTTATGTCGATACGCCGATGACGGACGCCTCGATTCAGAACATCGTCGACAAAAGCGGTCGTTCGCGTGAAGATGCGCGCCGGGCGCTCGAACGGATGAATCCGCAAAAGCGCCTGATCGCGCCGGAGGAGGTTGCCGCCGCGGTGGTTTTTCTGGCGCAGGATTCGAGCGCCGGTATCAACGGACAGTCGATCAACATTGACGGCGGCGCGGTGCAGCGCTGAACGCCGGGACGGTGCCGATGGATTATCACTTCCGCTACGAGGTCGCCGACGGCGTCGCCGCGATTACGCTCGACCGGCCCGACGTGCTCAATGCGCTGACGTTCGAAATCTACGCCGAGCTGCGCGACCTGTTTGCCGGCCTTGCGCATGACGACTTAGTAAAAGTCGTCGTGATAACCGGCGAGGGGCGCGCCTTCTGCTCGGGCGGCGACGTCGAGGAAATTATTGCGCGCCTGCTCGAACGCGACGCCCGCGGCCATCTCGAGTTCACCCGCATGACCGGCGCGGTCGTTCGCAACATGCGCCAGCTCGACAAGCCGATCATCGCGGCCGTCAACGGGATGGCGGCCGGCGCCGGATCGGTTATCGCGCTTGCGGCCGACCTGCGGATTCTGTCCGATAAGGCGCGCTTCGCGTTTCTGTTCACCAAGGTCGGTCTCGCCGGCGCCGACATGGGGGCCGCGTGGCTGCTACCGCGGATCGTCGGGCTCGGCCGCGCGCTGGAGCTGCTCTATTTCGGCGACACGATCGATGCGGCCACGGCTGAGCGCTACGGGATTGCCAATCGCGTTGTGCCGCATGACGATCTGATGAACCAGGCGCGGAGTTGGGCGCGGCGGCTGGCCGACGGACCCGGCATGGCGCTGTCGGTGACGAAACAACTCGTCAACAACGAGCTGACGATGGATCTGGCCTCGGCGATTGATAATGAGGCGAATGCGCAAGCGCTGCTGATGCGCGGCGACGACTTCCGCATTTTCTACGAGGCTTTCAAACGTCGCGAGCCGCCCAAATTCACCGGCCGCTGAGAAAATTGCCCTGACATGCGAAACGGACGACTCGACAAATCGCGACGCTACCGGGCATTTCCTATCCTGACGGCACTATTGGCGACCCTGCTATGCGCCAGCGGGTCATCAACTAGTACAGGCGATGTGGGAACACCGGCTGTACAATCGATGACTCCAATCATATTGGCGGTGCATCAGGATCCGGTGCCGTTCAGGGGTTCGGACGGTCATGTTCACCTGGTTTATGAGCTATGGCTAACGAACTTTTCCAGCGCGGCAGCAACGGTCGAGCGGGCCCAGATTATCGGTGACGGCATCGTCCTGCAGACTCTGGACGCGAAAGATGTGGCGACGCAACTGCAACCGGCCGGCCTTCGGAAGCCCAGCGCGACGATGGCATCAGGCACGCAGTCGCTCCTGTTCCTGGATGTGATTCTGCCCACCGGCTCGGCGACTCCTCATCGGCTGAGCCATCACGTCGAGGCTCACTTCGACGCCGCGCCACCCGGTCATCAGGACATCACCACGACGCTTGCCGGTATAGGAATCGATCGCCGCCGTGTCGCCGTGATCGGTCCGCCGCTGAAAGGCGACAACTACATTTCCGCCGACTCATGCTGCGGATCGAGCCGGCACCGCCGTGCCGCTCTGCCGGTTGACGGAGCGGTCTGGCTGTCGCAGCGTTTCGCCGTCGATTGGGAACAGCTCAATAGCGAAAACAAGGTATACGACGGGGCCAAGGAAACGCTCACGGACTATACGATCTATGGCAAGCCGGTGCTGGGGGTGGCCGATGGCACGGTGGTGACCGCGATCAATGATCAGCCGGACGCGCCGCCCGGAGATTTTCCGCCGGGACTGACTCTCGAACAGGTCGATGGCAACGCGGTTATCCTCAATATTGGCGGCGGCAATTATGCTCTCTACGCGCACATGCAACCCGGCAGCATCAGGGTGAAGGTGGGCGACCACGTTACCCGCGGCCAGGTAATTGGGTTGGTCGGCAACTCGGGCAACACGATCGCGCCGCATTTGCATTTCCAGGTAATGGATCGGCCGGAATCGATCGCTTCCAACGGACTGCCCTACGCGATCGACTCGTACCGTGTTACCGCGATCACGCCGGGGACCGAAAAGTTTGACGGCGCCGAAGCCAATGGAACCCCGCTCGAACTGGCTCCGGTTTCGCCGGTCCGTCATGTCGTCAGTGGGCTGCCGCTGGATCAGCTAATAATCTCGTTCGGCGGTTAGGGAGATTTGCATGCGCAAGGAGCTGATCAATCCGCCGCAACTGCCGCCGCCGCGCGGTTTCAATCACGGTATCGCGACCACCGGCGGGCGGCTCCTGTTTCTGGCGGGGCAGGATGCCAGTGGCCCCGACGGCAAAATCGTCGCGCCCGGCGATCTGGTGGCGCAGTTCGAGCAGGTGATCACGAATCTGGCCGCCGTCGTGGAAGCAGCCGGCGGTACCCCCTCCGATATCGTCAAGCTGACCGTGTTCGTTCGCAGCCGGGACGAGTATGTTGCCAACCTGAAGCCGATTGGCCGGGTTTTCAGGGCCCGCTTCGGCGACTACTATCCGGCGATGGCGCTGTTCGAGGTCACCGGATTTTTTCAGACCGCGGCGCTCGTCGAACTTGAAGGATTCGCGGTGCTCCCGGAATAGCCAGTCGGTAGTCAGACGAGGAAAAGAGTATAGCCAATGCCATCGGATGGGTATCACAGCACTCCGTATTGGAATCCCCGCAATGAGACGATGCCGCGCGAAGACCTGGCGCGGCTCCAACTGGTTAAGCTCAGACGCCTGTGCGAATTTGCTTATGAGAAGACACCGTTCCATCGGCGCCGCTTCGACGCCGTCAAGTTCAAGCCCGACCAGCTCAAGGCGCTCGACGATATCCGCCGCCTGCCGGTTATGACCCGGGAGGAATGGGTCGAAAGCCAGACTGAGCATCCGCTGTTCGGCGATCTAATCGCGACCGATCCCGCCGACGCGATCCGTTACCATCTGACCTCGGGATCCACCGGACGCCAGCCGCTGCGGGCGCTCGACGGCCTCAAGGACTGGGAATGGATTTCCGAAATGTGGGCCTACGGCATCTGGGCATTCGGCGTGCGGCCCGCCGATATCGTCTATTTCGCCTTCGGCTACGGCTCATTTATCGGGTTTTGGGGTGCCCATTACGCCTGCGAGAAAATCGGTGCGCTGGTGGTTCCCGGCGGCGCCCAGAGCACCCGTGCGCGGATCGAGCAGATCATGACGCTCGGCGTGACGACGGTCTTTTCGACCCCGACTTACGCGCTGCGGCTGTGGCAGGAGGCGGCCGACATGGGAATCGACCTTGCGCGCGACAGCCGCGTCGACAAGGTGATCGTATCGGGCGAGCCGGCTGGATCTATTCCCGCGATGAAACGCCAACTCGAGAACGGATGGGGCGCCAAGTGCGGCGACACCGCCGGCATGACCGAGATCGGAACGATCTTCACTTTCGAATGCGCCGCGCAGCCGGGCGGTACGCACATCATCGAGGACCATATGTACGAGGAGGTCGTCGATCCGAAAACCGACGGGCCGTCGAACTACGGCGACCTCGGCGAGCGGATAGTCACTTCGTTCGGCCGCGGCTTCATTCCGCTAATCCGTTATCGCAGTGGCGATATAGTCATGCGCGTGCCGCATAGCAACTGCACCTGCGGACGTACGTTCGATATATATGACGGGGGTATCCGCGGACGGTGGGATGACATGAAGCTGGTGCGCGGGACCAATGTTTACCTGCGGGCGGTCGAATCGATTATCCGCGAGTACGACGCGATCGACGAATTCCAGGTCTATCTGTGGCGCGAGGGTAATATCCGCGACGAGATCAGCGTGCGGCTCGAGCTGAAGCCCGACCGGCAGTCCGAATGGGAAGGGTTGCGCGAACGGCTGGGTAGGGATCTGTCGCATTCGCACGAGGGCCTGCGTTTCAATATCGAGCTGATGCCGCCCGGTGCTTTGCCGCGCTTCGAGCTCAAGGCCAAGCGGCTGGTTGATGTGCGGTTCGAATCATCGGCTCCGGGAGGGCGGTAAGATGGCGGCGAAGAAGCAGACCGATCTGATCGGCGTGGCGACTGGTCCGAGCGAACAGCAGGCGCTCGCGATCTATCGTGAGCTCAAGGAGCTGGCCGGCCGTCCCGACCTGGCGCCGTGCGCGGCGCGCGGCGTTCGCAAAGCGCTCGCCTGCATGTGGAACGTGGTCAACGATCTGGACCTCGAATTCGAGCAGCTCTACGATCTTGGCGTGTGACGCATCTCGCGTCGCGGAGGATTTAAGATGGCGACACTGAACTACGTGGAAGGCGAACCCCGCATAGCTTATGACCGCAGCGGTAGCGGACCGCTGGTCGTCTTTATGCACGGCGTCGGCGGCAACCGGGCGAACTGGGAAGGGCAGGTAGCGCACTTCGGCCGCGAATATTGCGCGGTGGCCTGGGACGCGCGCGGATACGGCTCCAGCGGCGACTCGCCTCAGACGCTGAAATTTACCGATTTCGGCGATGATCTGATTCGCCTGCTGGACCATCTGAAGGCCGACAAAGCGCATATCGTCGGCCTCTCGATGGGCGGCATGATCGCGCAGGAGTTTTACGGCCGCTACGGCGATCGAGCCGCGACGCTCGTACTGGTCGATACCAACACCGGGCTTGGGATGCTGCCAGAGGAATTCAAGCGCGAGTTTCTCGGCCGGCGGCTGGCGCCGCTCGAAAAGGGACTGACGCCGGCTGACACTGCCCAGGCCAATGCCCGCGCGCTGTGCTCGCCGCATACGCCCGACGAGACCGTTGCCAAGCTGGTCAAGTCGCTGAGTTCGCTGCGCGTCGAACCGTACAAGCAGTCGCTCCGCGCGATCCTGACGACCGATTCGCGAGCCGTGCTGCCGCGCGTCAAGGTGCCGACGCTGGTGATCGTCGGCGAGGACGACACGCTGACGACGCCCGCGATGGCGGACGAGATCGTCGCGGGAATCCACGGTGCCGAGAAGGTGACGATCCCGCGCGCCGGCCATCTGAGCAACCTCGAACGGCCCGTCGAGTTCGATGCGGCGCTCGACGCCTTCCTGCACCGTCACGCGTCGCTCGCGTCGAGCGTCAAATAAAGCCGGTGAGATAAGCTCGGAGCCGCCGCGTAGGATAGAGTCTTGACTGGCCGGCTTGCCCGGCGAACGCTGTAGCTGAGGCGGACCGACGCGCCGAAATGATGGCGCGCTCGGTTCGGTGGTTCGGAGGGTGGTCGATGGGTGGCCCGCGCCGCAAGCGCAAAACACCGCGTTGGTGGAATTGGCGGCTCGCCGCAATCGCGGGGTTTATCCTGCTGACCTTCGGCGCCGGTTTTTATATCGCGCAATTGTACGGTGAAATTTCCGCTCTAATAGACGAGCGCAGCGCCGGTCTCACCTCGGCTATCTACTCGGCGCCGCTTGTAATCCAACCGGGTGAAGATGTCGCCCGGCTCGGCCTGATCGATCGGATGACGCGGCTGAGCTACGCAGCAGTCACCCATCCGGCGCGGCCCGGCGAATATGAGCAGACTCCCGACGCCATCACGATCTACCTGCGGAGCTTCGACTACGCCAGCCGCCGCATTCCGGCGGTGCTGATCCATCTAACGCTTGGCGGCAGCACGGTCACCGGCGTTGCCGACGCCTTCGGCATGCCTTACCCGGACGCTATGCTCGAGCCCGAAGTGATTGGCCGGCTCTACGCCGGGGCGCCGGCCGAACGTGTGGAGGTGAATCTGAGCGACCTGCCGCCATATATCACGCGCGGCCTG
>Ga0302326_10024918_pt1 | contig 12139 bp, 15 predicted proteins | sample Palsa_T0_3_FD_202264 | JGI IMG/M metagenome (GOLD analysis project Ga0302326, IMG submission 202264) | Peat permafrost microbial communities from Stordalen Mire near Abisko, Sweden - Palsa_T0_3 | ecosystem: Environmental > Terrestrial > Soil > Palsa > Peat permafrost | place: Sweden: Abisko...
GGGCCAACGTCGTGCCCCGGCGGAACTCCCGCGGCGGGCGCAGCGCCGCCGAGCACCTCATCGCCGCCCTGCGCTGCATGTACAAGCACGCCGAGGAAGACGGCCTGATCAACCCGGCGGACAACCCCGCCCGGAAGGTGGAGAAACCGCGCCGCCTGCCCACGACCCGCAGAGCGGTCGCCGACAAGCGCCTGGCCGAGATCAACCACGCGGCGGCGACCACAGGCGATGACCCGGAGCTGGACACGCTGCTGCTGCGCCTGCACACCGAGACCGCCTGCCGCCGGAGCGGCGCGCTGGCGCTGCGCCCGCAGGACCTCGATCCCGAGCAGTGCCTGATCCTGCTGCGCGAGAAAGGCGAGACCGTCCGCTGCAGCCAGTCTCACCCACCCTCATGGCCGCCCTCCTGCGGCACGCCGGGGAACGCCACGCGCCACCGGACGGGCGACTGCTGCGCTACCGCAACGGCCGCCGCATCACCTACCGCCGCTATGACCACCTGTGGCAACGCCTCGGCCGGCACCTGCCCTGGGTACGGGCGCTACAGCAGAATTCCTGCCAGCGAGGAGGCCGACCAGTACAGCCGTTTTCTCGGATTCCTTGGACCATGAGGAAGTGATGTTGTCTACGTCGAAGGCCTCATAGGCAACCTTTACGTGGAAGGTGCGCCTGACACCAGGTGATACCACGAGGCACTTGAAGATCTGCGAGATGCTGCGCTGAGCTCGCGTGATTCTGTGGATATGACCCAGCCGAGGATGAGGTGACCTCAGGCAGGTATGGCCGGCTTCCAAGATGAGCCGCTACGAGAGCATGAGGAATCGAGAGGACGCTGGGCGCAGCGGGAAGGAGTTCCGATGCAGTGGAAAGAACGGGCCGTTGTGGAGATAGCCCGCCTACTCCGGCTAGCCATGTCCAGCGGGGGGCACACGGCTCGTTTTTGCATATTGCTGATGACGGCAGCAGCGGCTGTCGCGCTGATCCTGTGGATCCGAGGTATGGTCCGTTGACCAAGTGGATCAAAAGTTCGTGCAGTATCGCTAATGGCTACTGCGTCGAGGTAGCTGCCCAGCCTGCTAGCGAGGTTGGTGTCCGCGACAGCAAGGAGGGAAAGGAGCCTGTCTTCCGTTACACACCAAAGGAATGGACCGCCTTCCTCCCAGGCGCCAATAAGGGCAAGCTCGACGTTATCGAAGAACTCGGCTGACGTTCCGCCGCCCCCAGGACCGCTTCCCCGCGGCGGGATGGCGCAGAGAGGCGAGTGGAGACACGGCTGATCCGGCAGGAACTGCTGTCTGAAGACAAGCCGCTGAAACTGGCGGGGATGCTCGATGAATCCGTCCTGCACCGGACAGTCGGGGACCGATCCCTTATGCATGCACAGCTCCGGCGGCTCATGAATGTATCCGAATTGCCAGACATCACGATTCAGATCTTGCCGCTCAATAGATCTCAGAGGCTCGCCGTGGAGTCTTTTGCCATTCTGCGGTTCGCCAATGAGCTTGAGGCCGCGCTTCACGACGTAGTCAGCACGGAGCACTTGAGCGGTGAGTCCTACGTCGAGGGCGAGACCGACACATATCAGTACCACTTCGCGTTTCACCGCGCACGGCTCCGCCGTCAAGCAAGACCGCCGAGGCAGTCGCCGGGGCGCCGAAATGGTCGATCCCCAAGGTGAGCAGTTACGAGACCGCGCGAAGGGAGGTGTGGCCAGTGGATAGATACACAGCAGGCACGATCCAGATCGTGCTGGTGATCTGTCTCGTGCTCCTGTTGGTGCACTGAGACACACGCGGGTGGGCCGGGAAACCGGCTCGCCCGCCCCATGGCCCGAGAATTCCCTAATGCAGAGAAGATCGGTCCACTCGATCTTCGTCTCTGTGCTCACCGCCCAGCCTCCCCGGCCCCGCGTGGCGCACAATGGCCCGCCACGGCCGCCGACCGGGCACCAAGATGATGATATCGTGATAGCACCATGCCGATGAAGCCGGGAAGCACCAAGAGCCTGCTGCTGCGCCTCGACCCCGGCCTGGCCGGGCAGCTGCAGACCGTGGCCGAGGTCGAGGGCCGCACGGTCTCCGATGTCGCGCGTGAGGCCATCGCCACGCTGGTCGAGCAGCGCCGCCGGGACGAGCGCTTCCTAGCGCTGCTGGAGGACAATCTCGCCTGCCACCAGCATGCGCTCAAGATGCTGCGGGATGACCAGCCGTGATCACGCTGGAGGTCGCCGACCTTGTCGTCATCGCCGCCCGGGCGCTCGGGCTGGACACGGCCCAGGTGCTCGACCTGCTCGACCCGGCCGCCGCCGAACGTGCCCTGGCTCAGGCGCGGCCGGGCCCCGATACGGGTGAGCTGGCCCGGCAGGCTGCTGTCCTGCTGGACGCGCTGTTGCGTGGCCAGCCGCTGCGGCGCGGCAACCAGCAGGTGGCACTGGCGGCCATGCTGCAGTTCCTGGCACTCAACGGCCAGGAGATGAACCCGGACCCGCCCGCGCCGGTCGCGGGCCTGGTCGCACAGCTTTCCATCGGCGCGGTCGACATCAAGACTGTCGCGGACCAGCTGGCGCCCCGCCTGCGGCCTGCCGGCCGGCCTGCGGCCAGCGTGAAGGAGGCATCGATGCCAGGACGTCCGGTGTCGCTCGCCATGAGGATCAAGAACGCGACGATGCGGACTCAGCCCAAGGGCATGTTCGCCCGGTTCACCGAACGGGCCAGGCGGGTCTGCTACCTGGCCCAGGAGGAAGCCCGGCTGCTGCGCCACGACTATGTGGGCACCGAGCACCTCCTGCTCGCCTTGCTCTATGAGCGGGAGGGTGTCGCGGCACGAACGCTGCAGGCGCTGGGCATCTCCCGGGAGGCCGTGCAGGGCCAGGTCGAGGAGATCACCGGCCCCGGGCAGGGCTCGCCCGCGGGCCCCATCCCGTTCACCCCGCCAGCTAAGAAGGCCCTGGAACTGTCGCTGCGGGAGGCGCTGGCCCTCGGGCGCCACTACATCGGCACCGAGCACCTTTTGCTCGGCCTGCTCCGGGAGGGCGAGAGCGTCGCCGCCCAGGTGCTGACCAGGCTCGGCACCGACCATGCCAGGGTCCAGGAACACGTGGCGGGCTTGCTGTCCGGCCAGTGCGAGCAGGGAGATCCGCAAGCGGAGCTGGCCGCTGACCTCGTCGACGCCGCTGAACAGCTCACCCAGGTGCGGCGGCAAAAGGAGGCCGCGTTCGAGACCGGGGATCTTGACGCCGCCGCGGCGCTGCGCGACCAGGAAAGGCAGCTGCTCGCCACCAAGCAGGCGCTGGAGAACCAGTTGACAGCCTGCGGGGAGACCATAATCGCCGGGACAAATCAGGCCATAATCGCGGACAACCAGCGGCTGCACCGCGAACTCGAGCGGCTGCGCGAGCTGCTCCGCCAGCACGGCATCGAGCCAGACGGCGGCACCGCCCGAACCGCCTGAGGCCTGGTCCGGCCGAAGCCACCCGTCCTGCGCTCGTTGCGCTAGCTTGCTGCGGCGTGCCGGGGCACCATGCAACCGTGGGATGTTCGCCCTGACTCCGTGAGTTCGGGAGGACCGGCAACGATGCCCCGCAGCAACGAGACGCGCGATCGCGCCGAATCCGTAGCAGCAGATGCCCTTCGCGCCAGCGGATTCCAGGTGACCAACCTCAATGACCTCGCAGGGAACTTCCCGGCAGACGATCTTGCTGCCCTGCGGGGCAACGACCGGCTCCTCGTCCAAGTCCGCGGGACCACCGGCCTGGATGGCAAGTTCACCGCGCCACCCGCCAAGGGACGGATCCTCTCTGCCCTCGCCGATGGGCTCGGCTGCCGCGGTGCCTTCACCCTCGCGCACCTCACAGAAGACGGACCGGTAATCCGCTTCGGCACGGCCGCCGAAGTGACCCGGCTGGCGGAAGAAGACGAAGCCGCCTATGACGGCATCAATCACCGCAGGCACCCCCGGCCCTGCATCCCTTCCCGGCGGCTGGCCAGGCCCTCCGCCCACGCAGCCAGCACATCCCCGCCAGTCCGCTGATCCCCGGCGGCCATCATCCCCATCGGCGCCGTGCACATCCAGGCCACCTCTCCGGCAAGCATATCAGGGAAAAGCATCAGCTCTTTCCATAATCCAGGAATGGACATCATAAATCCAGCTTCACGCAAGAAAGAAAGAAAGAAGCCATCCTCAGCTAATTATGGCTTATGCTCCTCAAAGGAGTGCGTGGTGCGGGCCTGGCCGATGAAGACGCACCGGCAGCACCCAGCCAGCAGGACTGTCCATTCCGCGTGCGAGATCGCGGCCACGCCAGGCGGACATCCGGGCAGCTATCGCGCGCACGGAGGCTCCTGGCGACCCCGGGCGGACTGCCGGCCGCCCGCCTGCAGCGCGCTGCCACGCTGAACCCGCGCACCGGCATTTCCCGCGTACACAACTCCCCACCCGCAGGCATACCTGAAGCGACAACGCTGCGTAACGACCTCACCTGAGCAAGAAGGTCAGATCGATGCTCCTATGTATGTCAAGGCGTTCTTCTCGGTCATCTGGGGAATCGGTGGGGTCTGGATTTGCTGAGAGACGGACACGACAGGGATGGGCCGATCCCGGTGTGGGAGGGCAGGCTCTTATCAGGTCACGAGGTCAGCAGGGCGAAGAGGGTCCCCGGGGCGGCCGGCAGATCGATAGATGGCCAGCATGGGTGCGGCAGCCGAATCGCGGGCCAGGCCGCCCCGGGAAGCTGTTAGCCGTTGGCGGTGGTGATGGCGGTGGCGATCAGGGTGATGTTGCGGGTGTCGAGGTTGCCCAGGACGGCGCGCAGGTGGACGGGGATGGCGGGGTCGCCGAGGCTGGCGGCGATCCGCAAGATGGCTTGCTCGGAGGAGGCGCAGGGCAGCAGCCCGGTCTCCAGGGCGCGCAGGGCAGCGTCCCAGCCGATGGTGGCGAGCGGCTGGCCGGTGCAGATGCTGGTGCCAGCAGTGATGGTGCGGCGGAAGGCGTCGCGATGCAGGAAGTGCCCGTGGCTGATGATCAGCCCGGCGGCGGCGGTGTCGGCGGGGATGCCGGCGGCGGTGTCCAGGAGCTGGCAGGTCAGCTCCTGAACGGGAATGGCGGTGCCGTTCATGGTGATGCCTCCAGGGGGAGGAAAGAGGGGTAGGTCGCGGTGAGCCCGGCGCGGGTTCGCTCGCGCGAGGGCAGGCTCGTATCAGGTCACCGGGTCAGGGGTGGAGAGGGTCCCGGGGCGGCCGGCAGATCGATCGAAGGCCAGCACCAGGGTGCGGCAGCCGATTAGCGGGCTAGGCCGCCCCGGGAAGCCGCGGGCCTCAGGCGCTGTGGCGGAGCTGGTGGTAGACCTCACGCGCGACGTACCGCTTCAGGCAGCGGATGATCTCCTTCTTCGACAGCCCTTCCTTGGTACGCCGGGCCACGTAGGCGCGGGTGGCCGGATGGGAGCTCATCCTGGTGATCACGATCCGCCATAGCGCGTGATTGGCCTCGCGGTTGCCGCCGCGGTTGAGGCGATGCCGGCTGGTCTTCCCCGAGGAAGCAGGGATCGGCGCGACACCGCACAAGTGCGCCCACGAGCTTTCGCTGCGCAGCCGCTCCGGGTGATCCCCGGCGGCGACCAGCAGCAGCGCGGCGGTATCCGGACCGACGCCGTGCAGGCCGAGCAGGCCGGGCGCGCGGGCGGTGACCAGCGGGCCGATCAGCTCATCAAGGCGCTCCAGCTGGGCGTCCAGGAACTGGGCGCGGCGGCCCAGCTCGCGCAGCGCGACCCGGATCGCATATCCGGGCACGTCGCCCGGGCGTGGCCGCAGCGCCGCGATTGCGTCCACCAGCGCGGCCGGGGAGTGCCCGGCGAACCGGCCCCGCAGCTCATCAGGGCCGGTCACGATCAGCGCCCGGGCCTGGTTGATCGCCTGGGTCCGCTCATGGCGGGCGCTGCGCTTGGCCACCATCAGCGCCCGGATCGCCTCCACCGCCCCGTCCCGCCCCTTCGGCACCCCCGATGCCCGCCCGGACTGAGCCGCACGCGCCGCGCTGACCGCATCCAGCGGGTCGGACTTGCCCTGCCGGTGCCGGTCCTGCCGGTCCGCGCGATCGACCTCCACGACCCTGATGCTGGCCGCGGCCAGGTGCCGGGCCAGGCCCGCGCCGTAGCTGCCAGTACCCTCGACGCCGACCAGGGCGACGTCCCCGAACTCGCCCAGCCAGCGCAGCAAACTGGCATACCCGGCCGCGGTGGCAGGGAACTCCCGCACGCCCAGCAGCCCGCCGATCGGATCGAGCGCGGCCGCGACATGCATGTCGGCGTGCGTGTCCACGCCGCCGGTGATGACAGGTCTGTCTTCTACGATGGTCATTGCCGTCCCTTTCTTGGTTGAGGGATGGCACGCACCTGCTGGCCGTCGGACCTGTGAACCCCGGCCTCTTGCCCAGGCCGGGCAGATCAGACCGGCAGCGCCGGTGGTGCCAGGACTGGGACCCGGCCGACAAGCCGGTAGCAGGACAACCTGAAACGGCGTCGGCCGAATCGGGGGTCAGACCGGGTCCCAGACCCCGACATTACGCCCGTACCACCGCAAATCCACGGAAGCCGGAGCGTGTCGGAAGCTCTGTCCCCATCCTCCCTGCCGATTATTTGCCGTCGACTGCCGCCTTGGCAGCCTGCGTGCCCGCCACGCATATCATCCGATTCTGCACGTATGCGGGCCAGGTGGGCCCGGGCAGGTTTGTCTGTGCGGGATACCGGGCTGTCCGCTGGCGGCCCGCAGGGCACGATTCGCCTCCAATAGCGCGCCGCCATTGCTGTACTTCTAAATCGCGAACACTGTGGCCGGCGGTCGTGCCGTACTAGGAGGCTTCACCCCCGAAGAGAAGCCTCACCTGAGACCAAGTGTCCGGGGAGACGGGGCAACCCAGCATGCGCGAAGTACACTTCCCCATGTTAAGCTACGGCAAGCGCCCTAGGGTCACTAGGCAGAACTGGCAGGAACTGAGCATGAGTCATCAGAGACGTCTGTGACGCGTTCTGGACGCCCATACCCCGCGCGGTAGCTAGGACCGGCCCGCTGCTGCAAGATGAGCAACTTCGATCGGTAAGTGAGTCATGCGTTTCCTGCTCACGTCGTACGCGCTTACGCCCGATGTCGCAAGTAGCGGCAGTTCGCCGGGCAGCGCCGACGAGCGTTCTATAGTCGAAATATTTCGCCGAATGCCGCCAGTCAGCCTTAGAGCAAATGTCCCCCATCTAACTCTCGAGTATTCTACTCTGCTCCTAAGCGAACGAATAATAGTAGATGAACACTCGTTTGAGATGCTCACGTCTAATCCACATCCCCGGTACGAACTCGTTGCGGCAACCATAAAGGCGCTGTACAGTGAGGGATTTGTCGAACTAGCTGACTACTCGTCAATTGTTTTGAAACGACGTGATCTAATTGAACAGATGACCGCAGCTGACCTAGAGGCACCAAACCGGTGGGCGCAGCCCGTTGGGACATCCATTCAGGTGTGGTCCAAGTTCTCATCCGCCATCCGGCAGGATGAGCTTGGAACAATCGAGCCGCCGGATGATCTCACCGCTCTTTCGTCGATAGGCCGCAAAAGCACAAAATGGCGCAAGCGAGGAGAGCCTCCGACACATGCGGCCAAAGCGTTGCGCGAATATCTGCTTCATGTAAATAGTACGTTGGTCATCTCGGCGGAGCTCGGCGTGCCTTTCAACGACTGGGCCGACTTCTTGCCGTTTTACCAGCAAAAATTTGCCACGATCGGGCAAGGCGTGCCACTTGAGTCCTCGAGTGACGCTGCTAGGAGGCTGTTCAGCATTTCGTTTCCAGAATTCTCAGTTTCTAGCCCATCACAGCTTATCAAACTCATGAAGGACCGACGCATAGCCGAACTAAGAACTCTTATTGGCGCAGCCGTGGCTGGCAGTATTGAATTTGACGAACACTTTGCCCAAGACACATATAACAGAGTAGTTGGGAAGATGGCAGAAATTGAGAGACAAAAGCGCTTTATCGCATACTTGACTCTGCCGATAGGCTTCGTTCCGATGATCGGCTGGGCTGCACAGCTTGCATTGAGCGAGGCCGCGTCACAATTCATTGAGCGTATTAAGACAAAAGAATTTCGCTGGTTTTTTCTTATTCGCGACGTAATGAGCGAGTAGCCTAATGGACTCTAGATCTTGCGCAGGCGCGCCGCCTCAACCAAATAACTGGCGACTTGCTGCGCGCCGTTAGTGCTCCCTAGCCCCCGCACCGAACGGGTGGTTGACGACAGCGCAAGTTGGATTGATGATGACAGCGCGCGGTGGACAACTGACGTTTCCGTCGCTGACAAGGCGCTATTGATCACAGCAAGTGCCGCTTCCTCGCCCCCTTTGGCGCGTGCACGTTCCACCGCCGCGCGGTCAAGGACTCCGTTAGGCCATTGTACGCATCCGTCCGGGCCAAACGTTCGAGCAAAATAATCGCCATTGAGCAGTTGGCTGAGGTTCTGTGCGGGCAAGCAAACGATCCGCGTTCCGATTTGCGTTGCCTCTAGCACCGTAGTTAAACCAGGTGATGTAACCAAGACCTGCGCGGTCGCAACAAGGTCGAGGAACGCTTCGTGCGTGCAAGGGCCAACGCTCGCGAGGTCTTTCGGCAACGCCCTCCCACGCAAGTCTTCGCGCGTGATGTTGCCAACCACATGTAGCTCCCGGTAGCCCGCCCTGCGAAGTGCGTTGAGGAGCGGCGGAAATACCAGGCCCAAGTAGGTCGGATTACCTGACAGGTTCACAGGAGAGTGCAGCCCGCCGAAGTTTACAACGGCAATGCCTTCCTTATGCCGGACAGTAACATTCTCCCGACCTTTCTTAATGATCGGCTGGACCCAGGCAAGGTTATGAATTGGCTCCAATGCCGGAGTTCGCTCTCTATACTGCCCAGGTAGGAGCTGAGCGCAGTAGCGGTAGACGGTCGTCGGTATAAGATCGGCTGAAGACCACATGAACGGCAAGCTGTCGACGTAGACCACAGGTATGCCCGCTTCCTGTACGGCGGTCGCTAGCTGTGGGTCGAGCACGATCAAGGCCGCGTCGATATGGTGCGCGGCGAGAAGATCGGCCAAGGCAATTTCGTCAAGCGACCAATCAGGAAAGTCAATGGCAATAGGGAGTTTGGCGATCACCTGGCGCCCAAGCTTTGTGCCAAGGAGAACTACGTTCACAGGCTCGCCGATCACGTCCATGATCGCAGAGATCTTGCCAGCACTGCCCCAGCCAAAGTCGACCCCTGACACGACGATTGTAAGGCGCTTCTTTGGTGAGATCTTTATTCTCCCATCGGCTCGGCTGATGGCATCGCGGCGATCGGTTCGCTGCGGCGTGAGCAATCGCGAGTATCTGTAGGTGGTAGTTCAGCTGTGACGATGCGCTATCGCAGCGCCTAGGCCCCGATTATCCTCCGCCCCGGGGGCCACAGCTAGCCACCATTCCACATTTGCCCAGCTCATACGTCGTAGGGTCGGGGTCTGGCGCGCGCCGAGTCGAGCATCGCCATCGAACTCGCATAGATCAGGCCGTCCACCGTGAACGGCACTATGCGGGCCGTCCAGCCCGACTCACCGTGCGCCCGCAACAGATCGTAGGTGTGTGGTGCAAGTCCCGCAGGCTGGCCGCGGGGGTCGTGACGACAGCGAGCACCACTTCGTGGTCTCGTCCGCCGCCGATCACCCGGCCCTTCGCCGAGTCAACGCCGTGGTAGGTGCTGACTTCCCTGGTCAATCCGCGGGGCATCAGCCAGCCGACCGGGGGCCAGCCGTAGCCGACCAAGGACATGACCATCCTGGACGTGCCGGACTACGACGCGCGCAGCGCGGCCACCTCATCACCGGGCACACCGGGAGTCTCGGGCGTATCGGGCACACCAGGACTACATCAGAGCCGGCCCTCCGTAAGCAACACAACACGCTGAGCCAGTCAGCAGAAACTCCCGGGGAACCCTTCACCAACGCCAGAAACGGCTCGAAGTCGGAGAGCTGAATGTTCACTCCGCGACGGCCCAAGAAGCCCTGGAATCCCGGTCGACCACTGGATAAACTTCCTCGGGCGCGAACCTGCTCAACGAACTGACAACTAACGCCGAGGCCCATTCAGAGGAAGACGCCAGGCAAGTGCTCAGCCACCTGAGCGAACTCGTACGGTTGCTCGCACAGAGGGTCGGCCGCCTGAACGAAGGCACTCCGAGCTTAGGTCCGCACTGTGGGACGTGAGTCTTCGTATCGCACGAGCTGAGGGAGCCACAGGCCGCATGGAATGCGGTGTGGAATTACAAGCGGGCGAATCCGAGACAATTCAGCGTTCCCGGAGCCGGCTGCTTAGGAGGGAGTGCAGGTGGGCGGCTAGGGCTTCGGAGTCCGTGACCGCGCCGTGGATGTAGGCGGAGGCGCGGGTGCGGAGTACCGGCATGCCGAGGACGTACAGTCCGGGAGCGCTGGCGATCACCCCGCCGTCGTGGCGGATGTGGCCGGTGCGGTCACGGACGGGGATGTCCAGCCAGGAGTGGTCGGGCCGGAAGCCCGTCGCCCACAGCACCGTCGTGATCTCTCCGCTGGTCAGGTTCAGCTCCAGGAGAGGGCGGGGATCGGCCTGCGTAGGTGCGAAGCCGTGCGCTGGCGGGAGTTCATCGTCAAGGCAGCGCGCAGTGGCCCAGTTGTCGGCCCGGGCCAGGAAGCGGTTCATCTTCAGGTCGGCGAGGGTGCAGGTGTTGCGGAGCGACCCGGAGAACTGAGCCACCCCATCGGTAATGCGGCCGAGGCGGCCGACGATGCGGATCCCCTGCGCGGTGAGCGTATTCAGGTCGGTCGTGGCTGGCTCGGGGGTCCCGGTGAGCTGTGGCGAGGGCAGGTGGCGGACCCGGGTGAGGTCATCGATCTGGTCGTAGCGTTCGGCGAGCAGTCCCGTAGCTTCCAGCCACCAGAAGATGTCGCGGCCGCGGTAGCTGCGGGGCAGCCGGACGTGTTCGCCAGCCGCCAGGGTCACCGGGCGGCCGGAACGATGGATCTCGCCGGCGAGCTGGACACCGGTGGCAGATCGCACCGCTCGCCAGTACCACGGCCCGGGCGTGGAGGACGTCGTCGTTGGCCTGGATCTTGAAGCCCTCCGGTGCGGTGCGCACAGTGTGCACCGTCGTGCCGGTCCGCACCGGTGCTGCGGCGAGGCGGGCGTAGCGGGTGAGGGTGGCCACGACGTCGGCGGCGGGCATGTAGCCGTCGGGGCCATCCCCGGCGTAGTCGTAGCCGGGCAGCCGGGTGAGCCAGTTGGGAGTGAGCAGCCGCAGGCTGGGCCAGCGCTGCGTCCGCCACGAGTTCGCCACCTCACCGCGCTCGAGGACGATGTGGTCGATGGAGCGTTCGGTGAGGCGGCGGCTCATGGCCAGGCCGGCGTGGCCGGCGCCTATGACGACTGCCGTGGTCTTCATCAGGCGGGCGGCTGGACCGTGGTTGTCAGGAAAGTTCGACGAGCACGTTCGTCGGGTTGGTCACGACGTCGAAGACCGCCGAGCGTTTCTGCGACTGGGCAATCAGCGCCTCAAGGTCGTCGCGGGAGGCATCGGCGTCGATGGCGAACCGGACGGTGATCGTTTCGAAGCCGTTGCGGACCTCAGGGTCGGCGCCGAGGATGCCCAGGATGTTCATCGCGCCTTCGATCGTGGCGGTGACCGACCGGAGCTGGATGCCCCTGTGCTGGGCGACCGCCGCCACGCCCGCGGTCAGGCACCCGACGAGGCCGACCAGCACGAATTCCACCGGGGTCGCGCCGTTGTCCTCGGACGCGAAGCACTCGGGGTGGTCGACGTCGAACTCATACGTGGTGCGGTGCTGCTGCTCGGTGCCGAGGCCGGTGAAGCCGGCCACGGCCGACTGGCTGTGGGTACCGTTGTGCCAGGTGCAGCTGGCCCGCCAGGTGAACTGCGCCGCTTCCGGCGCGGCCGACAGCGCGTTGCGGGCATCGAGCAGTGCCTGGACGTTCACGCCGTTCTCGACGGGACGGTCGGTGATGGTCATCGGTGACTCCTTTGATCCGTACTTGATTTCGGTGCGATCGGATGGTCATTCAGCCCGGTCCCGGGCGGGTCCGAGGACGATGGGTAGCGAG
>Ga0302326_10024919_pt1 | contig 12139 bp, 9 predicted proteins | sample Palsa_T0_3_FD_202264 | JGI IMG/M metagenome (GOLD analysis project Ga0302326, IMG submission 202264) | Peat permafrost microbial communities from Stordalen Mire near Abisko, Sweden - Palsa_T0_3 | ecosystem: Environmental > Terrestrial > Soil > Palsa > Peat permafrost | place: Sweden: Abisko...
GACGCCAAAGGCCGCATCCGCGGCCACCATTACGGTGAAGGCGCATATGACGAGTCCGAGCTCGTGATCCAGCAGCTTCTTAGGGAACGCGGCGCAACGTCGCTTTCCCCGGCAGCCACCGGCGTCTCCGCGACCGGCGCGGAAGCTCCCCCGGATATGGGGAATGTTCGTTCACCGGAAACCTACATCGGTTATCAACATCTGCGCGCTGACCAATTTGCTTCCGCCCAGCCGGTCGCCAAGGACTCGCGCAAGATCTATACCCTGGGCCCAAGGCTTACCCTCAATCAGTGGGCCTTGGAAGGGGCTTGGAAGGTGGGTGAAGAAACCGCGGTGCTCCAGACTGCCCCAGGAAAAATCCTGTTTCGCTTTCACGCGCGCGACCTTCACTTGGTGTTGGGAACCGCCAAGGATGGCAAGACGGTTCGTTTCCGGGTCAAACTGGACGGCACTCCACCCGGCGACGATCACGGCAGCGATGTTGACGCCAGCGGTGCAGGCACTGTTCAAGGGCACCAGTTGTATCAGCTCATCCGCCAAAAGGGCGCGGTAGAAGATCGGACCTTCGAGATCGAATTTCTGGACCCCGGCGTACAGGCGTTCGCATTTACGTTTGGCTAACCCGGAAGGCAGGAGCAGGCCATGCTAAATCGTCGGCAGTTTTTTGCAAATTCCGTAATCGCGGGTACCCTAGCGGGCTTGGCGGCGTGGCTCCGCAGTCCGTTCTTGCGCATCGCGCTTGCCAGCCCCGTGCCGGATAAAGACTCCGTCGCCGTTATTCAATTTAGCGACTCTGGCAAAAAGATTGGCCCTGCTCGTGTTCCCAAGGTGCACAAGACCGACGCCGAGTGGAGGGCGCAATTGAGCCCGCTGCAATATCAGGTCACTCGCCAGGCAGGCACCGAACGGGCATTCTCCGGTGAATACAACATTCACGACGCCGGCCTGTATCGCTGTGTCTGTTGCGACAACGCCCTGTTCAGTTCCGATGCCAAATTTGAGTCCGGCACCGGATGGCCCAGTTTCTGGGCGCCCATCGCCAAAGAAAATATCCGCACCGCCACTGACACCAGCCTGGGCATGGTCCGCGACGAAGTGTCCTGCATCGAATGCCAAGCCCACCTCGGCCACGTTTTCGACGACGGCCCCAAACCCACTGGCCTTCGTTATTGCATGAACGCCGCCGCCATGAAATTCGTTAAGCGTGCCTAGTGCGATTCTGGTTCGTCGTCTACCCAGCGTTTTGCCGCGGAGGTTCTGTGGCCTCGAAGTCCTCGCGCCGTGCCGCCGCTTGATCGCTCGCTCCAGATTCACTAAACTCCCCAGCGCGTGAAGTTCAGCAGCGACTTGCAGCGGAGTTCCCATGAATCGCACCAGCAAGATTGGTTCCACCACGATGGCTCTTCTCTTCGCCGCCAGTGCTATCCTCGCGCAGAAGCCGCGCGATCCCACCGCCGAAACTCAGAAAATTCTCCTGTGGACCAACGCCGCGCCCGGCGCCCTGGGTACCGCCGATGAAGATATCCCCACCCTCACTCTTTACCGAGCTTACGGAGAATCCAAGGCTCCCCGCACCGCAGTCATCGTCGCTCCCGGCGGCAGCTATGAATGGCTCGCGTCCAATCACGAAGGGCGCCAGGAAGCCAACTGGCTGAACTCCCTCGGCGTCACCGCCTTTGTCCTCAAGTATCGTCTCGGACCCAAGTACCACCATCCCATCGAACTCGGCGATGCCCAGCGCGCGATTCGCCTGGTGCGTTCCCGCGCTCAGGAATTCGCCATCGATCCAAACCGTATCGGCATGATGGGATTCTCCGCCGGCGGGCATCTTACCTCTACCGTCGGAACTCACTTCGACCGCGGCAACGCCGGCGCCGCCGATCCCATCGATCGCGCCAGCTCGCGTCCCGATTTCATGGTGCTGGTGTACCCGGTGATCTCCTTCACCGCGCCTTACACTCACGCCGGTTCCTCAAAAAATCTGCTGGGCGAAAATCCCGACCCCAACCTGCTCAAGGAGCTCTCCAGCGAGTCGCAGGTCACCAGGCAAACTCCGCCCACCTTCTTGGTTTCCACCAACGAGGATGTCGTCGTACCCGCGGAGAACAGTGTGGATTTCTACCTGGCGCTCCGCCACGCAGGCGTCCCGGCCGAGCTGCACGTTTTTGAGAAAGGTCCGCACGGGTTCGGCCTCGATTTTCAAGATCCGGTTCTCGGACAATGGCCCATTCTGCTTGCCAACTGGATGCGCAGCCGCGGTCTGATCGACGCGCCCGGCCACTAATCGAAATCTAAGACCGAATTTTGCTCCGTTGCCCGTAACGGAGCCTGAGGCCCAAAAAATGAAACTCGCAACCATCCTTCAGAATCGCACCAGGCGGCTGGCCATCGTTCGTGATGATCGCATCGTCGATATCGAGCTACTGCTGAAAACTCTGTCCAGCCGCCGCGTACCCGCGGCATTGCGCAGCGCTGCTGCGACCCTCCAGAAAGATCTGTCGGTGCCCGCGGATATGACCGCCCTGTTGGCCCGCGGTGATGCCTGGCTCCGCAATCTCGATCGTGCCGCGTCCGCCGTTTGCGCCGCGCCTCCTCAATCTCTGCCCAAGGGATTGCTCTCCAAGCAGGAGCGCGCTCGATTCTGCGCCCCCATCGCCCGCCCAGGAAAAATCGTCTGCGTCGGCCGCAATTACAGCGAACACGCCAAAGAAGGCGGCAGCGCCGTCAGCGAGCAGCCCATTCTCTTTCTGAAAGCCGCCACTTGCATCTGCGATCCGGGTGCCCCCATCATCATTCCCCGCAACTCCACCCACGTCGATTACGAAGCCGAGCTCGCCGTAGTCATCGGCAAGACCGGCAAAGATATTCCCATCGAGCACGCCGAAAAATACATCGCCGGATACACATTGATGAACGACGTCAGCGAGCGCCAAATGCAGAAGTCCGATGGTCAGTGGTTTCGCGCGAAAAGCTGCGACACCTTCGGTCCCCTCGGTCCCTGGATCGTTACTCGCGACGAAGTTCCTGACGCCGGAAATCTCCGAATCTCCTGCACCTTCGACGGCCAGCTCATGCAGGACTCGAGCACCAGCAACTTGATCTTCAAGATTCCTTTTCTAATCAGCTATCTTTCCAATTCCATCACCTGGGAGCCCGGCGACATTCTTTCCACCGGCACTCCAGCAGGCGTGGGCGCCTACCGCACCCCGCCGGTCTTCCTCGCTCCCGGCAATGTGGTGTCGGTCACCGTGGAAAAGATTGGCACCTTGACCAATCCGGTCGGGTCCCCGGAATCGAAATCGGCATCGTCCTCAAGTTCGAAGCCCCCCCAATAGTCGGCGGATCGGCGAAAAATCTTATCGGTTAATTGCGCTAACCTCACTCTCCGCTCGCGCCTGTCCCATTTTTTTCGTTATCACTTTCGCGCACTTCCCCCTCGATTTCGTCTGGATGTTTCCAAGCCTTCCGTTAATATGAAGGTCCCTTCCTAAAGTGGTTTTGCCCGAGCGTGCCCGATTTCTCGTCCATTTTTTCGCTCGCGTCTCTGGGCCGGGCCGCTTCACCCCTTCGCATGTCTGAACTTGTGTTTTGCGGAGCGCCCCCGATGCGGAACTATCGCGACGATTCGATTTCCAGGAAGCTCACGCGCCTCAATATGCTGGTCGCTGGCTTGGCGCTAATCCTGGCCTGCAGCTCTTTCGTCGGCTTCGACATCTGGACCTTCCGCCAAGGTTCGATACGCAATCTCACCATTCAAGCGCGTTTCGTCGCCACCAATACCCTCGCTGCCATCGAAGCCAACGACTCTCCCCGCATCGCCAGCGTGCTTACCTCCCTCCAGGAGGTACCCAATATCATGAGCGCCACCATCTATTCGCCGGACGGCCGCATCGTGAGCGTCTACCACCGCGATTCCTCGGTTTCCGTGCCGGTATTTCCAGGCGGGTTAAAGGAAATTTCTGACCGCCGCCGGTTCCGCTCGCATGACGTCAACCTGATTTACGTCATCCGCGATCGCGACCGGGTCATCGGCTCGATCTATATCCAAACCGATACCCAGCGGCTTCACGAACGCCTGATGCGTTATCTCCAGATCGTCTGCGTCGTGATGATCGCCTCGTTGTTGGCCGCATTCCTGCCTTCCGCCGGTGCCCGCCGCTCCATATCGGATCCCATCATTCATGTGGCCACCATCGCCAAAATCGTCTCCCACGACCGAAACTATCAGCTGCGCGCCACGCCTTCCAAAAGTCGCGATGAAATTGGCATGCTCATCCAATCCTTCAATGAAATGCTCGGCCACATCGAGGCCCGCGACGCCGATCTCCAAAGGCCCACGACGAACTCGACCGCCGCGTCGTGGAACGCACCGTCGAGCTCGAAGCCGCTAACAAGGAGCTCGAATCCTTTTCGTACTCCGTCTCCCATGACCTTCGCTCTCCGCTCCGCAGCATTGACGGCTTTAGCCAGGCATTGCTCGAGCATTGCTCCCAGATCCTCGACGCCAGGGACGATCCCACCTGGCTCGCATCCGTGCCGCCACCGAGCGCATGGGTAAGCTCATCGACGATTTCCTGAATCTCGCCCGTGTTACCCGCACAGAAATCCATCTGGAAAACGTCGATATCACTTCACTCGCCCAATCCATCCCCTCCGACCTCCGCGCCAGCGCTCCGCAGCGCCGCGTCGACATCACCATCCAGCCCGGACTCGAAGCTCGCGCCGACCCTTCCCTCCTGCATCTTAGCCTCGCCAATCTTTTCGAAAATGCCTGGAAATTTACTTCCAAGCGGCCCGCCGCGCGTCGAATTCGGACGCGCCGCTGGCAACAGCCATTCCACCTTCTTCATTCGCGACAATGGCGCGGGGTTCGATCCCGCCCACGCCGCCAATCTTTTTGGTACTTTCGCCGCTTGCATGCAGCCACCGAGTTTCCCGGAACCGGCATCGGACTCGCCACCGTGCAGCCCGCGGTCCAACGCCACGGGGGAATCATCTGGGCGGAATCTCAGCCCAATCGCGGTGCCACTTTTTATTTCACTCTCACACGGGGGAAATCTTGATGGATCCGAACGGGGAACAAGAATCATTTTGCTGGTAGAATACAACGCCAATGACGAAGAGCTCATGCTCCGCGCTTTGCGCAAAAGCAATGTCCTGAACGAAATAATCGTCGCCCGCGACGGCGTCGAAGCTCTCGATTATCTGTTCGCCGAAGGCTCCTACGCCGGGCGCGACCTTCGTGTTATGCCCCAGGTCATTTTGCTCGATCTCAAATTGCCTAAAATTGACGGTCTCGAAGTTCTTCGTCGCCTGCGCGCCGATCCACGGACCGATCTGCTGCCCGTGGTCATTCTCACTTCTTCCAACGAAGAGCAGGACCGCATTGCCGGATACGGCCTGGGCGCCAATAGCTACGTCCGCAAGCCCGTCGATTTCAACCAGTTTATTGACTCCGCCCGGCAACTCGGCCTCTACTGGTTAATCATCAACGATGCGACCCCGCGCCGCAAATTGTCATCACCGCTCCGCCGCAACTAGGCGATCGGCCACCTGGAGACGCTCGCCGGCGTTTTGCGGGTCTTCTCATTCGCGTCTGCGTCGCGCTCGCTTATTTACTGCCCGCGGCAGCCTTCTTCTTTTTCGCGCCTTTCGTGCGCGCCTTTACCGGTGTGCTTGCCGCCGCGGTTGGATCTCCGGTCGCCGCTTTGGCCGCATCTCCTCCCCCGGCCTCTGCGATCTCTGCCAGCAGCCGCCCGCTCACTGCCGAGCGCGGTTCTTTCGCCGTTACGTCTTCGCTGGACGCGTAAGAGTCGCGATGCTTGATCAGCAACCACGACGACCGTCCGCTGCTGCTCCCGAATCCGCGCGTGCGCACCAGCACCCATGAGCCGCCCAGTTTTTTTCCGTGCAACGTGAATTTCAAATCGCCTTTCTTCATCGCTCCTTCCACGTCCTCTTGCTCCGGCTCCCACGTCCCGGTGTCCCACACCATCACCGTCCCGCCTCCGTACTCGGCCTCCGGGATCACCCCTTCGAAGCCTCCGTAATCCACCGGATGATCTTCCACTGCCATCGCCAGCCGCTTCACGCTCGGGTCCAGCGACGGTCCCTTCGGCACCGCCCACGACAACAGCACCCCGTTCCATTCCAGGCGAAAGTCGTAATGCAGTTGCGTCGCGCGATGTTTCTGAATCACGTAGAGCAGCGATCCCGTCGATTTCTTTTCCGCTGCTTTCGCGCCCGAAGGCTCGGGCGTCTTATCGAAATCTCGCTTTTTTCGGTAATCGGTAAGGGCCATCCAATTGTCCTTGTTCCTGGGCTGAATTCACGATCCCGCCCAATAGTTTTCGCGCCCCGAGGCTGGTTTCTGCGCCGGGCGGCGTCGATAGGCTAGCACCACGGCCTTGCCCGTGGAATGAATCATTTTCGTGGATACTCGTCCTAAAAAGAGGAGTGGGCCGTTGCTCCTCTCAAAGCAACGGCCCTCTTTATGTTGGCAGGTTTTGCAGCAGGGATTGTGGGTGGGATTTGCTAGATCTCTTCTCCTTATTCCTTCAAAATTCGTTCAAACCTTTTTTGTGCGCTTGGACTTTCCGGTCGTGCCCCAGTCGCTCACTCGCTGCACGTCTCCGGTTCCGGTATTCATTCCCGAATTCAGAGTCTGCTGCGTGCTTCGTTCTGCAGCCTCATGCACCTGGCGGCGACGATCTGTTCCTTCTTCCAGCTCGCCGTGTTTCGGCTCCACCACATTTGACTTTTCAGGTTTGGTTGCCATTTCTCGGCCTCCTGGCTCTCAAAGTGAATTTCGATGATCCAAGGATAGTCAACCGCCCAATAGGGGTCGATACAGTGAATGGGGTAGTTCCAGTATAAAATTCGACTAGTACCCGGGAGGGAATCGCTAGGTTCATCCGCGCCGTGCGCAGACGCCTAAACTCTATGAGATCTGGCAGGATCCAGCGAGGGACAAATGGTCCGCAGCGGGGCCTTCGTTTGCTTCTCAGCGGATCGGGATCACCAAAGCCAGCGCGAAACCGAGTGCCAACGCCATCCCGATCCCCTAACCAAAACCTGCCGCTACTTCGCGGGTGTTCTCAGCAGCGCGTGATATTTGTTCAATTCTTCCAGTCTGTGCTGCCGTGACGCCGCCGTCGGTTTGAACTTTCCGGTCGAGCATTCCGCCGACCCCTTGGCATACACAATCACCAGACTCGATTGCTGCACGCGGCATCCGTACGAGCACGTACCGTCGCCCGAGTATTTGTACTTCTCCGCGTAATACGCCGAAGGATAATACGTCCGCGCCGCGGTATACGTGTGCGAGAGCTTCTGATCGAATCCCGCGCCCGTAGCGAAAATCGGCGACGCGCTGGTCCCGTCGTCCCAGTCCATCCATCCCTCGTGGCCGGTGATGTCGTTCCCGCCCGCGTCCAGCGTGCCGTTTTCCAGCACGATGTGAAATTGCGAAATGTAGTCGTTCTCGCACGCTTCAATCGGGCTCGGCGAAATCCGCAGCGTCCCGTCCACGCAGAATTTCGTGCATCCGTTTTTCGTCGCCGCGTGCCCGGCATCGTGCGCCAGGTCCTGGTCGCACCCCTTCAAATGGCACGGCGGGTACTTCGGGCCGGGCGCTTGCTGCGCCGAGGCCAATACCGCCGCCGTCGCCACTACTGCCACCCAAATGCCCCGCGATAGAATTCGGCCGCCCATGATCGCAAATCCTCCGTGAATATGCCGCGCCAAGCGCTACGTATTTATAGCCGAGAAAGTCGAACAGTCAAGGCCAAAGGTCCGTCCAAACTCCTGGGCGACTGCTAGTTGCCGCCATTGCAACATCCGAGCGCCCGCTTGGCGCCGGTCGCCCTCCCGCGGCGCATCCGGGGAAGTACTGGCACGACTTGCCCATTGACCCTATTACCCCCTCCGCCGTATCCTTTTCACTGTAAAAAGCCCCTAACAGAGGGCTTCGTGAGCACGCCTCTCACGCTCCGGCTTCGGCGCTACTTCGATTTTCGCCGGGCGTGGACATCGGCTCGCACCAGGTCGTCTGCTCCTGTTGCTCATCTTTCGCCATAAGTTGGTGAGCTGCTTTCCTGGTAGTTTGGCGTTACTTCACGCGGGGCGCGTGCGTGTTCGTCCAGGCTTGCCCGCCATTGTGCCCAGATGGTTCCGGATGGTTCTGGCAAGTTGTGTTCCGGTCTCGTAGCGACGAGGCCGTGTCCTGAGATTCAGGCTTGGGAGGATCGACCGCATGAGTGCATGCCCGGGTGTGCTTTCCCGCAATAACAGCGACCGCGAATCGGACCGTTTTCGCCCCTCCGTCCCGCTCGCCGCGCGGTTGGCGTTTCTCTTGGCGGCTATCCTGGCATTATTACCGGCTTCCTTGCGCGCCCAGAGCGTCACAACCTCCATCCCCGTACAGATCGAGCCCTATAGCGTTGCGGTCAATCCTGTCACCAACCAGATTTATGTCGTCAGCGCAGTTTCCGGCCTGACCGTCATCAACGGTGCCACCGGAGCCACCACCGTTCTATCGGATTCGAATGCCAGCGGTCTCCACGCCGTCGCGGTGAATCCCGTCACCAACTTGGTATACGTCGCCAACGGCAGTGGCAACGTCAGCATTTTTTACGGCGCCACCGCCACCACCGCGGCCAGCTACGACACCACCGTTCTCGACACCAACGCAACCAATCCTTGGGCCCTGGCCGTCGATCCGGTTTCCAATCTCGTCTACGTGGCCAACGACGGCAGCAGCAACGTTACCGTCATCTCCGGCACGTCGTATCTAGCCACGGTCGGCACCGGGGCCCATCCGGATTCTCTCGCCGTCAATCCGCTCACTCACGTAGCCTATGTAGCGAATCGCAATGCGGCCGGCACCCTCACCGTGATCACCCCGAATTTCGCCAACAATCCGGTCACCTTCGCCTCCTCCAGCCCCATCGCCGTCGGCAGCAACCCTGCGGCCGTCGGCGTTATGACCGCTAGCAATTTGGTTTTCGTCGCCTGCACTAGCGATTCCGACGTGTGGGAATTCAACGGAGGCAATCTCACCGCTCCGACTCAAATCATTCAGGACAGCCAGGCCGCCGGCCCGGACTCGATCGCCACAAACCCAGTCACCAATCAGGTTTACGTCGCCAATCTCGCCAGCGCCAACGCAACGGTCATCACCGTGGGATCGCCAAATGTGGTCAACGACGTGCCGCTCGCCTCCGGCGGCTCTGCCATCGCCGTCGACGTGGTCACCAACATCGCCTACAGCGCCGGCACTACTTCCGGCACCATCGGCGTCATTAATGGAAACTCCCTCACCGCCACCAATTTGAGTTCTGGCGGCAGCAGCCCGCAGGAACTTGCCGTAAACCCAGTCACCCACCGCGCCTATGTCGCCAACTACAACAATCCCGGCTCGATCACCGTGGTCGACGGCGCCACCAGTGTCACCGCCGACATTTCGACCAGCGTCACTCTCACCACCGCCATCGCCGTCGATCCGGCTACCAACCTCATCTTCGTCGCCGATAACACCAACAACAACGTCGAGGTGATCAACGGCGCTACCGATGCCGTGATCCAAACCGTGACCGTCGGCACCAATCCTGTCGCCATGGTCGTTGATTCCGCTCGCGGCTTCGTTTACGTGGCCAACAACGTCGACAACTCCAACATCGCTACCATGATCCGGGAAAGCGACTTCTCCACGGGAGGTATCGGCGATTCCACCGCCAACAGTCCCGTCGCCATCGATCTGAACGTCGTCAACAACACGGTTTTTATCGCCAACCAAAACAGCGACACTGTGTCTTGGGATCACGTTCTGTATCAGGAAGAAACCACTTTTAGCACCTACGCCACCTGTCATCAGCCCAATTCCGTCGCCGTCAACTCCGTTACCGACCTCGTTTGGGTCACTTGTAACGACGGCAACATCACCCTGATTAACTTTGGCCAGGGCTCTGTGAATACCTTCGGACTCTCGGCCGTCCCTGTCGCCGTCGCCGTGAACCCAGTTACCAACCAGGCCTACGCCGCCACCACCACCGGCGACATCGACATCATCGATGGCGCCACCATGAACATAACCACCGTGAACAACGGCAACCTCGCATCCAATAGGATTGCCGTGAACACCGCATCCGGCAAGGTCTACGTTCTCAATAGCGCATCCACTTCTGTCACCGTCCTCGATCCCAATAACAACAACGCCCTCGCCCAAGTGAATGTGGGGAACAATCCCTCCGGCCTGGCCGTAAATCCAGTCACCAACAAAATTTATGTCGCCAACGCGGGTGACGGCACCATTACCGTTATTGACGGACCTACCAATTCCACCTACCTCGTCACCGCCGCTAGCCCGGTGCCGGCGCCCGTGGCCGTAAATCCGATGACCAACACCGCCTTCGCCGCCGATACCTTTAACAGTACGGTTACCGCCATTTCGGAATTTCAGCCTCAACCCAGCGGACTCAACGTCGCCATCCAGCCGCTCGTCGGCGTCGGTACCGACACTTTGACCCAGGACTTTAATTTCAGCGTCACTAACACCGGCAACGCGCCCGCCGATCAGGTTCTCTATCAGGTGGACACTTGGCAAGGCCAGTGGCAGCAAGCCACTCTCGACTCAACTAACCAGTTCGACGGCATCGCCACCCTCATCCCCGGTTACCATATCCTCTACGCCTACGCCACCGCGGGCGAAGAAGCCACCGAAGCCTCCGGCGGCTTACAATCCAGCCCCATCATCGGCGCCATCACCTCTTATGGTTTCCTGGTCGCCCCCGCCTTGGCCCAGTTCTCTCACGAATATTTCAATACCAACTTCGGTACGCAGGCCGTGGGCACCCCAAGTGCTCCGCAAACCATCACCTTGGTCAACGACGGCGGCGCTCCGCTCAATATCACCAATATTTCGATGGGCGGAAATAATCCCTCCGATTTCATTATCAACGTGGGCGCCGCCCAGAATGACTGCAATAGTCTGGGAGGAGTATTGCCGGGTGGCACTCAGTGCAATATGTCGGTCTACTTCCAGCCGCAGACCGCCCTGGATGAATCCGCTATTCTCACCGTCACCGACGACTCCAGTGGCGTCCCTGGAAGCCAGCAGACTCAACCCATCACCGGCAACGGTGTTCCCCAGATCACTATCACCGCCAGCGGCGCGGGCTCGGGCAGCATTAGCGACGGCAACGTCAGCCTGTACACCTGCTCTACATTTCCTTGCACTGCCTCTTACCTGGGCGGGCAGATGATCACCTTCACCGCCAGTCCCAACGGTGGCTCCGTCTTCAACGGATTTAGCGGCGATTGCGACGGCACCGCTCCGTGTACTCTAGACATGAGCCAGAACCACACCTTCAACGCTGACTTCGAGCCGGCGGCTGTCACCACCTACACACTTACGGTCACCGAACTCGGCACCGGCACCGGGACCATCACCGACAGCTTGAACAAGCTCTCCTGCAATGCCAGCAGCGTGCCGATCACCTGCACGGGAACGTACAACAGCGGACAAGCTCCGCAGTTGACCGCGGCGGGGAGCACCGTGGGCCTGCTTACCTCCACGTTCGGAGGATGGAGTCCGAGTTCCAACTACACCGCTTGCACTGCGGCCGGCCTGAACAGTGCATGCACGGTTACCATGAACAGCAATATGACCGCGGGCGTGTACTTCGTTCCCCCGCCCACCATGGTCACCCTCGAGTACACGCCCACCACTCCCGCTAATACTGCCTATTTTAATTGCGGCGTCAGCAATCCCTCGCCTTCGAATCCGTGTACGAACCCCAGCGCGCACCAGCTTACTTTGGGGGTTCCCGCGGTCACCACATCGCAATTCAACTTGGTGGTCGTCGCTACCGAAGTCGCTCCGCTCCAGGCCGACGGCATCTGCGAGACCGGCAACACCGTGGCCAATGATTTCGATTGCCGCTTCGTCAGCTTTTTCGCGGGCCCCACCGTCGCCGCCGGGGTGCAAACGCCGCTGTGCGATGCGTACGCCAACGGCGATTGCGTTTACTACAGCGTGTATTACACCGATACCGACGGCGTCCGCACCGAGCCCCCGACCAGCTACTACACTCCTCCCGTCACCTGGACCATCAAATTTAACGATGACAACAACACCGCC
>Ga0302326_10024920_pt1 | contig 12139 bp, 9 predicted proteins | sample Palsa_T0_3_FD_202264 | JGI IMG/M metagenome (GOLD analysis project Ga0302326, IMG submission 202264) | Peat permafrost microbial communities from Stordalen Mire near Abisko, Sweden - Palsa_T0_3 | ecosystem: Environmental > Terrestrial > Soil > Palsa > Peat permafrost | place: Sweden: Abisko...
AGCCGAATAGGCGCTCGCCAGGTGTGGAAACGCCGCGGCGACCGGCTCCCCCGGACGGCTGTCCGACATGACGCCGGCGAGGGCGAACTCCGGATGGCCCGCAATGAGGCGCAGGAGCTCGCCTGCGACATAGCCCGAGCCGCCGAGCACGATGGTCGGAATCGGATCTTTCACCTCGCCCCCGCAAGCCCGACCGCCTCGATCACGCAGTCCCCGAGCGCGGCACCATCGCTGATCGCGTTGAACGCGGGCACCTGCATCTGGCTCGTGATGATCTCGACACCGACCTGATTGTCGGTCGAGGGTCCGGTCACGCCGCAGGGTTCGATGTTGAAGCGCTCGCGCAAGAGTTTGACGCCGCCCCAGGCGGCCACAGGATCATTGGCCGAGAGCAGCACGGCGGTGAGCGCCGGGCGGATATCGGCGCTTTCCAGGATCGCATCGACGCCATAGGCGCCAAGAATGCCGTCGCCCAACTCAAACACGATGACGTCCGGTTTGCCGACGGCGAGCTCCGTCAGCATCGTGCGGGTGAGTGCGGGACCATTCGCGCGGGTCGTCGTGACGATTCCCAGATCGGTAAAGATGAGTGCGCGGCGCGCACCGGCGTCTTCCATCGCCAGAATGTCGCGCCGCAGGGACACGCCGGTCGCCTTGAAGACATCGATGGTGAGTCCGCGGTGGCGCATGCGGCTGACGATCGCGCAGGCCGCGGCGGTCTTGCCGGCCTCCATGCAGGTGCCGGCAATGGCGACCACCGGCACGCCGCCGGTATCAAGCGGCGCGTTGAAATCGAGCCGCCGCTGGCCGACGCGCGCCGGCACGCCGATGCGCTCGCCGAGATACGGGAAGTGCAGGACCACACCGATGACCCGGCAGTCAAAGGGCTTGCCCTTTTCCAGATTGACCGAATCGCAGATGCCGAGCACGCCGCCGATATTGAGCATCTGAATGATGTCGCCCGGTTGCACGCGTTCGGGGATGTGCCCGGAATAGCCGAACAGCGCCTTTCTGTGGCCCAGCGCGCCGACGACGATATCGCCCTTGCCGACCTTCGCCATGCGGCCGCTCGCAAGTTCGAGTGTGTTGTAGGTCGTCTTGTTGTTGAGGATCTCGACCACCACCACGACGCCTTCCTCGGGCGGGATGTCGGCGGAAACCCGCAGCTCACGCGACAGGCCGCAGGCCTGAGTCACAGAGGCTACTTTGTCGACTACGACGCGGAGCATGTCGTTCACCGTTGCGGGAATGAGGCCGTCAGCCGCCCGGGGCGTCGGCGTTTTCGCCCGCGCGGCGATGAAACATGCCCGTCAGGGCCGCAATCTTCGAGAAACCGAGTGCATCGGCCGCCGTCCACTCGCCGGCGGACTCTCCATACACGCCGCGCGATGCGCGCATAAGCGAATAGGGTGACTCGACGCCTTCGACGAACACCGCGCCCGTGCGCAGGAGCACGCGCACATCGCCCGTCACCCGCTGCTGCGATGACAAAAACAGCGCCTCGATGTCGCGGCACACCGGATCCAGGAGCTGCCCCTCGTGCACGAGGTCCCCGTACGGCTGGGCAACGAGCTCTTTGATGCGCTGCTGCCGCGCCGTGAGTACGAGCTTCTCAAGCTCCCGATGGGCGATCAGCAGTGCCTCCGCGGCCGGCGCCTCGAACGCGACCCGGCCTTTCGTGCCGATGATGGTGTCGCCCAGATGGATGGCGCGGCCAATGCCGAATGATCCGGCGAGCGTCTCGAGCGCTTCAATCAGTTCCACCGGAGGAAGCGTGCGGCCATCAAGCGCCGTGGGCCGGCCGCGCACAAACGAAATCACATGCTGCGCAGGCGCACGCGGGCGCTCGAAGGCATCGCGCGTGAGCACCCAGGCGTGATCGGGAATGCTGCCCGCGGAGCTGAGAGTCTCCTGACCGCCGATCGTCACGCCCCACAGGCCGCGGTTGATCGAATACGCCGCGCCGAACGGCGGCACCGGCAGGTTGCGCTCCTGCAGAAACAGAAGCTCATCCTGGCGTTTGAAGGCCTGGTCGCGCACCGGTGCGAGCACCGTAAGGTCCGGCGCGAGTGTGCGCAGCGCGACCTCGAAACGCACCTGATCGTTGCCCGCCGCCGTGCAGCCGTGCGCGATCGTGCGTGTGCCGAGCTTTTGAGCCATGCGCGCGATCGTCTGCGCCTGCATCACGCGCTCCGCGCCGACGCACAGCGGATACAGCTGGCCGCGGCGCACGTTGCCCATGATGAGGAAGCGCAGCACCTGTTCGAAGTACTCGGCGCGCGCATCGATCTGATGATGCTCGACGGCGCCGAGCGCACGCGCGCGCGCGGCCAGCGTGCGCGCCGCCTCGGCATCGATGCCGCCGGTGTCCACCGTCACGGTGATCACCGGGCGCTGGTAATGCTCGCGGATCCACGGCACGAGAAAAGACGTATCGAGGCCGCCGGAGTAGGCAACGAGGATCGGTTCGCCGCCCGCGGCAGGTGCGCCCTGGGACATGGCGTCAGACCCGGAACATTTCGCGCAGGCGGCTGACGATGCCCTGCTGCGCACGCGCGTTGCCGGTTGCGATGAAGATGGTGTCGTCGCCCGAGAGGGTGCCGACAACCTCCGGCCACTGCGCCTTGTCGATCGCGACGGCGACGCTTTGCGCAGCACCGGTTGAGGTCTTGACCACCGTCATGCAGGGGCCCGCGCGCCGCACCGCCTGGACAAACTGCGCGAGTGAGTTGAACTTGCCGTTGGCGCGCACTACATCCGGCGCCGGCAGCAGGTAGCGTCCGCCCGCTTTCGATACGCGGATTTCGCGCAGATCGCGGCTGATCGAGGACTGTGTCGCGGCATACCCCTGCTTGCGCAACAGGCGCACGAGGTCCTGCTGCTTGTGGACGTTGCCGCCGGAGAGCAGGCGCACGATGGCATTTCTGCGCTCGGACTGGTGATGGTCGGTCAGTGGCATGCTGGCATCTGCATAATATTGCACACATTGTGCATATTAATGCAGGAGCGGTCAACCGCGGGCGGCGCGCGGCGAGCGTGACGCACTGCTACTTTTGAATGGTGTAGACGAGGTCGGCGCCGCGTGCCTGACCCGCTTCGGTCTTGATGGTCCAGCGGTCGCTCAGGAAGTAGCGCAGCTTCACGGTGTTGAGACTCTGCGTAAGACTGACGCCGTAGCTCACGTAAAGGCGCGGTGAGAGATAGCGGCCGAGGACTAGCGAAGTCTCGTTCGACAGATCCGACTCGAGGCCAACGTCCTGAATGCCGACCTTGGAGCCGTACTGCTGCACGAGCATTGCGCCGCCCTGCGCAAGCAGCTGCGCCGCGGCGCCGTTCTGACGGTTCTGCACGCTCTCGAGCGAGCCTCCCGCGAGCAGCAGCGAGAGGATCTGCGATTGTGTCAAAGACGGATCGGAGAAGAACGATATGCGCGGCTCGCGCAGGCTGCCGCGCACATTGACGCCCGCCGTCACGTCGGGAAACGCCTTGATGGCGCGGATGTCGATTCCCGGATTCTCGACGACACCGCCATTGAAGATGAGTCTGCCGCGCTGGATGTCGAGCTGACGGCCGTAGGCGGTGTACTTGCCGTCGAGGATCGAAAGCTCGCCGGTGCCGCTCGTCACATTGTCGTAGCCGCTGCGCACGGCGATGCTGCCCGTGAGCCGGGCGCGCAGGCCGAGCGTGTCGATGTTCACCTTGTCGCCGAGCACCAGAGTGACGTCGCTCATCACCTCGAAGCGCGTGTTCGGGTCCTCGGGCTCCTTGCCGACCAGCACTTCATCTGGCGATGCGCGCACGGCGCCCGTGAGGTCGGCCGGCACGATCTTCGCGTACGGCACTTTGACCGAGCCTGCGACCGTGATCCGGCGCCCCTTGATGTCGAAATCGAGATTGGGCGACGCGTCGATCTGCGCCTCGGGAATGTCGGCGACCCGCAGGTCCGTGCCCTCGAGGTGAAACTGCCCGTATGGCAGCGAGTCGCGCCAGGCAAGCCTGCCGTGCGCGCTTAAGCTGCCCTGGCCGATGTGCGCGGAGCCTGTGAAGTCGAGCGCGTTGTCGTGCAGTTTCGCCTCCAGTTGAGTCTCGCGCAGCGACAGGTTCACCTGATAGAAATCAAGCTCGGTATTTGAGAGCTTGACCGAGCCTTCGATGAGCGGCGTGCCGAGCGTGCCGCTGAAGGCGAGATTTGCCTCGAGCTCGCCCGCCGCCCGGTCGATTTCCGGGAAGTAGAGCGTGACGTAGCCAAGCTCCGCTGTGTGGGCGTGCAGCTCGCCCGTGAGCGGCATGTCCTGCCAGTCAGGGGTCGTGCGGGCGATCTCGGCGCGCCCTTTGATCGTGCCGACCGCGCCTGCATCGAAGCTTACGTCGGTTGCGACGGCGTTGCGTGTGGCGTTGATGGTGACGACACCCGTGCCCAGCTGAATGAGTTCGATTTTGCCGGACGGCGTATGGTGTGAAAGCTTTGCGTCCGCGAGATCCGCGCGCAGGCTGCCCTCCATGGGCTCCCCGCCCGCGCCGGCTGCATGCGCCGCGACGCTCAATCGGCCGCGGTATTCAATGGCCGGCGTCAAACCTGCCGTCAGGGTGCTCATCGGCAGGTCCTGCGCCTCAAGATCGCCGGACCAGTTCCGCGCAGTCCAATCGGCATCCATGCACATGCGTCCGGGCTGGCCGTGAACGCAGAGCTTGTCCGCATGCAGGTGATCGGCCGAGGCGAGCAGCGCAATGGGCGCCTCGAGCGTCAGGTGCAGCGACTCACTGCCATCAACGTTGAAGGCCGTCAGCTGCCCCTGCCATGTATCACGCATGAAGCCGCCGGTGGCCTGCAGCTGCACCGCGAGTCCCACGGCCTTGGCGTCCAGGCGCAAGACGTGATTTGCCGTCGTGCCATCGACACTCAAATTGAGTGCGGAAAGTGTGCGCTTGCGGACTGTGAAATTTCGCGCGTGCAGATCGACCTTCGAGACGCGCGCTGCGCTCATGTCAAAGGACACCTCCGCATCGATGCTGTCGAGCGACATGCCGTTATGGTGAATGCCCCGGCCGTGCGCGTTCAGCGTGAGCGCAGGCTCCAGCCGCGTTCCGCCCAAGCTGCCGTAGGCATGCAGCTGTCCGCGGCTGTCGGGCGCCAGGAGACTCATATCGGTCGCATCGAGCGCGAACTTCAGCGCAAATTTCTGCGCCACTTCGCCGTCGAGCGCAAGATTGGTCTGGCCGAGCGCGAGTCGCACCGCATCGAACTGCCAGGCTTTGCCGCGGCGTGCGAGCCTGCCGCCGCCATGCGCGGCGAGCCCGCGCAGACGACCCGTGATTCCGCTGAGCGCGACGCTGAAATCGGCGCCGCTCGCAAAGCCGGTGCCGTCGGCATTGAATCCAAAGTTGAGCGTGCCCGGAAGGTCGCTGCGAATCCTGCCCGGATTGATGCCGGTGGCGTTGCCGCCGACCGACCAGCTCTGCCCGGGCGCCCCCCAGATGACTTCGCCTGCGACATTCGCTTGTCCGTCAAGCGCGCCTACGCTTGCGCTGCGGACGATGAGCCGGTCTTTCGCCAGCTGCGCATCCATTTTTACCGGCATCGGCGCAAGGCCGCGTACCGCGATCAGCGCGGTGCTGCGCAGAGCGTAGGGCCACATTCCTGAGAGCGCGTAGTCGCCCGTGGCGCTTCTGACGGCCACATCGGCACCGCTCAACGGCCAGCGAAACGCATTCCAGCCGCCCTTCAGGTCAAGCCGCGGTCCTTTATCGACGATGCCGACCGTGCCGGCACCTGTCAGGTGGGCGCCGGAGGCGTGATGCGTCAGGTCGATGCGCGTGGCGGTGAGCACATTGTTGGCATAGGCGCCCTCAAATATGGCATCAAACGCGCCGACGCCCAGCCCCGGGGGCGTGATGCTGCCGTGCGCCTTGAAACCGGCCGCATCGCCCGAGGCGGCAAGCTCGCCGCTCATGAGACCGAGTGCGCCGCCGCCTCCCCACGCGCGCAGATCGAACTCGGCGACGGTGGCGGTGCCCGACCAGTTCCAATGCGAGGTCAACCTGCGCACGTCGCCCCTGAAGTCGGCGCGAAACGGCGCCGTCAGACCCACGGTGAGCGGCAGCAGTTCGAGGTTACCGTGTGCGGCGACGGAAAAGATCCACGGCGGCTGGCTCGGGGTCCGCAGGTCCGCGCGCACGCCGCCGGCGAGCCGCATGGGGTTCCCCGCGCCCAGCTCGGTCTCGCCCGTCAACTTAAGTGGCCCCATCGTAAGCGCGGTGTCAAAGACACGGATCGTGTGCCGCCGCAGGTATCCGGAGGTATCAATGTCTTTGCCCTCCAGGCGCTGGCCATTGGGCACGATGAGAACGATGGAGCCGGCGTGCACGTGGTCCGCGCGAATGACGAGCCCACGCGGCAGGAAGTGCGGGTCCTTGCTTGCGGGCTCCTCCCTGTGCGGCTTCACCCGGATGAGCGCGCTCTGCACCGACAAATAAGGAGAGCGGACGGTCTGCCAGAGGAGCGAGCCCAGCGCGATTCGTGCGCGCACATCCTCGAAGCGCAGATAGACCCGTTCCTGATCGATCTCCAGGCGCTCGATGCGCACGCCGTCAGCGAGTGTGCCCTCGACGTTCACGAACTTAAGATGCACGCCGCCGATGCGCCCGGGCACGCGCGCGACGATGAAGCGCAGGCCGCTCTGCGTGAACGCCGCGTAGTAGAGGACACCCGCAGGCACCGCGAGCGCGAGCGCGATGATGAGAGCGGCGACCAGCATGAAGCGACGTGGCATGGGCTCTACAGTTTCGTCGAAAAGTTGATGTTGAGGCGCGGCCCTGCGCCCGGGCGCGACAGTGGCTGGGCGATGTCGATGCCGACGGTCAGCACCGGCAGGCGATAGCGCATGCCCACGCCGGCTGCGTATTCGAGCTGGTCGCCGAAGTGGTCAAAGGCGTTGCCGTAGTCGGCGAACACCGCGACGCCAAAACTGCGCGGCAGATCGCGCTCCACCTCGACCGTCCCCGTGAACACATCCTTGCCGCCGATCCTGATCGTCTGCGTCTCGGCCACACCACCCGGGCCGAGGATGGGCTTGCCGGTGGGGCCCAGGACCGGCACCGTCTGCACCGGTGAGAGCTCCTCGTAGGCGAAGCCGCGCACGCTGCGGTCACCGCCGGCGAAAAAGCGCATTGAGCCGGGCAGATCGTTGAAGCGCGACACGATCGTCGCTCCGATCTCATCGCGCAGCAGCAAATGCCATTTCGGAAACAGGTCGAAGCTGCGTTCCGCCTGCAGGTGCAGCTGCACGAACTCCGCGTCCGAGCCGAACGCGGGTGCCGAGCCGCGCAGCTCCGCAGTGAAGGTACGCGTGAAGAGATCCTCGCCCAGATAGCCTTTGGGAACGGTCGCCATCTCGATTCCGGGCACGAGCAGCTGGTCGGTGAAGCGTTGGGCCACATCCTCGGTGATGGCGTGTACCGCGTTCACATAGAAGACACGCTGCCAGTAGCCGCGCACCTGGGTGATGCTGGGGCCAACCGAGACGTCTTTGGTCGTAAGGTCGCCCGGCTGCTGATTATTGATGGAGAATTCGAACGTCAGCTTTTCGAGCGCCGGATCGCCGATCGGGATGATGTAGTCCGACTTCAGCTGCGTCTGCCGCGAGGCTTCCTGCAGCGTCGTGTTGAAGCGATGACCCTCGGAGTCGACGCGCCGGTCCTCCCAGGCGAACGTGCCGCGCGGACCGGTATCGGTGCCGTAGCCCGGGCCGATGGAATAGCGGTTGCGCTTGTTCGCCTTGGCGGTGATCCTGACCGGTACCACATGGTGCTCGCGATCGGGTTCCCCGGCGAGCACTTCCAGCGTCGCAAAATATTGACTGTCATCGAGCGCGAACTGGGTGCGCAATAACAGCGACATGTCAAAGAATTCGCCTTCCTTGTAGCGCAGGTAGCGGCGCACGAGCGCATCTTTGACCGTGTCCTGCTCGATGCTCGTCTCGCCAAAGACGTAGCGCACGCCGGTATCGAGCGCAAGCGTGACACTCGCCTGGTGTTTTTCCGGATCCACCAGCAGCTCATTGGCCGTCATGCGCGCATCTAGATAGCCGTAGGTCGCCGCGGTGCGCTGCAGATCGCCTTTGATCTGCTCGTAGGCGGCGTGGCTCAAACGAGCCCCGACCGAGAGCGGCAGGTGGGCGATGATGCGCTCGAAGAGCGGGTCATGTTCCCCCGGCCCGTGCACCTGCACGTCGATCTTCGCCATGATGACGGGCGAGCCCGGGTCGATCTGGATGCGCACCCGCCAGTTGCCGCCGCCTTTGTCCTCAAGGCCTGCCTGAACTTTCGGGTCGTAGTAGCCGAACGGTTTCAAGGCCGCCTGCACCTCCCGATCGACGCGGTTGAGGAGTCGCTCGAGCGTATCGCGATCGAGTTTGTCGCGCTTTTTGTAGCGTTCGAAGCTCAGGTAGGTGAGGACGTTACGGCGCAGCTCCTCGTTCACTCCCTTGATCTCGACGTCGATGTCGGCCGACGCCTGCGCACAGACCAGCAGGCAGCCGATGAGCAGCGCGATTCGACTGCGGCGCAGCGCCTGCCGGAAGGAGAAGTGCTCGGACATCAAGACCCGCGATCATAAAGCGGGAATTCTAGAGCCTCACGGGTCGTCCCGCTCGCAGCTCTTCGAGTTCCCCGAAGCCGCGCGGGCTGTTGAGCCGGGCGGGCCTGTACTTACGGCCAGCCGGTCGCGTTGAGCTCGACTTCAGTCTCGCCGCTCATCTCTCCCAACGCATCAAAGCGGCGCTCGATGACATGCAGTGCGCCGTTCGTTGCGAGCATGAGGGCTGTCGAACAGCGCGTGCCGAATACCGGGTTTAGGACAAACGGCGCCGAGAGGACTTGGCGCCACTCGGGGGCGAGATCGGCAGGGTAGGCATCATCGGCGGCGGCACTTTGGGTGCGGTCTTCGAGCATCGGCAGAAGCTCGCGCGCGCTCGGCTTCCGCGATGATGCGAGCCAATGCTCAAAGCGCCGACGCACGCGCGTAAGCTTTGGCCAGGGTGTGTCGAGGAAGCGGTTGCTAAGTCCGTATATTCCCGATTGCAGTTGCCGCACAAATGTCGGCGCGCGATTTGAGGCGTACCAAAGCGCGTGCGCGTCCCCGAGAAGAATGTTGAAGCCCGAATAGTCCTGCGCCGTGGGCGCCAGGTTTGCAAGAAAACTCTGCGCTGATTCGTGTTGCGCAAGATACGCGGGAATAAGGCCGCCGCGCGACGGCCCGGTGGTCGCCGCGGCGGGCGCCTCGCGAAAATTGGTGACGATGCCAAAACGCCGCTCGCGATCAAGACCGAGCCAGGTGCCGCCGGCTGCAAGATCGCGTCCGGCGAGAATGCCGTTCTCCTGCCACTTCGCCAGCGCCGCGGCCGGGCGTGCGTGAAATTCATCGCGATTGGCCGCAAGAATCAGGCGGTAACGCGGATCGACCTGCCAGGCGAGCACCAGGAGGCACAAGGGTTAAATGCCGTGAATCAGCCCGCGGCGCCTGCAGCGTCCGCAAGCCAGGTGCTGATCAGCCGGTACGAGATCGAATGCGAAGGCGGCAGGCCCGCGGCGCCCGCCTTGATCTCCGCACGCGTGAACCAGCGGATATCCTCAAGCTCTCCGCCGATTTGAATCAGCGCATCAGGCAGGCAGCGCGCCTGAAAGCCGACCATCAATGACGCGGGGAAGGGCCAGGGCTGCGAGGAGTGGTAGCTGATGTCCCGCACGCTGACGCCGGTCTCCTCGGCGACCTCGCGTACCACCGCATCCTCGAGGCTCTCGCCCGGCTCGACGAATCCGGCAATCGTCGAATAGCGTCCCGCGGGCCAGCTTGCCTGGCGTCCGAGGAGCGCGCGCACGCCATCGCTCACCATGACGATGATCGCCGGATCCATGCGCGGAAAGGATTCCTGTGCGCAGCGGCCATTGGAGCAGCGCAGCACGTGGCCGGCGCGTTCGGGAACGAGCTCGGACGCACACAGGCCGCAATAGCGATGTCGCGCGCGCCAAATGGACAGACCGCGCGCATAGGCGAGTATCCCGGCCTCATCGGCAGGCAGCTCGCTTGCGATGACGCGCAATTCCTCAAAGCGCGTGCCCGGCGGGGCCGCGCGCGTGTCGGTTGCGTCGAGCTCCACGAGCACGCAGCGCGCGCCGTGAAACCAGCCGAGGAGAACGAGCTGGCGCTCCTCGGCCTGCGCTACGAGGGGATCGTCGCCTGTAAGGAATGCGATGTGCGGTGCGGGTGCCGTGCGCACGAGCTGCGTCGTGCCGCGCGCGATGACATAACGCGTGGCAGGATCAGACGCCGCCGCGGCATGCCACGCGGCATCCTCGCGCGCATCGGTGCGCCGATCGATGTACGGCCCGGCAAAAAAATTGACACTGGGATCGTGATCCATGGAATCGAGGGTAAGCCACGTGAGGCCTGAGATTCTATCAGCACCGGCCTTGCTCCCGGATACACAGCAGACATCGCGCTTCGCGCAGCGCCATCCGGTCGACGACCACGAGCGCGCTGCACTCGACGCAGCGGCCGTATTGAATTTCATTGCCGCGCGCGAGTGCCATCACGAGGTATATCGCATGTTCGAAGCTGATGCGCGCGGCCGGAAAAATCGCGCTGAAGAGCTCAAACGCCTGACAGATGCGCTCACCGCGCGCAAGGCACGGCAGCACCTGGCTCGCATCCGCGAGCTTGCCGATCGGCACCACGCCGAGCAGTGCATAGAAACTGGCAAGAATCCCGGTCTCGTGCTGCGCGCGCGCGCCGCGCATGAAGAACGCCGCCTGCTGCGGGGATTTGCCGCGGTGCCGTGGCGCGTCGTCAACCGTGTAGACGTAGGAGCGGTAGAGCTTACGGATGCGGTCATCCGAGAGCATGGTCCAGGCGCGAATGGTATGGGTGCGCGCGCCATGCCCCAGAAAACGCAGCGCAAGATCAAGCCGCATGTGGTCACGCTGGTAACGATTATCGGAAATTCGCATTGTTATTCTCCTGTCGGCGTTCCGAGGGTTGCAGTTTTGGGAATATAATCCCAATATGAGTGTTGTGTGGAATTGGTCTAAAAATCCCAAATTACGACAAGGATTGCAAGTGATAAAGGGATGCCTAATTCGCCAAAGCGGGAGTAAATGCGATGAAATCGGGACGTATCCCGGCGCGCTCGGAACTAACCGGACTTGCCTGGTCGGCGCAACCGTGGCTGGGCCGCGAGACGTTGAGTGTGCTCGCCGAGCTCAATGAGCAATGCCTGAGCCTGCTCGTCGAGCAGGCCGCGTTGCGTGAATCGCAGCGGGCGCAGCCACTGTTGCGCGATCTTGCGGGGCTGTGGAAGAAGCTTGACGCCGCGGCGCTCAAGCGCGCGGCGGCCTGTCCCTATCTCCTGATGGATACCGGCTTTGCAGACCCTGCGCGCTGGGCCTGGCTGCATGACCGGCAGGTGCTTGAGTGCGAACGCGGGCCGACGGTGCCGTTCTTCACGGTGCCGCGCGCGGCCACCCTCGTGCGCACGGTTCTGACCTACGGCTGGCATCTGGCGCAGGGGCGCGATTCAGCCGCACGCGTGTTGCTCGGCATGTCGCCGCGGTGCGTGCCACTGGTTGCAGGCTGTACCCTCGTTCAGGTCGGGGAGCTCGCCGAGAGGCATCCCGCCTGGCTGCAGCCGCGATGGCCGGGCCGCGTGCGGGTCTGGCGTGAACTACTGAGCGCTGCGATAGCCGGTGAAGGCCCTGCACTCGAGCAGGCGCGATTGCGCGGACTGCAGATTCTCGCCGCCGATGCACGCGCGAGCGGCGCAGTCTAAAATATATTTCGCCACTTCATTGAGTGAACGCCATGCATTACCTGCTGCTGTACGACTTTGCGCCGGACTATCTAGAGAGGCGCGGCGCATTTCGCGGCGTGCATCTCAAACTTGCCTGGGACGCCTGCGAACGCGGCGAGCTTCTGTTGGGTGGCGCGCTTGCCGAACCGGCCGACGGCGCGGTGCTCCTTTTCCAGGGCGATTCTGCCGCCGCGGCCGAAGCCTTCGCTGCCGCTGATCCTTATGTCAAAAACGGACTCGTGATCCGCTGGCGCGTGCGCGCCTGGACGACCGTGGTGGGTTCGACCGCGGCCAAC
>Ga0302326_10024921_pt1 | contig 12139 bp, 7 predicted proteins | sample Palsa_T0_3_FD_202264 | JGI IMG/M metagenome (GOLD analysis project Ga0302326, IMG submission 202264) | Peat permafrost microbial communities from Stordalen Mire near Abisko, Sweden - Palsa_T0_3 | ecosystem: Environmental > Terrestrial > Soil > Palsa > Peat permafrost | place: Sweden: Abisko...
CACCGCGGCTTCCGCGCCGAATGCGCCCAGAGCCGCGGCAGTAGCACTGGCAAAATTTCCCGGTGCGCCGAATTCAAAGCGCTGCGCAACGGGCGCGACGGGCGCGACGCTCAACCGAAATTCTTCGGCCAGACTAGCATCGCCGAGCGGGCCCATCGGCGGGATCACGGCGCGGGGAATTCCCGCCGCTGATGAATCGCCCGCGCCGGCCGCAGCTCGAAACGCTTCCGCGGTTTCGCGAACACCCGCCGCGTCAGGCGCGTACGCCGCAGATTGCGGGAAATTCGGAATGGGCTTTGCCGCGACGAGCGCTTGGCGAATCACGTCGCGCGCGAAATCGTGCACGAACTGCGGATGACGGAAGCGAACTTCGATTTTGGCGGGGTGCACGTTCACATCGACTTCCTGCGCGGGCAAATCCAGAAACAGCAGCACGGAAGGAAACACGTTGCCGGGCATCAAATTGCGATACGCCTCGTGAATCGCGTGCAGAATCACGCGATCGCGCACCAATCGCCGATTCACGAAAATATAGATGCTGTTGCGATTCGCGCGCTGCACCTCAGGGCGCGAAACGAATCCGCCGACGGCGAGTTGCGAGGCGCGATCGGCTGGCTCCAGATCAGGTTCCGTGATCGCAGCGCGCAGCGGGGCCTCAATCGTGGCCAGCTCGATCAATTCGTCGAGCACTTGGCGGCCGAAAAGTTGATACACGCGATCCGACAGATTCGCGGCCGGGGGAACATTGACGATTTCCTGCGTCGGCGTCTTGAGCACGAAGTGCCGCTCCGGGTGTGCGAGCGCGTAGTGCGTGACGAGCGAAGCGATGTGGCCGAGTTCGGTCGTTTCCGATTTCAGAAATTTTCGACGCGCCGGCACGCAGTAAAATAAATCGGCCACGCTGACCGTAGTTCCTACGGGCGCGCCCATCGGTTTTACGCCGACGAGCTTGCCACCGGCAAATTCGATGCGCGTGCCCTCTTCTTCTTCCGCGGCGCGCGTTTCAAGCAGCAGGCGCGAGACCGACGCGATCGATGGCAACGCCTCGCCGCGAAATCCGAGCGTCGCGATAGAAAGTAAATCGTCGGAGGTGCGCAGCTTCGACGTGGCGTGGCGCTCGAACGCAAGCAACGCGTCGTCGTGCGCCATGCCGCAGCCGTTGTCGGAAACGCGGATCATGCGCTTGCCGCCGGATTCGGCTTCGACGCGCACTTCCGTGGCGCCCGCGTCGATCGCGTTTTCCACCAACTCCTTCACCACCGAAGCCGGCCTCTCGACAACTTCGCCCGCCGCGATGCGATTGGCAACAGCCTCCGCGAGAATGCGTACGCGGCTCATTCCTTCACCGCGATTCCGAGGTCGTCGAGTTGATCGCGGCTGACGTCGCTGGGCGCGTCGGCCATCAGGTCCTGCGCGGAGGCGGTTTTCGGGAACGCGATCACTTCGCGAATGGATTTTTCGCCCGCCAGCAGGGCGACGACGCGATCCAAGCCAAGCGCGATGCCACCGTGCGGCGGCGTTCCATACGTGAGAGCGTCGAGAAAAAATCCGAAGCGAGCGGTCTGTGTTTCGTCGGAAAGTCCGAGCGCGCGGAACACACGCTGCTGCACTTCCTGCTGATGTATCCGGATGCTGCCGGAGCCAAGCTCGACGCCGTTGAGCACCAGATCGTAGCCCTTCGAGCGCATCGAGAGGCGCACATCGTCGGAGGGATCTTCGAGCTTCGGCAAATCCTCGTCGACGATTCCAGTGAACGGATGCTGGGCACTGACTACGCACTTTTGAGTTTCGTTCCATTCAAATAGAGCGAAGCCGGTGATCCACGCGAAATTCCATTTCCCGGCCGGAATAAGATCGAGCCTCTCGGCAAGATGCAGGCGCAATTGGCCGGCGACGAGAGCGGCGGCGTCTGTGCCGGGAATTTGCTGCTTTGCGGCGACGGCTATCACCAAATCGCCCGGTTTCGCTTCGGCGGCTGCGGCGATGGCGCCCACGGCGTCAGCGCCCAGAGTTTTTTCCAGCGATGACGTAACGGCGCTGTCGGCCGCGACCTTGATCGTGTACACGCCGGACGCGCCGAGCGCTTTCGCGCGTTCGGTCAATTCGTCGAGCTGTTTGCGCGAAAACGTCCCGCCGCCGGGCGCCGCGAGTGCCTGGACGCCGCCGGTGAACCCAAGCTTGGCCTGCGCCGGGGCGAAGTGCGAGGTGACCTCGTGCAATTCCATTCCGAAGCGCAGGTCGGGCTTGTCGGAGCCGAAGCGCCGAATGGCTTCGCGGTATTCGAGGCGCGGAAACGGCCCGCGCACGGTGACGTCCGCCGCGGCGCAGGCGCGCTCCATCACGCGCTCGATCACCCCGAAGATCGCATCTTGCGTCGGGAACGACATCTCCAAATCGAGTTGCGTGAATTCCGGCTGTCGATCGGCACGCAGGTCTTCGTCGCGAAAGCAACGTACGATTTGAAAATAGCGCTCCATGCCGGAGATCATCAGAATTTGCTTGAAGATCTGCGGAGATTGCGGCAACGCGTAGAATTGGCCGCGGTGCACGCGGCTGGGAACCAAATAATCGCGCGCGCCTTCGGGCGTGGAGCGAGTGAGCATGGGCGTTTCGATTTCGTAGAAGCCCAGTTCGTCGAGCGTGCGGCGGATTTCGAGCAGCACACGATGGCGCAGCGCGATATTGCGCTTGGGTCGCGAGCGGCGCAAATCGAGGTAGCGATAGCGCAAGCGCGTCTCTTCGGTCGCATTCGTTTCGTCTTCGATCACGAACGGCGGCGTTTTCGCGGTGTTTAAAATGCGCAGTTCGCTCGCGATCACTTCGATTTCGCCCGAGGCAAGTTCCGGATTGGGTTTTTGCCGAAGCACTACGCGGCCGCGCACCGCGACGACAAATTCCGGGCGCACTTCTTCGGCGCGGGCATGCGAGGCGGGATTTTGCTCCTTGTTGAAAACCACCTGCGCGATGCCGGAGCGGTCGCGCACGTCCAGAAAAATCAGTTGCCCTAGATCGCGGCGCCGATGCACCCAACCCGTCAGTGTAATTTCGCGATCGGCGTCCGCGGCGCGCAAATCGCCACAGGTATCCGTTCGCTGCCAATCTCCCAGTGTGTCCAATTGCATGGTCAGTTGCCCCGGTCAGCAGAAAGATACGCCAGCAGCTCGGATTCGCCGAGCTTTTGCTGCGTGCCGTCGGCCAGCCGCTTGATCGTGAAAGCGCCGCTAGCCAATTCGTCCTCGCCAATAATAATCGCGTGGCGCGCGCCCAGACGGTCCGCCAAGCTGAGCGCTTTCCTGAATTTCATCTCCTCGCTCGGCAATTCCACACGAAACCCAGCCTGGCGCAATCGCGCGGCCAGTTTTGCGGCAGCAGGATACGTCGCGGCGCCGATCCACGCAAACAATGCATCCAAACGCGCCGGCGCGTCGGTCTTTTTCGATTCCTGCAGCGATAAGATCAAGCGGTCGGTGCCAATAGCGAAGCCGATGCCCTTCGTCGGCGGACCGCCGAGCAATTCAACCAGGCCGTCATAACGCCCGCCGCCGCAAATCGCATCCTGCGAACCGAGGCCGGGCGCGGTGATCTCAAATGTCGTGCGCGTGTAGTAGTCGAGTCCGCGCACCAGGCGCCAATTGATTTCGTACGCGATGCCGCGCAGTTTCAATTGTTCTTGCAACTGCGCGAAATGCTCGCGGCAATCGGCGCAAAGATGATCGGCGATGCGCGGCAAAGTTTCGATGACGCCTTGTTCCTCGGCCAATTTTGAATCGAGCACGCGCAGCGGATTCGTCTCGATGCGGCGCTGACTGTCCGCGCCCAGGCTTTCCTTAACTTTGCGCAGCGCCTCGCGCAATGTATCGACGTACGCGCGCCTGCAATCCTGGCAGCCGATCGAATTGATCGCCAGCTTCGCGCCTACAAGCTGCAAGCGATCGAGGAACATCGTCAACATCTCGATCACTTCGGCGTCAATGCGCGGATTATCGGACGTGCCCAGAACTTCGGCGCCTATCTGATAGAACTGCCGGTAGCGCCCCTTCTGCGGGCGCTCGCGGCGAAACATCGGGCCAATGTAGAAGAGCTTCACATCGCCGGCCTGCGTCTGCATGCCGTGCTCGATGTAGGCGCGCGCAACCGAGGCCGTGGCCTCGGGCCGCAGACTGAGTCCTTCGCCAATCCTGATGTAGGCGGTCGCTTGCTGGATGAGTTTTATGATTCCGAGTAATTCCGCGTCGTTCCAGATTCCCGCCGTCGCCAATTCGTCAAGTTGGCGTACGCTCGACAATAAATATTGAAAGAAATCCGCCGCGTCGCGATCAACCTCGAGAACTCCCTGGGCGATCGCTTCCTCGCGGCGTTTTATGAATTCGTCGACAAAGCCGCGAAATACGGCCACGGCGTTTTGGTCAATCTGGGTCTGGGTCATGAAGTTTCTTATGTTCTCTCGAGCGCGGAGCAGTGCACCGCCCCCCTGCTCGTCAAAAGAGAACATTTCTTTGCTCACCACATCCGTATCCGTGCCGATGGAACGCACAAATAACTGCGTTTGCTCGAAGATGGGCAACCTAATTTCTGCAAAGCGGAACGTGGCGAAAACGTCGCGCGCGGTTTGCTCGACGCGGTTCCACAACGCCGATTCTGGCGGCAGGATGTCGCGCACGCCCTTGATCGCTTGAAATTTCACGAGTGTCGATTCTCCTGGGATTCCGCTTCCGTCTTGTACGTTTCCGCGTATTCCACGTAGCGCGCGGCGTAGGCGTCGATGCTGGCAGCGTCGGCCGGCGTCAGCGCGCGGCGCAATTTTCCGGGATGGCCTAAAAACAGCGATCCCGGCGGCACGGCCGTGCCTTCGAGAACCAGCGTGCCGGCGGCAATGATCGAGCCCTCGCCGACGTGCGCTCCGTTTAGCACGATCGCGCCCATGCCGATCAGCACGCGCGAATCGATCTTGCAGCCGTGCAGCACGGCGCCGTGGCCGACGGTCACGCTATCGCCCAATTCGAGGCCGAACTTTTCGCGCATCACGTGGAGCACGGCGCCATCCTGAATATTTGTCCGCGCACCGATGCGGATCACATTCACATCGCCGCGAATCACGGCGCCGGGCCAGACGCTTGAGGATTCGCCGATCGTCACGTCTCCAATGACCACTGCCGCCGGATCGATGTAGGCCGAGGATGCAATTGTGGGCCAATGGCCGCGATAGCTGCGAATCACGAATCCACCCAACTCATCCGTGGCGTCCGGCGGAACCCGCACGCGTCGCGCGCGAGATCAAACATCGCTCGAAATGTCACGCTAGCACACGCCTCCCGGGCTGACAAGAAATCGCGCCGGCACGTTTCTAAGCGCGCGGCTGTGGTGCGGAGGCAAAACGTTCCACGTGAAACGTTTCGCGCACTCAGTCGAATGGAGCGGCGTCGAAGACTCGGCATTCACACGATTTGCACGCGCGGGCCGGCGCCGGCGCTGCGCACTTCTTCGGCGCGCGCGGCGACGGCGCGCGCCATCGCATACATACTTGCGGCACCGGGCGCGTCCTCGCCCTGCGCGGCCACGGGCTTACCGGAATCGCCTCCGATGCGAATTCGCGGATCGATTTCGATTTCTCCAAGCAACGGCACGCCAAACTGTTCGGCCACGCGGCGACCTTCACCTTGGCCGAACACGTCCACGCGCTCGTGGCAATGCGGGCACGCGAGATAACTCATATTTTCGACCACGCCGAGGATCTCGACATTAACCTGGCGAAACATCTCGATCGCCTTGCGCACGTCGGCCAGCGCGACGACCGAAGGCGTCGTGACGACGACGGCGCCAGTCACCGGCACAGTCTGAATTAGCGTGAGGTGAACGTCGCCGGTGCCCGGCGGCAGATCGACAATCAAATAATCCAGCCTGCCCCAAATTACGCTGCGCAAAAATTGCAGAATCACGCTATGTAGCATCGGGCCGCGCCAAATCATCGGCTTATCGCCCGGCATCAGCAGTCCCATAGAAATCACTTTCAAGCCCAGCGCCTCCACCGGCAGAATTTCGCGCTCGCTCAGCGCCTGCGGCTGCTCTTCGGTGCCCAGCATCAGCGGCACGTTCGGCCCATACACGTCGGCATCGAGCAATCCCACCGACGAGCCCATGCGCGAAAGCGCAATCGCCAGGTTTACGGCCACGGTCGTCTTGCCCACGCCGCCCTTTCCGCTGGCCACCACGATCAAATTCTTCACGCCCTCGATGGGCATTCGTTCTTGCGGTGCTGCAGGACCTGGCGGCATCAGTCGGTTTCTCCCGGCGGCGGCACAGCGCCGCCACGAACACTTCATTTTGAACGAGAACGCACCGGGTGTCACTCTGCATTACCGGGAGGGGCGAGCAATCTGAGAAGTCTACTGCGAGGCGCGCTTCCCTTTCGGAGCGCGGCGTTGACCAGGCACTTTGCGGCCAGCGGTTCACGTCAGGCCGGCGCCAGACTGAGCTAGCTTAGGAATGTCAGCGGATCGAATAGCCCCCATCGACACGAATCGTGGCGCCCGTAACGAAGTCCGAAGCCCGCGAGGCCAAGTACACGGCTGTGCCGGCAACTTCTTCCGGCTGACCCCATCGACCGGCCGGAGTCCGCGCCAGAATTTCGTCGTTCAAGGGCATTGAATGCACGGGCGCGGTCATTTCCGTTTCAATCCATCCTGGCGCGATCGCATTGACTTGAATATTGTGTGGGGCGAACTCAATGGCCATCGATTTGGTCAGTTGAATGATCGCTCCTTTCGCCGCGCTGTAAGAGGGAATCAGCCCAGATCCAAAGAACGAGTACATGCTGCCAATATTGATGATTTTTCCGGCCTTCCGGCGAAGCATCGATGCGGCCGCGAGCTTCGAAAGCAGGAAAACGGAATTGAGTTGCGTCTCGATCACGCTGTCCCAATCTTCAGTTTTTTCGTGCAACACACCGCCGCTCAGCGAGACGTTGCCGGCATTATTTACAAGGATGCTGATGCCACCGAGCTCGGCCTCCACCTTTTGCAGCGCTGGCTCCAATCCGGCGCGGTCGGTCATGTCAACTTTCACGGCAATCGACGGCACGCCGATTTTTTTCAATTCGGAGAGCACCCGCTGATTCTTTTGCTCATTTCGACCAAACACGGCTACGGCGGCCCCGGCTTCCGCCAATCCGAGCGCAATGCCGCGGCCAATTCCACCGTTACCGCCCGTCACGACAGCGACCAATCCGCTTAAATCGAATAATCCAGGCGTTTTCATCAAGCGCTCCTCATTTCGGACTGTTGGCGTAGCGGCCGATCAACTGTTCCGACTGGTTTTCGTTAGGACCCAGGACCAAACGCGCGGTCGCGAACCAAGGCGATCCTTACTCTACCCTATGTTGATTCGGATTCGGATACTCGCGGCGCGAGTAGTAGCACCGATTGCCGGAAACGGATGAAATACTTCGGACCGCCTACTTTGCGCGCGGCGCTGGGAGCGCGGTACAATTGAATTGTGGTCTGTATTTCACAGGGAGCAGTCCCGGGACTGTGGGACTGCTTCTGTTGTATTCGGGCCGATTTATTTAAGGATCTGCCGGGCAAACGATGAAAGTCGAAGAAATCATAGATGGCGTAGTCGCGCGCTTTATCGGCACCAAGCATGAACGCGACATCAAGAAAATTCAGCCGCGCGTGGACGCGATCAACGCGCTGGCCCCGGAATATGAGCAGCTGACCGACGCGGAATTGCTGGCCAAAACGGCGGAGCTGCGCGCCGTGGTGCAAGCGAAGCTTGCGGAGATCCCCGAGGACGACCCCGAATACCGCAAAACTTTTGAATACAAGCAACTCGTGAATGGGGCGATGGACGCCGTGCTGGAGCCGGCGTTTGCGGCGGTGCGCGAAGCCGGCCGGCGCACGCTCGGAATGCGCCATTTCGATGTGCAACTGATCGGCGGAGTTGTGCTGCATCAAGGGCGCATCGCCGAGATGAAGACCGGCGAAGGCAAAACGCTCGTGGCCACGTTGCCGGCGTATCTTGAATCGCTGGCCGGGCGCGGCGTGCACATCGTCACCGTGAACGATTATCTGGCGCGGCGCGACGCCGAGTGGATGGCGCCGATTTACAAGGCGCTGGGCCTGACGGTCGGCGTGATCGTGCACGATCTGGACGACGCGCAGCGGCGCGCGGCTTATGGCGCCGACATCACCTACGGCACGAACAACGAATACGGCTTCGACTATCTGCGCGACAACATGAAATACGATTTGGCGCAGTGCGTGCAGCGCGGCCATCGCTTCGCGATCGTAGACGAAGTGGATTCGATCCTGATCGACGAAGCGCGCACGCCGCTGATTATTTCCGGTCCTTCGGACGAAGCCGCCGACAAGTATTACCGCATCGACAAAATTATTCCGAAACTGATTCCGGACATCGATTACACCGTTGACGAAAAGCAGCGCACGGCCACGCTCACCGAAGAAGGCGTCAGCAAGTGCGAGCGCCTGCTGGGCCTGCCGAATCTTTACGATCCCGAACACATCGAGACCATCCATCACGTCTATCAGGGACTGCGCGGGCACACGCTTTACAAGCGCGACGTCGATTACGTGGTGAAAAACGGCGAAGTGATCATCGTGGATGAATTCACGGGGCGCGAGATGCCCGGCCGCAGATGGTCCGATGGATTGCATCAAGCCGTCGAAGCCAAGGAAGGTGTAAAGATCGAGCGCGAAAATCAGACGCTCGCGACGATCACCTTCCAGAATTATTTTCGCATGTACACCAAACTCTCCGGCATGACCGGCACCGCCGAAACCGAAGCGGCCGAATTCCACAAGATTTATGGCCTGGACGTCTGCGCGATCCCACCGAATCGCCCGCTAGGCCGCCACGAATTCCAGGACGTGGTCTATCGAACCGAAGCTGAAAAATTCGAGGCCGTGGTGAATGGCATCGCCCAGGAAGACGGCTCACACGAGCACGGCGTGCGCCAAATTCACGAATCCGGGCAGCCGGTACTGCTGGGCACGATCTCCATCGAAAAATCCGAACAGCTCGCCGAGCATCTGAAAAAGGCCGGCATACCCCATCAAGTGCTGAACGCCAAACAGCACGAACGCGAAGCCAAAGTGATCGCCCAGGCCGGGCGCAAAGGCGCGGTGACGGTTTCCACCAACATGGCCGGCCGCGGCACGGACATCCTGCTCGGCGGAAATCCGGAAGCCATGACGCGCGATTACTGCCTGAAAAATAAGCTCGCGATTCCGCACGCCGCGGCAGCGGCGGTAATCGGCTCGGAAGAACCGGGCGGCGAAGCGCCTCCGAACATGGTGCTGTTCCAGATCGAAGGCAAAATTTTCGAAGTGCCGCTCGATCAGTGGAAACCAATCTACGACGATTTCCATCAGCAGTGCCGCGCCGAGCACGACGAGGTCGTGGCGCTCGGCGGACTGCACATCCTGGGCACGGAGCGCCACGAGGCGCGGCGCATCGATAACCAGCTTCGCGGCCGCGCCGGCCGCCAAGGCGATCCTGGCTCATCGCGCTTTTTTCTTTCGCTCGAAGACGATCTGTTGCGCATTTTCGGCGGCGATCGCGTGAAGGCGCTGATGTACCGCCTGGGCATGACCGAAGGCGTGCCCATCGAATCGCGCATGATCAGCAAGCGCATCGAGAACGCGCAGATGTCGCGCGAAGCGCAGAACTTCGAGGCGCGCAAACATCTGCTCGAATACGACGACGTGATGAACAAGCAGCGCGAGACTATCTATTCGATCCGCCGTTCCGCGCTCGAAGGCAAAGACCAGAAGCAATACGCCATGGGCGTGGCCGAAGAGATCGCCATGGAATTGGTCAATAATTCCTGCCCTGCAAACGAGCATCCGGAGAAATGGAACATCACGCTGCTCGCCGGCGAAATGCTCGCGCAATTCGGCATCGATCTCAAAGCCGTCGGAATCGACCCGACAACGATGAACCACGCCGAGCTCACCGAGGCCGTGGTCGCGGCCGTCAAGCAGCGTTACGACGACAAGGAAAAACAGTTTGGCGCAGACCTGATGCGCTGGCTCGAGCGCCGCGTAATCCTGGATCGCGTGGACACGCAATGGAAGGACCATCTGCTCACGCTGGATCATTTGAAGGAAGGCATCGGCCTTCGGGGCTACGGACAAAAAGATCCGCTGGTCGAATTCAAGCGCGAAGCCTTCACGCTGTTTGAAGATCTGATGGGCCGCATCGACGCTGAAACCGTGCGCTACCTTTTCCATGTCCAGCCGGCGCGGCCCGAAGATCAAGCCAAGGAAATCGAACGCCGGCAGCAAAGACAGCAGAAGCAGCTGCAATATCAAGCTGGCGCCGCGGCCCAGGCCGAAGCGCCGAAGCCAGTGCGCAGCGGCGCCAAGGTGGGGCGCAACGATCCCTGCCCTTGCGGAAGCGGCAAGAAATTCAAGAAATGCCATGGCCAGGCTGCCTGATTAGCCAGATTCCGCTATCATCTCCGCTTCAATTCCCAAATTGAATTCGGCGCTGCACCCAACGGACCGTTCCGACGCCTGTTTACTTGGCGGAGACGTTATGTTCCAATGTGGATGGACACACGGCGGCAGGCCCGTAAGAATGAACGCACGTTGGTTGTGGCCTTGATGGGTACAGGAGGATCGTCCGATGCGTAGAATCGTTCTAGCGGTTTTTGCGTCCGTGCTGGTTTTTTCGTTTAGCGCCGCGGCTCAGGATATGGCTGTGTCGCTTGTGCCGAGCACGTCCGCAAGCCCCGCAGCGGCTCCTCCGGCTTTCTCTACCAACGCGGAATTCCCATTTCGAGTCGGGATCGGTTATCAATTTACCGACTTCCGAGGCATAGACGGTTTGACGTACCACCAGAACGGAATCAACACTGACTTGGTTGGATACCTTGGTCACGACTTTGCGCTGGAAGGCGACGTCGCTGCCGGTTTCGGCTGGACGCCCTACTCGCCCACGGTCAAATTGGAATCGAGCGAGGTGTTCTACGGCGGTGGAATCCGCATCGGATCCCAACGCAATCGCTTTCAGCCTTGGGCCAATATCCTGGTCGGGGGCGAGCACTTCCGCTTTTCCCAAACCTCTCCGGCGCTAGGCATCGACAACGGATTCGCCTGGCAAGTGGGCGTCGGCGCAGATATCAAGATGGGACCGCGCTTTTTTTGGCGTATTCAGGGCGCATATCTTGGAACGCACATCTTTTCCGCCACCCAGGCCAACTATCAGTTCGGAACTGGAGTGGGTATAGCGTTTTAGGCGTCTGCGCAGCACACATCCCCGGAGCCGCCGTCCTGGCGGCAAGGTGAAGTTAGAGTGTCCGGGATTCCCGACGGCAAGATTTACGATTAACCGGCGTGCGTCGCAAAGTTCCCAGCCCGTTTCGTTTCTATCCGGAGCGCAGCGCCCCCCTCCGCGATCCGCCCGCGCTCATCCACGTAACTGCCGCATTTACAATCGACCAGGCGTCTTAGGCAACTGGTAATCCTCGTGCTGCTTTCACATCCATTTCCGGGGGTGTCTAGTGACGAGTGGCGTTCGCTGCAACATTGCACACTGCCAGCGCGAGATTCTACCGACACTTTCCGCACACGGCGTTTGCCTGGGGCATTATCTAGAAATGGCCTCGATCCGATTGCAAGCGGCCTTGGAGCTATGCCAGGAGGGCCGGCCCGTTGAGCCTGGCGCGTTCGATTGGCTTTTATCGCAGGGCGATTTCGCCGCACATGCTCTGGCCCAAGGCGGTGGCGCAGCTGATCCGGTGGAGCGCACGCGCCTGCTCGAATTGCTGTTGTGCCTGGCGAATCTGCACGAGTACGCCGAGCACCATTCCCTGGAAACCACGCCGTCCGCGCGCTCGGTTGCAGCGGCCCAGGCGCGGTAAACTAAGTTTGCGCCCGTGCAATTTGAAACCACACTTCCGGCGGAAATTCCGGCTATCTCCGAGGCCGTTGATTCGGTGCTTGGACTTATGCGCCGCGCGGGGCGCGCTCAAGGCAAGGAATTTGAGATCGAAATGGCTCTGCGCGAGGCGCTGGCCAATGCGATCGTGCATGGGTGTAAGAGCGATCGAAGCAAGCGCGTGGAATTCGGAATGGACTTCAACGATGCAGGTGGTGTGCTCATCGTGATACGCGAT
>Ga0302326_10024922_pt1 | contig 12139 bp, 17 predicted proteins | sample Palsa_T0_3_FD_202264 | JGI IMG/M metagenome (GOLD analysis project Ga0302326, IMG submission 202264) | Peat permafrost microbial communities from Stordalen Mire near Abisko, Sweden - Palsa_T0_3 | ecosystem: Environmental > Terrestrial > Soil > Palsa > Peat permafrost | place: Sweden: Abisko...
AGTCGGCCGGATGTTTGCGATCCCGGTCAACGATCCGAACTCCAGCTATCAGTACCCCGAAGCGGTCAGGCTTGAGCTTGAGCAGGAGGACCGCTCCTCGTATGAGCGCGCGGCCGATTTTCTCAACTTCAACGGCAACGATTTGATCTGCCTGCAGCATGAGTACGGAATCTTCGGAGGCACTGCGGGAAGTCATATTCTCACGCTGCTGCGAAGACTGAAGATGCCATTAGTCACGACGCTCCACACCGTGCTGCGCGAGCCGGATTGGAACCAGCGCGCAGTACTGGAGGAGATTGCCCAACTTTCGGACCGGCTCATTGTGATGAGCGAACTCGCGGCAAGTTTGCTGCGTGAAATATATGGCGTAGCGCCAGGCAAGATAGACATCATCCCGCATGGCGTTCCGGACCTTCCGTTCATGGACCCCAATTACTTCAAGGACCAGTTCGGCACCGAGGGGAAGTCGGTCTTGTTGACATTCGGACTGCTTTCTCCGAACAAGGGTGTCGAAAACGTCATTAACGCATTGCCGGCGATTTTGGCACGCCATCCTGAGTTGGTTTACATCATTTCCGGCGCAACCCACCCTCACATCAAACGGCGCGAGGGCGAGCGCTATAGAGACGCATTGAGAACGCTCGCGGAAGAGCTTGGTGTAGGGTCGCACGTGATCTTCAACAACCGATTCGTGAGCACCGAGGAGTTGGTAGAGCACGTTGGCGCGGCCGATATCTACATCACTCCCTACCGCCAGGAGGCGCAAGTGGTCTCCGGGACGCTTGCCATTGCAATCGGCGCAGGCAAGGCGATTATTTCGACGCCCTACTGGCATGCCAGGGAGTTGCTCGCCGAACGCCGCGGAATGATTGTTCCGTTCGATGATCCCCCGGCCCTCGCGGAGGCCGCGATCGCGCTCCTGGATAACGACGCCGAACGCCATGCGATGCGGAAGCGCGCCTATCTTCATTCGCGCGCCACAACCTGGCCGAAGACAGGCCATGCTTACATGGTCAGTTTTCAACGTGCGCGGGCGGAGCGGATGTCGCGGCCGCGAGCCACGCATGATGATGCCGCGACGCTGAAGGAATCCGATGTCCTTCCCACGCTGAACATGAACCATCTTTTGAGCATGACCGACGACACCGGTATTTTGCAGCATGCGATATTTTCGTTGCCCAATTGCCATGAAGGCTACACGACCGACGACAACGCGCGCGCCCTCATCGTGGCAGTCCTGTTGAATGGATCGAGCCATGCAGGTCTATCGCGACGTTACTTGACGTTCCTATGGAATGCCTTTCATGACAAGACCGGAAGATTCAGAAACTTCTTGAGTTATGACCGCAGATGGTTGGAGGAAACGGGGTCAGAAGACAGTCATGGAAGGGGTTTATGGGCCGTGGGAACGGTGCTCGGCAATGCCAAAGATCCCGGATTGAGAGGCGCCGCGGGCCGGCTGTTTGAGAAGGCTTTTCCTGCCGCCGCCACTTTCACCAGCCCTCGCGCATGGGCTTTCTCAATCCTGGGCATGCAAGGATACCTGGATTGGTTCCCCGGAGACAGGGTTGTCCAAGGCGTTCGCAATCTCCTGGCGAATCGATTGCTTGATATCTATCAGCGGGCGAGCTCGCCGGGCTGGCGTTGGTTCGAAACAAGCCTCTCCTATTCGAATGCCAGACTGTCGCAGGCGCTTCTATTATCCGGTTACGAGAGCAAGAACCAGAGGATGATGGAGGTCGGCTGCGAATCTCTCAAGTGGCTTGTTGCGGAACAACATCGGGGCGAAGAAGGCATCTTCGTGCCGATCGGGTCGATGGGCTTCTTCGCAGAAGGCAGTGAGAAGGCCCGCTTCGATCAACAGCCAGTCGAAGCCTGCGCGACGATCGCCGCTTGCCTGCTCGCAGGCCGGATTACCGGCGAGAAGCTTTGGTTCGACGAGGCGTGGTCGGCCTTTCGCTGGTTTCTGGGCAGCAACGATCTCCAGGTTCCGCTCTACGATCCTGCAACCGGCGGTTGCAGGGACGGACTTCATCCCGACCGCGTTAACGAGAATCAGGGCGCGGAGTCTACCCTTTCCTTCCTGATGGCCCTGCTTGACATGCAGAGAATAGAAGCGCTCACTGTAGACACTATGATCCAGGAAATGAGCGTATCCAGTTGAGTTCAATCCTTGCTCCGGTCTTAGAACCCGAGCGCGCTTCAAGTGAACTACGCACGTCGGAAACGTACTCCGAAGAACTTCTCTTCACCCGTCACCCCGCCAATCCCTTTCTCAGCCGCAAAGACTGGCCATACCCGATCAACAGCGTTTTCAACGCAGCGGCGGTTCGCCTTGACGATGGCGACACTCTGCTCCTTTGCCGCGTTGAGGACCGGCGCGGCTTGTCCCACCTCTGCGCCGCTCGTTCCGCGAACGGAGTCGACGGATGGCGCATCGATTCCCCGCCAACTCTAATGCCAAGTCGAGAGCATCCGGAAGAGATTTGGGGCATCGAAGATCCTCGAATCACCTATGTTCCCGAGCTGCGGCAATATGCCATCGCCTACACTTCCTTCTCCAGAGGGGGACCCGGCGTGTCGCTGGCCATGACCAAAGACTTTAAGACCTTCGAGCGTTATGGCGTCATCATGCAGCCGGAAGACAAAGATGCGGCCTTATTGCCTAGGCGAATCGGAGGACTATGGGCCATGATTCACAGGCCGGTGACAAGTCTGGGCGCGCACATGTGGATTTCGTATTCACCTGACCTTCGTCATTGGGGCGGTCATAAAATTATGCTCGAAGCGCGGCGCGGTGGATGGTGGGACGCCAACAAGATTGGCCTGTCTTCCCCGCCAATTGAAACTGCCAAGGGCTGGCTGGTGATTTATCACGGCGTCCGCCACACTGCGTCCGGCAGTATCTACCGACTCGGACTCGCGCTCTTCGACCTCGAGAAGCCCGAGATATGCCTGCAAAGGGGCGATTCCTGGGTCTTCGGCCCCGAAGCTCCGTATGAATGCACCGGAGATGTTGGCGGCGTCGTTTTCCCCTGCGGGCAGACGATTGGCACTGATGGGGACACGATTCACCTCTACTACGGAGCGGCTGATTCCTCGATGGCATTGGCCACCGGCAGCGTTCGCACTCTCCTCTCTTGGCTGGATGAAAATTCCAGCGCAGGACTCCTTAGCGTTTCTTAGCCCACATCGGATCGTGAGAAACAGCCTCAATGGACACTGCTGGTCTAAGTTGGCCTGGCGCGTTTCCGAAACGACTTTCGAGTGGGCCGGCAGGGTCCACTCTGCAGCTCGATCAGATTTCAGCCCGCTGAGCCAGAGTGTCCCGACGGTCTATTTGGTCTGGTCTTGTTGCGACCCGTTCGCTGCGTGAACTGCTGGCGGCGGTATTACTGGCTTGCCAAGTGAAAAACCTAACTCATGACTGGTATACGTCCGTTAGCTCGAATCGGGGCGGCCAGCCACTGACGGTCGAACGCTTTCAATAGCATGTTGAAGCAAGCAAAACTATGAAAGCCGTATTCAAATCGGGACAGACATCGCCGCGGACGTTCCTTCAGATTGAGGATGTCGATCGGCCGCAGTTCGCTGCTGGTCATGTTGTGCTCGGGTTGCGGCTTGCGGTGTCTGCCGCACCTGACCTGCCCGTGATCTGGTCTATTCAACAGATTCCGTGCGCCCCACAGCCTTTTGGATGGTGAGCAGTCTTGCTCAGACAGGGACGGTCTGAGTTGATACTGTCTGGTTAGTGCTGACGAGCGCGAAGCATGCACTGAAAGAGGCCCACTGTGGCCGCAGCTTCCTATATTGTATTTCCCCACAGGCATAACCTGGACGGATCGCATGACTCGATTTGCCTGAATTGCTTCAGAACAGTGTCCTCGACAGAGCGCGAGATTGAACTCGAAGCGATAGAGAAGAAACACGTCTGTGCCGTTTCCGACCTTTGTTATCTTTCAGCGGAGGGCCGATGACTTTTGACACGATTATGCTTGGGGTCGTCATTGTGGTCACCATCCTGATATGCGTCAGCATGTTCATCTTCCCGTCGTTCGTCAAACCCAGATCGTAAGTGAAGTATCGAATTGAGGAAGATGTCTATGCACACAGATTCCTTGGTAACACTTACGAAGCAGTATCGCGTTGACCACTCGTGTGCTGTAGACATCGGCGATCATGGGGCGACTGATTGCGGAGTCAGTTATCCGGCGTGTCCAAACCTTTATTTTGAGGGGACAAGCGATTGGGACGGCTCGATAAATGAGTACTATACCTCGCTCTCCAAACCCTTACTTCATGTGCAAGGTAAACCGCGCATAAATCAGTATCACTACGACACTGGACTTTATTTCTTTCACGAGAGTGCCATGGGATGCGAAGTGGAGATCACTGCCCTCTGTTCGTCCGGCGCGTCCGCATAAATCGCAGTCTTATATACGGGGGGGATGTCTGGACAGCACCTGGAAATTCAAAGACTGTCCGGCCGACCGGTGAGTTATTTTTCATCAGACCCAGTTTCTCGGCGATAAGCCTTTAATTCTTTCCAAGCCCCCGATCAACCGTGATGGGATACGCCGGAATTCTTTTCTCCGCCGGGGACGCCGATAAGCTTTGGGAATCAAGAACCCGCGATCAGAGCGAAAGACGTTTTTCTGGCACGAGCTGAAAATCATCGAAGGATCGGTCAAGCTTTTTCCGAAACCCAGATCCGCAAAAGCTGATCGATATCGCGTCGCCGCCGAAGCCCCAGGCATCGAATTGAACGACCGACGGTCGGGCCGGGCGGAGTTGCCGATAAGTCCGGCGATCTCAACTGGTCGATGCAACACTGGCTTGAAGTTTACTTGCCGGAGTTTCAAAGCCCAACGTCTTTCTTGGGCGTTGGTTGAGGCGCTGGGCTACTTTATCGAGGTCTGCCTGGGAGTAGCCTGATAGGTCGGTCTTCCTTGGGAAGTATTGTCTTAGAAGGCCGTTAGTATTCTCATTGGTGCCGCGTTGCCAAGGACTTTGCGGATCGCAGAAGTAGACATCCACCTTGGTGGCTATGGTGAAGGTTTTATGCTTGGCCATCTCCAGCCCTCGATCCCAGGTCAGCGAGCGTCTTAGCGACGCAGGGAGTTTGCGAACCTGCCGGGTCAGTGCGTCAACGACGTGGCTGTGTCCTTGCCGGGTACTTTCACCAGGATGGTGAAGCGCGAGTGTCGTTCCACCAGGGTTGCGATGTGACTGTTACCGGAGCCGCGGAGCAGGTCCCCCTCCCAGTGACCCGGGATGGCACGATCTTCGATCTCGGCAGGCCTTTCGCTGATGGAGATGGCATCGACGATCTGACCTCGGGACTGTCCGGCAGCCTTCGCGTGCACCGAGCGGCGGATCTGCCGCTTGGACCGAAGATGCTGCATGAGCTCTTTCTTCAGCACTCCTCTGGCCTGGATGAATAAGCTGCGATAGATGGTCTCGTGGGACACGCGCATGCTCTCGTTGCTGGGATATCGTCTCTTCAACCAACCGGAGATCTGCTCCGGCGACCAGTCCTGGATCAGTTTACTGGCCACGATCAAGCGCAGCTTCCTGTGCCTGGCAAGCCGGCACGGCTTAGGCCGCAGAGCTGACTTCCAGGCTCGTTGATCAGCCTCACTGGCTCGATACACGGGGCGCCCACCATGACGCGCCACCTCTCGGCTCACCGTCGACGCCGGCCGCTGCAATCCTCTGGCTATCTCGCGAATCGACGAGCCGGAAGCAATCCCTCGCGAGATGTCTTCTCGCTCCGCCAGCGTGAGTGTTCGCTGCGAGCGGCGACGGACTGCCGGAGCGATCCCGCCGTGCTGCGCTAACAGGAACTGAATCGAGCCATGGTCCTTGTCGAAAGCACGACCAATCTCATGGAGCGAATCGCCCGCCTTCCAACGGAGCCAGATATCAGCCTTCTGCTCCGCAGAAAGACCATGTTGTCTTCCTTGTCTCATCAGCACCACCCCCTAGAAAATATCTAAATCAGATGATGTTGCATCGACCAGTTGAGATCGCCCAGCTTTTCGGAAAGAGACGCCTGCAGATTCCTATAGCCCCGTTTTTCGCCAGGAGTAGTCGAATAATACGTTCATGTGACGTACTCGCCATCAATCAGTCAGTTGCCGATCTACCTGTCGTGAGGACGACACGCTCAGGGTTTCGCGAATATGCTCCCCAATCTGGGTCACGGATTGCTCTGTCTCGTCGGGCAACTTCAAGCACAATTGTTCCTTGCCGTCGGGATGTTTTTCACGCCACAGAACGAGTACCAGAGGCGTCATTTCCGCCAACACCATTTGCGTTTGCTCCACAATCGCGTGACAAGCCGTGCAAATAGTAATAATCAGACCAAGTCTAGAAACGCCTGGAACGCTATGATGGACCCACAACTGGCGTCTCTCAATGTTTGGACAGGCTCGGCAACGGCGTCGATAGCGATCCAGGACCGCTTCACGAAGGCCGTCATATTTCTCTTTGTCTTGTCGCCCCATCGAATAGCACGATGAGCATAGACCAGATGCAAGAATCTCCGGACGACCGCATGGACAACAAATTCCCCGGCGAGTCGCGTCTCATATCCGTTCCCGGTCACCTCGATGACCGCTTCGTACTGATCCGTCGTGAGCCGCAGCTAGTAACGATAAAGCGTATCTCGACTGATTCCAAATTCTCGTGCGAGCCCCGCTTTCGATCCACAGGCCGCCGCACGCTCTCGATGCTCCGCGCCTCGTGCGACGGTCAGTATCGGTTCCCGGCCTCGGTACTTCCCTGCCCGCTTTGCTATTGGCGATCCCCTCACGCTGATGAGGGAGGGCGACACTGAGCGTACTTAGCACTTGCGTTACAAAACAGACCAAGGACATGCGTTACAGCAAGCTGGAACCCCGATGGTTCCTAAGCTTTGGTCTTACGCACGATGATGCGGTATGCCCTGGAAAGAGAGTCGTATCGTGGATCAACGCCTGCAGTTCCTCTCGAGTTACCAAAAGGAGGAGATGTCGCTATCGGACCTTTGCCGTGAGTTTGGGGTATCTCGGCCAACTGGCTATCGATGGATAAACCGATACAACGAGGTCGGTCCGGAGGGTCTGCTTGATCTCAGCCGGAAGCCGCATGGATGCTCGCACGCAACCTCTGAGGCCACAGAGAACGCGATCCTGGCTCTTCGGAACAAACACCCAAGTTGGGGAGCCCGGAAGCTGAAGGCGCGATTGGAGGTGTTGCAACCTCGCGTGAACTGGCCGGCGGCAAGCACCTTCGGCAACATTCTGAGCAGGGCCGGCCTGACGAACCCGAAGCAGAAAAAGCGAAGAACCACACCGTACTCAGAGCCATTCTCCACGGTCACCGCTCCGAACCAGCTCTGGTGCATGGATTTCAAGGGCTATTTCAGCACGGGTGACGGTACTCGGTGTGATCCGTTCACAATCACCGACGCACACAGTCGCTACCTCATCCGCTGTCAGACGGTCTCACGCATGGACCTCGGCCAGGTCGTCGCGGTCTGCGAAGCAGCGATGCACGAGTACGGTATGCCGGCGCGGATCAGGACCGATAATGGTGCACCATTCGCGGGGAACGGCCTACTCGGATTATCCAAGCTGTCGCTCAGTTGGACGAAGATGGGGATTGTGCACGAACGGATCCAGCCAGGCAGGCCTCAGCAGAACGGCCGCCACGAACGGATGCACCGGACCCTCAAGGAAGACACGACGAAGCCTCCTGCGCTAACCCTCAGGTTGCAACAGAAGAAGTTCGATCGCTTCCGCCAGATATTCAACCACGAGCGACCACACGAGGGCATCAACAACGCCACACCGGCCAGTCTGTATCAGCGCAGCTCTGTCATGTTCCCTAGGCTAGCCACTGAATTCACTTATCCGAGAGGCTTTCAGATGCGACGCGTGAACACGAGCGGAGACATCAGCTGGCACAAGGGCAGGATTTTCATCAGCCAAGTCTTCTCCTTCGAAGACCTTGGCTTCGAGGAAATGGACGAGGAGATTTTCAGGGTCTACTTCCGAGACATCGAACTGGGTGAGCTCAACGTTCCTGAACTACGGTTTAGATCAGTGAGGGCGTTACCCTGAAATCTTTGCCACTAGTGTGATTGCGGCCCTGAACTGTTCTCAGGGTCGCTCTACATCCTTGGTGCGGTCTACGTCCGATGCATTGATCATGAGGAAGACGTACCTGGGCTGCGGGAGGAAGCCGACGCCTGTATCCTGCTTTCCCATCCACTTGCCTGTGAGGGTGGCGATGACGGGATGGTCTCCCATGCCAAACTTTCTCAAGTATTCATCGAGCTGCAGCGTTCCTGGCTTTGACCTTGATGCCTCAGACCACTGAAGGTCAGCGCCCCTGCTCCGGCAGGCAGGATCCCAGATGGCCGTGCCGTGCTTATAGGCGCTTATTCGAACCTTAGTGACTACCACCTGCCCCAGAAAGCGCCCACTATCCCCAAAGAGCTCGCAGAAGGGGACCTGCGGGATGTCAGCGACGGGTGCGTTGACATTTCTTTGCCCGCACGCAAAAGGTAGAAGCACGACGATGAAAGCAGCGGCTCGAAATATGGCTGAAGTCATGACGATCACATGCTCTCACGGCAACGCCCAGGAGACCACTGCGTCCGGAGAAAATACGCGGAGTCGCCATGTCGATAACTCCAAGCTCGAAGACTGAGGAGAAAGCAAAACAGGCCGAGCCCGGGACGGAAGGCCGTGGAAATGAAAGAGTGTGGAAAGCATGGAAAGCCATAAAGCCGGCTTCCCACCCTTCCCACACTCTGTGGAAATCCCTTCGGGATTACCACATTCCCACCGTCTCGACGACTGAACATGTATCTAGAAGCAAGGACAAGAACTGCTAAATCGAAGCGCCAACCTCCGCAAGGGGCTGTAACGGATGTCCCCGGTCCAAAACGTAATGGATGTCCCGGTACACTCAGAATCCCGCTCCAACCACCTACTGTAGTCCTTGGGGTACAGAATCACCGGCATGCGGGTGTGAACCGTTGACATCAGCTCATTGGTCTCAATCGTGACTATGCTGAACGACTGCAGCCATTCTCCGGTCGGGTCCTTCCAAGGGTCCCAGAGGCCCGCGAACGCCAAGGGTGAGTCGTCCTTCAGCCTGAAGGCAAAGGGCTGTTTCGTCTTTGCATCGAGTCGCCGCCATTCGTAAAACCCGTCAGCCGGGACGAGGCACCGGCGCTTGTGAAACGGTGTTTTCCATGTCGGGCTTTTATCCACTGTCTCGGCTCTGGCGTTGATAGTCGATATACCTTTCACGTCCGACAGTTGCTTGGTGAAGAAGGGCACGAGGCCCCAGCGCATCAGTAGCAGCTCGCGATCGCCAGTTTCCCTGTCGTTCCGGATCACCGGCTGGAACGTGGTCGGCGCCAGTTGTAATCCTCGGAAATGATGAGGCTGGAGGGGAGATCGCTGATGTTGAAGGTATCCCCGATGCGCTGTTTATCCGATCTCCGGTAGTAGCGGCCGCACATTTAGCTCACCCCTTTTTCAGCTTCGCATATTGTTCCTCGGTCAACTGCAGGTATATCCCACCACGGCCAACCTCGACCCCCTGATTGAATGAATGCCGCGCTTCGAGGATCGCGAGGCCTCCGCCTTTCTCCGCAAGCTCGCGCACTTTGCTCACTTCAGCGAAGGTGAGCTTCTTGGGCAGAGGGGTCCTAAGGTCTTCCTCAAGGAACCGGCAGTACCAGCCCTCCCTGAGCATGAACTGCATGTAGACCCGGCGCCGGGGAGCCTTTGCCTCCAGGCAACGGACGCAATAACGCTCCCCGAATATGTGCGGGGGCGGGAGACTCGACCCGCAGGAACAACAGATCTTTCCTTCCCGTCGCCGGCGTACCGATGACGCTCTTTCGCCGCCCATGGGGAATTGTAGCGCGAGTTTCGCTTTTTCTTCTCCACAGGGTGCGCTCAAAGGTGTAACGATGACGCCCTGGTAATCACTATTTATTGAATGGTTAACAGGGTCCGGGTCATCTAACGACCAAAGGAATATAAGCAATGAATAACAATCTTCCAGACGAAAGAACGGCCTCACATAATGAACTATTTGCGGCACTGCGGGCCAAACTCAAAAGCGAGGTTTCAGGCAGCGCCATGCTTTCCGATTTGCTTCAGAAGGTGAATGGGATGCAAGGGGTCCACACCTGCCCGTCAGAGTTCAAGGGCAAATTCGATGAGTTCGTTGGACGGGCTCAAGAATACTCGACCGTGATCCGACCGTTTTATCCGGATCTTGTTGGGTTTTTGCCCGACCGGCGGACGGTTCACGCCTCACGATAATCGTGGGGCGTCTTACCCACATTTCTACCCACAAAGCGGACGATCCTGGGCGACTTCGATAGGCTTGCTTGGGCGGCTCTCGTGTCGTTGTAAGTCATTGTAAAACCTGATACAGGTAGACTGTCACGGCAGGAGTTTGATTGTCGTGTGCTCTCGTTTTCGGTCCGAGCCCGAAAGTAAAAAGCTCTCCAGCCGTTCAGGCACACAATGCGCACGCACCGTGCTGTGAAGACTAAGGTTTATTGGGGTTTGATCAGGGTGCTACTGATCGCGCGACTCAGTGGCAGCAATGCAGCAGTCGACATCCTAGTGCGGCGACGCGGATTGAGGCGAGAAATCGACACGCCGGTTCGGCGGTAGTCACCTCTCCGACTAGCCGGTTCTACGGCAAGTTGGGCTGCACATGAACGACCATCGCCAAGACTTCTTTGTAATGCGGGCCTACTTCGGTGGACCGGTTCTGAAACCCGTAATTGTTATTAATTGCCTTTCCAGTTTTGCGGCGGCTTGGGGCGCGCCTTGCTTTCCAATCAGCACGGAATGCACCGCACCTATGTAGGCTTTTGAAACCTGTTCGTATCCTTGGCCCGCCACACTTGACGGGCGCAAAACAAGCTCGCTCTTAGACGGAGGTAATTGTGGATCGTCCGGCTGCCGGTGATAAATATCCCGCTCCTTCGCCTTCATCGCTCCGATCTCCGCTTTGGTTAGGTATCGAACCAGCTCTATCGCTTCCTGCTGATGTGCCGAGTACCGTGAGACCGCAAGTCCCGACCCCCCAAGGGTACCCGCCACTCCAGACGCCCCGGCTGGCATGCTGGTATAGCCGACATTGGCTGCGGCCAGTGATCTTTGCCAATGGACCTGGCGATACTGTCCGTTTCGAGTGATCGTTGTCCCTTCCCACATGCGGTTGAATGCAGCGTCTCCAACGTCAAATGCGTTTAGAGAATCAGTTTCTCGAAAAGCTACGACGCTGGGAGGCGATATCCTGCCGATCCACCGCGCTGCCCTTTGCCACGCTCGAATCGCAGCCGGATTATTCACGCTGATCGTCCGGTCATTCTCGATGATATGGCCGCCGCCCTCGGAAGCCTGCCATTCCAAAGCGTTACAAGTTAGAGCTTCCGCCTCGGCCCCTTGCCATACGTAACCCCAAAAATTCTTTCTGCCCTTCCTCCGTTCGCCGGCCTGGATCCGGGTGGCCATGCTCTCCAGCTCCTTCCATGTCTTTGGAGGATGGTCGTAGCCATATTTACGGAGCAGATCGCTTCGATACTCGAGAACGCCCATCTGCACTTGATAGGGAATGGCTATGAGCCTGCCTCCAACTGTGTAGCCTGGCAGTAGTTGCGGCTCTAACGCGGATAATTCAGTTTCCAAATAGGGTTGCAGGTCGATGAGGTCTTTCTCCAGAACTCCGGACCAGATGAAGTCGATGTTGACAACGTCAGGGCCTGAGCCGCCCTTTTGAAGAAGGTGGCGGGTCACCTCCAGTTGGTCGAAGGTGGCTTCAGGGACCGGAAAATTCCTCAGACGGATGCCCCTGTCCCTCATGAATTGCTGTGAAAACGACTCTGCCGTAGGAAATTCGTCAGGTTGCGCCCAGCCTAGTCGCAAATAATTCAACGTCACGGGCTCGCGCACTGGTCGTCGGCAGCCGTCTGAAGAGATCGCAAACAAGATCAGCAGCAGCATTGTTCTGGCGCTGTTGAGCGAGCGCCGCTTGAAAATCACTGTACCGTGGCTCCGCGTCACGGCGCCGACCGTTGCGTTCATCCGCGTCCCCCAACGTGACATTG
>Ga0302326_10024926_pt1 | contig 12138 bp, 10 predicted proteins | sample Palsa_T0_3_FD_202264 | JGI IMG/M metagenome (GOLD analysis project Ga0302326, IMG submission 202264) | Peat permafrost microbial communities from Stordalen Mire near Abisko, Sweden - Palsa_T0_3 | ecosystem: Environmental > Terrestrial > Soil > Palsa > Peat permafrost | place: Sweden: Abisko...
TAGATCTGCTCGGGACGTGGCGGCGGCGGGCTGAGCCTGAGCCCGACCTTGCCGATCTTCGACGGCACCACGAACATCGCGTCGAGGAAAGTGTTGATGCGGTTCGTGAAGAACTTCTTCATCATCGGCGGCTCGTCGATCCCGTCCATCACGACCAGCAGCTGATTCAGCGCCTGGCCGCCCATCCCGCCCATGCCCATGCCGGGGAAGTAGCGGTTGATGCGCTCGCCAACGCGCCCGGCGACCGCGCCGTAGCCGCTGCGCGGCACTTCGGCGCGCTGCGTGAACATCTGCTCGCGCCACGCACGGGACTCGATCACGAGGTCACCAGACGGTGTAACCGAGCCGTTCTCGCCGAAGAAACCGAGCTCGTTGACCGAACTCGGCACAGTGCTCGAGGGTGCACCCTGCAGCGCCTGGCGCCGCATCCCGACCGCGTCGATCTCGTCGATGAAGACGATGCACTGGCCGCCCCATTTCTTCGCGAGCCTGCGTGCCTTGTGCGCGAGATACTGGACGGTGATCGCGTCCATCCCGATGAACATGCCGGCGAAGCCCGAGCCAGGGATCGTCACGAACGGGCAGTTGAAATTGGTCGCGATCGCCTTCGAGATCATCGTCTTGCCCGTTCCCGGGGCGCCGAGGAAGAGCAATCCGCGCTCGCGCTTGCCGCCCGCCTTCTCGAACTCCTCCCCCGACTGCCACAGGGTGATCACGCGCGTGATCTCGTCCTTCGCCTCCGCTTGGCCGCGGACATCGTCGATCTTCACGCCCCAGGTCGCGTCGCCCGGCTCGTAGCTGTGGATCTGACGGACCGCCATGAACAGGAACGGGCCGAAGAAGATGAAGAAGTTGATGAACAGCAGCATCGGAAGCTGCACGAACACGAGCCCGAGCTGCGGCAGCTCACCGGCCGGGAACAGCTGGCGGAGCGCGGGGAGGGGATTGAAGAACGGGGCGGAGATGCCCGAGAACGCGAACAGCGCCTGGCACGCGCCGAGGATCGCGAGCACGATCAGGATCAAGATCGGGACACGGCGGAACTTCGTCCGCCAGTACCAGTAGCGCCGCCTCGCGACGAGGTCGTCCGCGCGCAGGGCCGCATCGGCCCCATACAGGCTCGGCGATGGGATCAGCTTGCGCGCGACCACCTCGACGATGCCCCGGAAGACGATGACGGCGAGCGCGGCAACGACCAGGGAGAGCGCCAGGCTGGCATGGTCGGAGTCGTAGAGGACGAGGAAGAACGCTGGGCTCGTCAGCAGCGCGACCCCCGTTGCGGCGCGCGTCAGCCCCCGCCACTCACGCGCGAGCGCCGGTGCGTGCTCGTTGATCGGACCCCTGGGCCTTGGACTCTGCTCGGCGTAGGCCATGCGCTGTACATGAGGGTACAGATGAGCGGCCCCATATTGCGACGCGTGATGGTGCGCTTGCCGTTTCGGCGCTCGCGACATGGAGTCGGGGGACCGCGGAGTCGGCTAGGCTCGCCCTGTGCCCGTGAAGCTTCCTCGCCGGCTAGCCCGGATCAACCGCGTTGTCACGAATCCGATCCAGGGCCAGTGGGCCTGGCTGCTGCCGCCGTGGGCCGTGGTCTGCCACCGAGGACGACGGTCGGGCCGTGCCTACCGGACGCCCGTGCTCGCGTTCAAACGGGGCCGCCGCCTGGCGATCGTGATCCTCTACGGCGAGGAGTCCGACTGGGTGCGCAACGTACTCGCCGGCGGCGGTCGCGTGGTCAGGACCGGGCGCACCTACGACCTGATCGACCCGCGCGTTCTCGACGCCGACGCCGCCGACGGGATCAGCCCGCTCGGACGCCTGATCGGACGGGTCAGCGGGCGGGTGCTCGTCGCGAATCTGGGCGACGCCGGGAGCGATTTCGGCCGCGGCCCGGCGCGGAGCTGACGCCGTCGCGGTCCGACGGTGTGCCGGAGGCCGGCTTGCCTGCGCCGGTCGGGTTCCTACCCGCGCTGCTCGAATGCCTGACGGCGCCGTTCGAATGCCTCCCGGCGCCGCCCGAGTTCCTTCCGGCGCCGTTCGAGTGCTTGGCCGGGCGAGGTTTGCCGGCGACGTTCGCCAGGCCGTGATCGATCCCTAGGTCGCCGGCGAGCCGGGCAATGTCGCCGCGCTCTTCGGCCGACAGGAAAGTGATTCCGATCCCGCCGCGGCCGGCGCGACCGGTGCGCCCGACGCGGTGGACGTAGGCGTCGCGGTCATCGGGCGCGTCGTAGTTGATCACGTGCGAGATCCGGTCGACGTCGATCCCGCGTGCGGCCACGTCCGTGGCGACCAGGGTCGCGACATCTCCCGATTCGAAGCTGGCGAGTGCCCGCTCGCGCTGGCTCTGAGACTTATTGCCGTGCATCGCGACCGCGTCGACGCCGTGATGGCCCAGACGCTTGACGAGCCGGTCGGCGCCGCGCTTGGTCCGCACGAAGACGAGGGCCAGATCGCGGTCGGCCCGGAGCTCCCGAACCAGCGCTTCGAGCCGGAAGGAGTGCTCGACCTCGAGGAAGCGGTGCTCGATCTCGGGCGCCGAGTCGGTCGTCTGGTCGTTGTGCTCGCGCCTGACGGGGTCGCGCGTGAACGCCTCAGCGGCGCGGCCGGCCGGGCCGTCGAGCGTGGCGGAGAAGAACAGCGTCTGCCTGTCCTTGGGGCACTGGCGGACGATCCGCTCGACAGCCGGAAGGAAGCCCATGTCGAGCATCCGGTCGGCCTCGTCGAGCACGAGTACCTGGATCTGATCGAGCCTGAAGGCTCCGCGCTCGAGCAGGTCCTCGAGGCGCCCCGGCGTCGCGACGATGATGTGCGAGCGGGCGGCCTCCTTGGCCTGCCGCTGCAGGCCGACGCCGCCGTAGACGGTGGACACGCGGAGCGCGCGAGCATGCGCCACGGAGTGCATCTCGTCAGCGATCTGGGAGACCAGCTCGCGGGTCGGCGCGAGGATCAGTGCGGCCGGGCGACGGTGGTGCGCCTCGATGCGGTCCACCATCGGAACGGCGAACGCGAGCGTCTTGCCCGACCCGGTCGGCGAGCGCACGAGGACGTCGCGCCCGGCGAGCACGTCGCCGATGACGAGCTGCTGGACGGGGAAGGGATCGATGATCCCGCGGGCGGTCAGCGCGTCTGTGACGGCTCGGGATACGCCCAGCTCAGCGAATGATGCGCCGGTGTCGGCGCACGCCTGTAATGACATCTTTACTCCAATTCGGCGGCAGTGAGGGCCGCGGACGGTACGGTTCGGGAGGCTGCGGCTGACCCGAACCGCGCCGATGTGCGCGGGACCCAAGCAAGCTGCCTCGCGGCCGACGGCGTCGACCGCACACATTCAACGTAGCAGGCCGTCCGCTCGGCCCGGCTGGTTGGGCAGGTCGTAGACGATCGGACCGACAGCATCCACGGCTCGCCGGAACAGCTGCGTGCTCAGCTGGGAGCCGGCGACGAGCACGATTCGCAGGGCTCCAAGGTCGAAATCCGGTCTGGCCTCGTCGGCGAGGTCGAGCATCCGCCGAAGCATCGCCGGCGCCACGATCAGCGCCGTCGCCTGGTTGCGATCGAGGCTCTCGAGCGTCGCCGCCGGGTCGAAGCGGCGACGGAGCACGAGTGTGGAACCAAGGCCGACGGCCAGCATCGCCTGTGCGAACCCGAGTGCTTCGCAGATCGGCGTGCAGCATTCGGTCACCTCGCGAGCACGCAGCGGGACCCTGCTCAGCAGTCCGCCGAGCTCGTGCCAGCCTCGTCGCTCGGACTGGGCGGTCGGTCTACGGGAGCTGCCGATATCCGGAATCACGATCCGCGCGGGTACGCCAGGGTTCGGCGGCACCGAGTTCGGATGGGCATCGATCAGCGCCTCGAGGGTGTGGTCCCCGCCGCGCTCAGACCAAGCCCGCCAGCGCCCGCGTTGCGGCTCGACGCGCCCAAACAAGCCCGCGTACTCGTCGTCGTATACGAGCAGGTCGATGCGCTCGCGGGCCGCCACCCGACGGATCTGCGGACCGGTGATCTCGGCATCCAGAAGCACGATCCGAGCGCCGCACTTCGCGGCCGCGAACACGGCATCGAGGAATCCACGGTGATTCCTGGCCAGGATCGTCACCCGCTCGCCGGGCTCGAGGCCATGCGCGCGCCATGCGTTCGCGAGCGCGTTCGAGCGCCGGTCGAGCTCCCTGAACGTCAGCGAGCCGATCTCGTCGACCAGTCCAATCCCTCCGCCGCCTCGGATCGAGGCGACCGATACAGCTCCGCCGAGCGTGCCGAAGCGATCGAATGCCCGCAGCATCAGCGCCACTCGGTGCGGCATCTCGACGCCGATCAGGCCGCTACGGATGCACAACACAACGTAGTAGGCCTCATCCCCGAAGCGGGCGAACAGGCGCCCGGCATCCTCGAGGATCGCCCTCAGGTCGAGATCCACCGCCCTGGTTCGAATCAGGAGACGAGCCCTTGAACCCGGTACCTGCGCGGGCCGCGGGGTGTCTGAACTTCGATCGAATCACCGGGGGCATGGCCGATCAGCGCCTTGGCCACGGGCGATTCGGCGGACAGCTTGCCGTGAGCGAGGTCGGCCTCCGTTGAGCCGACGATTGTCCACCGATGAACCTTGCCGCTCGCCTCGTCGAGGACCTCGGCGGTGCGGCCGAAGCCGAAGGTGGCGTCGTCGACCTTGGCTTCGACGACCACGGCCTCCCGCCGGCGCTGCTGGAGTCGCTGGATCCGAGTCTCCAGGTGCGCCTGATCTTCCTTGGCGATGTGGTACTCCGCGTTCTCCTTCAGGTCCCCAAGCTCGCGTGCGGCGAGGATGCGGGCCGCCATCGCGCGGCGCGCCGGGCCCTCGAGCTCTTCGAGCTCCGCCTCGAGCGCGACCAAGCCCTCGGGCGTGATCGCTTTAGCTTCTGACTCGGAGGTGCTCATGTAGACACGGGACCATAAAACTCGCGGCGCCACCGACGCGGTCGGCAGTCGACCGTACGGTAGTCGATCATCGCCATCGGCGACGCGCGCCGTCGAGGGACGGCGCGGCCGGTGGCAGCGGTGCGTCGAGCGCCGCTACAGCGAGCAGTTGCTGTGTGCCTCGCTGGCCTCGCTCGACAGGTACGGCGGCACGCTGTCGTAAGGGTTCGGCAGTGTGTCGTTCGTCGCATAGACGTAGCCGACGTTGTAGTGCTCGGCCTGGCTCAGGACCTGGGTCATCGCCGCCTGATTGGGCACGTCGTACACGATGTTGTAGAACCGGTCCGCGGCGTAGCTGTTAACCCATGACGGGAACGTCGTCGATTCGTAGGTCGAGTAGTCACCCTCGAACGTGATCATGATGTCCCCCGCGCTCATGAAGCTCTGGGGAGGCATCGTGCCAAAGTTGAGGATCGTCAACGAGCCGGGGGTCTGAGTGTGCACATAGTTCGACAGCGCCTGGTAGTACGACTCGGTCGAGGTATTGGTGGACGCCTCGTCGATGAAGATGTCCGTGACGCCATACAGGTTCTTCCAAAGGTTTATGTTCGCCTCTACGCTCGCGAGGCTGTTCGCCCCGTAATCACTGTAGACGTAGCCGAAAACCGCAGCGCCCGCGGCACGCGCTTGGGCGATCGCCGAGGCGTAGTTGGGGTCCGCGGTCGTCCCGGGACCGCTGTCGACGTTGGCGACCATGATCCCGACGCCTGGCTCTACCGAGACCGCGGTAGTCCATGGGCTGCTGCCGGAAGTGGGGTAGAAGTAGGCCGGAATCGCGACTGACTGACAGGTCGCGCCAGGTGCAGTGGAAACCGGTGTCACTTTCACTGTGACGCTAGCAGATGCGCTGCCACCGGAACCGCTGCACGAGAGAGTGTACGACGAGGTGCTGCTCAGGGCACCGGTCGAGACACTGCCGGATGTTGGCTCCCCGGCGCTCAGCGCCCCGGAGAGCGAGCACGAAGTGGCGTTCGAGGTGCTCCAGCTCAGCTTGCTGGCCTGACCTGCGGTAACCGAGGTCGGTGCGGCTGTGAAGGAGGCGATCGTTGGAGCCGGATTGCGGCGTGAGCTCGTGCCCGAGCCACTGCCACCCGAGCCACTGTTGCCCGAGCCACCGCGTCCGCCGCCGCTCCCGCCACCGCCACGGGCCGCGGCTGTTGTGACGGCGAAGCCGGTCGCCGCGAGGGCGGTCGCAATCGTCGCGAAAACCGCAGCGAAATAGGTCGCCGCCCGTCGTGCCGTCATCCTCGATCCACCCCGCTCGTCTGGTCCCAAAAAATAACCCGGCGCGAGCCTACCAGGTCAAACACCCAATCGGGCAGATTCTGGTCCGCTTGGCGGGGGCCCGCGACGAGGCCTTACGGTGCTCGCCGGGGTGAGCACGTTCATAAGCTGATCGCCACATACTTGGTCTCGAGGTACTCCCCGATTCCCTCGTAGCCGCCCTCGCGTCCGAAGCCCGAGTGCTTGACGCCTCCGAACGGTGCGGCCGCGTTCGAGACGATGCCTTGGTTGAGGCCGATCATGCCCGTGTCGAGCGCTTCGGCGACGCGGAGGGCCCGTCCCAGGTCACGCGTGAAGAGATAGGCGACGAGGCCGAACTCGGTGTCGTTGGCTGCGGCGATCGCGTCGGCTTCGGTCGCGAACGGCCTGACCGGCGCGACCGGGCCGAAGATCTCCTCGCGTAGGAGCTCGGCGCCCTCCGGCACGTCGGCGAGGACGGTCGGATCGTAGAAGTATCCGGCGCCGTCGCGCGCGTTGCCGCCGACCAGGACGCGTGCGCCCCGGTGGACCGCGTCATCGACGAGCGCGGCGACCTTGCCGCGCTGCGCTTCGTCGATCAGGGGCCCGACCTGGACGCCGTCCTCGGTGCCGCGACCGACCTTCATCGCGCCGATCCGCTCCGCGAGTGCCTCCGAGAACCGCGCGGCGATCGACTCGTGGACGTGGAAGCGGTTCGCTGCCGTGCACGCCTCGCCGATGTTTCGCATCTTCGCGATCACGGCCCCGTCGACGGCAGCGTCGAGGTCGGCATCGCCAAAGACGATGAACGGAGCGTTGCCGCCCAGCTCCATCGAGAGCCGCAGCAGGTTCTCCGAGGCCTGGCCCATCAGGGTGCGCCCGACCTCGGTCGAGCCGGTGAACGAGAGCTTGCGCAATCGCGGGTCCGCGATCAGGGGCGCCATCGTCCGGCCCGAGGACGACGCGGTGATCAGGTTCAGGACGCCCCCGGGGAGGCCGGCCTGCTCGAGGATGCTCGCGAGCATCAGCATCGAGAGCGGCGTCTGCTGCGCCGGCTTGACGACCATCGTGCAGCCGGCCGCGATCGCCGGACCCACCTTGCGGGTCCCCATCGCGAGTGGGAAGTTCCAGGGCGTGATCAGCAGGCATGGGCCAACCGGCTGCTTCATCGTCAGCAGGCGGCCCTTGCCGTTCGGCGCGACCGCGAAACGACCGTCGATTCGCACCGCCTCCTCGGAGAACCAGCGGAGGAAGTCCGCCGCATAGACGATCTCAGCCTTCGATTCGCTGACCGGCTTGCCCATCTCGAGCGTCATCAGCAACGCGAGCTCATCCTGCCGCTCGATTATCGCCTCGAACGCGCGGCGCAGGATCTCGCCGCGCTCACGCGGCGGATAGGCGGCAAAGTCCGGGCCCGCGTCGACGGCGGCATCGAGCGCCGCCTTGGCGTCCTCGACCGAAGCGTCGGCGACCTCGCACAGGGCCTCCCCGGTCGAGGGATCCTCCACGGCCAGTGTCCCTTCGCCTCCGTCGCGCCACTCGCCGCCGATGTAGAGCTGCTTCGGAGCGCCGTCGATTACACGCTGCTCTTCTGTCGTCGTGATCGTGCTCATGTCATCAAGTTAGTCCTTGTTGGGGGAGAGTCAACCGCGTTAGGGTGGCCACGGCGTGAAGCTTCCCGCAACCCTACTTCCCGTCATCGCGGTGCTTCTCACACTGGTCCTGGTGGCGTGCGGTTCGTCGGCGACCAAGACGGTGGTGGTGACGACCAACAGCAGCGGGACGGAGACGCCGACAACGGGGACGTTCACCGGGTCGTTCTTCGGGCCGGGGACCACGTCGACCGCGACTGCGTCGACTCTGACCAACGCGACCGCGACCACGACCACGATCTCCACCCCAACCAAGACCATCCACCTCGCCTTCTTCCGCTCGCCGTCGGGGAACATCGGGTGCGAGATGGCTTTTGGGGCCGTGCGCTGCGACATCGGCCAGCGCGATTGGAGCTCGCCGCCTAGGCCCGCGCGGTGCCACCTCGCCTACGGCCAGGGACTCGCGTTCGGCGCGTCCGGGAAGCCGGGCTTCGTCTGTGCCGGGGACACGGCGCTCGATCCGACGGGCACGCCGCTTCCCTACGGCGAGGCGTCGGTGGAGGGACATTTCATCTGCGTCAGCGAGACCACCGGGATGACCTGCACGAACCGCGCCGATGGCCACGGCTTCTCGATCTCGCGCGAGTCCTACCGGGTCTTCTGACCCTGACAGGCCGGCGCCCGCGGCTCATGTGTGGATGCCGCGGGCGCCGGGTCAGACTTCGGCTCGTCAGGCCGCTGCGGGCACCGAGCTCGTCTCGAGCGCAACGCCGAGCACCTCGTCGACCGTCATCGCGAAATGGAAGCTCATCGCCTCCCTGACCTCTTCGGGAACGTCGTCGAGGTCGCCGCGGTTGCGTTCAGGTAGCACGACGTCGGTCAGTCCCGCCGCGTGCGCCGCCAGCACCTTCTGCTTGACGCCACCGATCGGCAGCACCCGACCCTGGAGCGTGACCTCGCCGGTCATCCCGACGGTATGCCGCACCGGCCGCCCGCTGAGCAGCGACGTCAACGCGGTCACCATCGTGACACCTGCGCTCGGTCCGTCCTTCGGGATCGCGCCCGCGGGGACGTGGACGTGAAACGAGCGGTCCTCGAACGCCGAGGCGTCGATGCCGAGCTCGCCCGCGTGGCCGCGAACGTAGGACAGCGCGATCTGGGCCGACTCCTTCATGACGTCGCCGAGCTGACCGGTCAGCATCAGTCCTGGCTTGCCGGGCATCGCCGTGGCCTCGATGAAGAGGACATCGCCGCCGGCTCCGGTGACGGCCAGTCCGGTTGCGACCCCTGGGACCGCGGTGCGAATCGCGGACTCCTGGAAGTGACGCTGGCGGCCGAGGGCGTCGCGAATCGTGTCGAGGTCGATCGTGAGGGGCGCTGCCTTCTCGCCCGACGCAATCCCCGTCGCGGTCTTACGCAGCAGGGTGCCGAGGTCACGTTCGAGCTGGCGTACGCCGGCCTCCCGCGTGTACTCGGTCGTCACGGTGCCCAGTAGCTCGTCGGAGATCTCGACCTCGTCGGGCAGCAGCCCGTTGCGCTCGACCTGACGCGGCCACAGGTAACCGCGCGCGATCGCGACCTTCTCGGAGGTCGTGTACCCGTCGAACCGGATGACCTCCATGCGGTCCAGCAGCGGCCCTGGGATCGTGTCGGCGACGTTCGCGGTGGCGATGAACATGACACCGCTCAGATCGAGTTCGACGTCTAGGTAGTGATCGCGGAAGCTGTGGTTCTGCGCGGGGTCAAGGACCTCGAGCAGCGCCGAGCTCGGATCGCCACGCCAGTCGGCGCCGACCTTGTCCACCTCGTCGAGCATGATCACCGGGTTCATCGTGTCCGCGTCTCTGAGCGCACGCACGAGCCGGCCCGGCAGGGCGCCGATGTAAGTGCGCCGGTGGCCGCGGATCTCGGCCTCGTCACGGACGCCGCCGAGCGACATCCGGACGAACTCGCGTCCGGTGGCACGGGCGATCGACTCGCCGATCGAGGTCTTGCCGGTGCCGGGCGGGCCGATCAGGGTGAGGATCGCGCCGGAGCGACGGTCCTCGGTGATCCCCCGCTCGACGCGGAGCTTCTTGACCGCGATGTACTCGACGATCCGGTCCTTCACGTCATCGAGACCGGCGTGGTCGGCGTCCAGCACCTCGCGAGCGTGCACGGGATCCAGGCGCTCCTCCGAGCGCTTGCTCCACGGCACCGCGATCAGCCAGTCGAGGTAGGTGCGGATCACGCTCGACTCGCCGCTCTGCTCGCCCATGCGCTCGAGCCTCCCGAGCTCCTTCTCGGCCTGCTCCCGCGCGTGGTCGGGCATCCCGGCCTCGGCGATCTTGGTCCGGTACTCCTCGACGACGGAGGCGTCATCCTCGCCGAGCTCCTTACGGATCGACTCCATCTGCTTACGCAGGAAGTAGTCGCGCTGCTGCTTCTCGGCTCCGTCCTGGACGTCGTCGCGGATCCGCTTGCGTACCTGGAGCTCGGCCAGCCGCTCGCGCTGGTACTTGACGGCAAGCTCGAGCCGCTCGGTGACGTCGAGCGTCTCCAGCAGGCGGACCTTCTCCAGGTAGGTGATCTCGGGTGGGTAACCGCTCGTGTCGGCGAGCGCGCCGGGTTCGGTGATCGACCGCACGAACGCGGAGATACGCCCGTCGTCGCCACGGATCTCGAGGATCTCCTCGACAACGGCGCGGTACTCGCGCTCGAGTTCACGGGTCTTCCCGTCAACCGGTGAGTCGTCGGGCCGTTCCTCGACCTCGACGAACAGGCGACCGTCAGGAAGCGTGTGCGCGGCACCAGCGATCCCGCGGTGAAGGCCCGTCAGAGCGACGGCCCTGGCGCCGCCGGGCAGGCGGACGCTGCCGCTGGCCTCGGCGACGGTGCCGACCGAGGCGAACTCCTGCCCGTGACGCGGCACCAGCAGCACACGCTCCTCCTCGCCGGCGTCCACGGCGAGCGTCAGCGACATGCCCGGGAAGACGACCGTGTCGTCGAGCGGGACAAGTAGAAGTCGGCTCATAAGAATGTTCACTTTCGCTAGTTGCTTACGACTTGTAAGCGGAATAATACCACTCGCGGAGACTCCCGGCAACAGGATCTGAGTGTCCCTCGCTCAGATCTTAGATGGTCGGTCACGCGCTCCGTGGGGGTCGGCGTGGGCGGTGAGCGCTTCGCATAACATGGCGGCGCGGTGAAACAGTTCGCGATTCGACTCGAGGAATCCGGGGAACGAGTGAGCATCGAGCTCGAAGGGGAGCTCGACATCGCGACCACGCCGAGCGCTGACGCCGAGCTCCGGCGCGTCGAGCGCGGCGGCGCACGGGTGATCGTGCTCGATCTACGCGGCGTGACGTTCATGGACTCGACGGGGCTGCGCCTGCTCGTCTCGGCGGACGCTCGGGCGCGCAACGGCGAACATCGGCTGGCGATCGTCCGAGGGCCCGCGGTGGTTCAGCGCGTGCTCGCGCTCACCGGCCTCGACGCGAGGCTGGACGTAATCGACGATCCCTCAGAGGTCGTTCCCCGGCCCGGCTGAGCGTCCTCGGCGGGCGTCAGTGGAGCATCGCGTAGATCTCGGCGAGCTCGGGTGGAGCCTCGCCGTGTAGCACCCAGATGCCGTCGTGGCGGCGGGACACGAGGCCCTGCCGGCTGAGCTCCTTCAGTGCCGTCGTCACCGTCGGGCGGCGGGCACCGACGAGGCATGCGAGCAGCCTGTGCGTGAGCTGCAAAGGAAGCACGATTCCCTCCGGGGAGACGCGCCCCCAGCGCTCGGCGAGGTGCCACAGCTGCAGGAGCAGCCTTGTCTCCACCCGCTGCACGCCGCGGATCGCGAGCTGGACCGCGAGTGAGCGCGAGCGGCTCATCGCGCGCGTGAACAGAGTGATGGTCAGCTCGGGCCAGCGCGCCGTGCGGGCGACGAAACGGCGGTCGAGGATCGCGATCCGGGCGGTATCCAGCACCGTCCAGCCGACTGGAGTCGCGCCGGCCTGGCGGTGGCCGTGATCCCAGGGACGGAGGATCTCGCCCTCGCCGATCAGCTCGATGAACGATGTTCCACCCAGCCCGAGGTCCCGCGCCAGGATGCCGTCGATCACCAGCAGACCGATCGCGCCACGCGGATCCCCGATGTCGAGGGCGGCATCGGGCCATTCCCCTGGAGTCAGCGTGTCGACGGCGGCGACCGCGTGCGCGCGCGCGGCCGCCGCACGCTCGGGAGCCATGTCCTGCGCTAGATCCGGATCCACGTCGAGGATCGCGACCGCGCGTCTCTGACGCCGCTCGGGCACGGCAACATCCGCGCCGCCCGGCGTGTCGCCCTCGGCGGATATGGCAAGGCGGGGTGGCACAGGCTCAGCTAGTT